>Ga0209192_10000005_pt1 | contig 384295 bp, 353 predicted proteins | sample ArcticOcean_MG_C_11_FD_187433 | JGI IMG/M metagenome (GOLD analysis project Ga0209192, IMG submission 187433) | Marine microbial communities from western Arctic Ocean - ArcticOcean_MG_CB2_154 (SPAdes) (version 2) | ecosystem: Environmental > Aquatic > Marine > Oceanic | place: Arctic Ocean... | reverse complement strand
TGCTTTCTAATCAGCTCGCTCATCTGCTTACCAAAGGCGAAGATACGCCGATACCTAAACAGTGAGTAGAATAAACTGCCAAGACACAAAGCGTGTATAGGCAGTTGCCCAGAAGTGATGGCCGGTATTAAGAGGATGAGAAATATAACCCCACCAGAAGGAAAGACAGCCGTATCACTCCCAACCGCTCCGTAACAATATTGGGCTGCAATAAGCAAGAAATTGATCTGAGTCACCTTTTACAGAAGCGATAAAGGACATTCTGCCTGTGCAGGGCAAAGGTCTAAGGCAATAGCTCGCTCATTCGAAGCGATAACCTAGTAGGCTGCCCGATACATCAACCTGCGCTTTCTTGCGAATATTGCGATTAACTTGGCACATCAGGCAGTTTCAACCAAGACAAATGTGATTCGAGATCAGGCCGTTAAATTCAAGGAACAACTAGACAGTTTAGCGACACGCTCACGCCTGAAAATAGTTGTTATCAACCCCATTTTCCAAAGAACGTCATGTAGGGTGACCGCTGACGATAATTTAAATTTAAGACGCCGTGACGTGGTGGTCCTTGGGTTAATCAATGGCTGTTATGGTTTGGGTCTGCGTCTGACGTCTTACAGGCTGTTGGGTTGATTACTTAGCCGATTTTTTAAAGGGCAGGGGAGATTCTGACCTTTTAACTCAGGCGCATTAAGAATGAATGTGATTAGTAGGCTTAGTCGGTGGTGGTTGCGGTTCGATGTGATATAGGATTATTTAGACTATGTCTGGGTCGATAATATCGGCGATAACGCGCATGGAGCCAACGCACAAGAGACATGCGGTAATATCGATATTGAAGACGCGTTTGAGTCGTTGAGTCCAAGTCAGTGGGTGTCATATATTTGCATCAAGACGTGCGCCAATAAGGTGGCGAGTTACGACGAATTTGGATTGTATTAGACGTTTCGCCATTCGAGTTCTTCTCAGCGCTTGCTCATATTCTCTTGTAGATATTGAACATCCTGAAAGTCAATATTGCCTTTGCTTATCTGTTTGTGACAAGCTGCGAGAGTATTTTAGAAAAAGAAGTTTGCGTAAATGCACCAAGGCTATATTAGTGAAGAAGGGATATTGTTTACTCGTCATTACGGCATTTACAAGAGCGCTGAAATAATCGTTGCGATGAAAAATGTCTTACAAGACAACCCCCTTGTCGGTCAGCTCAAGGGGGTATGTTTTGACGTCAGTGCGGTTACTGCTGCGAGCCTTAATGATACCGATCGCGCATACGGTGCTATCGCTGCAAGAGATGTTGCGAGTTACGGGCTGGAACTTGGTTCATTGACGGTAGTGCGAGTTCACGATCCGGAAAATGTCGCTGTAAACGAGATCCTATATGAAAGGCATGCGAGGATCACCAGCCCCATCTGTGGTTTGGAATTTGGTTTAAGTGTCTTTGGCATGCCGGCTGCCTTAAAAGCGTTAGACTTACCCGCCGATTACCGTATTGCGTATCCGCAATAGTCGTTATAAACCTCCCTTTCCAAAGGTCGAATTAGGGTAACGGTTGATGACGATTGAAATTTGAAACCCTGTGACGTGGTGATCCTTTGTATGGTCAATGGCATTTTTGGCTGGGGTCTGCCGTGCTACTGACTGTCGGGCTGATCGCATTGCCGATTTATTAATCGGGCAGGGGACGCTTACCGGCGCAGTAGAAGATTAGTGGTTTAGGGAAGGCTGGCTGTAGTCGTTTTAGTCGCTGGTAGTTGAGCAGCTTGATGATCCAGTATTTCTGGATTATGTCCGGGTCGGTGCTGGGCTTGAAAAGCTGTTTCACAGTGAGAAGATTGAAGCGATGGCTATAGCCTCTTAGGCTAGGCAGCTGAGGGAATCACGGCTTTTAACGAAAGATAATGATGCTTATATTGAAGCCAAATCGCTGCTAATTCATTAACCGATTGAGTCGCTGTCGACAGAATTTCGAGCAGCGACAATCATTGGCTTTAGTCTTTCTTGTCGCAGGTAAACTTAGAAACTGTCATCTGCAAAAGGCTAGTGCCGTTGCCGTGAAACATCGCTTTTTTGTCGTACTTTTCACAATGATCTATGGCCATCTTTGCAACATTTTCTGGCAACTCACTGCATTGGTTGAGTTCAGAGCTAAAGGACTTGTAGGGATTACATCCGCCATCGAAACCCATGGACGCTTCTATATAGGTGATATTTAAGCCATCTGTGCTGGCTTTACTGATTTTTGGCTCGTTCAATGCTTTCGTCTTAGAGGACGACACGGAGGATACTTCTCTCGGTGGCTCAGAGGCACAGCCGACAAGTCCAGCAGCCAGTATCGCCACTGCAAGGTAACGTAATTTCTTAATCATGGTGAGCGCTCGTAAAATGGGTTGATAGGAAAAAATGGAGTGAGAGTAACGGAACAGAGTAAAAGTGGTGCCGCAAAGGCGATGCTGCGCCACCAGCAGGGCAACCTAATCGTGCGTTTCTGGGGTTTAAATAGAGCCGCAGGCACGGCCGACTTAAATGGTGGCCGGAGGTGGAATCGAACCACCGACACGGGGATTTTCAATCCCCTGCTCTACCGACTGAGCTATCCGGCCTTACTTAAAATTTTCTGCGATCTCGATAAGAAGATATCGCGAGACGCGTAACGGGCGTCCTTGAATACAGAGTGTTCAGTTACTGGCTTGCAGAAAGGGCGCTATTAAACCGAAGCAGGTGGCTTGAGTCAAGCTGAAAGCCTCTGAATTTGGGTGAAATGCGTGTGGTCGTCGTTGTTTGGTGTGTTGCCAGAGGGATTAGCTCTGCAGGGGTACATATCCATCGGCATGATCGACGGGTTTGGCTGCAAGATAGTTGTCGCGCTGCTCATTCAAATACTTGCGAGACTCTTTGTCCATCATATTGAGATGTTTTTCATTGATCAGCATAGTCTGTAGGGTCTGCCATTCTTGCCATGCTTGCTGAGAGACAGTTTCGAAAATCTCCTGCCCACGCGGTCCGGGGAAGGGTGCAGCTTCTAAGCCGGGGAGTTCTTTGTTAAGTCTTGCGCAATTCACCATCCGGGTCATAATTTCTCTCAGTCTTTTTGTTAATTGTGCCAAATAATCGTGTCTGTTAATCGATGCAACGAAGCGCGGACGATTTTATCTCTTCATTTTACGCTATTGCTAATGAATTGCTGTAGCGATATTTTGCGATCTTGTTTCGTGGTCAAACGACTTTGCGAACGCGCCTCGTAGATTTACTGCTGCGTTGATATGGATCAATTTATCCCTTTATTCGCTAGGGATAATTTTCAACGTTGATCTGAGTCAATGTTCTTTGCATGTCGCTACTTATACTTCCGCTGAGTTAAATTCAGTGAGGAAACTATGAGAACGAAATGCATTAAGTCCAATCTATCTAAACTCATTCTTGTATTTATATTTGTATTGGTTGCACCTGTCGCCGGTGCCGTTGATTTCGAGGGCTCCCTTGGCGAGGGCAAGCACACACGCTATATCCCCTCGGTGTCGAATCCATTGTTTAATGAGTCTCCCTATATCACGACAGAGCTTCGACCGATTCTACTACGCAATGAAATTCCAGCTGATTTTGTCACCACTGGTGGCACTATCGATATTGCGGCATTAGAAATCCGTGTCGCGTTGAATGATCGTTGGGGCATCATTGCCAGTAAGGATGGATATGTTGATATGAAGTTTGATGCTGTGCTGCCAGATGAGCATGGTGCTGCTAACGTTTCATTGGGTGTCAAATATGCGGCCTACTCCAACCCTAAGACCAACAGGATTGTTTCAGTGGGTGTTGTATATGAGGCGCCGGTCGGCCATCTGCAAACCGGTGGTATCGATTTGAAAAGAGCGGGTTACGGTTTTATCGACTACTTTGTGACCGGTGCAATGGTTCTGGGTAAATGGGGTCTGCAGGGAAATGTTGGGTACAACCAAGCATTGGATGATGATCATGATAGCTCGATGATACACGTGTCAGCAGCCGTGAATTATCAGATCAATGATGTCGTTTATCCTACTTTTGAGATCAACTCTTTCAATGTGCAGGATAACGGCAATCGACTGCCTTTTGATTTTGAGGGACTAGATCTGGTGAACTTCGGTAGTCAGAATGCGGGCACATGAACAACGGCCTCCATCGGTTCACGGTTTATTGTTAATCGGCATGTGATGATGGGTGTTGCATACGAAACACCCATCTCGAGTCGTAAAGATATTATGGATAAGCGATATTACATTGATATGGTTATTTCGCTTTAGCAAGTATGATTGTGCCCGCGGTTAATCTTCGGTTTTGAGCTATACCACCAAAGGTGGGAAGCTCAGAATAGTCGGCGGCTAGCAATCCAATTAAATGCATCCGTGCCGACACCCTATAGTCTGGGACGTTGGCATTTTATGTTTCGAAGCTTAACCGTGGGGTAGTCCTAAAAAATACAAGGATCAATGAACAATTCAAACGATAGATGATCAGGTCTAATAATTCTGGAGCGTAAGCTGGAACTCTTTCGTGAGTATTTTACAATCGGGCGATGCGAGAAACGTGACGCCCAGGTCCTGCCAGCCTTGGCAAGGTGCCGTTTGAGCCACTTCACCTAGAACGATGATGCGCGTCGAGATAAGGGTTAAACCGACGAGTGTATCTAAATCCGAATGATCGAATTTTGGATCAAGTTGATACAACACCAGCGCATAGTCGTCTTTTTGAATTTGAGCACAAGCTTCGCTAATATTTTCAGCTTGGTAAAGGTGAGTGACCAATTTACCTGTCTTAAGTAGCTGAGTCACTGCATCCAGTTGCTCGACACTGAGATGAATCGACAATATTTTCATGAACCTATGCTGCGCTATCAACACAGTCTTGTCATTGATCTAAGTCAAATTGATTCGTGTCTGTTCGTCGTACGGTTAAGTCGTTATTTGACCTAGATCAATGTATTTTTCCCCTTAACTTAACAAACTACTGTCTATCGCTTTTTGGATATGACGATTTAATTCAACTGAAGCAGGTGAATAGAGATGGTTCTAACGCAAGCTGATATTGCTACATTGAAGAAGGTGGGAATCAACATGTTGATTCTGATTGGTGTGACGATTACGTTAATTATTGTTTCGATACTAATCGGGATCTGACAGCTTCGTACAGCGCAACTTTACTACCCATTGATGACTAGCTCTCGTTGATGAAATCATTGTGGGCGACAACGCAGAGTTGATGATGGTCAAGAATCTCTACTTCTTTGCCGTCAACCGACAGAATATTCTGGCTTTGCAGTCGTGTGAAGACGCGGCTTATCGTTTCGACCGCGAGGCCTAAGTAGTTTTCAATGTCGGTTCTCGTCATTGGTAGCCGGAACAAACTGGCTGAAAGTTTTCGCTGTTTACAGCGATTGGATAGATTAAGCAGAAAAGTGCCGATCCGTTCTTCTGCCGTTTTTTTGCCGAGCAGCATTTGTAACTCTTGATCTCCTCGTATTTCACGACTCAGCAAGCGGTACATATGCATTTGCAGATTATGAATTTTGGCTGAAAGCCTCTCAACCTGATCGAACGGAATCTCGCAAAGGGTAGATTCTTCCAGTGCCTTTGCTGTCGTCGGATGAGTCTCGGTATCGATGGCATCTAACCCAATAATCTCCCCAGGTAGAAAGAAACCCACAATGTGTTCTTCACCAGATTCATCAATGCTATAAGCTTTGAATGCACCTGAACGGACAGCATAGAGTGATTTGAATTTTTCGCCCGTACCAAAAATTTGACTATTTTTTTTGAGTGGTTTGGCCCGCTTTATTTCAGCATCGACCGTATCCATTTCTTCACTTGTTAGCGAATGAGGAATACACAGGGCACTCAGACTGCATTGATGGCAGGAAACGGCGAATCGGGACTTGTCGTTCATGAGAGGCTCTACAACCAATGGCTGGTGAGAATGCGAATCGATAATAGCGGGTTTTCGGGTTGCCTGAACAGACGTTGAAGTTTTGTGATTCTGTTAGCGTCTGTAGTAAGGTCGCTAGCGATTACGAGGAATCGTTAGTTAATTTTTCCATAATGATTGTGACCGGGCGCGTTAGTCCGATCTCGTCAGGATCTTCAATATTGTACCAACCTGTGCCGTGTTCGTTAATCACAGTGGGTGTGGTTTTCGTGTCGATGAGTACCGGTGTAATGTCAAGGTGAAAGTGGCTGAAGGTATGCCTAAACTGCGCTAACGGTATGCCTTTGCCGACAATCGCTAATCGTCGTAATAATTGATCAATGTCAGTAGGGTTCGTTTCGGGAAAGCTCCAAAGTCCGCCCCATAAACCTTGAGGTGGCCGTTTCTCTAACCAATAGTGTTTTTCTTGATTCCGAATGATCAACATATGGGTTTGTTTTATCGGCATGACTTTCTTTGGTTTCTTGCCTGGATAGTCCTTTGTTGTGTCTTCATGTCTTGCGCGACAGTCCAGTGAAAAGGGACAGCCATCACAATTTGGTTTGCTTCTTGTGCAACAGGTAGCGCCTAAATCCATTATCGCTTGGGTATAATCGGCTATTCGAGATTTCGGTGTAAGATCCTCCGAATGTTGCCATAGTTGCTTTGCTGTCGCGTTATGCGCCGGCCAGCCGGCGACAGCAAAGTATCTCGCCAAAACACGTTTAACATTGCCATCAAGAATGGTTGCTTGTTGTTGAAATGCGATGGCAAGAATTGCGCCAGCGGTTGATCTGCCAATACCGGGCAATGCTTCCAACGCTTGCTGGGATTGTGGGAACTCTCCGTTGAACTGGGTTTTTACTTGGATTGCACACTTGTGCAAATTGCGGGCGCGGGCGTAGTAGCCTAGGCCCGTCCATAAATGCAGGACTTCATCCTGAGTTGCTTCTGCGAGTTTGTTGACGTTTGGATAGCGTTCGATAAATCTCAGATAGTAGGGGATGACAGTGGCTACCTGCGTCTGCTGTAACATGATTTCAGAGAGCCAAACACGATAGGGCGTTGTATCGATCTGCCAAGGTAGATCCTTGCGACCGTTGTGGTCGAACCAGTCAAGAAGTCTGTCGCTAAAGGTTTGTGTCACAGGCAAATTTCCAAGTTACGCTTCAATTAACTGAAGAACCCCTTGAGAAGTTTTTCAGCCAGCTCTTTGTGTTCTTCTGGCACTTTATCTTGAATTGCTTTCTCGACCTCTTTTTTACCTTTGCGTTTTAATTCCTGCGCAGCGATGTCCTGCATTATCTTTGCGACTGCTTTGTTGTCTGGCTTACACAACTCGCTTGTATCAAGGTCGAGAGAACCGTTGCAATCGACGGGTAGCTCGATGCCTGCAAATTTTGGATTGACGGTGAAAGGTCCATTTACATCTTCTCGAAAAGTGGTGCTAACACGGTAGTCAATCGCATTGCCGAAGTAGTCGAAGCCACCTTTACCTGATACGTCCATGTTGGTGAAGGAAAAGCGGAAGGTTTGATTGGCGGCAGCGCCCTTTTCGAATTTGTGATTGCCCTTTAAATTCTCAAATGGCAGCATGTCTGGCCAATGGCTAATGCTGGATTGATTGCCAATAATAGCGTCGGTGATAGTAGCAACCTGCTTAAATGCAGTCACATCGATAGTGCCCTTGTTAACTGTGTACCTGCTGTCGCCGGCAATTGAAGACAAAATTTCGCTCATCAGGTCACCCTTAAAACGATGCTGCGTAGTCAAGTCGAGTGCGCCGGTAATTGATTCAGTCGCGGCAAGACTGGCAATATCGAGATTGGAAATCGACAGTTGCACGTCGGTGATGGGCTTTTTGCCCAGTCTTATGGCCTTAATGTTCGTTGTGAGTTCAATTGTCCCACCATAGCCTTTCAGCGTCGTGCTTAGCGTCAGGCGTGGCGATTTGTTTTCAACGTCAAGTTTCAAATCGCTAAACCGATAATCCTCATAACGTAACTCCTCAATGTTTACTGTGCCGTCGAAAGGCGTTTCGACGAGCATTTGCACCGGAATAATCTCGCTGTCTTCAATGGTTGCTGACGCTGTTTTTGAGGTGCTTGGCTTGGTGGGTGTAGTGTTCGCAACGTTTTGCTTTTCTGACGCGCTCGTTGGATTAGATAGACCGCTATCCGCCTCCACCGATGGGTCAGGCGCCATGTAGCCGGTTAAGTCAATTTGGTCGATTTTCAAGTCGAATTGATAAGAAGCAATGTTATTTAGGTTTGCTGTTAGTTTACCGGTCAATTTGCTTTCATCAAAAGCCAAATTCAAATTTGTTAGAGACATCAGATCGGCTGACCCATCGAGGTCTGCAGATAAGCTGACTTGGCTCAGTGCGTCTTTGTTCGACATCTGCGGTAGTTCAATCTGTAATTTGGCTGCAATGGGCCTTGCATCGAAACTATTGATGTCGATGTGTCCGAGTATCTGAGGCGCGTTATCCATGTAGGTCACGGTCATATTGCTGGTTAGTTCGATATCCATGGTGTTGAGCTTCAAGCTTTGAACGTTTGCAGTACCTTCAGTTGAGTTAATAATGGCATCAACTTCAATCGCAAGGGGAACTAGACCGTATTCTTTTGAATCAACATCGCCGCTAATTGAAAATGTTTTCAGTGTGACAACATCAAGTTGATCATTGATCATAATGCTGCCGTCAATTTTGATGTCGGCGGCGATACCTGCTTGATTGTCTTTGACTAGAAACTGGCCGGTAAGGTCGGTGGCTTTATTCGTCACCAGCGCTGTGGTTTGCAGGCGTGTGATCGTAACTTCATAGGATTCTTCAGTACGGGCATCGGTGTAGCTGACTTGCCCGTTGGTCAGGCTGACGGACGCGATATTGATATTCATGCTGTTTGCGGCACTGGGCTCGGTTACATCTTTTTGCTGTTCGCCGGTGGTGTCTTTAGCAGCTGCTGTCGTGGGCGCCGGCGAATTTTGAAGCTCGGTCTGCGCGGCTGACTTGCTCCAGTTTGTTGTGCCGTCTTTGTCGATTTGAGCATCAACGACGATGCCATCGATACTTAGGCCGCTGATGTTAAGTTCGTTGTCGAACAATAGCGGCATGAGTTCAAGGTCGACGCTGGCTTTTTTTAGACTGACAATGACAGCCTTGTTAGCGGTGTCGACCAAACTGATGTTGGTTACTTCGATAGCAATTGGCGGGAAGAACCTCCAAGAAATATCACCATCGATGACCAATTGATTCCCGGTTTCTTGCCGAACGAGATCAGATGCTTGTTGTTTGTAAGCGTCGGGGTTGTCGAGAACAAAAAATAAAATTGCAACGAGGGTAATGAGCGGAAGGACAATAACGGTCCCTAAGATAATGATAAATCGTGACATGCTTTAGCTACTCTCCTTCGACACCGGCGTCGTGTCTTTGCCTTTGGTTTTCAAAACTGACTTGATTACCTCAAGTCGCTATCTGGTTGCCAATGCCAAATTACTTCGCGTGTAGCCACAGAGTACCTGGATAATACCCCGAGTGACTTCCTTGTTACTCGACATTAATTCATACAGTGATTCGCCGCCAAGACGCAACAAAGTGCAATCTTCTACGGCTTCCACGTTTGCTGTTCTGGGTTCTGGATCTAAAGCGGCAAGCTCGCCGAAGACCGTACGCGTGCCAAGAATACCAAGTTCTTGCGGTCCATCTGTAATCCTCACCTTTCCATTAGCTACGATATACATCGATGTGCCCAGTTCGCCACGACGGATTATAGATTCACCTGCGCTGTACTCAACAGACTCTGCGATGGTTGCAATATCGGTCAATTGTGCTTCGGGCACAGACGAGAAAATATTAACGGATTTCAAAATCAATATTTTTTCAATGGTAAGTAACATTTACTGCTCGGCGGTGCCTTATTCGTTGGGATGAGTATGCCAGCTTTGTGGACTGATGGGTTAAGTTAAACGGGCTTGGCAAGATTGCTCAGTAGTTCGGCCACAACCCGCCGAACATCATCGCTACTGTCGTCGGCGTGAGCCGTCAAAGTCCGCTTGGTATCAGCCGGTGATAGTTGTGCCAATGCCCAAAGCGCAGTCTCGCGAACGACAGGTTCTGAATGGGTTAAGCTAGATTGAACTGCGCCAATATGTTTTTCGATTTTATTTGTACCAATAAAGTACAACAGTGTTGCTCGGGTCCAGTAGAAAGCCTCTTCAAAATGGTTGATGATGATATCGTCAAACCGACCATTGGCTGAAAGAGATTGTTGGGGGAATCTTTCGGATAATTTAGAGAGTCGCTCTGCGGCAGAGAGTTCGTCAAGCATTGGAATGACGATTTTTTTTATCTCTGCTGTTAGTAAATTGTCTAAGACTTCCAGTGCGAAGACCCTCAGATCGGATATTTTCGAATCAATGTTGGCCCGTGTATCCAGCATTGCCACCGAATTGAAGATGAATGATGTCAGTAACAGCATGTTGTCGCGATGAATATCCAGTTCGTAACTCATTGCAGAATGGATGTTTTCATAAGCCGGTGCGAGATTCAGTTCTTCCAAAGTGGCAAGTAGCCAGGTGAGTCGAGAAACTTCTTCATTCAGCATGTTGACGAATCGATAGTAGTCGTCCGGATCGGATTGATAACCTTTGTTGGCAAGCGCGATATAAATCTGGTGCCTGTGCTCTGGATTGGTGATTTCGATGTGCCTGAGCAAGACTTCCAGAGCGCGTTCGCCCGGAACTTCATGAATAATCTCAATTATTTTCTCTCGCACCTGGCGGGTTGTGCCAGGCGAAACGAGGGCGTTTTCTAGCTCGTAGAGTGCTTCTATGCCAATTTGTTGAAGCGCTACCCCCGCACGTCCTCTTAGACCGGGTGCATTGAGCTTTTCGATCAGGATGCTTGTGAGGCGAGAGTCGTTCATTTGGCCTGCGGCGATGACTGCTTGGTCAACCACATCACTATTCTGGTCATCGAGAAGTTCTATTAGGAAACCAGAGAAATGGTCACTGGCAATTTGACCCACGACGGTAGCAGCAAAGATCCTATCTTCTGTATTTTCAGAGCGAACTACGTTTAGCAGATAGTCTTGAGCCTGTTCATTGCTTTGATCAAAAGTCAGTATGCCGACGAGGGCGCCTAGCTGCACATCTTGGTTCGACGACTTTATAAATGGTAGGAGTTGTTCAAGGGTGTCTGGCAGTTGAAGCGCTGCGTAAGTTCGAAGTGTTTGTCCCAGAGCAGGGCCGGGGATCTCTCTACCAATGCGCAGTTTTATGTGCGGTGCCAGGCGGGTGATCTGCAAGCGCTCGATACGTTGCAAGATATCTTGGCGAATCACAATGCTCTTATTTTCAAGAATATATTGCAGATGATTGATGTAGTCGGGATGTTCCAGTTCTTCTAGCGTGTTGAGGCAGTAGAAAACCTCCGCTGGATAGTCACTGTGTAACCCACGCATGATGATTTCAAGGCTGTCGTTGTCTAACTCTGCCAGAGACAGTTCGCCTAGCTTGCGTTTTTTAATACCTTCCATGAGATGAGATATATAACGACGTCGAATGAAGAAACCCATGATTAACCAGCTCACGAGCATGGCTGCGAGTACAAGCAGAAATTGTTTAGGCTCCCAGCCGAGTATGTTGGAAAGGATGTAGAGACACACCCCGGCAAGTCCTCCCGAAAATGGATCGACGACACCTTCGATTAAGGATATGCCAACGGTGCGCTGTTTGTCAGGCAGAACCTGAAACAAAATGCTGACACTGGGTCGCCAGATGGCGGATTGAAGTACAAAGCGGAAGCCATTAGTAATGACGATAACAATGAAGACTAGTCCGGCATCCATCATGCTGACCGCTACCGACCCTATCGCTATGACGATAGGGAATGCGATGACACCGGCGAGCATGCCGAACTTGCGAATAAAGGGTGCGAAAATGAACACCATCGTCAGCATCGTGATGAAGCCAGAGATAGCAAAGAACTGGCCAATAAAGGTTGCCAGTTCGCGCTCGTTGGGAAACTGGATCGCTGCATACTTATAGAAAGCAACGTCAAGAAAGAAGTACGCGAACATGGAGGTAGCATAACAAAAGCTAATCATGCGCACGTAGGGAATGCGGAACATGCCCATCATTCGTTGGTTTTGTACCTCCTGATCCTCTGTTTCAGTTGTGTACGCCAACTTGCTGCTGAATTTTTTGATCGTAATTTGGACCACCACAAACACACCGAGTACGGAGATTGAAGCAATCAGCAGAAGATCTGGAACACTCATAAAATTAAGCAACACGGCGATAGAAAGTCCGCCCACCATCTCAGCCATGAATTCACCAGATCTCGCCAATGCCGACAGGCGTTTCGACTGCCTTACATTGAGTAGCCGCACCTGAAGGGCGACAAACTGTAAGTTGAACAACATGTAGACGACTTCGAAGAAGAGCGGCAAGAAAAAGTACAAAGACTCGCTGGCAATAGTACCGAGCAGGACTCGCATGGTAATGATGCCGATCAGCACAATTCCCAGAACGGTGTAGATATAACCCCGAGTCGATAGGCCGCCGGTGAAACGATCCAGAACAAGCGTCAGTATGGTGCCGGTGACCGCAAGGAGAATGGCAACAAGCGCTAGGTCCTCCGAGGCGAAGTGTTCGAGAAATAGCGTAAACGCACAAACACGGATAATGCCAGTCGCCAAGCCAGATAAGAACATATTGCCGAACAAGAGCGCGACCAGCGAACGTTCGACTCTGCGCACACCAATTTGGGCGAGTAGTCGGTCGGCGAGCGTGAGTTCTGTGATTCTATTGATGTCTAAATCGTCGTTCAATCGTCGTCCGTTGAATTGAATGCAGCCGTTGGCAGGCGGCTATTATGCGCTATCCCAATGCCGGGGACGAGCGCCATCTTTGCTAGGGTTAGTCGCCACAATGTGGCGAGTACATTGCAATGTTCCTGGCGCTGCCGGAGACATTTCAGCATCGACTTTAGAGTTCAATTAATAAATCGAAAATGATTGAACCATTAAGTGTTGCGGAGGTTTATTTGCCTGTCGACTTGATGATAATCTCAACGCTGTTTGGAATGTCTTAAGTTAACCCATACTAGGAGCGATGAGTTCATGTCAGAGGTAGGTAGTGCAGAGCAGCCATTAAGAGTTGCGATTATTGGCTCAGGACCAGCGGGATTTTATACCGTTAGCAATTTCCTTAAGCATAAAGATATCCACGTTGAAATGGACATGTTCGATCGATTACCAACGCCGTTTGGGTTGGTCCGGGCTGGTGTCGCGCCTGATCATCAAAAGTATAAGACTGTGACTCGCGCCTACGATAAAAGTGCCCAGTCAGATAATTTCAGATTCTACGGTAACGTCGCTTACGGGGACGATATTAGTCTGGATATGCTGCGGGACTATTACCATCAAATAATATTCTGTACCGGTGCTTCGAGTGATCGAAATCTGGGTATTGCCGGCGAAGATTTAGTCGGTTCGCATTCAGCCACAGATTTTGTCGCTTGGTATAACGGCCACCCTGATTACGTCGACGCGCAGTTCGATCTCTCGCAGGAAAGTGCGGCGATAATCGGGCTTGGCAATGTAGCGATCGACGTCGCCCGCATCCTATGTAAGACGAATAGTGAACTAAAGAACACTGATATGGCCGATCATGCGCTTGAGGCGCTGCGCAATAGCAACGTCAAGACGGTTTATGTGTTGGGTCGGCGAGGTCCAGCTCAGGCTGCTTTCACGCCGCCGGAAATTAAGGAGATGGCGGAGCTCGAAGATACGGATGTAACGATTTTTGTGGATGAGGCAACGATTGATGACGCTAGCCGTGCCGAGATGGAAGCTTCCGGTGATCGGAACGTCGCGAAGAATGTCGCCGCTATTGAAGCGATGTCTGTCGCATCGCCGACAGGCAAAGGTAAACACCTAACGATTCGATTTTTGGTGTCGCCAACGGAAATTATTGAAAGTGATGGAAAAGTCTCGGCAATAAAAATTGTTAAAAATGAAGCTTATCAAGATGAAAGTGGCGGCATTCGCGCACGAGCAACCGACATTGAAGAAACAATTCCCGTTGGCTTGGTATTCAGATCGGTTGGTTATCGTGGTGTCGCGTTACCGGAGATTCCTTTTCATGAAGCTTGGGGTACGGTGCATAACAATGCCGGTCGCGTCACTCAGGAATCTGGCGAGGTCGTGCCGGGTATTTATGTCGCGGGTTGGATCAAACGTGGGCCAACAGGTGTGATTGGAACGAACAAAACCGATGCGCAGGAAACCGTTGCGTGTATGGTCGAAGACCTCAAGGCGGGCAAAATTCTCGATCCTAGTAAGCCGAAAGTTAAAGCACTAGACGACTTTATTCGTGCTAAGAAGCCTGATGTTGTTAGCTATGAGGATTGGGCTAAGATTAATCAGGTTGAAGTTGAAAAAGGTGAACAATCTGATCGACCTCGCGTGAAATTCACCCACATTGCTCAGATGCTTGAGGTGCTCGGTCGCTAATTAATCGAGGCGCCCTAAAACTCCATAGCAAAGGTCGCTGTTAAAAATTTTTGACGCCTTATGTTTTAGCGGCGTTCTCTGAGGCCGTTCGCGCTGCAATTTTTACACGCTTTGCTATCGACCCCAGTTCATGGGTCGATCTTGGCGGGTTCGAGCGTTTTGTTTTCGACGATGTAAAACGAAACCGAGTTGTCCGGCATCACCGATAGCGCCCATCGGCGCGAAGTGCAGCTTCAGGCTGAACTCGACTTTTTAGCTTATCTCGCCGCGTAGACACATAAGCGATGCGCGTAAAGACTTCCTCCGTGATCGTTAAGGCTCTAATTCAGCTGAATTATAGACGCTTATTCTGAACGCAGAACCCTTTCATTTTTCAGTTAGAATTCTCGCCTGATCACCCACTTGAATATCTCAAGCAACAGATTTCCAATGAAGCTGGCGCTAACGACATTCCAATTTAAATTTGAGTACATTCGGTTAATGAAGCCCTGACTATGAGCAAAAGAGAAGTGATTGAGTTTGACCTGCCAACCCTAATGTCTGTTGCACCCGGTGACAAGAATGATCAGTTCGTTGGTCAACCCGAGTCCTATGGCATGTTAGGTATCTACGGCGGACATTTTGTTGGCCAAGCTCTGGCGGCGGGGTTCGGCACCGTAGATGAAGCGAAACTCGCGCAGTCATTGCACGCCTATTTTCTGCGTAAGGGTGATCCAGATCAGCCGATTATTTATGAGGTTAAACGGTTACGTGAAGGACGGGGTTCCGATACGCGCAGTATTTCTGCTTATCAATCCGGTCTGGAAGTGTTCCATATGATCGCCGCTTATAAGCTGCCGGAAGAAGGTGATAATCATCAAAAAGAAATGCCAGCGGTGATTAGTCCTGAAGCGTTAGAAGAGAAAATAGCTGTTGAGGGGGAGGGGTTTAGACCGCCCATGATGGCAGGTGATCGAGCCACATTGTTGCGCATCTCTGAAACCTTTGTGCCAAACAAATTTGAGGCGGGTCGAGTTCCAGCATTGCAATGTTGGATAAAGTCTAATCATAGCGGTGCCATCAACAAACAATTATCTCAATGTGTTGTAGCCTTTTTGTCCGACGGCACGTTGATGTTTAACTCTGTTATTCCCTACGGCGTGCCTTTCCAAACACACCGACTAACCAGCCTAGATCACAGTGTATGGTTTCATCAAACCTGCGATGTGTCTGACTGGATGCTGTTTGATCAGCGCAGCACCGCTGCCGCTGACGGCCGCGGCATGAACGAAGGAGAAGCTTATGATCGAACAGGTAATCTGGTTTTCAGCACGAGTCAAGAATCGATGCTGCGGCGGATTTAGCGCTCCTTCATTCGCAAATTTAACGAACAATATTTTGGGCGTACAATTCATCGATGTCTGTGTCGCTCAAGCCTAGATTCGAAAGTACTTCTCGAGTGTGCTCCCCGAGTAGAGGCGCTGGGCCGGAAATCACCGCTGGTGTTTCAGAAAACCTGGCAGCTGGGCGGGGCTGACGAACGGCGCCGAGGCCGGGTTGATGCATTTCTTCAATAAGCTTGTTGGCAATAATCTGTTCGTGTTGAAGTAATTCTTTTCGACTCAGCACGGGCGCAGACGGCACACTGTTTTCATCCATGACCTTTAACCAGTGAGCGGTTGGTTTTGTGGCGATTACCTCGGCGGTTAAATTAAGGCGTTGCGCATTATTTTTAACGCGTCCGGCGGGTGTATTGAAACGCTCATCCGCCAACCATTCTTCTTTATTGAGGGCTTTACACATGCCCTGCCACTCTGCATTTGAAATGGCACCGGCGGTGATATATCCGTCGCTTGTTTCAAAAATGAGATCCGGTGCGAGTTGCGGTGGGACCTTGTCTTCGTTACCGATGATCGTATAGCCCGCCATACCCTCCGCCCAAGTGAGGGAAATCATTGCGTCAATCATAGCGACTTTGACATGTTGGCCTTTGCCGGTCCGCTCTCTTGACAGTAGTGCCGCGGTGATGGCCTGTGCCGCGGTTAAACCCGTTGTCTTGTCTGGAATGACTGTGCGGATCATTTTCGGTCGACCGGTCTCTCTATCTCGCTGAATATCCGCTAAGCCTGATAAGGATTGAATGACAGGGTCGTAGACCCGCTTGTGCGCGTAAGGGCCGGTTTCGCCAAAACCAGAGATCGAACAGTAAACAATATTGGGGTTAACCTCCGTGACGGTGTCATAGCCTAATCCCATGCGTTCGATGGCGCCTGGTCGAAAGTTTTGAACCAGCACATCCGCTTCCGCCGCCAGTCGCATGACGAGCGCTAAGCCCTGAGGCGTTTTAAGGTCGACTGCGATGCCTTTCTTGCCTCGGTTGGCGGAAAGAAATGAGGGTGTAATACCATCGCCACCACCCATAGCGCGGACGATATCACCGTGAAAGGGTTCAACTTTAATGACGTTGGCACCCTGGTCTGCCAACCACATGGTTGCCAGTGGTCCAGAAAGAACGGCAGAGAGGTCGAGTATTTTGAATCCGTCGAGGGGGCCTGTCATTTTTGATCCATCAAAGTTGTCATTGAATTGAAAACTATGTCACATTGGACCGCATAGCATCAACCAACGCGGTTGAATAACATTGATTGCCGTCAGCTGCTAGAGTGACGGACGCGTTAATTGAATTAGCCTGTAGGCGAGGGAACCCTTTGAAACCATTGACTGTTTGGGGTGTAGGTACAACACGAACGATGCGCGTGCATTGGTTGATGTTCGAACTGGGTCTAGATTATGAAACCCAACGTATCGAATCTCGCACGGGCGAAACGCAGGATCCTGCATATCTGAAAATCAACCCGAAACAGAAAATCCCCAGCTTGGTTGATGGCGACCTTGTGGTGACCGAGAGTACGGCCATTATGCGACATCTTCGAAGATGCTATGACACCTTAAAATACGATGAATACCAGCAGTCAGTCGAAGGCCAAGCGGCGTACGATGAGTGGCTTTCATTTATGTTGATGGAATTAGACGCAACCTCTTTGTATGTTGTTCGGCGCCACAGGGATCTACATCAGATTTATGGTAAAGCCGACAATGCTGTTTCTTCTTCAATCGCGTACTTTGAGAAAATGATCACGTCAGTTGAAGACAGGATAAAGGGTCGACAGTTTCTGTGGGGTTCACGATTCTCGGAGTTGGATATCCACTTGACGATCCTGTTGGACTGGGCAAGTGCAGTAGATGCAAAAGTGCCTGAAGCCTTCGTCGCATACCATAGCGAGATGACGCAACGAGGGGCCTATCTTGCGGCCCGCAAGTTCAACTTCGGCGAGCTGCAGTTGCCTACGATTCCCGTCTAGTTGTTATTGGCTTATGCCCACGGTTTTCGAGGCGTGACGATCGGGAAGCGTCGTTCGAATTGATCAAATAATTCACGAAACTTTCCAAGCGCCTCAAAATCACCTGACATTTCTAGCTCACCACTCTCCAGTAGTTTCATCGCGTCGGTATTGCCCGTCATCATGAACTTGAAATTGATGGCGCTCATCCTCAAGGTTGCATTAGGTTTTTGGTGCTGTTTACCCGTGAAAGCATGAAGAACAGCGTTTTCGATTGAGAGAAGTGTTGGTTCGCTATCCGTGAAATCAAGATTCAAATGTATCACCAAACCATCCGCACTTGGGCCGTTAAGACGCACGGCCATTGTTTGATACAGGTTCTCCAACGGCATTGATTTAGCCATACTGGCGGTGGCACCAAACGCGGCACCCTTGGGTAGGCCTTGTCGTAGTTCCAGTGCGCCACAGAGATAGAAATTCCGCCAAGGACCTGACTCCGACTGATAACCTAATTGCTCTAACGTATCTGCCTGTAAAGCACGTGCATTGAAGTGATCGGGTTCTGCCATGACGACATGGTTCAAGACTTCAGCGACCCAGCGATAATCGCCAGCGTCGAAACAACCTCGCGCTTTCTCAACGATGGCGTCAGCGCCCCCCATGAACTCCAGATAACGAGTTGCAACCTCGGTCGGTGGAAGGGGGTAGAGTGTTGCTGGATTGCCATCGAAAAAACCGAGGTATTTAACGTACACGGCGCGCGCGTTGTGATGCACGGTGCCGTAATAATCTCGATTGTAGAATTCCTTACCGAGGCTCTCTGGCAACTTAATTTGTTCAGCGATTTCTTCTTTGATGTAACCGTGATTAGCCAGACGAAGTGTTTGATCATGAATGTACTTATACATATCGCGTTGTTTCTTGAGGTATTCGATAGCCTCTTGGCGGCACCATATAGGCCAATGATGACTGGCGAATTCAACTTCGAGTCGATCGCCGAATAAATCAATGGACTCATTGATTTGAGCCGCCCATGCCAGAGCATCACGCACCTGCGCACCCCTCGGTGTGTAGAGGTTGTGTAGATGGTGGGAGGTGATCTCTGACATACACAGGGCTTTGAATTGTGGGAAGTAAAATACCATCTCGGCTGGCGCTTCTGACCCTGGCGTCATCTGAAACTCAATATCGACACCGTCAATGTGACGGGTTTCGCCGGTTTCTTTGATAAGGTCATTAGGAATGATAAACCCGGTGTTGCCCATTGAAAGGGCGGCACCTAATCCGGTAGTCACAAAGCCTGTTGGAGACGACGGTAGCAAATTGCCGTACATGTAGGTTGCGCGGCGGCTCATGACATTACCGGCAAGCACGTTTTCGGATAGCGCTTCGTTGACGAAATGTTCCGGTGCAATCATTGCAACTTTGCCAGATTCAGCATCTTCGTGACTCATGACACCGAGAATGCCGGCGAAATGGTCAGCGTGACTGTGCGTAATAATGACAGCGACAACGGGACGTTCGCCGAGTTCCTTATTTGCCAGTGCTAAGCCTGTTCGAGAGGCTTCAGTTGATGTAAGGGGGTCAATAATGATCCAGCCAGAGTCACTCTTTATGAGTGTCATATTGGCAATATCAAACGAGCGAATCTGGTAGATGCCAGGAACGACTTCGTATAGGCCGTGATTTAATGCGTTGAGTTGCGCCTGCCGCCAGAGTGATGGGTTAACGGTCTCGGCGGGTTCGTCATTTAAGAAAGACAAACCCTCGAGGTCAAAGGCCGCTCGGCTGCCGGAATCGTGTGCAATAGTGATCGGGTTAAGGGTTGCGATAAAGCCCTTTTTAGCATTATCAAAGCTTCGCCGGTCCGTGAAGTCGAGTTTGTTGATAAATCCCTGATTTATCTTCTTTGTCGCTTCAGTCGCGGGCTTGGGTGATATGAATTCTTTGGGTAGTGCCTGATAATCTGTCATGGGACCGGTCCATTTATTTTTATTGTTTTAGCTCATTATTCTGAGCTTACATGCATCTTTCGTTCAATGTGAGTGATTCACTGTATGCAAATAGCATAGTGCCTTATACGTTGGCGTTAAACTTTGAATTTAAGTAAAGAGATGTTAGCGTGCGTCGCCTTTCAGTTGCTGCACGCAAACACTGGGCTTTTTTCACTTAATCGTATAAGTGCAGTTTGTCAGTCTATCAAAATGAATAACGCTAAGTTAAAGAATCTTAAACCATGTATTTCAATGTATGAATTTGAACCGATGTATCTGAACCGATGTATCTGACTATCCTGTTAGAAACAGCCAATGTTACCGGGCCCATTTTCATTTTGGTGATCTTGGGTGTCTTGCTGAAACGCATCGGCTTTATTTCTGATGCGTTTGTGCAGTCCTCGTCAAAATTGGTGTTCTCTTTGTGCCTGCCAGTTTTGTTGTTCACGACGATCTCACAAATCGATCTTGATGAGAGTTTTGATCTCGACGTTTTTAATTTTAGTATCGTTGCGAGTTGTCTAACATTTACGCTAAGTTGGTTAGTTGCTGTTATTTTTGTTAAACCGCGCAAAGATAGAGGCGTGTTTGTTCAAGGTAGTTTTAGAAGCAATTTAGGGGTGGTGGGCTTAGCTTTATGTAGTAATGCTTTTGGTGCTGAAGGTTTGGTGCTCGCATCGTTGTTACTGGCAAGTATGACCTTCACCTATAACATTCTCTGTGTGTTGGTGTTGTCATATTATAATGCCGATCAAACGGTAACCCTTAGAGCCGTTACTCTCGATATTTTAAAAAACCCTTTGATCATATCTATCGCTATCGCGGTGCTGGTGAACGTGCTGAGTATTCCCATACCAACAATATTGCTAAGTGCTGGTGACTATCTAGGTCAACTTGCGTTGCCTCTGGCGCTATTAGGGTGTGGCGCGGGCATGAATCTTCGGGCACTTAGGTCCTCATCGACACTAACGGTGCTCGCTGTATTGCTAAAAACATTGCTGTTGCCGCTAGTTGTCACATTGCTGGCCTGGCAATTAGGTTTTACAGGGTTGTCTCTCGGCGTATTATTTTTGCTGTTTGTGAGTCCCACGGCGACGGCCAGTTTCATTATGGTGAAATCCATGGGTGGCAATGATGTGTTGGCGGCGAATCTCATTATGGTGACGACGCTGGTCAGCATATTCACCTGTAGTTTAGGTTTGTTTTTGTTGCGTGTGTGGAATTTGGTATAGCACTAATAGATGAAAAATAAGCAGCAAGTACACCCCGGTATTGTAAAAAGCCGACAGCGTCAGCATGACACAATAACGGGGTATCGTACGCAGATCGAAAATATGTCAATAAAACAGACGACTTCGCTCAGATAATTATGCCGCTAAGCCCTGAAGCTTTGCTGCTTGCTGACGTAGCAATTCAGGTGAACCCAATAACTGTCGGTTGAAACCAATGCGTTTAAACCAATAGTGCAGGCCCACGAGATCAGTGAAACCCATGCCGCCATGAACCTCCGTCGAGGTTTTTGCAACGAACTTACCGACTTCACTGATGTGTGCTTTTGTATGACAGGTTGTCAGGCGCGTTTCTTCCGGCAGGTGATCGTAGGCATGTGCGGCATACCAGACCATTGATCGACAGGGCTCAAGCCCCGCCGTCATTTCGGCACACATATGTTTGACTGCCTGAAAGGACGCGATCGGGCGATCAAACTGTTCTCGCTCTTTTGCGTAGGATACGGCTTGATCAATCATATTCTGGCCCGCACCGAGAGTGTCCGCCGCTAGCATGATTCGGCCGATATCCAGGGCGCGATTGAAATCTTCTGTGTCGTTGGAGATGAGCTCAGCGGCGGTGTTATCAAAGACCAATTCACAGGTCGTGCGCGTCAGATCGATGGTTGCCATGTTCTTTCTTTCGACAGCGTCTGCAGCGACCAAATACAACTGTTGATCATTGGTTGCGACCAAGTAGTAGTCTGCATCAATGTCTAATGCAAACAGGCTAAGCCCAGACAGCTTATTGCCCGATGCGCTGACGCCCGCTTTGTCTTTCGCCGCGATAGCCTCGCCAAAGGCAATACCGATACGACAAGTGCCGGCGGCAATATTAGCGATGAGGTCATCGCGTTTACCGGCAAGTGCAATCGGCGCCATAATAGCGCTACTAATGAACGGTGAAGGCGTGACGTGATAACCTAGAAGCTCGGAAATAATGGCCGCTTCAACAGCGCCAAGTCCGACACCGCCTTTATCCTCAGGGATTATCAGGGCGGGAATGCCGAGTTCAGCTAGACCTTGCCAGACCGCTTTGTCGTTCTTGTCTGCGGTAGCGACTTTTCTCACTTCATCCAGGGGTACTTGTTCGTTGAGAAACCGGTTAACCGAATCCTGCAGAAGTGTCTGTTCTTGTGATAATCCGAACTCCATAATCTTCTCCTACCTACTGAGCTGGTCTAGGTTCACGGGGCATTTCAAGACCTCGCTCGCTGATAATATTTTTTTGAATTTGTGAGGTGCCGCCACCAATGATCAAGCCGAGTTGATACATATATTGGCTTTGCCAAGTGCCATTGTTGCGAGTGTATTCGTTGTCGCCGTAGGCCAGTCCGAGTTCTCCAAGTACGTCAATCGCTAACCCTTCCAGATCGTGACGTAACTCAGTACCTTGCAGTTTGACAATCAATCTTGCCAACGAGGCATCCTGACCTTCATTTAAGCGTGAAGAAAGGATGCGCATATCATTGAATCGCATTGCCATGATTCGACCTTGCAATTGCATTAAACGATCGCGGAAGACAGGGTGGTCGATTGCCTTCTCGCCTGCGATAGTTTCTTTTTGCATAAGCTCGATCAGTGAGTTCAAACGGGACAATGCCGCGTCAGGATTGCCGAGCATGTCGCGCTCGTGTCCAAGAATCGAGTTTGCTACCTGCCAGCCCTGGCCACGATTCCCGACAATCTGGTGTGCCGGAACACGAACGTCGGTGAAGAACACTTCATTAAAGTTAGCAACGCCTGTCATATCGACCAATGGTCGAATCTCGATGCCCGGTGTGTCCATGCTGAAAAGCAGAAAAGAAATACCGTGATGTTTCTTGGCGTCAGGTTCCGTTCTTACCAGACAGAAAATCCAATCTGCGAGGTGGGCTGTACTGGTCCAAATCTTTTGGCCATTGATGACCCACTCGTCTCCATCCATTACTGCATTGGTCCGCAGGCTTGCCAAATCACTGCCTGCGCCGGGTTCTGAATAACCCTGGCACCAGACCATGTCACCTTCGATTGTCGGTTTGACGAATTTGAGTTTCTGCTCTTCATTACCGACTTCTAGCAATGTTGGAACAAGCATTGAGATACCTTGGCCGCCCATACCACCTTGAATACCCGAATCTGCAAATTCCTCAGCGATTATGCGTGATTGAATAATGTCTGGCTTAGCACCATAGCCACCGTAAGCATCGGGTATTGTTCGTGCGGTATAGCCGTTTTCGATGAGGGTTTTCTGCCATTGTTTGGCAGCCGCTGCGTTTGAACGACTGGTTGGCGCGCTCTCCCGGTTATTAGCAATGAAGTCTTTGACTTCCGTACGGAAAGTTTCGTATTCCGCTCCAAATGAAAGATCCATTTCTTTCTCCCATGATTTAGCAAAATAATATACACCAGAATCGTGGCGAAGCGGCAATGTTGATAAAACTATGGTTCTGTTGATTGATCCCCTATTGCACCGGTGTATGCTTCATTGGTATCTGCTTCGTATTGACCTGTTTATGTTGGCCGCCTTATAACCCTAATCCAAATGGGGTTGAATTGTGATTGCCTTCAAGGGAGACTCTGCGCCTCGCTGTAGAACATTAATGACGGCAGAATAAACGTAATAGTTTCGAATCAAATAGGAGTAACAAATGACAGTTAAAGTGGGCGATAAAGTTCCGGCAGCAACAATGAAAGTAATGGGTGCGCAAGGTCCTGCGGATTTGACCACGGCGGAATTGTTTGCCGGCAAGAAAGTTGTGTTATTTGCTGTGCCCGGTGCATTTACACCGACCTGTAGCGCCGCTCATTTGCCGGGTTTTGTCGTTAATGCTGACAAAATTAAGGCTAAAGGCGTAGACACCATCGTTTGTCTGTCCGTCAATGATGCGTTTGTTATGGATGCGTGGGGCAAGGACAAAAATGCTGAAGAGCTTGTGATGGCTGCCGACGGTAACGGTGACTTTACTAAAGCCATGGGTCTTGAGCTTGATGGGTCTGGATTCGGCTTAGGACAGCGATCTCAGCGTTACGCTATGATTGTTGAAGATGGCGTTGTGACAACACTAAATGTTGAGCCTGGCCCTGGTTTTGAGGCTTCATCGGCTGAAAAAATTATGGAAGCTCTCTAGCAGCACTCTAAGCAGCTCTGTAAAAGGCTCAATTGAAGCGCTACAGCTAAATTGAAGCGTTAGGCTCGATTCCCAACGGGATTCGTCGACATACCTAACTGTGATTGGTTTCGTCGATAGACAAGCCGATAGAATGCCCGTTTCGAGCGGGCATTTTTTTGCCTGTATTTTTTCCAATTAATTTTTTGGTGAGCAAACGTGATTGTTGAAAGTTGGGTCTTATGGACAATTCTTGCATCTTTTATGCAAGCTGTTCGTACGGCCGGTCAGAAACAACTTACGACGAACGTTACGCCGTTGGCCGCGACGCTGGCGCGGTATCTCTACGGCGTGCCGTTTGTTCTCGTGTGGCTCTGGTTTACCTCCGACGGCCAGCTGTCAGCGCTACCGGACCTTAATCTAAACTTTTTAGTTTCCGGATTGATCGCAGGTGTGTTGCAAATTTTGGCAACGCTGTTGCTAATTCGTTTGCTTGGCTTGCGGAACTTCGCCGTTGGCAGCACCTATGTCAAAACCGAAATTCTCCTGACGGCTATTTTAGGCTTCACCTTTTTTGCGGAACAGATTACGTTGATGGGGTTTGCTGCCATTGTGATTTGTGTCGTTGGCCTTATTCTTATCTCAGTTTCTAAGTCTGGCGGTTTGGCGAGCCTTTGGAATCAGTCTGCTATCTACGGATTAGCAGCTGGCTTGTGTTTTTCTCTGACTTCTTTGTTCCTGCGGCGGGCAAGTCTGTCCTTTGGTATTGATGACGCGATGTTTACGGCCAGTATCACTTTGGCTTATATGGTCACGCTGCAATGTTGCATCACATTTGTTTGGGTGCGTCTGCAGCAGCCAGGGCAAATAACGAAACTATTAAAGCTTTGGAAGCCTGGGTTTTTTATCGGTGTGACGAGTGTGGCGGGTTCTATTGGTTGGTTCACGGCGATGACATTGGAGTTTGCGTCCTATGTAAAAACCTTAGGCCAGCTGGAGTTTCTTTTTACGCTGGCGATATCTATTCTTTACTTTCGAGAGCGACCCACACCCATGGAGTTCATGGGTATGGGACTGATCATTTTCGGCGCCGTTATCTTACTGTTAACTTAGCGCCGCTTTTTTATCTTACCTGCGGCGCTCTCTAACCTTGCCTTGCGGCGTTGGCAACCTCAGCGATTTTGTCTAGCTGCTTGAGTACCCCATCAGAAGAGGTTTGCGGTAGGCCAAAAATCATGTCGGTAAAACCTTGGTCGATTCGCCCTTTGACGAAGTCAAGATCAGCGGGCGCACCGAAGAGGGCGATGTCCATATCCTTTGCGTTTCGACCTTGCTTTTCACAGGCTGTTTGAAGTTGCTCCATACCACCGCTGCCCGAACCACCGATGGGCATCCAGCCGTCACAGTATTCTGCGATACGATCGAAGGCCCACTTCGAGTTTGCGCCAAGCCAAATCGGTGGCCCTCCAACTTGAACGGGTTTGGGCCAGCACCAAATGGGGTCGAAGTTGACGTACTCACCATGGAATTCTGCTTCATCCTTTGACCATATTTCTTTCATCGCTAGGATTTTCTCGCGTACGATTGCCCAACGATGCTTAAAACTAGCGCCATGATTTTCCATCTCCTCAACGTTCCAGCCTGCGCCAATACCGAAAATAAAACGCCCGCCAGAGATTTGATCCAGTGATGCGATTTGCTTTGCGAGCGTTATGGGGTCTCGTTCGATCACAAGACAGATACCCGTGCCAATTTTTATTCTCGAGGTCACGGCAGCGGCGGCTGTCAAGGCGACAAAAGGGTCATGACTGCGCCAGTACCAGTCTGGCAAGTCGCCGCCGCCGGGAAAAGGCGTGGTGCGTGCGACAGGAATGTGTGTATGTTCAGGAAAAAAGAGTGAGTCCAAACCGCGTTCTTCAACTGCTTTGGCAATCTCGACCGGTTGAATGGTTTGATCTGTAGGGAAAATCTGCACACCGAAATTGGCCATTGGGTTCATATCCGTTTGTGATAAGGACGACCACAATACTACTGGAGAAAAATGGGTGCCAGTATTTGCGCTGGATATGATGGGATAAACTCGGATGAATATCCTAAAGTTAGTATCTGCTGGGCGTATTAATGGCAGATGTCCCCGACAAACCAATTCTAAGCCGAAGCCCAGCTGTTAGCGTTAAGCTTTCTTGCTTGTAATTGAATGCAATCTTACCCGCGACTCATGTATTGTAGCCATAGAATAGGGCACCGATTGATCCTAGACAGATAAGTAATGCCTAATGAATAAAGCGACGATTCTAGTCATTGATGATCAAACGATGTTACTGCGTGTAATGCAGTGGATGCTTTCTGACAATTATCTGATGAAAACACGCCTAACTCGCTTCGTTGAAGCTTTGACTCGTGGCTATTTGACAGAATGAGATAAAACTCGAGAGACAGCCAAATCCCTTGTAGATCATAATGTTTCGCAAGGTTCTTTTTGCCATCATCTATACAGGCTATTTTGATCGACATTTTTTTAAAGATTGCAGAACTAAACCGATAAAGCTGCTGCGTTTATTTTCACGCACCACAATGCTAACCCTATGGATAAAGGATCACCATGACGCCCACCTGTTTTACCGTTGATATTAGAGACAATATTGCCCACATCGTGCTGTCACGGCCAGAGAAGCTCAACAGTATGAATCCAGCTTTTTGGGATGAGCTTCCGCAAATTGTTGCAGATATTGATGATAATGCTCGAGCCAGGGTGATTGTCATTTCTTCGACCGGGCCACATTTTACTGCAGGGCTAGACTTAGATTCGTTTATGGCGAGCGATAGCGAATCAGCTGACGCCGATAAGGCAGCAATCACGCCGGATCCTAAGCGTCATCGAATTAAGGGCGAACGCTTCTATCAAAACGTTAAGCGGATGCAAAAAACCTTCAATTGTCTTGAAGACTCTAGAGTACCTGTTCTCGTCGCGATTCAGGGTGGCTGCATTGGTGGCGGCGTCGACTTTGCGACGGCTTGTGATATGCGTTATGTGTCCGCCGAAGCATTTTTTACGATCTATGAAATCAATATTGGCATGACAGCTGATGTGGGTACTTTTCCACGTTTAGTTAAGCTGATCCCAGAGGGTATTGTGAAGGAGCTCGCCTATACAGGCAGACGCATGTCTGCGCAGGAAGCTAAAGATGTCGGTCTGGTCAATCACGTTTATGAAACGCAGGCTGATATGTTGGCGGGTGTCATGGAAATTGCGAAAGAAATTGCCAGCAAAGCACCCTTGGCCATTTACGGTTGCAAACGAATGATCAATTACTCCAGGGATCATAATACGGCCGATGGCTTAGACTACATCAGCATATGGAATGCCAGTATGTTGCAATCAGAAGAGATGGGCGAAGCCATTAGTGCCAAGGCTGAGAAACGCGATGGTGATTTCGTGAGTCTTTCTAAAATGAACGGGAAGTGAAATATTTAACGAACTGATCTTCAGTTTCTAGCATGGTTAGCCAGTAGCGAGCCGGGTTCGATCAATATAGAAAGACAGGTAGTCTTTGAGCCCGGCGACTTCAGGATAAGGCGCTTCGTAACTCCAAACAATATTCTCGCCCGTGTGATCAGCGTCAGCTGTTTCTGAGTTTAGCGTCCAGTAGCTGGCATGGCCCTTGAAAGGGCAATAGGTAGAATGTTGGGTTTTGGTAAATAGGGACAGATTTACATCTTGACGGGGAAGATAGTAAACCGCTTTGTGCATGGACTCTTTGATCACAAGTGCTTGAGTTGACGTTGCGATTTCGATGTCGCCAAAAAAAATGCTTATGGATGCCTCTGTCGGCGTCATCGTGACTGAATAGTCCGGATACTTTGCAAGGACTTTTTCTCGCGTCGGCGTGACTGGAAACTGACCCATGTTGATGCTCCTGTTGTTGAGGTTCTTGTTGAAATAGTGGTTGCGATAATGGTTGGCATTGATGTCAGTGTTGTAGTTGAATCGATTGAAATTGCAGACTGATTCATCATACGTATTCACATATGCGCACGACAAGCCGATAATGTCGTTCGTCAGACAAAATTTTGCATCGATAGCTGTTATCAAGACACCTATTAAAAGTCCTTATATGTAACGCTTATAGGTCGCTAGACGTGCAAATCGTACCCAAGAGAAAGTTCATAAGGTTGCAACATGTCAGTTGAAGAGTGGAAACCGGTACAAAAAATTACAATAGACTTAGCGAAGCTGCGCCAGTATGTGGCGATAGCGAGCAACTTTGATGACTCAAATGTTGCAGCGGCACTGCCGGTAGAAAACATCAGTGCGGATAGTTTTCTTATGAGCGCCGCCGCAGCGGACTGGGCGCAGGCAGATGAGCTCAATAGCGACGACATTTCTAACCTGATCCGTTTCTTTACGCTTGCTGAAATGCAGCTGCCAGGTTGGGAAGCAGGTAAGAGCAGCCCGGTTATTTATCTGTTCAAGTTGTTGAGGAAAAAGACTGATGTAGACGCCGAAGCACTGAAAGCGCTAAGAAGTTGGATAAAGACAAACTCTGATAACCGTTACTTACCTAATGGCGCGGTGATTTAATACGCGTATAATGCGGCACTTTTCATGATTGGATAAGTATCATGGTCGATCGTACAGCAACAATAGATAGAGACACACTTGAGACGCAGATAAAGGTCGCCATCAACTTAGATGGAACGGGCGCTGTGCAATTTGATACGGGTTTGCCATTCCTTGAGCATATGCTTGATCAAGTCGCTCGACATGGTTTGATCGATCTTAATGTTGAAGCCAAAGGTGATCTTGAGATCGATGCTCACCACACGGTTGAGGATATCGGTATCACGCTGGGACAGGCTTTTAAGGCGGCGATTGCCGACAAAAAAGGTATTCGTCGCTATGGTCACGCTTATGTCCCGTTGGATGAGGCGCTATCGCGAGTCGTCATTGATTTCAGCGGCCGGCCCGGATTGGAATTCAATGTTCCCTTCGTCCGATCCCAAGTCGGCGATTTTGATGTTGATTTGTTTTTTGAGTTTTTCCAGGGGTTCGTTAACCACGCCGATGTGACCCTGCATATTGATAATCTGAAGGGGCACAATGCCCATCATCAGGTTGAAACTGTGTTCAAAGCATTTGGTCGAGCTGTAAGAATGGCGCTCGAGGCCGATCCGCGTATGGCTGATATTCTTCCTTCAACCAAAGGTGCTTTGTAGATGCAAATCATTCCAGCTATCGATTTTAAAGATGGCAAAGTCGTTAATTTGAAGCAAGGCCAATTAGACCAAACGACGACCTACTCAGACGACCCTGTTGGTATGGCGGAACATTGGGTTAGCTTAGGCACGGAACGGCTGCATCTGGTCGATCTCGATGGCGCATTTGAAGGCCGGCCGGTCAATCATGCGGCAATCAATGAGATTGCACGTAATCATCCGGAGCTAACAATACAGTTGGGTGGCGGAATTCGCAGTGCGAAAACGATTGAAGAGTACCTGAGGGCGGGTGTTAATTATGTCATTATCGGTACTAAGGCTGTAGATGAGCCTGAGTTTGTCGGTGAAATGTGTCGACAATTTCCGGGTAACATTATTGTTGGCCTTGATGGACTGCACGGTATGGTTGCAAAAAACGGTTGGAAAGAAGTCACAGATGTGTCGGTTAAAAGTCTTGCTATGTTGTTTCAAAGTGATGGTATCGAATCTATCGTTTATACAGATATTGGCAAAGACGGCATGATGGGCGGCGTTAATCTGCGCGCAACCAAGAATCTCGCTGACAGTGTGTCTGTACCTATAATCGCGTCAGGTGGTGTCACCGACATGAAAGATATCGAAGCATTGGTCGAGGCTGATAAAAAAGTCGCTGGTGGTGTAAATGGTGGTATCAGCGGTGTGATCACAGGCCGAGCGATATATGAAGGCACTCTCGATCTTGCCGAAGCAATTGCTTACGTGAAGAATAATTCAAGACAAGTCTAATCATTCAAGGGATTTGCTCGTTGTTAAATCAGATAGCCTGAAAAAAAAGCCCCGGTCAGATTGGCGCGAAAATATTATCTGGTTACTCTGCCACAGTTTGAGTTGATGTAGGCTGTGATAGCTGAAAAGAGACCAGCTCTGACGTACGAATAATCTCGATACCCATGTCTTTCATTAAAGGCAATGTTTCTTCTAAAAATTGAAGCGTAATGGGATAAGGGTGAGCGATGACCAGGGCGCTGCCTTGTGTCTTTGCGATATGAACCGCGGCTGCAAACGCCGCGCTGATGGCTTCATAACTGCGTGTGTTATCAAGAAACACGTCCCGATGTGCTGCTTTCAAGTTTGTCTCTATGGCAATCTGTTCTGCCACAGTGGCAGGCGTTGTGCGCGAATCAATGAAAAACATATCGCGCTTTTTCAAATCCTGCATCAACCAAGTCATTTGAGTGCGTTGTTCGGTCAGCCTGCTTCCCATGTGATTGTTAATGCCGATTGCATAAGGGACTTGTTGTATTGCACGCGCAACTGTATCGAGAAATTCATGCTCGGCTTGCTGCTCATTTAACGTGTTAGGGCTGTCTGGGAAGTTTGAATGGTTCGTCATTGGCAGATGAACCATCACTTCCTTGTTGGAAGCGTGTGCCAAGTGAGAGATCGTTCCGGCATGAATTGAATCCGGTAGCACCGCATAAGTAATTGGCGATGAAAGGCTAACCGCTCTCTGACCATTTGAAAGGTTGTGACCCAAATCGTCAATGATAATGGCTAAATAGGCTGGCGGGTTGGAAAGGGCGATGGTGCTACCGGTACTTAGGCTGACAAGGAGTCCCAGCCACAGCATTGCTCGCAAAACAGCAGAGCGCGATATTAACATCGCTTTTTCTAACGTGATTTTGTTAACCCTGAGGTTGATATGATTTCAAACCTAGAATGTTAATGCCTTTTAGCAGGTTCAGCGCTTCATTTAGCTGATAGTCTGTTGTCGCTAGATCGATTGTGTCTGTCTTTGAATCCGTCGTCGATGCTGAATCGGATGATGATTCAGTTTCGGCATCACCGTTGCCATTGGCGAGGTGATTGGGAAGATCCTTCTCTTTAACGCGAAAAGGGTTGCGCTTAATTTTTGTTACTTTCGATCTTGCTACGTAGATATCAGGGACAATACCTTCAGCCTGAATAGATCTGCCATTGGGTGTGAAATACAGTGCGGTAGTCAGTTTGATTGCTTTGTCGTTGTTCAGTGGTAATACCGTTTGGACTGATCCTTTGCCGAAAGTATTGACGCCCATGATGACCGCTCGGCCGTGATCTTGCAGTGCGCCGGCGACAATTTCTGATGCAGAGGCACTACCTTCATTGACAAGCACGACCATTGGTAGCCCTTTGGTTGAATCCGGCGTTGTCGCGCTAAATCGCAAGTCAGCATTTGCGAGTCTGCCCGTTGTATAAACAATGAGCCCCTCGTCAATAAAGAGATCTGAGACCTCGACCGCCGATTGGAGTACCCCGCCAGGGTTGTTTCTTAGATCCATAATGAGGCCGGTTAAGTTACGCTCTGCTGCGAGCTTTTTAATCGCTTTGTCGACCTCTGCACCAGTGCCGCTTTGAAATTGAGCAATACGCAGGTAGCCGTAGCCTTCTTCAACAAACCGATGTCGAACCGACGCAATTTTAATGACTTCACGTGTTAGAACGATTTCCTGCGGCTTCGATTCTCCATCGCGTAAGACCGTTAGCTTCACTTCACTGCCGGGTTCACCTCGCATGGATTCGATAGAGTCGTTTAAGCTAAGACCTTTTACGGGTGAATCGCCTAATTGTATGATGAGGTCTCCGGCTTGAATACCGGCGCGTTCAGCGGGTGTATCATCCATCGGCGAGACGACTCTTAGAAAGCCGCCTTCCATAGAGACCTCGAGACCTAAGCCCCCGTAGTTGCCTGTTGTGTTTTCTTGGAGATCAGAAAATGTTTCGCGGTCTAGATACGCGGAATGCGGATCAAGTTGAGACAACATGCCTTTGATTGCATTTTCGAGCAGTGTTCTGTCGTCAATTTCCTCAACATAGGCTTCACTAATTCGATTGAATGCTTCTGCGAATACTCTAAGTTCGTTGAGAGGTAGGCGTGGACTTAATTCAGTGTTACCGCTGCTTTTTGTCCGTTCGCTTGGTGCCTCGAGTAGATCAGTATCTTGGTGCTCGATTGATTCATTGGGTGTTAGGCCTTCGGCTTGAGGTTCCGCATACAATGAGCTCGTCGTGAGAGCTGCAGCTAAGGCAATAGCCACAGTAACCGGCGATAGGTTGGATAAGTTCATTCAATATTCCTCGTTTGACTCATGCGGCCTTTGCTTGGCTGCGAATCTGACACCATTGTTGCGGGTTGGATGGTTTGCCTGCATTGCGAATTTCAAAGTAGAGGCCGGATTTTGATTGTCCGCCACTATTGCCTACGTTGGCGACCAGATCGCCCGCTGCGACCCAATCCCCCGTTTGACGATACAAGACCTGATTGTGTCCGTACAGAGACATGTAACCTTCTCCGTGGTTTATAATCAATAGTAGACCGAAGCCCCGCAGCCAGTCTGAGAAAACAATGCGTCCATGGTGGATAGAATAGATTGGATCTCCTTCTGCCGCGTCGATAAATACACCATTCCATTTTTGTTTGCCGTCACTCTTGCGTGTACCGAACCGATGACTGATTTTGCCGGCTACCGGTAGAAGCATTTCACCTTTGACGCTCAAAAATGGTTTTGATTGCTGTGGCGTGGTGATGCCGTCGATACCGACGGTGATGCGTGACAAAATGGCTTCAAGCTGTTCTCTGTCCGCCAGTTTAAGTTTGATTTCACTGCCCGTTTTCTTAATCTCTAGTTTGAGTCCGGCCAGCGTTTTTAGCTTTTCTTGTTGTGCACTTCTGAGGCCGGCTTGCTCGGTCTGTAGTTTCAGCCGGCGTTGCTTTAGTTGCTGATTCCTTACAAGAATTTCGTCCTCGATCACAGCGAGATCTCGAATAGTCGCTTCGTAGGTTTCTATTTGCTTGATTCTAGCTTTGTTAAAGTGGTCGTAATAGGTGAGCATGCGACTGATTTGATTCGGGTCTTGTTGATTGAGGACAACTTTTACATAGGGTTGATTGCCGAGTTCGTAGGAGGCTCTAATTTGGCTGCTGATGAGTGATTGTTGCTCACGTTGACTGCCAAGCAGATCGTTTTGTTGATCACCTAAAGATGATAAATTGTTCTGGGTCTCTTTTAGATCGTTCTGAAGTAGCCGAATAGTATTTAAGATCTCACTAATTTTTTTCTCATTGCTTTCAAGATTTTGTTCCAAGGATGACTTTTGACCTTCGGTCGATTCCAGCAGCTTTCTAAATTTGGTTATCTCAGTCTCGAGTGCTTCCAGCTTTTGCTGGACTTCAATAGGATCCGGGCTTGAATCTTGTGCAAACAAGGGCGTGTGTGCGGCGAATAAAACACACAATAAGGTGAACTTGGCCAGCTGGATTGGTCGCATGGATATCCTTGAGCGGTGAAGTTAAATGAAAAGTGATTTGCCGGCGTATTGGGCAGGCATAATTCCCGCCTCGCTTGGTTTACTCACTCGGATTCTTGGGTCGGAACGTTCGTTGGGTTTTTATCCTTTGTATCGTTCGTGCATTCCAACCGTGTGTACCATTATTAAAGCGTGTTTCGCCTGTTCTTTATATAATGCGTATGTAACGCGTCACGATGACTGAATTAAATCAGTCGCTAGTGCTATTAGGTACAAAAAGAGAACGGCCTGTCATTTCTTTCGGCTGCTCTAGATCCATGAGTGATAGCAGCGTTGGTGAGACATCCGATAGTGTTCCATCATTGCTGAATCTAACGTGGCGATCACCGACGTAAACCAATGGAACCTTTTCTGACGTGTGAGCCGTATGGGCCTGACCAGATTTATGGTCGTTCATCATTTCAACGTTACCATGATCTGCGGTAATCAGGCAGTGTCCGCCGACAGAATTCAGGGCAATGATGACCTGCGTCAAACTCTCATCTAGACATTCAACCGCTTTGATCGCTGCTTCTAAATTTCCTGTATGGCCCACCATGTCGCCATTTGCGTAATTACAAACAATCAGGTCGGTGTCGCCGGATGTAATGGCTGCAATAAGTTCGTCAGTGACTTCGGGCGCGCTCATCGCTGGCTGTAAGTCATAGGTTGCGACATCAGGTGACGGTATCAGTTTGCGCGTTTCGCCTGCGAACGGATCTTCTCTGCCGCCTGAAAAGAAAAACGTGACGTGAGCATATTTTTCCGTTTCAGCCAGTCGAAGCTGTTGCTTGCCCAGTGAAGCGATGTACTCGCCAAGACTATTTTGAATGCCCATTTTCTCAAAGGCACTCGGTGCATCGATAGATGCTGCATACTGGGTTAGGGTGACATATTGCGCGAGCTTAGGACGTCGCTTTGTCGCGAATGAGTCGAAGTCTTTATCGACGAACGCGCGGCTAATTTCACGGGCTCGATCAGCCCTGAAATTCATGAATAACACGCCGTCGCCGTCTTTGACCGTAACCGGCTTGTTGTCAATGTGGATGCTGGTAGCTTTCACAAACTCATCGGATTCATCTCTATCGTAAGCGGCCTGCAGCGCTTCGATAGGGTTGTCGAAGGCATAATCTGAATCCGCATCAACGATTAGACTGAAGGCTTGCGCCACTCTGTCCCAGCGGTTGTCTCGATCCATCGCGTAGTAGCGACCGATAATCGATGCAATACCAGCCGTCATATTGTGTTGGCTAGCGAGCGCCTGCATATGCTCTTGCATCATTTCTAAAGAGGCGGTTGCTGATTTGGGTGGCACGTCACGTCCATCTAAAAATGCATGTAGATAAACGGCGGATACGCCTTTTTCGATAGCCAGTTCGACGGCAGCTTTCAGATGATCTTCGTGGCTATGGACGCCACCTGGGGATAATAGTCCGAAAATGTGTAAAGCATTGCCGTTACTCACAAGATCACTGACCATGCCATTGATGGTCGGATTGTCGAAAAATGTCCGATCTTCAATAGATTTGGTAATGCGGGTAAAATCTTGGTCGATGACACGGCCGGCACCCAGGTTCATATGGCCAACTTCAGAATTCCCCATCTGACCGTCGGGTAGGCCGACATCAAGTCCAGAGCCTGAAATCAAGCAATGGGGTTGTTCAGCCCAAAGGCGGTCCCAAGTAGGTGTCGTTGCCAGTTTGATTGCGTTGGATTCGACTTCTTCCCGGTGACCCCAGCCGTCGAGAATAATAAGTACGTAGGGTGTTTTGCCAGGCATCGCGCGTGTCCGCTATTAAAAGAAGAATTTTACAGACTAAACGGGTTGGAGAGAATGGGCTGGCAAGAACAATTTTTAGTGTATACTTCGCGACTTCAATTTTTGCCTTAAATATTGCGCTTATGATCGATCAAATCTTTGAATTCATCGGTAACCACCTGATCCTTGTTGGTATGTTTGCCGTATTGCTGATTGCCTTCACCATAAATGAAGGTAAGCGTGGCGGCGCGACCGTTACCATTAGCTCTTTAGTCACCATGATTAATAGAGAAGACGCAACTGTGTTAGACATACGAGACAGTAAAGACTTTTCGCAGGGGCATATTATTGATGCGATCAACATGCCCTACAGTAGTTTTGAACAGCGCTCGGGCGAATTAGAAAAGCTTAAAGATAAGCCTTTGGTCGTTGTTTGTAAGATGGGCCAACATGCCGGTGCAATCGGACGTAAGCTGAAAGCGCAAGGGTTCGAAGATGTTAAGCGACTGTCGGGTGGCATGGCAGAATGGTCCGCCTCAAATTTACCCGTGGTGAAAAGCTAGCATGGCCAATTCAAATCAACAGCCCGTCGTACTGTACACAACACGTTTCTGTCCTTACTGCGTGCGGGCAAAAGCGTTGTTAAATAGTAAAGATGTTGCCTATCAGGAGTTAGCGGTTGATTCTGATCAAGGCTTACGTCGTGAAATGATTCAAAAGTCGAAGCGTACCAGCGTGCCACAGATCTGGATTGGCGAGACACACGTTGGCGGTTGTGACGAGTTGTTTCAACTGGAGCGCACAGGCACATTAGATAATATGTTACAAAAACAGGGCGAATCTATATGAGTGAGCAGGGAGATGCATCCGCTGAAGGTGCTAAATTTGCGCTGCAAAGAATTTATGTCAAAGATATTTCGTTTGAATCACCGAAGGCGCCAGATTGCTTTCGAGGTCAGTGGAAACCAAAAATTAATCTTGAGCTGAACTCATCACACAGTGACTTGGACGCAAATCTGTTTGAGGTTGTACTGCAAGTCACCGTCACAGCCAGTAGCGATGAGGACGCTGTGTTGTATCTAGCAGAAGTCCAACAGGCCGGTATTTTCATGATTGAAGGACTTGAGGCTGATGCGCTGAAGAAAACCTTAGGCAGTTTTTGCCCTAATGTACTGTTCCCCTACGCAAGACAGGCGATTGATGGATTGGTTACAAACGGTAGCTTTCCTGCACTGATGCTAGCGCCGGTCAATTTCGATGCGATCTATGATCACGCTATTAAACAAGCTCAGACGGATCCAAAGCAGACTCACTAGAATTCTGTGCTATTGCGGTGTCACTTTCTAACAGGTGATTAGACAGAGCCTGAATACCCCTGCTGGCGCCATGCCTCGTAAATAATCGTGGCTACCGCATTGGATAAATTCAGACTTCGGCTGTCAGGTAGCATCGGTATTCGAATCAGTTGATCCGGATTGACTGAATCTAAAACCTGCTGCGGTAAGCCGCGAGTTTCTGGACCGAACAAAACGCTGTCACCCGGTGTGAAAACAACATCGCTGTAGTTGCGGTGCCCTTTTGTTGTAATCATGTAGACCTTACTATTCGGCGCTTGATCTTGAGCGTTTTGGTTGTAGTAGTGCTGAAGGTTCTCATGCACCTGCATCGATGCCCATTCGTGGTAATCCAGGCCGGCCCTGCGCAATCTTTTATCGTCAAGTTCAAACCCCAAGGGTTCAATGACATGTAAATGCGCGCCAGTGTTCGCGCAAAGTCTAATAATGTTGCCGGTATTGGGGGGTATCTCGGGTTCGTACAGAACCACATTCAGCCAGGGTGCTGCTTCTAAACTGATTGTTGGTGCATCGCTCAAAATCGTTCCTTCTTGTTCTGGTATGACATTCGGTGAAACCAAGCGCGCAGCCTAAACTATTCTGTGTCCCTCTGAAATGTTACAGATCGCTTAGCTTAGCGCTGTGTGGACGGGTGAAAAAGTGTCAGTTTGTGCGGGTTAAAGTGTCTATACGATTGACGGTTGTACGATGGTTGTTCAGTGGTTGTTCAATGGGTTGTTCAATGGATTGGCAGTTTCTTGATGTTTTCTCGTTCTATGGGAGATGAATAGGTTAGATCTCAAGCTCCAATCGAGAGCTTGAATCGAGACCTTGTATCGAGACCCTGCATCGAGACATTGTATCGAAAGCATAAATTGGAAATTTAGATCGGTTCAACCGTCAAATTGAGATCTTCACCATCGCGAAGCCAAGTATATCGCATTGATGCATCTTGGCATGTTCGTGTGTAGGGATACTTTGTGCCGCCCAATAGTTCGCCGCAACTCTCTGGCATTGTGTTTTGCTGCGCGATCTGTCGAAAGTTAACGAGTTGCGGTTGGATGTTTACAGAAAGAAATATGGTGCTTGTAAGCCTGTCGTCGGCAATCACTTGAGCTGCGCCAAGTAGAAATAGACAAGCTAAGACTAAACTTAGGGGTCTCTTATATTTCTTTTGCTGTTGCTGACTCTGCTGCATAGCAAGGGTTCAAATGCTCGAGAAACCATTAAAGGGCTAATCTTCGTGCAGTTCAACCGCCGCTTGTCAGATTTTCAGTCTAGATGTCTTCCATGTCCAGATCATTGATCTTGCGGGTCAGCGTGTTGCGGCCCCATCCGAGCAGAATTGACGCGTCGTTCTTACGTCCGCCGGTCTGTTTTAATGCCGCCTCGATCATGATGCGCTCGAACGCGGGTAGCGCGTGCATTAGCAGTCCGGGGTCGCCTGCCTTATGCTGAGACAATTTTCGACTTGCCCAAGTACGCAGTGACTTTTCCCAGTTATCATTCGGATGCCCTTGTGCTTTGTCTTGCACAAGTTCTGGCGGAAGGTCATCGATAACCACATCTTTGCCTGTCGCCATCACGGTTATCCAGCGGCAAAAGTTCTCTAGCTGCCTGACATTGCCAGGCCACGGTAGGTTGGAGATGAAGTTCATTGTCTGCTTAGTGAGGTTCTTTGCCTCTTCGTTGAGTTCTTCCGCGGCTTTTTGAAGGAAGAAACTTGTCAACAAAGGTATGTCTTCTTGCCGCTCTTTTAATGTGGGGATGTGAATGCGAATCACGTTCAATCGATGATAAAGATCTTCTCTGAAGCGATTTTGTGCCACCAGCTCTTCCAGATTTTGGTGTGTTGCTGCGATAATTCGTACATCGGCCTGCATCGGTTCGTGTCCGCCAACTCGATAATACTCTCCGTCGGACAATACCCTGAGCAATCGTGTCTGGGTTTCTGCGGGCATGTCGCCTATTTCATCTAAAAACAGCGTGCCTTTGTTAGCCTGCTCGAATCGTCCTTTGCGTGAGACGTTTGCGCCCGTGAATGCACCTTTTTCATGACCAAATAGTTCCGATTCGATTAAATCGTGAGGGATCGCTGCCATATTCAGCGCGATAAACGTGTTGTCGGCCCTTGGACTGTGTTTATGCAGTGCCTGTGCAACTAACTCTTTGCCTGTGCCTGATTGGCCGTTAATGAGTACTGTCACGTTGGACTTAGACAAACGACCGATAGCCCTGAAGACTTCTTGCATCGCGGGTGCTTTGCCGATGATCTCAGAACTTAATGAATCATTATTGGGTACCGATGTACTTTCCTGTTTTTGACCATGGTCAATAGCTCTCTTGACGATTGCAACGGCTTCATCTACTTCAAAAGGTTTCGGAATATATTCGAAAGCGCCACCTTGGATCGAAGAAACGGCACTTTCCAAATCCGAATGTGCCGTCATAATAACGACCGGAATGTCGGGGTAGCCTGCCTTAATTTTCTCTAGTAGATCGAGTCCATCGATTCCTGGCATTCTGATGTCAGAAACAATTGCGTCGGGCTGAGAGGTCGTCAGATCTGACAGTAAATTTTTACCATTTTCATAGCAGGTGACATTTAGTCCTGCTTGGCTTAGCGCTTTATCTAAAACCCATCGAATTGATCTCTCATCATCGACAACCCATACATTGGTTGCAGTACTCATTGCTGTTGCTCCAAAGGTATAATTACAGAGAAGGCCGTTCGGCCTGGTTCACTCTCAAACTCGATCATTCCCTGATATTGATGAATGATCGATTGGGCGACCGAGAGTCCGAGGCCGGTGCCGCTTGATCGGCCGCTGATCATAGGGAAAAAGAGGTGCTCTTTAAGCGTCTCTGGAATGCCCTGGCCGTTGTCGATAATGTCCACTTTGATGACAATCTTATGCTGTCGCGCGCCCACGGTAAAAAGGCGTTCAACTCTTGTGACAAAGGTCAGTTGAGGGATGATTACTTCGTCGAGGCTTTGCATCGCGTTTCTTGCGATATTGAGGAAGACTTGAACAAGTAATTCCGGATCAATATTGATATTTGGAATACTTGGATCGTAGTCGCGTTCAATTTTGATGGGTGGCGAAGCTTCAAGCTCAATGAGTTTGCGCACTCGCTCAAGCACTTCATGGATGTTGATGTCTTTGGGATTTGGTAATACCTTGGGTCCGAGAAGACGATCGACGAGCGAGGTGAGTCTGTCGGTCTCGGAAATAATAATGTCTGTGTATTGACTTAGTTCTTCGTTATTTAACTCTCTTTCAAGCAGCTGGGCTGAGCCACGTATGCCGCCAAGTGGGTTTTTTATTTCGTGAGCGAGCCCTCTGATCATTTGCCGCGTGATTTCTTGATGACTCGTAAGGGATTCGTCACGGTCAATTCTTAGGTACCGGTCAAGAGGGTAGATCTCGATAAGTAATTGCGGCCATTCATCGTCGTTCATCGGCGTGACGGCATAGTCACACGTGATGAAATGACCGTTCGATAATTCAAGTTTCACCTTACGGCGGGTAAACTTATGTCCCGTTTGAAGGGCTTCAAAGAGTATTGATTCTAAATCGTCAGATTTAACGATAATCTCAGAGATATGCTGGTTAAAGGCACGCTTACCCGAGATCTCCAACAGGCTCTCGGCAGATTGGTTGATGAACCGCAGGCCCAGACGATGGTCTAGCGATAGAACAGCGATGCTCAGGTTATTTAAAATGTGCTCTGACATTTACACTCTGATTCAATATTAGAAGTTGTTTTGTTTAATACCAAAAAGTAGGCAGCCGAATTTGGTGCTAGGACAGTCCAAAATTTTGTTATCGGTTAAGATGTAGCAAAAACCAAACCAAGTCTTGAAGTTGTTGATTTATAAGGTAAACCAGTGTGTGAGGATATCAGCTCGAAAGGATAATTGCACCAATTTAGTGCGGCTGGCGACTTCCGTGGGGACTGATCCGACGAACTTGTGCATAGCGAAGCATCGTTATCATGATGCTGTCGCTAGTGATGAGTACCGAACCACTATCATCGATGACTTGCACCATTAAGGTGTGGGTACCCCGATCGATATTTGTTAAGGAAAAGCTTCCGCCGCTGCCACTGGATTGCACCGGACTGCCGTCGATTAGCAACTCAGTAGAGTGTTTTGATTCGAGTGCAGGCTGAAGACTATATGAGACGGTTAGGTTACCTGAATTGCTGCGGACTGCTTCCTCTGATGCGGGTTGTAGTATCGAAATTCTAGTATAACCCATTGATTTATATTGATTTTTTTTCTTTGAGGTCGGTGTGTAGGTTGGTACGGTCTCGGTATAGGTCGCGGTCTCCTTGATCTCGATTTCCTGAGCATTTTCAGTTGCTTGATCCGTAAATACCGCGTTGCCGTTTTTATCGGTAGAGCGGTAGACCGTATCCTCAGCAACAGCCAAGAGAGAGGAGAGGATGACGAAACCAATTGTGGCCTTTAAAGTAGCGTCCAGAATTGCTTTAAGGCATGCGTTGAATTCTGTATGTGCCAAAGCATTGCCTAGGCCCGCTGGCTTGCTTGAAAAAACGATTAGAGCAGCTGGCTTTGAAATTACAGTTTTTAAATTGCGCATATATCCATCCGAGCGAGTCAGTCCATCAGAGATACATTGTGACGCTTTTTGAAGCAAAAAAAACCCCGCAGGTTATGCGGGGTCTTCGAAGCGTCGCGAAAAGTTCTAAACGCTATAGTACATCTCAAACTCCACTGGGTGAGTGGTTGAATTGAGCTTTATAACCTCTTCCATCTTTAGCGCAATATAGCCGTCGATCATGGAATCGGTAAACACGCCGCCTTCTGTAAGGAAGGTTCTATCCGCATCAAGCGCGTCCAGAGCCATTTCTAGAGAAGAGCAGACTGTCGGCAAGTCTTTGAGTTCTTCCGCAGGCATGTCGTAAAGATCCTTATCAAGGGGTCCGATAGGTTCAATCTTGTTTTTGATGCCGTCGAGGCCAGCCATCAACATTGAGGCGAACATCAGATAAGGGTTAGCCGTGGGATCGCCGAAGCGTGCTTCGATTCGAACACCCTTGGGGTTGCCGCCTTGAACATAAGGAATTCGGATTGAAGCTGAGCGATTTCGCGCTGAGTAGACGAGCATCAATGGTGCTTCAAAACCCGGTACCAAACGCTTGTATGAGTTGGTTGAGGCGTTAGAGAAAGCATTGATAGCGCGGGCATGCTTGATGATACCGCCGATGTACCACAGTGCCTCTTGAGATAGATTACCGTACCCATCGCCGGCGAAGATATTCGTGCCGTCTTTAAAAATTGACTGGTGCAGGTGCATACCGTTGCCATTGTCTCCGACAAGTGGCTTGGGCATAAACGTCGCTGTTCTGCCGTAAGCATGGGCAACATTGAGCACGCAATACTTGTAGATTTGTACTTCGTCAGCTTTTGCCGTCAGGGTGTTAAACGTCACGCCGATCTCACACTGACCCGCTGTACCCACTTCGTGGTGATGCAGTTCGATATCTAGACCCATGGATTCCATTGCGGCACACATAGAGTTGCGAATATCGACGAAAGAATCGACTGGAGGAACAGGGAAATAGCCACCTTTGACGCCAGGTCTGTGAGCTAAATTGCCACCTTCGATTTCTTTATCGCTAGACCAGGCAGCTTCCTCTGATTCGATTTGATACATCGCACCGCTGATGTTCGCTTTATATTTCACATCGTCGAAGATGAAAAACTCGGGCTCGGGCCCAAAATAAGCTGTATCACCGATACCTGTTGAGTTTAGGTAAGCTTCTGCGCGTTTGGCAATTGATCGAGGATCTCGGTCGTAGCCTTGCAGTGTTGACGGTTCAACGATGTTGCAACGTAGGTTGACGGTGGTTTCTTCTGTGAAGGGGTCAACAACGGCGGTACTGTCATCCGGCATGAGGATCATGTCTGACTCATTGATCGGCTTCCAACCAGCAATCGAGGAGCCATCAAACATGGCGCCGTCTTCAAAGAAGTCCGCGTCAATTTTTGCTGCACTGTTCGTTACATGCTGCTCTTTACCGCGGGAGTCAGTGAAACGAAGATCCACCCACTTTGCGTCATTGTCTTTGATGAGTTGTAGTGTCTTCTCTGACATTTACGATCCTCCGATTGAGTTCAGTTTGATTCAAATTTCGAGTTATTGTGGTGCGTAAGGTGGTGCTTTTTTAAGAGCACGCAGGATAAGGCATTGTCATTGAAATATAAACTGTAGTTTGTCCCGTGTGCGTAGTTTGGTTTGGTCGTCCTGTCGCGCTAAATAGGTGCGGGTATATCCGAACGCTCTATTATGGTGCGATAATCGGCGAGCTCAGTGCCTAGACGCTAGCAAACAAGAATCTTGATCTGGATGTCGTCTTCGTTTTCTTGCTTCGCCAACACTTGGTGACCATTTATTCTGCACCACGCGGGAATATCATTGAGTACGCCTGGGTCCGTGCAGGTGACTGTCAACGTGTCGCCCGGACTGAGTGTCTTAATTTTGTCCTGTGTTTTGATCACAGGCATCGGGCAAAGCAGTCTTTTGGCTGATAATTCGTGATGTGCAGGTTTTGCATTCATCTATAAACCCTCAAATATACCAACTCTTTGGAACGTCATCCGGTTTCAAGGGCCTGACATGTAGCGTCGACAGGCTGCCGTCTGGTGCGCGTAGCTCGACTTCTACGTTGTCCGCATGCCTACCTTGCCCATACCGCGCTAACAGGCTCGCTGCGACCTTGAGGTCTTGCTGTGTTGGTTCCCCATCTATCATCGCTATCGGACCTGTATGGGGAAGCGTTTGCATGGTTAGGAACTCGCTGCGATAGCCTTTTAAGAAGTTCGTTTCGCCTTCTTCGCGACTGATGATGACTTTGTAGTTTGGCGCCGGGCGCAGATGGCGGCCGACTTTCAGCAACATAATGTCATCGAGTTCATATTCACGCGTCCCTCGACCTTTCCACAGATCCACCAGTTTGTCGGAGTAAGACTCATCTGTCAGAAAGCAACAACCGCCGGCCGGCTGAGCGTAATCGGTGAAGCCAAATTCTTCCGCAAGGGCAATTTGAGGTTTGCGGTTTCGGCCATGGAACCCATATAGCTTGTCTCGATCAACCCATCCTTCCCGTTCGGGTAAGGTTTCCGGCAGGTGTTTGGCGCAGAGAGGACGAAGCAGGCGATCTTCGGAACCGGATTCTCTAGCGATAATTGGCATGGTTGCTTTGCGTTGAGATTTTGGTCTTTGGCCCATGACTTCGCCGGTGATGATAAAATCAAAGTTGTTTTCTTCCATCCAAGCCCAGGCCTGTGCCTTGTTCACCATAAATATCTTACAGTCCAAACAGGGATTCATATATTGGCCATAGCCATGCTTTGGATTAAGTAAAACATCCTTATATTCTTCAATAACGTCAATGATATGCAGCTTTATACCAAGCTGTTCAGCAACCCAGAGTGCGTTATTGCGTTTTTCTTTTTGTTTATCATTCTTGCGAATTGCGTGGGTATGGCCTTCAACACAGAAGCCTGTAAAAAAGTTGATGCCTTCAACATGGATGCCCTGATCCATGATGACTTTTGTCGCCAACATGGAATCGAGCCCGCCTGAAATGAGGGACACGGCCTTTTTTTGTTGTATTGTCATGATGCCTGAGCTGATTAAGGATTAAACGGGCGCGAATTATACCTATTTGCGATAGTTTGTAATGCTGTCTTTAATAAGCGCGTCGCTTCTGTATAATGCCGCGCGTCCTCGCTCGAGATACCCCATGATCCATAAACTTAGAAATATCGCCATTATCGCTCACGTCGACCATGGCAAAACGACTCTAATTGATAAACTCCTGCAGCAAGCCGGTGCCTTACAGCGCGGTGAAGAGCAGGTAGAACGTTTGATGGATTCGAATGAAATAGAGAAAGAACGTGGCATCACGATTCTTGCTAAGAACACCGCAGTGGAGTGGGGAGGGCATCGTATCAACATCGTCGATACGCCCGGTCACGCCGACTTCGGTGGCGAAGTGGAACGTATACTGTCAATGGTCGATTCTGTTTTGTTGGTTGTTGATGCCGTTGATGGGCCTATGCCGCAAACACGTTTTGTGACGAGCAAGGCATTTGCTAACGGCTTAAACCCAATTGTCATGATTAATAAGATTGATAGAGACGGCGCTCGACCCGATTGGGTTGTCGACGAAGTGTTTGAGCTTTTTGATCAACTAGGCGCCACGGATAAGCAGTTGGACTTTCCAATTGTCTATGGTTCAGCGATTGAAGGTCGTGCTGGATTGTCGATGGATGCGATTGAAGACGACATGAGTTGCTTGATGCAAAGCATATTGGACAATGTACCTGCGCCAGATGTTGAGCTTGAAGCGCCATTCCAAATGCAGGTCAGTGCTCTGGATTATAATAGTTACGTTGGTGTTATTGGTATCGGTCGTATTCAACGCGGCACGGTTAAAAAGGGCGCGTCAGTTTCGATTATCTCCGCCGATGGCGATTTGAGAAAAGGAAAAGTGCTGCAGGTGATGGGCTATCAGGGCCTTGAACGGCTCGAAGTCGATCAGGCGGGTGCAGGAGACATTGTCTGTATTACAGGGCTCGATCCATTAAAGATCTCTGACACGATCTGTGACCCTAGCGATGTGATTGCGCTACCGGCATTGGTTGTTGATGAACCAACAATTTCAATGACATTTCAGGTTAATACCTCTCCTTTCGCAGGCAAGGAAGGTAAGTTTGTTACGAGTCGAAACATCAGCGAGAGATTACAACGGGAACTTATTCACAATGTTGCCCTTCGGGTCGAAGCCACTGACTCTGCTGACCGATTTAAAGTGTCTGGCCGTGGCGAACTTCATCTCGCCATTCTGATCGAAAATATGCGCCGTGAAGGTTTTGAATTAGGTGTTTCCAGACCAGAAGTCATCATCAGAGAAGTTGATGGTCAAAAACAGGAACCTTTCGAGAACGTGTTGCTAGATGTTGAAGAGATTCATCAAGGTGCGGTGATGGAAGAAATGGGTCGAAGAAAAGGCCTGCTAAAAAATCTAATGCCCGATGGCAAAGGTCGCGTTCGACTTGAATACGAGTCTCCTAGTCGTGGGCTGATCGGTTTTAGAACTGAATTCTTAACGATGACCTCCGGTACCGGCATAATGACCAGTATCTTTGCTCACTACGGTGAGATCGTTAGCCAAGAGATCGAAGGGCGAGCTAATGGTGTTTTGGTCGCCATGGCGACCGGTAAGGCGCTTGCCTTTGCGCTCTTTAACCTGCAAGCAAGGGGTCGAATGTTTATCGATCCAAACACAGACGTCTATGAAGGTCAGGTGATTGGATTGCACACACGCGGCAATGACCTTGTTGTTAACCCGTTAAAAGGTAAGCAGTTGACCAATGTACGGGCTTCAGGAACAGATGAAGCGGTAACGCTAAATGCGCCTGTAAGGCATACGCTCGAGCAAGCCATTGAATTCATTGATGACGATGAATTGGTCGAAATTACACCCTCAAGTGTCAGAATTCGAAAGAAGTTGCTGACAGAGAATGAGAGAAAAAGAGCCGGGCGCGAATAGCTTGCCTGGTCGCCTTAACATAATAGGTTTCTAAATAAGCCACTAAGCTCCAACGGACGAATCCATGCTGCCACTGTACCCAGAGATTAAACCCTACGCTCGACATACGGTTGACGTGGGTTCAAACCACCAACTCTACGTTGATGAGAGTGGTACGCCAGACGGTATTCCCGTGTTATTTGTCCACGCTGGACCTGGATCTGGTTGTGAGTACGATAGTCGTTGCTTCTTCAACCCGGAAAAATACCGCATCATTCTATTTGATCAACGTGGTGCCGGTCGTTCAACCCCACACGCAAGTGTCACTGACAACACAACACAACATTTGATTGCCGACATGGAGCAGATTCGAGAGTTCCTCGGCATCGAACAATGGATGCTGTTCGGTGGTGGGTTTGGATCGATGCTCTCATTGGCGTATGCGCAAGCACATCCCGATAATGTTCTTGCTATGGTTATGCGAGGCGTATTTCTCGGCCGTCAAGCCGACATCGACTGGATATACCAGGACGGTGCAAGTCGATTTTTCCCCGACCATTGGGAGGACTTCGTTTCACCTATAGCGGATGCCGATCAAGGTAATTTGGTTGCTGCTTACCAACATCGAATTGACGGCGCAGATGAACTTGCGCGAATGGCAGCGATAAAATCTTGGTCTCGATGGGAAGCGGATTGCTCAACGATGCATCCTAACGTCCGTCTCATAAAGCACTTTACTGATCCCGTACGTGCAACGGCTCGCTCGAAGATCGCGCTGCATTATTTCAATAACCAGTGTTTCCTCGAAGATAACCAGATACTTTCTGCAGTTGACACGATTCAAGATATCCCCGGAATTATTGTTCAGGGCCGGTACGACATGGTTTGTCCTTTAATTAACGCTTTTGAATTACATGAAGCTTGGCCAGTTTCGCAGTTGTTCATCATTAGAGAAGCAGGCCATTCTGCAACCGAGCCGGTGCTGATAGATGCACTCATTCGGGCAACGCGAGACATGGCGCTTCGATTTGAAGCTGATTTTGGTGTCTAGTCGTCCGACTTGGATTTTCCCTTAAAGCGGTATAGGAAAACTTGATGTGAGAGCTATTCTGCAACGAGTCAGTTCAGCTAACGTTCGCGTCGATCAAGCGTTGGTTGGTGAAATAGACCAAGGTATATTGGTTCTATTAGGCGTTGAGAAAGGCGACACCTCCGCCGAGCTGGAAAAGCTGTTAAACAAGCTGGTTAACTACCGAATCTTCAATGACCATAAAGGGCATATGAATTTAAGTGTCACGGATGTGCAGGGTGAATTGTTGATTGTGTCTCAATTCACTGTGGCTGCGGACACTAAGAAAGGCTTGCGACCTTCCTTCTCTTCCGCGGCTCCTCCCGATATTGCTGAAGTTCTCTATAACGAGTTTGTCGAGCAGGCGGGTAAAGTGTGTAAGCGTGTTGCTGTTGGTCGCTTTGGTGCAGATATGAAAGTGACTCTGACCAATGATGGGCCTGTTACGTTCCTGCTCACGACATAACCGTCAGGCTATAGCTGAGCTAATCGAAAGGCGATTAACCTGTCTTAGATGTTCATTCGATCTTCAGTCGCCTCAGGCTGGCAGTAATTGTGCATAATGGTACTTTTTATTGGAAGTCTGTTTGGCAGGCCGACGGCTCATTAACAGCTGAAGGCTTTTTATCAGCTGGCGGCTGCATCACCGTCAGTGCTCACCGGTTTTTTAATGAACGTGGAAAAAATTATTCCAAGTTCAAAGAGAATCCACATGGGTACGGCGAGGAGTAACTGCGAGATGACGTCCGGTGGAGTGAGTAACATACCAACAACAAAACAACCAACGATTACGTAAGGTCGCTTTGATCTGAGACTTTTTACAGTACTTGCCCCCGTTGATACGAGTAAAACGGTTGCAATAGGTATTTCAAATGCGATGCCGAAGGCAAAAAATAGCTTTAAAACAAAGTCGAGGTAGCGGTTTATGTCGGTCATGACCGTGACACCTTCCGGTGCAGCGCTTGTAAAAAAGCCAAAGATAAGCGGGAAAACAACAAAGAAAGCGAAGCAAATTCCTGCGTAGAACAAGATCACACTTGATACTAATAGGGGTATCGCAAGCTTTTTCTCGTTCGTATATAAGCCCGGCGCGATAAAACTCCAAAGCTGATGCAAAATGTATGGGATGGCAATGAATATTGACAGAACGAGTGTCAGTTTGAACGGGGTCAGAAAGGGAGATGCCACTTCGGTTGCTATCATTGATGTACCTTCCGGTAGGTAGGCACGTAATGGCTTGGAAATGTACGCATACAATTCGTTGGCAAAATAAAACAAAGGCAGGAATATAATCAGTACTGCAACAATACTATGTAGTAGACGAGTACGAAGCTCGATTAAATGTTCAACCAGAGGTTGGCCTTCATCAACTGTTTTCTGATTGCTTTGACTTGTCACTGCTTTGCTCTGCGATTGTGTTGGAAGGATCGTTGTTGGTTGGAATATCTTTTGTATTGGTCGTGTTTGGATCGATCGTGAGCGCGGCGGCAGTTTCAGTTGGCTTTAGTTCCGATTCCTCGCTGGCGTTGTCTAATATTGAGCCTGCGATATTTTGAGGCTTAATGGCATGTTTGGCTTCAGAAATGGAGTTTTCTGCACTGTTAAGTGCTGATTGGATTTGCTCCTTCGTTTCGCCTAAACCTTTGAGGATCGATTCATTGTGGAGTTGAGCGCGAATTTCATCAGCCCCAATTTCCTGCTCGATCTCTGTTTTAATATTGGCAAAACTCCGTTTGATTCGGCCCAGCCATAACATGATGCTCCGAATGGTTTCAGGGAGTCGATCTGGTCCTATTACGACCAATGCAACGATGCTGATCAGTAATAGTTCGGGAAACCCAATATCAAACATAAGCGTTTAAGATTCTTTCTTTGCTTCTGAATGTTGTGCTTCGCTTTTTGAAGTCGCTTCTGTAATGGACGTGGGTTCGTCAGCTTTCAGCTTAGGCTGTTCATCCTCATCCATTGCGGATTTGAAACCCTTAATTGCAGATCCCAAATCACTGCCCAGTGACTTTAACTTCGTTGTTCCAAATAGCAGCAGTACAATGACTGCGATGATAATAAGTTCGGTTACGCCAAATGACATGTTATTTCTCCGCTACAATTAGGTGGATTCTACACCGAATAGTTATGACTTCTTCCTGCTTGCTTTCTCGACCAGACCAGATGTGCCAAAACGAGACCCTAATTCTTCCAGTATCTCGTCAGTGGAAATGCCGAGGTGACTGGTCATCACCATCGTGTGGAACCATAGGTCTGCGGTTTCTTTAATAACCTCGCGGCGTCCGCCCTCTATAGTGTCTCTATTCGCGTCTTTATCAATGCGCATATCTTTAGCAGCAATAATAGTCTCTGTGGCTTCCTCGCCGATTTTTTCAAGGATCTTATTTAGACCGGAATGATATAAGCCAGAAACGTAGGAGGAGCTTGGGTCAGCGACTTTCCGCTGTTCCAACACCTTTTCAATCCGATTGAGAACGTCGTTACTCATATATCCTCACTCATATGAAGTTGCTCTTCTTTGTAGCGCCTGTCTGGTAGGGCTCATTTACCATAAATTTCGCCTGGTGACTTAAGCACCGGGTCGACTTCCTGCCATTCACCTTGGTTGAGTACCCGATAAAAGCAGGACTCTCGACCGGTGTGACAGGCGATACTGCCGGCTTGTTTGACCTGCAATGTTATCACATCCCCATCACAGTCAAGGCGAATTTCAGCCACTTGCTGTACGTGCCCTGATTCTTCACCTTTGTGCCATAGCTTTGCTCTTGAGCGAGACCAGTAAACCGCTTCACCGCTGGAGACGGTTTGCTCTAAGGCTGTTTGGTTCATCCAGGCAACCATCAAGATACGCCCAGACGTCGCATCTTGTGCAATAGCGGGTATAAGACCATCTTGAGAAAATTTGACTTCACTAAGCCAAGTGGGATCTGTCATGACAATAACTAGAGGTGTTTTCGGGCAAGCGAGAATAGCATGTCAGGGTTTGATAAACATCCAGTAGATACCAAGGCTACCGAGAACCGATGCCCCCATAACGGCTTCTTGCGGATGTGCAAAACCTGTCAAAGGTAGCGTAATAGCGAGCAACGCAGCGAGGAGTGCGATACCGCCAATACGGCTATTGTTTTTCTGCTTGCGATTCCGACTCAGCTCCTTGTTTAACTGACCCAGAAGTTTTGTCTGTTCTCGGTTGTTGCGACTTAACGATTGCACTTCTAAGAGCGCGTTGTACGCGAGCTGTGGTACGTCCGGTAACTGAGATATCCATTTTGGTGCATTTTCACTTATTTGCTCGAAAACATGGCCAATACCCAGGCGTTGCTTCATCCAATCTTCCATAAAAGGTGCCGCGGTTTCCCACAGATCCAGATCAGGATAAATTTGGCGTCCCATTCCCTCGATGTTGAGTAGCGTTTTTTGTAATAGGACAAGTTGTGGCTGAACTTCCATGTCGAAACGCCGAGCTGTCTGGAAGAGGCTAATCAGTACGCGTGCAAATGAGATTTCCTTGATTGGTTTTTGAAAGATTGGCTCGCAAACACTGCGTATCACCGATTCGAATTCCCGCACATCTGTTTCGGCGGGAACCCAGCTACTTTCGACATGCAGGCGAGCAACTTCGAGGTAGTCCTGATTGAAGAATGCGAGTAAGTTTTTTGCGAGATAAGTCTTGTCATCTTCTGTTAACGATCCAATGATGGCGCAATCTATGCCGATGTAGCTAGGGTTGTCTGGGTCTGATGCGTCTATAAATACGTTACCTGGGTGCATATCAGCGTGGAAGAAATTATCTTTAAACACCTGTGTGAAGAATATTTCTACGCCGAGGTGTGCGAGCTTCTTCATGTTGACACCACGCGCGTGCATTTGGGCTACATCGGCGGAGGAAATGCCATAGATTCGCTCCATCACCATCACCTTGTCCCGGCAGTAGTCCCAATGGATTTCTGGCACATAGAGTTTGCCGCTGTCGAGCCAATTCTTTCGTAGCTGACTTGCGTTTGCCGCCTCCAACCGCAGGTTCAGTTCATCGAAGATGATTTTTTCGTAGTCAGATACGATTTGATCCGGATGCAGTCTCGATGCATCAGCCCAAACCTTAAGTAAAATCTGCGCCAGAAGGTGCATAACTTTAAGATCCAGCTGAATCGATTTTTCAATACCCGGTCGTATGACTTTAACGACAACGTCTTCACCACTGATGAGAGTTGCCGAATGTACTTGAGCGACGGAAGCCGACGCGAGTGGCGTTGATTCAAACTGGCTGAATATTGTCTCGATCGGTTCACCCAGGCTGTCTTCAATAATCTGACGCGATAGCCTTTCGTCAAAGGGCGGAACCTGATCCTGAAGCTTTTGAAGTTCATCTGACGTGTTAGCGTCAAACAAGTCTCTTCGGGTTGATAAAACTTGGCCGAATTTTACAAATATAGGTCCCAGCTCCTCAAGCGCGCAGCGCAGCGCGACAGCAGGGTGCTGATGTTTGATCGGAAATGCTTTAACGGGAAGTAACAAACACTTTAGCCATAGTGGCTGAGATTTCTGTGGCAGGAGTCGGTCCAGACGATAACGGGTGACAATCCACAAAATTTTCAGAATCCGAAGGCTTCCCATAGGATTAAGTTCTTGCCTTTCTGCCGACGTGAATAGCAGCAATACCGTTGAGAATGTTGTGGTACTCACACTTGACGAACCCTGCTTCCTGCATCATTTTTTTCAGCGTCTCCTGATCAGGGTGCATTTTTATAGATTCCACCAGGTAGCGATAGCTCGACTCGTCTCCGGTCAATGTTTTGCCTATTTTTGGCCATAATCCCGAAAATTTGTCGTAGGCATTCTTTAAGAGGTTATTTTCAGGTTGAGAGAATTCCAGTACGACGAGTCGACCGCCTGGTTTCAAAATACGTAACATTGAAGCCAGAGCAATTTCCTTGCGTGTCACATTGCGCAACCCGAAAGCCATTGTAATCGAGTTCACAGTGTCATCGGGCATGGGCAGTTGCTCTGCATCCGCCTGAAGGTAGGTGACATTGTTGGTAATACCGTCATCGAGAAGTCGATCTCGACCTTGAGCAAGCATGGATTGATTGATATCACACAGAATGACGTGACCTTCTTCACCGACGAGTGGAACGAGTCTCTTGGTGAGGTCCCCGGTTCCGCCAGCCAGATCGAGAATGACATGACCTTTGCGTGCGACGGTGAGTTCAACGGCAAATTGTTTCATGAGTCGATGGCTGCCCAAAGACATGACATCGTTCATTAAGTCATATTTACCCGCTACAGAATGAAATACTTCTGCAACTTTGCCTGCTTTTTCTTTGATCGGTACGGATTTAAAACCGAAGTGTGTTATTTCATCATCATTCATAAATTTATTTTACGCCTGCATGGACATAAGTGCGAGCTATTGCCTCATGGCCTCTCATGCTACTGGCCTATGGCTATAAACTGAGGCTCACGTGACTTACCCGCTTGCTCGAGTCTCTGTAAATATTCAGCCCATTTCTGGGGGTGGTTTGCACCCAGTTCATTGAGGTATTGCCAACTAAATATGCCGCTATCGTGTCCATCAGAAAACTCAATTCTGATGGCATAGTGTCCCTGAGTAACAAGATCAGCAATTTTGACCATCTTCTTGCCGTGCTGCAGTACTGCCTGATCAGCAGAGTGACCTTGGACTTCGGCTGAGGGTGAGTAAACCCTGAGATACTCTGCCGGAAGTTTATATTGCGTGCCGTCTTCGTAGCAAAGTTCAAGCACGCCCGATACCTGGTGCAATTTGACGTCAGTTGGGATCATAGTTGTATGCCTTCAATTAAGCTGAGCTGACAGATCACAATCAAATTTGCTGACTATGATTGTCTGTCACTAAAGGATGAAACGACTTAAGTCTTCATCTTTTGCGAGTGTATCGAGTTGTGTATCGACATAGTCCGCGTCGATTTCAACCACACGTGGATTTTCGCTTCCCTCAAAGGAAACATCTTCCAGTAGTTTTTCCATCACCGTGTGCAAACGTCGCGCGCCTATATTTTCAGTTCGCTCGTTAACCTGCCAAGCAATGGTGGCAATTCGATTTATGCCCGGTTTTGTAAAGTGAATTTCAACCCCCTCTGTTCCCAGTAGCGCTTGGTACTGTTCAGTTAGTGATGCATTGGGTTCCTCTAAAATCCGTTCGAAGTCTTCGACACTCAGGGCATCCAGCTCGACTCTGATGGGTAATCGACCTTGTAATTCAGGGATAAGATCGGAGGGTTTGCTGAGGTGGAACGCACCGGATGCGATAAACAGTATGTGGTCGGTCTTCACCATGCCGTGCTTGGTTGAAACGTTGCAACCTTCAATAAGCGGCAAAAGGTCTCGTTGAACGCCTTCTCTTGAGACGTCTGCACCGCCGCCTTGGTCAGCGCGTTTAGCAACCTTATCCATTTCATCAATAAAAACGATGCCTGTTTGTTCAACTGAATCGATTGCCATTGCTTTCAAATCGTCTTCATTGACAAGTTTGGCTGCCTCTTCGTCGGTCAATTGTTTCAAGGCATCCTTGACGTTGAGTTTTTTAGTTTTGCTTTTACCTGGGTTCATGGATGAAAACATGTTTTGTAATTGACCCGTCATCTCTTCCATGCCCGGCGGCGCCATGATTTCAACACCCATTGTGCTGGCTTTTAGGTCTACTTCGATTTCCTTGTCATCGAGTTCGCCTTGCCGCAGTTTCTTTCGAAACAATTGACGGGTCGCAGACCCCGTGGTTTCGTCGTTTGAATCGGCGGAGCGGGCAGGGGGGAGTAGCGCGTCCAGCACGCGTTCCTCGGCGGCATCAGCAGCTCTTTGGCTCACCTCTTTCATACGCGTTTCTCGCAGCAGCTTCATGGCAGCTTCAATTAGGTCGCGAATGATGGATTCAACGTCCCGTCCCACATAACCGACTTCGGTGAATTTGGTGGCTTCTACTTTCACGAATGGGGCCGCAGCCAATTTAGCTAGTCGTCGTGCAATTTCAGTTTTACCAACACCGGTTGGCCCGATCATCAGAATATTTTTGGGGGAAATTTCGGCACGTAAAGCTTCGGGTAGTTGCAGTCTGCGCCAACGATTACGTAATGCGATAGCAACAGCACGCTTAGCACTTCCTTGACCGATGATGTGATTGTCCAGCTCATGGACGATTTCTCTAGGTGTCATATTCGACATGTCACTAATCTCTATTGTCTTGTTTCGTGGGGATTGAAGTCCTAAAAGGTAATTTCTTCAATGGTGCGGTTATGGTTTGTGTAGATACATATATCGCCCGCTATCTCTAAGCCCTTCTCGACAATGTCACGGGCACCCATCTCTGTGCTATCGACAAGTGCTTTCGCTGCCGATTGAGCAAACGGTCCACCGGAGCCGATAGCCATAATTCCATCTTCGGGCTCTATAACATCGCCATTACCGGTGATGATGAGAGATGCATCTTTATCGGCCACCGCCAGCAATGCTTCTAATCGACGTAGCGCTCTATCAGTACGCCAGTCCTTGGCGAGCTCTACTGCCGCTTTGACAAGATGGCCTTGATGTTTTTCAAGCTGTCCTTCGAAGCGTTCAAACAGTGTAAAAGCGTCTGCGGTACCACCCGCGAACCCAGCAATAACGGTGTCTTTATAAAGTCGCCGGACTTTGCGGGCGTTACCTTTCATGACGGTATTACCCATTGATACTTGACCGTCACCGCCAATAACAACCGAGTTTTTGCGGCGTACGGATAAAATTGTTGTTCCTCTATACTGTTCCAAAGGAAATCCTTTTTGTCTGGTAAATGATTAGGGTAAGTTTTCGGTCGGGACTGCACTGCATAAGCATCTCAACACAAATACTTCACGCTTTAGTAAAGATTGGGGCGCGTGTCGAGTATTTCAAGCATCAGTCATCGCCACAAAACCAAATATTATTGTCCAATTCGAATACTTATCGTTTCGATATTTTCCTCGGCTAGCCTAGCCCGGGTGCGATCGAGCTCTAATTTTGATTGGACAGGCCCCACCATGACTCGATGCCATTTAATGTTGTCTCGATTGACTTCCTTAATAAATACAGTCAGTCCCATTAAAATCAATTCGGCGCGCAGGTGATCAGCATCTTCTTGTTTTCGAAAAGAACCTGCTTGCAACACATAGGTGAATTGCTCGTCTACTGCGACGCGTTGTCCCTGAGATGAATATTCTTCCACAACGGGTACCACTGATTTAGGGAACATTTCGTAGAAATCGAATGAACTGGACGCATCCAATTCGTTTTTATTACCGACGGTGCCTGATATGACATCTGCGGTTGGTTTGCCGATGTTTGAGGTTGTGTCCGGTGGAACTACTTTCCAAAGATAAACCAGAAAGGCGGCAAAAAGACCAAATACAAATCCGATCAAAAACCAAGATAAACGGGACAATTCAGTACTCGATTCTGCCGAGTTATTGTGTCTTTTTGCGAAGTCCTGAGCCATATCTGCAATTTGCTAGGTAGATGGTTGTTATTGTAGCAAACGAATGACTAAAGCAGGTCAATTGGATCAACATCGAGTGACCAACGAACCATTCTTTGCTCTTTATTGTTCTCAATGAGTGAAATTATTTTCGACAGGGTTGAGTTAAGTGACTTACGGTGACTGCTTGATATAAGTAATTGCGCTCTGTACTTTCCATCGCGTTTTTCCATTGTCGACGGGATGGGCCCCAACACCGAGACTAAGGGGGAATTTTGATTCTGCAAGCTTACTTCCGATAACACGTTTTGAGAGGAGGCTAGGTTGTGGAGAAAGGTCATGGCAACCCCGTTTTTAGTTGCCTCGGCGCGAAGCACAGCTTGGAATGCGTAGGGTGGTAAGTCATATAGCTTACGTTCAACAAGTAGGCTAGATGCAAAGGCTTCGTAACCATCCTCTATCAGCGATTTTAGTATGGGTTGGTCCGGAAATTGAGTTTGAATTGCAACGGTTCCCTGTTTTTCTTCTCTGCCGGCCCGACCGCCAACTTGTAGTATGAGTTGTCCCATTTTCTCGATGGCACGAAAGTCTGAGCTATAAAAGCCACTATCGACATCAACAATTGCGACGAGTGTCACATCGGGGAAGTGGTGCCCCTTGGCAAGGAGTTGTGTGCCAACAAGAATAGCGGGCTCACCTGCCATAACTTCTTTCGTTAATCTTTCCATCTCGCCTTTACGGCGCGTCGAGTCGCGGTCAATACGGATGATGTTCGTGTCAGCAAAACGGCCTAGTAAGGTTTCCTCAAGGCGTTGTGTGCCAGTGCCAAGCGGGACAACATCGCGAGAACCGCAGGGCTGACACAGTCTGTTGGCGTGCTTGCTTGCACCGCAGTGGTGGCAGATGAGTTTATTTTGGGTCAGGTGAAAGGTCATGCGCGCATCGCATCGCTCGCATGCGGCAATAGCGCCGCAACCGTTACAAATGAGAACCGGTGAATAGCCACGACGGTTAAGAAAGACGAGTACCTGATTGCCAGCACTTAGATGCTGTTCAATTAATTCAAACAGAGGCTCTGAAAAGCTGTTGTCCATCCTTTGGTGTTGTGTACCGATGACTTGATAGTGCGCAACATTTGCCTTAGTCGGGCGCTCGGTCAGTTTCGAGAGTTTGTATTTTCCAGAAACAGCGTTGTTTAGAGATTCCAGTGAGGGTGTGGCACTGCCAAGAATGACAGGGATTTGCTCTTGATGGCCTCTGAAAACGGCCAGATCTCGGGCGGAGTATCTGAACCCCTCGATTTGTTTGAAAGAGGCGTCATGTTCCTCGTCGACAACAATAATGCCGATTTTGGACATGGGAGTGAAAATGGCAGAGCGGGTGCCAATGATGATACCCGCGCCCTGTTCTCGTGATTGACGCCAAGCATTAAGTCTTTCCTTGTCCGTCAAACTTGAATGTAGCGCAAAAATTGGAACGTTGAATCGACTTGTGAACCGTTCAATTGTTTGGGGGGTCAGGCCGATTTCGGGCACCAACACAAGCGCTTGTTTGCCCTGCCGGAGTATTGCATCAATCGCTTGTAAATAGATTTCCGTTTTGCCGCTGCCTGTGATGCCGAACAGTAGCTGCGTGCCGGGCTTAATGGCCGTTTCGAGCGCATTAGCTTGTTCTTCCGATAGCGCCAGCATGTCGGATTTTTGTGGGTTGGTTGAATCGAAGTGCGAGATGTTGACTGTCTTCAAGTCCCAATGGGCCAGTTCCTTGGCGATGATGCTACGAGCAGTTGCTGTCGTGGTTTCATAGCTGTCGAGTGCCGCCTTGCTCAACCCCTCCGGTTGGCTGAGTAGTCGCTTTAATAGCGCCGATTGTCGCGGCGCACGTTTGAAATCAGTTTCATCAAACTGTTTTATAAGTGGCACCAACACTTTCTCTGTTTGGGCAATGGCGTCACCTTGTCTAAGAAGTGCAGGAATGGCGCTGTGAAATACTTCGCCAATGGGATGTTGATAATAATCAGCGGCCCAAACACAGAGCTTGAAAAGAACATTATCTAACAGTGGCTGGTCGTCGATGATGCGAAGTGCTGGTTTGATTTTATTGATGTCAATTGCGTTAGTATTTGACGTCGAAACCAGTATGCCAATGAGTTTTTGACGGCCGAAACTGACTTCGACCCTAGTACCTGGCAACAATTTGGCGGGATTCATGTCTGCCGGCGCGAGATACTGAAATGTGCGTCTCAGCGGCACCGGTACTGCAACATCAAGGTAGACTGGGTTCACGTGATTTCGGTGTCTTTATCGGTTGGCTAAACTGGGGCGGCTAGTATGCGCTGATTTACTCGAAATTACGCCTGCTTCCGCGCAGCGTGATTCGTTTAGTAATCGCCTAATTCCACTTGCGATTGATTTATTCTCTGGTATGATTGCGCACCTCGCGAGAGCCCAGATAGAACAGAGACAGGATAATGAAAGCAGATACCCACCCAAAATACGAACAAATCACAGCTAAATGCAGCTGTGGTAACGAGATTGCTACGAGCTCGACCATCTGTGAAGATATCCATTTGGATGTTTGCTCGCAATGCCACCCCTTTTACACCGGTAAGCAAAAAATTCTGGATACGGCTGGTCGAATCGACCGGTTCAACAAGCGTTTCGGCGGTCGTGGCGGAAAGTAATCCGGCTCGTCTAGTAAAACGAAGAAGATATGAAAGGGGTGCCAATTTGGCGCCCTTTTTTTTCGTATTTTTTGACTATTGGGTCAAATGTAAAACACTTTGCAACAAAGAGCCCGAAAGCGCTGTTCTCAGTGCTGCACCTTAGGGTTGATAATAAAATCAGTCAGCGTCAGTTAGCGACTGTCCCCATCCATGTAAGCTTATTCAAATAACTAAAAGGATATACGCAGCTAATGTCTGATAAAGAATCGTTGAGAGCACGTGCACTTCATTATCATTCTCACCCAACACCAGGGAAAATAGCCTTGGCGTTGACGACAAGTGCAGAGAACGCAGATGATCTTGCGTTAGCATATTCACCCGGCGTCGGCGAGCCTGTCAAAGATATCGCTGCTGATCCGGAAAAGGCTTACGAATACACTTCGAAGGGAAATCTGGTTGGTGTGATTAGTAATGGTACTGCGATTCTTGGCTTGGGTAACCTTGGCGCTCTGGCGAGTAAGCCGGTCATGGAAGGTAAGGCGCTATTATTTAAACGCTTTGCAAACGTCGATTGCTTCGATATTGAAGTGATGACAGAAGATGCGGATGAATTTGTTGAAACCGTGGCGAGAATTGCCGTGACCTTTGGCGGCATTAACCTTGAAGATATCGGTGCACCTGCCTGTTTCGATATCGAGAAACGGTTAAAGGCGATGTTGGATATACCGGTCTTCCATGATGATCAGCATGGTACTGCAATTGTAACAGCGGCAGGTTTACTCAATGCGCTGTCACTGCGTGGTACCGAGCTTGGCGACGCAAAGATTGTTTGTTTGGGCGCTGGCTCTGCAGCAATCGCAATATTGAAACTGCTATCGGTGCTAGGTGCTTCGAAAGAGAATATTTACGTGCTCGACTCTAAAGGTATTTGCCACACAGATCGTGACGATCTGTCTGTTTATAAACAAGAGTTTGCTCAGAAAACGAATAAGCGAACTCTGCAAGATGCCTGTCAGGATGCTGATGTATTTATTGGCGTTTCGGGTGCGAACCTGATGGATGGGGATAGTTTGATGGCGATGGCAGCTAATCCGGTTGTATTTGCTATGGCTAACCCAGATCCGGAGATTACACCTGAAGCTGCACACGCTATACGTGATGATGTGATTATGGCGACGGGTCGTTCTGACTATGCCAATCAGGTTAACAACGTGCTGTGTTTTCCTTTCATGTTTCGTGGTGCTCTAGACGTGAGAGCAACAGACATCAATGAAGAAATGAAGATGGCGGCGGTCAGAGCGATCAGTGAATTAGCGAAAGAACCTGTCCCGGCAGAGGTTATTGCCGCATACGAAAATGTTGATCACCTTGAATTCGGACGAGATTACATCATTCCCAAGCCGTTGGACCCCCGCCTTTACTCTCGTGTATCGAGCGCTGTCGCACAGGCGGCTATAGACTCGGGTGTGGCGCGACTGAAGACGATACCGGATTACGATAAATAGTTTTTATCGTAAATATTTCGCAGCGCATCGTTCGTTTAGGTGCGCTTGATTTAACCCATTGCTGGAAGGTGTTAGCGTCGCAATGGTTTCAAAATAGCTGTTGTAGTTGATCTTGGGTTTCTTCTTTCTTCGCCAAGGCCGGTGGTAAATCCGGTGCTAGCTCGGCTCTGAATATTTCAAATATACCCTGCGGGTCCGTTGTTTGCGTTCTTAGTCCCGTAATTGGGTCTATCTTAACAGTTACCAAATTGTCCGGAATGGGTAACGCAGTCGCATTCTGGGGTTTTGGAAGTGCGACTCTCATGTATTCAATCCAAGTTTCCAGCGGCGTGGTTGATCCCCATTCGCGGCTGCCAACTGGATCATTATTATCAAAGCCAGTCCAGGCGGTTGCGACTAAATCGGGGGTATAACCCGAGAACCAGATATCTGCATCGTTGGTGGTTCCGGTTTTGCCGCGTAAATCTGACCTTTTCAGCAGTCGACGGGCTTTCGTGCCAGTACCTCTATTGACGACATCCAACAGGATACTGTCCATCACGTAGGCGACCCGCGGTTCAATGATCCTCTTGGCCTGAGGTAATCCGTTGCAAATCTCACCGCCTGAAGCGTCGATAGAGGAACCTGAGCTTTCGCAAACCGTGGGCGGCTCTGCTTTGTAGAGTATGTCGTCGTTGATTGAGTCGACTTCGGCAATCAAGTAAGGATCAACCTTGTAGCCGCCATTGGCGAACGCAGCATACCCCGTTGCGACTTCAATTGGGGTGAGGGCGATCGTTCCACCACCAAATGCGAGTTGCACATTGCGTGGGAAATTCGCCGTGTCGAACCCAAAGCGCTTGACGTAGTCGATCGCGTTACCCGCCCCAAGATCGAGTATGACTCTCAGGGAAACAAGGTTGATTGATCGGTAAAGTGCCTCTCTTAGTCGGATGTTACCGTAGAATTTATCGCCCGAGTTTCGAGGCCTGTACACTTCCTCCTGTTCACCACCCGGTAAAACAATCGGCGCATCATTATAAATGGAGGCTGCCGTTAGGCCATTTTCCATAGCACCGGCGTAAAAAAACGGTTTGAAATTTGAGCCGGGTTGTCTTCTGGCTTGGGTCGCATGATTATATTGCCGAGCGCGAAAGTCGAAGCCTCCGACGAGCGAAAGAATCGCGCCGTCAGATGGATTCAGCGAGACCAACGCACCTTGGATATCCGGCACCTGTCCGAGTGAAGCCAGGCCAGTTTCATCGACTTGGTAGCGAATAAAATCACCCACATCTAGAATATCAGCGGCTTGTTTGGGGCGAGGCCCTCGCGTGTCAACCGTCAAATAGGCCCTGGCCCAAACTAATCCTTCCCAGCCAATGGTTATGACGTCGAGTTCTTTGGTTAGGACATCAACTTCCTGCTCCCTTACCTCGAGAATAATCGCGGGTAACTGATCACCCAAGGTGATTGCTTTGTCGAGGGTCCTAATAAAGTTAGCCGGGTAGCCATATTCTTTCGCTGCAAGAAATTCGGACGTACCGTCAATGCTGTTATATTCAGGACCTCGGTAGCCATGGCGGCGATCGTATTCCAGTAATTTCCCTTGTAAGGCATTCTCAGCTGCGATCTGCTTTTGGCTGTCAATGGTTGTTCTGACCACTAGCCCCTCGTTATATGCACTGCGTCCATACTGGTTAAGCAAATATTTACGGACCATTTCTGCTGCGTAGAGCGCCGGTAGGTCGATTGCTCGATTGTGCACGCTAGCGGTGATGGGGGCATTGACGGCTTCTTCGTAGGCTGCTTTGGTGATGGAATTTTGCCCCAGCATGCGAGAAAGAACTAAATTACGCCTTTTTAGCGCGCGCTGTGGACCATTAACCGGATTACCCGCTTCGGGTGCTTGAGGAATTCCCGCCAACATGGCTATTTGGGCCAGGGTTAGGTCGCCGATGTCCTTGCCATAATATGTGTTCGCTGCGGCTTGAACGCCGAAGGCGTGCTTCCCGAAAGGGATGATATTGAGGTAAAGGGCGAGGATTTCTTGTTTAGATAATTCCTTCTCTAATTTGAGAGCGAGCAACATTTCTTTGAATTTTCGAATAAATCGACGTTCGGTATCACCGGAGACGTTTTTAACCAATTGCATGGTGATTGTGCTGGCGCCGGTCTTAATTGACCCTTTATTTCGTACAAGTTGCCAAATTGCGTTCGAAAGTGTGACTAAGTCGATACCACTGTGCTCGAAAAAACGTTTATCTTCAGTGTCGAGTAAGGCATTAACGAATAACGTGGGTATATCGTCAAAGGTAATCGGTATCAATCGTTCGCCAAACTCTTGGATTAACTTGTCGTCCGCGGAGTAAATTCGCAGAGGCGCCTTTATTTTCACCTCTTTAAAGGTCGCAGCGTCAGGAATTTGCGGGTTTAGGTAGAGAAATGCAGCGGCAAGAACCAGTATGATCGAGGAGAAAAGCCCGAATACTGTCCAAACAATGGATGCTGCCAAAGATCTCATCTGCAAATTTTTACCTAGGTGCATAAGCGAGGCATTATAGAAGGAAAATGACGCCAATACCCTATTTTCCTTGGCTCTATCAGCAAGGGTTCAAATAAAGGGTACAGGATCGGCGATGAGCGGTCGGTTTTCTTGAAATCGGCCTGGAGAAGCAAAAATTGGTTTGTTGTAGCGTTAAAAATAATTGGTAAATGTGTGCGGTTCAGTTAAATTGTTTGCGCTAAGGTTGAGAGTGCTATTTAATGTAATGTTGCATATATCTCACGTAAGTCCGTGTACTAAATAGGAATTTGCATTGTTTAGTTTTTTGAACAAAGGACCAACCAGCATGCTGGGACTTGATATTAGTTCCACATCAGTGAAGTTGTTGGAGCTAAGTCGATCCGGTGGAAAGTATCGAGTCGAGAGCTACGGTGTTGAGCCACTGCCTAATAACGCGGTTGTCGAAAAAAACATCAGCGATGTCGAAGGTGTCGGTGAAGCGATTGCGCGACTTGTAGAAAGGTCTAAAACGAAAGTCAAAAACGCCGCTGTTGCTGTTGCTGGATCTGCGGTGATTACCAAGACGATTGAAATGTCTGCTGTCTTAAGTGAGCAGGAGATGGAGAACGAGATTCAAATCACAGCGGATCAGTACATTCCCTATCCGCTTGATGAAGTTGCCCTGGATTTTGAAATTCATGGCATTTCACCTAGAAGTGAAGAGCAAGTAGAGGTTCTATTGGCTGCTTGTCGACGAGAGAATGTCGAGATGCGCCAAGATGCGCTAGAGCAAGGTGGACTTAAAGCTAAAGTCGTTGATATTGAAGCGCATTGCATGCAGCGAGCGTTTGGGTTGGTGAGAGACCAGTTCGTTGGCGAAGGCGATCAAGAGAAAGTGATCGCGATTGTTGATGTCGGCGCAACCATGACAACCTTGAGTGTGCTGACTGACTCCGGCACACCTTATACGCGTGAACAACTTTTTGGTGGAAAACAGCTGACCGAAGAAATTCAACGTCGATATAGTCTTTCTGTCGAAGAAGCAGGACTTGCGAAAAAGCAGGGTGGATTGCCTGACGATTACGAGAGCGAAGTGTTGCAACCCTTCAAGGAAGCTGTTGTACAACAGGTAACGCGATCTTTACAGTTCTTCTATTCATCCAGTGCTTATGATGATGTCGATCATATTATTCTTGCTGGAGGCACAGCCTCGATCGAGGGTTTGGCAAATATGGTTTCAGCAAAATTAGGTACCCCCTGCACAACAGCAAACCCATTCGTCAATATGGCACTTTCATCGAAAGTGAACGAAGTTAACCTTAATAATGACGCGCCGGCATTGATGATTGCCTGTGGCCTGGCAATGCGGAGTTTCGATTGATGAATCTGCAACGGCTAAAGATCGCTCAATTAGGCAGATCTAATCGACTTCTCGAGGCGTCAGTATCGTGCTGCATTCGGCAAGTTGTTGGATATCGGAGGCCCGCTCATGGCTGATATCAAAATTAATTTATTACCTTGGCGTGAAGAAGTCCGTCAGGAGAAAAAAGACGAGTTCCTTCGGGTGCTCGTGGGTGTTGTGGTGTTTGCGGGTGTCATCGTGTTTGGCGTGGATCGATTCTATAACGCCGAGATTGATTCCCAGAAAAGCCGAAATGCTTTTATAAGCAAGGAAGTCAAAGTGCTTGAAAGTCGAATACAAGAAATCAATTCATTGCAGCAAAACCGTAATGAGCTTTTGTCTCGAATGCAGGTTATCCAGGAGTTACAGGGTAACCGGCCAATCATTGTTAGGATTTTTGATGAATTGGCGCGCAAGCTTTCTGATCGCGTTTTCTTTCAATCCTTAACACTGAAAGGCAGTGTGATGGCAGTCAAGGGTGTCGCAGAGAGCAATAACCGAATTTCTAGCCAGCTTAGAAACTTCGATGAGTCGTTATGGTTCACAAATCCGAATGTGACAGCAATTAATGCTGATAAAAACTTCGGTCCGCAAGCTAGTGTCTTTTCATTGAGTGTGACTCAGAGCACACCTGCGAAGGAAGAGGAATAGTCACGATGGCAATGGTAATTGATGACATCATCGATAGTCTAAAAAACTTTGATACAGATCAGCTCAATGATCTTAATCAGGTAGGCTCCTGGCCGACAGCGGTCAAAGTTATAATATGGACATTGGTATTTGCAGGGGCCATGACAGCGGGATATGTCTTGCATGTCACAAACCTTCAGAGTGATCTGCAACAAGTGCAACAGAAAGAAGTTAAATTGCGAAAGTCTTATGAGAAGAAATTCTTTGCTGCTGCGCATTTAGACGCTTACAGGAAGCAGCAATTGCAGATGGAAGAATCATTTCAAGCAATTCTACGGCAGTTACCTGGCGATACAGAAATACCCGGTTTGATCGAAGATATAACCCTTGTAGGCCTGAAAAATGGTTTGTCCTTTACGAGCATTGATCTCCAAACAGAAAAGAGCCACGAGTTCTACGTCGAGAAACCGATCAAAATTGTTGTTAATGGCCGTTACCACGATCTAGGTGCCTTTGTCAGCGACGTCGCCGACCTTTCTCGAATTGTGACGCTTCATGATTTTTCTATTTCGCCGACGCGATCGACCGGACCAAAGGATCAAGGGGGTATGCTAAAGATGGAGATACTCGCGCGAACCTATCGATATAATGATAACAGGAGCTAGCATGAATAGTGGCGTAGTTCCCCACCAGGGTCATCCCATGCGATTTAAGTACATATTAACGTGTGTGCTGGTTTTGGTGTTGACCGGCTGTACGGGTGGAGACGAGTTTACTGACATTAAGAGCTTTATGGCAGAGATTGAAAGAAAGCCGAAAGGGAGCATTGCACCTCTACCCGAGTTTGAGCCCTACCAACCGTTTACTTATGGTGCAGCAAACCGACGTAGTCCGTTCGAACGTCCTATTATTATTCCAGTAAAGTCAGAAGAACAACGTCGAAACGTCGGTATAAAACCACCGCAAGATCACGTCAAACAGTATCTAGAAAAGTTTAATCTAGCGGGTATCCAAATGGTAGGGACATTACAGCAGGATGATTCAACTTGGGCGCTTGTTCAAGATGATCAAGGTGGTGTTCATCGTGTTCAGGTAGGTGATTACATGGGCGCTTCTTGGGGCAAGATTGAAAGCATTAACGATGCTCGGATAGATATTACCGAGATTGTCACTGATGGAGTGGGTGGCTGGCTTCGAAGACCAAGAACAATTGAATTAAATGGTAACCAACAATAGATATGCATAATCGGGGGCATACGATGGCATTCACGACAAAAACAAATGTGACTGCAAATTTGAGGTGGTTCCAACTGACTTTACGGTTGGCGGTTTCTACATTTCTATTGCTGGCGTCGACTATCTCGTCTGCAGCGGTGCTAATGCAAGATATTGAGTTCTCCACGCTACCCGGAGATAAAATAGAGATCCGCATGACCTTCGACGGTGCGCCACCTGTTCCGACAGGTTACACAATCGAACAACCCGCCAGGCTCGCGCTTGATTTGAGTGCAGTTACCAGTGGTCTGGAATCTAAATATCATACCTTGGGCAGTGGAAATGCGCGCAGTGTAACCGTCGTAGAAGCTGGCGACCGAACGCGTGTCATTGTGTCGATGACTGAGCTCGTTGCCTACTCGACGCGAGTTGAAGGCAATGAATTGTTTGTGTTGGTGGGTGCGCAAGATGGCGCAACAATGGCTACGACCGAACCGGAAGGATTGTCAGAAAGCCTAAACAGTTCATCAACAAACTATGTCTCCAGAGAGCAGGCTCTCATTGAAGATATCGATTTTCGACGCGGTGAAAATGGCGAAGGCCGGGTCATCGTTAAGCTAAACGACCCAGGTGTTGGTGTAGACGTATTTAGTGAAGGTGGAAATATTCGAGTCGAATTCACCGGCGCACATATTCCTGAGTCACTTCAGCGTCGACTTGATGTGACAGATTTTGCGACACCGGTGCTTTCGATCGATGCGTTACCGGAAGCTGACAATACCGTGTTGATGATTGAGCCGACAGGTGAGTATGAGTACTTGGCTTATCAGGCTGATGAATTATTTACCCTGGAAGTAAAACCCTTAAGCTCCAGTGAGCTTGAGTCTAATCTTGATGCTGTATTTCGCTATCGTGGCGAGAAGCTGTCTTTAAACTTTCAGGATATTCAAATTCGCTCGGTACTGCAGTTGATTGCTGACTTTACTGATTTGAACCTGGTCGCAAGTGACACGGTCAATGGCCGCATAACGTTGAGACTGAAGAACGTACCTTGGGATCAAGCGTTGGATATTATTATGAAGACCAAAGGTCTTGATAAGCGCGAAGTGGGTAATGTACTAATGGTGGCGCCTGCTGAAGAATTGGCCGCGAGAGAAAAGCTGGAATTAGAGAGTCGTCAACAGATATCTGAACTTGCACCACTGCGTACTGAGTTTATTGAAGTTCGCTATGCCAGTGCCGGAGAAATCTTTGCGCTGTTCGAGAGTAGTGGCGAAGGAGAAGGCGTTCTTTCAGGACGTGGCAGTGTGATCGTAGATGAAAGAACAAATTCCATCATTCTGACTGAAACAACAGTCAAGATTAACGAGTTTAGAGCGGTACTAGAGAAGCTTGACGTCCCTGTTCGGCAGGTATTGATCGAAGCGCGCATTGTTACCGCAGCATCGAATTTCAGTGAGGCCTTGGGTGTTCGCTGGGGTGGACTCGGCTACAAGATAAACGGTGACAACGTAGGAACTGCCGGCGGCTCTTTCACCACCGTTCAGGAAGTTAGGGATGGGATAGGCGATCCGGACGGTATTACTTTCACAAGTCCAGACCATCTCGTTGTTGACCTTGGTGTTGGTAGTGCAGATGCAACGTCTTTTGCGATTGGGCTTGTTAATGATAAGTATTTGCTCGACCTAGAGATTTCAGCGCTTGAGTCTCAAGGTAGTGCGGAAGTTATCGCGCGGCCGAAAGTCATAACGGCAGACAAGCAAGAAGCGACAATTTCTTCCGGTGTTGAAATTCCGTATCAGGAAGCATCATCAAGTGGTGCCACGTCGGTCTCGTTTAAGTCCGCAACTTTGCAGTTAGCGGTCAAGCCTCAGATCACACCTGATGATCGGATCATTATGGAATTAGAGGTCAAGCAGGATACGGTTGGTGCTGTATTTAATGGCGTCCCCAGCATCAATACGAACAACGTTAAGACTCAAGTGTTAGTGAACAATGGTGAGACAATTGTTCTCGGTGGTATTTTTACGGTTAACACGTCGGAGTCGGTCACTAAAACGCCGTTCCTTGGTGATCTGCCTTATGTCGGCGGGTTGTTCAGACGTAATACTCGTTCAGATCAGAAGCAAGAATTACTGATCTTCATTACACCTCGACTTATTCGAGATTCTTTAACTAGTCGATAGTTTTAACCCGGCGCTAGTTTTCTAGCGTCGTCTTAGCTACAGTTGGTTACATGGTAGCTGCTTCAAATCATTTCGATCAAAATCTCTTTCTAGTCGGCCCGATGGGTGTTGGTAAAACAACCATTGGACGTTTGCTTGCGCAGGAATTGGGGTTGAGATTTATTGATTCTGATCATGAAATCGAAAAGCGTGCGGGGGCGAATATCTCCTGGATTTTCGATGTTGAAGGCGAAGCAGGGTTTAGAGAACGTGAATCGATTGTGATTGATGATCTTACTCAGCGTAAAGGCGTTTTAATTGCGACCGGTGGCGGCTCTGTACTGAGCCCGCAGAATAGACAATGCTTGGTTTCTCGTGGCGTAGTTGTTTTTCTGGATACCTCGCTGGAGCTGCAACTGAAACGGACCGAGAAGGATAAGAAGCGCCCTCTGTTGCAGAATGTCGATCACACCATTGTGTTGAAAAACTTGAAAGAGGTTCGCGATCCTATTTATCAGGAAGTATCCGACCTGAAGGTATTTGTTGGTGAGGATGGTAGCAGAAAGATTGTTAATGCCATTGTCAAAAAATTGAAAGATGAAGCTCTTTTAAAAGAGTAGTCGAATATTGATGTGAGCCATTGCGCCGCTCACGGTCCAGGAAAGTAGTAATGGAAATTGTTAACTTAGAGCTCGGGCAAGATAGTTATCCTATCTACATAGGCTCTGGCCTGATTCAAACTGCCGATCTTGTCACCTCACATATCAAAGGTAATCGAGCGCTAATCGTCACAAATGAAACGGTGGCGCCACTCTATCAAGAGCAGCTTGAAAACTCACTTTGCGGTATCAATGTTGATGTCGTTGTATTGCCTGATGGTGAACGATTCAAAACTTTGGAAACGCTGACGCTGATTTTCGATGCGCTGTTGCAGAATAATCATAACCGCCAGACAACGATTATTGCCCTTGGCGGCGGCGTTGTTGGTGATATGGCTGGCTTTGCAGCGGCGAGTTATCAGCGTGGCGTTGATTTTATTCAGGTGCCCACCACTTTACTCTCACAGGTGGATTCGTCTGTTGGCGGTAAGACTGCGGTCAATCATCCCTTGGGTAAAAATATGATTGGCGCCTTCTACCAACCGCAATGTGTTTTGATTGATACAAATACCTTAGCCACACTGCCTGCGCGTGAACTTTCTGCAGGTTTGGCAGAAGTCATTAAGCACGGTGCACTGGGTGATCGAGAATATTTTGATTGGTTAGAGTTGAATATTGAGGGGCTACTGGCAATGGACGCGCAGTGTATTGCTCAGACCGTGAAGCGTAGCTGCGAGATTAAGGCTGAAATTGTCGGTCAGGATGAGAAAGAGCAGGGCATTCGCGCCTTGTTAAATTTTGGCCATACCTTTGGTCACGCCATAGAAAACGGCCTCGGTTACGGTGAGTGGCTACATGGCGAGGCTGTTGGTGCAGGCATGGTTATGGCAGCGGATCTGTCGGTGCGATTGGGTATGTGCGACCGAGAGGGTGCACTAAAGCTGAGAGATCTCATCGCAAAAGCGGGTTTGCCCATCGCGCCACCACCTGGTCTCGTCAATCAGTTTACAGAACTGATGGGCCGAGACAAAAAGGTGTCCGATTCCGGCTTGCGACTTGTGCTACTCGAGGCACTAGGTAAGGCTAAGCTAGTAGATAATGTTGACGATGTAATGCTGCAACAAACAATCTCCGGATCTGATCGTTTACTGAGCTGATACAATTCTGCGTGCTAACTGATTCGCTATGATGCGAATATAGTCCTCACCTAATCTGCCTTCATCGATAAGTGAGTAACGCGAGGTATAACGCCATTGATGCTCGAGATCCTTTTAGATTGAACATTCACAATGTAAAAGGCCGAGCCATGTGATCAACATGACTCGGCCTTTTTGACCGTGCTTCTAACCCGTTCTTGTCGTTGTCTGAATGTACTTACTTCGGGTTGCGTTACGCCGGTGTTGCTTATGGCAGCTGGGTATCGCCCATGAGTTCACGATCAATTTCTCTAGCGGCTTCACGGCCTTCATTGATAGCACGCACAACCAGTGATTGGCCACTACGACAGTCACCGGCAGCCCAAACCTTGTCTCGAGATGCTTTGTAGAGGCCTTTGATCGCCTTATAGTTACTGCGTTCGTCGTAGGCTATGTCGGTAGGGTCGGATGCATAGTGTTCTGGACCTAAGAAGCCCATCGAAAGCAAAATTAAGTCTGCTTCCCATGTTTTCTCCGTGCCGGGAATTTCTTTAAAAGAAGCGTCAACGTTGACGGTCACGACACCTTTGAGAACATTGTGCTCGTCTCGGATGAATTCCTTGCTCATGATGGAATATACACGTGGATCATCACCGTACTTCTCTGTCGCTTCCGCATGACCATAGTCAACGCGATAGATGCGAGGCAAGCCAATTGGCCAAGGTGCGTCTTCTGGACGTTCGGTTGGTGGCTTTGTGAGTAGTTCGAAGTTGACTAGAGACTTGCAACCATGGCGTAAAGAGGTTCCGATACAATCTGTACCTGTGTCACCGCCACCAATCACAATCACGTGCTTATCCTTGGCGGATATAAAGTTACCATCGGTCAGATCGCTGTCTAACAGGCTCTTAGTATTGGGTAGCAAGAAGTCCATGGCGTAGTGAACACCATCACCTTCGCGGCCTGGTATAGGTAAATCGCGAGGTAACGTTGCGCCGGTGGTAAATAGAACAGCCTCATTATTCGCGACGAGGTCTTTTACATCGATATTGTTACCAACGTCAGCGTTGACGACGAACGCTATACCGGCTGCTTTTAAAACATCAATGCGGCGATCGACGACCGTCTTTTCAAGCTTCATGTTTGGAATACCGTACATCAGCAATCCACCAATACGGTCAGCACGTTCATAGACTGTCACCAAATGACCGGCTTTATTAAGTTGGTCGGCAGCCGATAGTCCGGCAGGACCTGATCCGATAACGGCGACAGACTTGCCTGTTCTTGAACTCGGTGTATTGGGTTTTACCCAGCCTTCGTCGTAGCCTTTGTCGATAATTGCACATTCGATATTCTTAATTGTCACCGCAGGGCTATTGATACCAAGCACGCAGGAGCCTTCGCAAGGCGCAGGACAAACGCGTCCAGTAAATTCGGGGAAGTTATTTGTCTTGTGTAGCCGATCTAGGGCGTCTTCCCACCGTCCGTGATAGACAAGGTCATTCCATTCTGGAATCAAATTGTGGATCGGGCAGCCATAAGAAACCGGTGGTGCCGCATTAACAGTATTCTGAGACTGGCAGAAAGGAACACCACAATCCATGCAGCGAGCACCCTGCTGTTGCAGATGCGCATCGTCGTGTGGCGTATAAATTTCCCCATAGTCCGCCAAGCGTTCCGTCGGATCTCTATAGGGTTCGACTTCTCTGTCGAATTCTTTAAAACCTGTGGGTTTACCCATAACTCTGTTACTACCTAATATTCGTTGATTAGCCTGTGGCTGCGCTAATATCGTTTTCAGAAGCCATTTCCATCAATACACGTTTGTAATCGGATGGCATGACCTTAACGAAATGTGTCAGTTCAGTTTCCCAGTTCTCAAGTATGTTGCTCGCCACTGTAGAACCTGTGTAAGTCAGGTGACTTTGAATCATCGTACGCAGCTCGGCTGCATCGGCCTCGGCTGATACAGCCTCTAATTCGAAGGTGCCTGTATTACATTGTTTGTCAAAGTTTCCTGCTTTGTCCCAAACATAGGCAACACCACCACTCATGCCTGCGCCGAAATTTCTGCCCGTTGTGCCAAGTATGACAACTCGACCGCCGGTCATGTATTCGCACCCGTGATCACCAATACCTTCAACGACCGCGGTTGCACCACTATTTCTGACGCAGAAACGTTCTGCTGCGATACCTCTGAAATAAGCCTCTCCACTTGTCGCACCGTAGAGACAGACATTGCCGACAAGAATGTTTTCTTCAGCTTTGAATTGACTCACCGCGGGGGGGTAGACAGCGATTTTTCCGCCTGACAGTCCCTTGCCAACATAATCGTTTGCATCACCTTCGACTTTGATGGTGATACCGGATGCAAGCCAAGCGCCAAGGCTCTGACCTGCTGAACCGTTTAATTTAATGTTGATGGTGTCATCAGGCAGTAGCTTGCCATTGGTAGCCTTTGCTAACTCATGGGATAGCATCGTGCCAACAACTCGATTGATGTTGATGATCGGTAGTTCGATATCAACCTTCTCACCTTTTTCTAGGGCTGGTTTAGCCAACCGTATAATTTCGTTATCCAGCGCTTTCTCGAGACCGTGATTCTGGGACTGAGTACGGTAGGTTTCTGTGTTTTCAAACACTTTTTCAGCCGGGTGTAGAATTGCGGTGAAATCGAGTCCGTTTGTTTTCCAATGACTCAGTGCCTTATTGGTTTCGAGTACATCCGCACGACCGACCATTTCATTGAGTGTTCTGAAACCTAATTTCGCCATAATTTGACGCAGTTCTTCAGCAACCATAAAGAAGTAATTAACAACGTACTCAGGCTTGCCCGAGAACTTCTTACGCAGTTCTTTATCCTGCGTTGCAATACCAACAGGGCAGGTGTTCAGGTGACACTTGCGCATCATGATACAGCCTTGCGTAATCAGTGGTGCAGTAGCAAAACCAAATTCTTCAGCGCCGAGCAGTGCTGCCATTGCAACGTCTCTGCCGGTCTTGATTTGACCGTCAGTTTGTAAGTAGACCCGCGAGCGCAGATTATTCATAACTAGCGTCTGGTGAGTCTCTGCGATGCCGAGCTCCCATGGTAGCCCTGCATGTTTGATGGAAGTGATAGGTGAAGCACCTGTGCCACCATCGTGACCAGCAATAACCAAATGGTCTGTCTTGGCCTTAGTCACGCCTGCGGCGATCGTACCGACGCCTATTTCTGAGCCTAGCTTGACACTGATGCGTGCCGAAGGATTAGCGTTCTTCAAATCGTGAATAAGCTGAGCTATATCCTCAATAGAATAAATGTCGTGATGTGGGGGTGGACTAATAAGTCCCACGCCGGGCGTAGAGTGACGAAGTCTCGCAATCGTGTTGTCGACCTTGTCTCCGGGAAGTTCGCCACCTTCGCCAGGTTTAGCACCCTGAACAATTTTAATTTGAAGTTCATCGGCGTTTGCGAGGTACCAAATGGTTACGCCGAATCGACCCGACGCAACTTGCTTGATCGCGGAGCGTTTTGAATCACCGTTTTCCATCGGTGTAAATCGCTCTGGATCCTCACCACCTTCGCCTGTATTTGATTTTCCGCCAATTCTGTTCATGGCGATGGCTAAGGATTCATGGCTTTCCGCAGAAATAGAGCCAAAGCTCATCGCACCTGTGCAAAATCGTTTGACGATCTCTTTTGCAGGCTCAACTTCTTCAATGTCAATTGGACCACCATTAACACCGTCTTTGAAGGTCAGCAGGCCCCTAAACGTGCAGCGGCGAGTCGTTTCTTCATTGGTGTGTCGAGCGAATTCAGCATAAGAATCGGCACTATTGGTGCGACTGGCGATTTGTAAGTGGGCAATCGCAGTTGGATCCCACATGTGCGCATCACCGTCTTTGCGATAGTGGATGTCACCGGGATTTGGCAATACAGGAATAAGGTTTTCCTGACGTTTTGGATAACCAATCTCATGCCGAACTTCCATTTCTTGGAACAGAACATCAAAGTTAATGCCCTGTACGCGGCTGGCTGTGCCAACAAAACTGCGGTCAATGATATCTTCTGCTAAACCAACGGCTTCAAAGATTTGTGCACCCTTGTAAGACTGTAGGGTAGAAATGCCCATCTTAGCCATGACTTTCAACATGCCTTTAGCGACTGCTTTTTTGTACGCGTCAACGATACTGTTGTCGGACGGGTAGACAGTGGCGTCTAGTAGGTTATCGGCTTTAGCTTGCCATAGCGCCTCGAAAGCGACATACGGGTTGATCGCGTCAGCCCCGTACCCTGTCAGTAAACAATGATGATGGACTTCACGGGCTTCGCCTGTTTCAAGTACGATACCAATGCGCGTGCGCTCATGGTTTGCCACGAGGTGATGGTGTACAGCACCGCAAGCGACTAGGGCGCTAATCGCCATTTGATCTTTTGAAATATTACGATCAGATAAGACAATAAGGGAATAACCATCTGCTATCGCTGTAGATGCTTCGGCGCAAATACGATCGAGCGCTGCCTGAAGGCCTTTTTTGCCGTGGGCTTTATCAAAGGTGATATCGATTGTTTGAGACTTCCAACCGCGATGGTCCATAACCTTCAGCGCTGTCAACTCTTCATTGCTGAGGATGGGGTGCGGTATCTTTAGTCGATGTACGTGCTGCTCAGTGGTCTCGAGTAGATTCCCCTCTGGGCCAATAAAGCACTCGAGAGACATGACCACTTCTTCCCGAATAGAGTCGATGGGTGGGTTTGTAATCTGTGCAAATAGCTGTTTGAAATAGTCATAGATCATTCGCGACTTGTCCGACAAACAAGCTAATGCTGAGTCATTGCCCATAGAGCCTAGCGGGTCTCTCGCTTCAGTGACCATTGGCAGAAGCATGAACTGCATGGTCTCAACGGTATAACCGAATGCTTGCATGCGATTCAACAGTGTTGAGGGTTCAAAGCCATGCGCATCTTTGGCCGCAGGGATATCAGCAAGCGTGAGTTTCTGATTTTTTAGCCACTCACCGTAAGGTCGGCGCCTTGAGAAGTCCTGTTTCAACTCTTCATCAGGAATCAAACGCCCCTTTTCGAAATCAACAAGAAACATTTTGCCGGGTTGCAGGCGACCTTTCTCTTTTACGTTAGCTGGATCAACGGGCAAAACGCCAACTTCAGACGCCATAATGACTTTGTCGTCATTGGTAATGTAGTAGCGGCTGGGACGAAGACCATTGCGATCAAGGGTTGCACCGATATAGTTGCCGTCTGTGAAAACAATTGAAGCCGGGCCGTCCCAAGGTTCCATCAATGCAGAATGATATTCATAGAAATCACGCTTTTCCTGGCTCATGTTGGTATCGGATTGCCAAGCTTCAGGTACCATCATCATCATGGCTTCCTGTAGAGATCTGCCGGACATCAACATGAACTCAAGCACGTTGTCGAAGGAGCCTGAATCTGAGAAGTCGGGCTCTACGATAGGAAATAATTTTTTAATATCATCGCCAAACAACTCCGAGGCAACGACGCCCTCGCGAGAAGTCATCTGATTTTTATTGCCGCGTAATGTATTGATCTCACCGTTGTGGCTCATGTATCGCTTCGGTTGTGCACGGTCCCAGCTCGGGAAGGTGTTTGTGCTGAATCTCGAGTGGACCATCGCCAGATGGGTTTCGAAGCGTTTGTCGGTCAGGTCGCCGTAGAACGGAAAGAGCTGTGCAGGCGTCAACATGCCTTTATAGCAAATCACATTGGGTGACAGGGAGCAGGCGTAAAGCAGATGTCCTTGGGTTAGATTTGATCCACGGCGCAGCTTCTCTGTAAATCTTCGACGGATAACATAGAGCGCGCGTTCGAAGGCCTTCGTGTCTTGTAAGGTCGAATTTATGAACAGCTGCTCAATAAAGGGTTGTGCAGCATGTGCTGCAGGTCCGACATCGGCGCCCTGCGGGTCGATGGGCACAGTTCGCCAGCCCACAAAGGTCTGATTTTCCTCTGCGATGATGGCTTCAATAGTGTCTTTGCAAAACTGTCGTTCAGTCTCGTCCTGCGGTAAGAAAATGTTGCCGACGGCGAATTTCCCCGCCTCTGGCAGTTCATACCCTGCGTCTTTCGCTATCATTTGGAAAAAAGCATGCGGTAGTGCGGTCAGAATACCCGCACCATCGCCAGTGTTCTCCTCGAAACCACATCCGCCGCGATGATCCATACGGGAATTGATATGGTAGGCATCGAGCATTATCTGGTGGCTGGGTACACCCTTAATATTGGCGACAAAACCGACTCCACAGGAGTCTTTTTCGTTAGCCGGGTCGTACAGACCAACCTTGTCTGGAAATCCGCCTATTTTCATCATGCTATCGCTAATAACCTATTTGAATACAGTTATCTGCACCCCATTTATTTAGGGGACAGTAATCCACCCTGAGCTAAAACCCAGGTCTACAATCTTTACACTGGCATTTCTTTCTTTAGGAGGTGCAAAAAAGGTCCAGTTTTTTTGCTGACTTACCAACGAACTTTTCGTTTTCCGGTAAGGATACTCACTGGTACCGGACTCGTGTTGAGCCCTCGCCTTAGTCAAGAAGGGGCCTGTAAGCCCTTCACTTGATGAAGTCATTAGCTGGACGGAGCCTTAGCTGAGTGGTGCTTACAGCTATTTCGTCGCTCCGCCATATAAAGCCTTCTCTGGCGAGCCGGAAACAATACCATCAAGATGCGTAAAGTCAAGTTTTTGGCACCCATGAAACATTGGAATACTAGTTATAACATGTTGTTTATTAAAGTAATTTTTGATAATCGTGCAATATTCCAAGGGTAACAAGAAGAGATACGGAGATAGATGTCGGGTGGATCGGTTTTGGGCAACGATTCGGACAACTATAGATGACGAAGAAAGCTTTCGGGATCATTCAAAAATGCCTTGGTGATTTCTACGTGCTCAACCTGATCCCAGGGCACCGAAGTTATTCGATTATCGAATTGCATTATCTCTGCGTCAGGTAATGCCATCAAAATGGGCGAGTGAGTGGCGATGATAAATTGACAGTTTTGGGCCACCATTGCTTGAATAATAGACAGTAAGGAAAGTTGTCTGATCGGTGATAGAGGTGTTTCAGGTTCATCTAACAGATATAGACCGTTGCGGTGCAAGCGGTTCTGCATCACTTCCAAAAACCACTCGCCATGTGATTTTCCATCGGGGTTTTCCCCATAGCGAGCAGTGAAGGCTTGTCGTTGTCCAGCGACGGTGCCCATCGCGAGTGTTCTGCCGTATCCACTGAGGTTGTTGTCGAAATCCTCTGACATCTTATCGAGCTCGGACATTTCAGTGTTTACTCTTCGGGTAAAGCCGATTGCATCTTCTGCTCTGAAGAACATTTTGTTTCGAGGGTGCTTGCGACGAGAAAAGGTCAGGTGTTGAGCAAGTTTGCGGGCCTCATTAAGCATCGGGTCTCGCTCAACATCCAGCGCGCCCACGGTGGGGCATTTAAGCCCGACAGCCACTGCTTCTAAAAGTGTCGATTTACCACTGCCATTTTCGCCAACAAGAAAGGTTACAGGAGATCTAAACTCGAGCTGCTCAAAGCTCTCGATAATCGGCAGGTTAAACGGGTAGCCCTCGGGAAGGGGCGCGCTTTTCATCGAAATTTGATTCAGAAATACCATCTCTCAGTGCTACCTCAGTAAATGATCATTGGGCGGTGCAAAGCGCCACCGGAAGAAAATATCCAGTATGAAACGGCTAGTTTCGATTTTGTAGTCCATTTTGCCATCTCACTTGCTATAATCGCGCTCTTTTCCAAATCAACGTTCCAAGGACTTAACATGAAACAACCCGTACGAGTCGCAGTGACAGGTGCTGCAGGTCAAATAAGCTATTCATTATTGTTCAAGATCGCCTCGGGCCAGATGTTGGGTCTTGACCAACCGGTGATTTTGCAATTGCTTGAGATACCTCCCGCAATGGAAGCACTTAGTGGTGTCGTGATGGAAATCGACGATTGTGCATTCCCTTTGGTTCAGCAGATTATTCAAACAGATAATCCCGAAGTGGCGTTCAAAGATGTCGACTTTGCCATGTTGGTTGGTTCTCGTCCCAGAGGCCCAGGTATGGAGCGAAAGGATTTGCTGGAAGCTAATGCCGCTATTTTTTCCGTTCAGGGTAAAGCACTCAATGACAATGCATCGAAGAGCGTGAAGGTATTGGTTGTTGGCAACCCTGCAAACACAAACTGTTTGATCGCGCAGAGAAACGCGCCCGACTTAGATCCAAGACAGTTCACTGCGATGACGCGCTTGGATCATAATCGCGCCATGACTCAGCTTGCTCAGAAAACGGGTAAGCACGTCACGGACGTCAAAGGTTTAGCGATCTGGGGTAATCACTCAGCGACGCAATATCCGGATATTAGCTACGCATCGGTTGACGGAAAAGCGGCGACTGAGCTTGTTGATCAAGCATGGATCGAGTCAGATTTTATTCCGACTGTACAGCAACGTGGCGCAGCAATTATTAAAGCGCGTGGTTTAAGTAGTGCTGCCTCTGCAGCAAATGCGGCAACGGAGCACATGCGAGATTGGGCGTTGGGTTCAAATGGCGAAATCGTCAGCATGGGCATCTATTCTGATGGCAGTTACGATATTGCTGAAGGTCTCATTTACTCATTCCCTTGCATCTGTGAAGGCGGCGACTGGATGATTGTTGAGGGTCAGGAAATTAGTGATTTTAGTCGAGTCAAGATGACTGAGACTGAGACTGAGCTCGCAGAAGAGCGTGATGCAGTGAGCGATTTGCTACCTTCTTAAGGCAAAACGTAAACGAAGATAAAGGTGCCTGTTGGCACCTTTTTTTTGCCCAATTTTTACGGTGTTTATTTGAGATAATACAGCCGGCTGAATAAATTACCGGTTAGAGATTCAAGCGGGTGATGATTAGATGTTCGGCAGCGCGACTAAGACAACAGCATTCTTTTTAGAGTCGTTAGCCAATGTTAGCGTGTTTGATGTGCCGGGTATCAAGAAAGCCTGTTCCACATCTATATCAATGCTCGCCGCGAGATTTTTGCTGTGGTGGGAGATAACAGAACGACCCGTGACGCCAATCACCACACCGTAATGCTTAATTTCCATCTCGTATTGATAACTAGGACTTAAGGTTACACGCACTGCCGTAAACGCTGGAAATTCTGCGATAGCTTCAACTAGCACGCCGTCACTGGATTTAATGATTGTATGGTCAGTCTCAGCTTCTGCATCTATTTCAATTTTATCCAGGATCGTGCCAGTGTCCCAGTTGTCTTGAGTCATTACCTTCTGCGCGAAGGATAAAATATGCCGTTCATAGTGGGCGGTTTGAAACTCAATCACTCTGACGCCGTTTTGAAGTGAGTGAGGCACATAAGGCTTTACCCGAATCACGTCGCCTGCGCTAATCGGCTTCATGTTCGTAAATTCATACATTGCCTCGCGAAACTTGATTTCGTCCTCGCAAAGGTCGCTCGGCAGTTCAGCGAGCCACTGCCTCTGCTGCAAGGGTGAGATGATATCGCTCGCTGCATAGCCGTGGGATTGTTTCTTCATTTCTAACAAGGCATCAATCTTGTTTCGCTGGGATTGGTACTGCTCTACGGACGCCAGATACGCTGCTTTGAATGCCGTATCTGTATCGTGAAGTGCGCGTTTTTTAGGGTTAAAGCCATAGCGTATCTGCCCAACGCCAGAAGGCCAGGCGTCAGGGTCAACGTGTGTGACGACATACACTTCAATTTTCTGTTCGTGTACTTCGAAGTAAAGCTCGCCATATTGGCTGTCAGGTAGTGGGTCGAGGATTTTTAGCAGCAAAATGTCAGCGCTCTTCTGACCGGACAAAATATCCCTATCTAAGTCCAACAGCCACGGTAGGGGCGTGCCATTGACGCGGCAAACACCTCTGGCTTCGATGCCCGTGTACCATATTTCTTGTCCCCATGGTTTCTTTATATGTTGTGTTTGAAGTTTCCATGGCGCGAGTAAATCGATCGCCTGTGTGTCCCAACGATTTAACTGAGTCTTGAAGTGATCGGCCGGATTCACATGCTCCTCGAACGCCAAAAATGCATCTTGGCTATCAGTTATGCCGACTTGTCTTCGGTCCTGCTCAATGAGCAATATGACGGATAACTCAATGGTCTCTGCTTGATTTGGTTCGGCTTTGTAAAATTGGCGGTGTTTGAACTTGAAGAGAACGCATCGAGGCACGACATCGGCGTTAATGCCAAATGCTGCTTGGGGGTCTGCGATTAAACCTAATGAAGAAATCATAAGCGTATTATATTACGAATCCAGTTAGCTTGTCGGTTCGGTGACATGTTAGAGAAAATCAGGTCGATCAGACTTCAGCTCTTAGCGCGCCTAAACGCTGCATTGGCGAGAATGAGGGCGGCGATAAAAGTGTCAATTATGTCGTGACCGATAACGCGAAAAAATAATTGGGTGGATTGGGCCGCATTCAGCTTGGTCGTCATTTACCTACCCTTTTTAAACGATGTCCGATTGAACCATGTTTAGGCCATGTTCGTCTCATAATCGAACCCATTGCTTGCGAAATACGCATCTCGTCAACCGTGTTGGCAAGCACGGTTAAATACCGTGAACAACAGGCAGTCTTGTTATAGCTGACCAGGTCCGATTCTGGCTAGCTTAAGTGGGCTTGGTTGAATTAAGCTGATTATCATCGATCAAATCCGACGGTAATCAAGGTTGAACGATCAATTATTCGAAAACGCGCGACAGGCAAGAGACCCGAGATTTGACGGGCGTTTTTTCGTTGCTGTGAAAACGACAGGCATCTATTGTCGGCCCGTGTGCAAGGTACGGATACCACTCGCCAAAAATGTGGACTTCTACGGGTCCGCGGCAGCAGCGCAAGAAGCGGGTTTTCGACCCTGCTTGCGTTGCCGACCGGAGTCGGCGCCCGGAACACCTGCTTGGAAGGGTACGTCGACAACGGTTAATCGCGCCCTGAGACTCATCTCAGAAGGCGCTCTGGATTCCGGTTCCATTGACGCTCTAAGTGACCGGCTTGGGATCACACCACGCCATTTGTCGCGATTATTCTCACAGCATATCGGGGTCGCGCCGAAAGCCGTTGCGCAAACCCGTCGACTTCAAATCGCAAAAAAACTAATTGATGAAACGCCGTTTTCAATAACCGATATTGCATTGCTTTCAGGTTACAAAAGCGTGCGGCGATTTAACGATCATTTTAAGCATGTTTATGCGCGAACCCCGAGTTCTCTTCGTAAAAATGCGGGCCGTCAGAAAACAGTTTGTCGAAACAGCAGTGGTGTTGAGCAGGGCTTTAACTTGAGACTGAGTTATCGTCCGCCGTTTGATTTCAGCGGCATTCTTAACTTTCTGAAAGTTCGAGCGGTACCTGGCGTCGAATATGTCGATGCAGACCATTATCGTCGGGTAATCAAGACTCATCAGGGCACAGGTATATTGGCCGTTGGCTTGGATGAAGAGGCGCGACAGCTATTGGTTCAAGTGACAGGAATTTTGCCAGACGAGTTAGTACCGGTGCTTGAAAGGGTTAAACGGATTTTTGATCTGGATGCAGACCCGATCGAGATTAATCAGGCGATCAGTAGGGATCGCCGAATGCGAAAAATTATCGCTGAAAATCCTGGTCAACGTGTGCCAGGTTGCTGGGATCCTTTTGAGATTGCGGTGCGCGCCATTGTTGGTCAACAGGTTTCGGTCAAAGGAGCAACAACCGTCATGGGTCGAATCGCTGCGATGTATGGGATCAAGAATCGTGACAACGTTGACGTGAAAGATGTTGATTTACAAGGTGCTAATAGGGCTGCAGACGAACTCGACAAAGAAGTGCTATGTCTTGGTTTTCCTTCACCCGAACGTTTGTCGGAATTGGATACCAAGACCTTGTCGATGCCGACCCGACGAGCACAAGCGATAAAGGATATGAGTCGAGCTGTAGTCAATGGCGATGTTAGTTTCGATACATCCGTATCCCTAGATGAACTCAAGCTTAGCTTGCTCAATATCAAAGGTATCGGGCCTTGGACCGCAGAGTACATTGCGATGCGCGCGGTAAACGATCCAAACGCATTTTTACATAGTGACCTCGTACTTTTAAAAGTTGCCTTAACAGAATTTTCGATAAACAAGCCTGATCAGTTGCTGGATTTATCAAAGGCCTGGCAACCTTGGCGGGCATACGCGGGCATGCATCTCTGGCGTCGGGCTGTAAAAAAATAAACTATTAAGGGAAAGCTCATGAACTATCGCTATCTTGATTCACCGATCGGTTCGCTTTTGTTAGCAGAGGAGCGGGGCGCCTTGTGCATTATCGGTTTCCCGTCGGGAAAGGGGCGGGTTGTGCCTGAGCCAGATTGGATCGAAGAAAATGATTGCTGCGAGCAGGCGGTTATTCAACTGCAAGAATATTTCGCGGGTGAAAGAACCGTTTTTGAGCTGACGCTTGCGCCAACGGGAACGACGTTTCAGTTGAAAGTTTTGAATGCACTATTAGAGATACCCTTTGGGGAAACGCGTAGCTATGCCGATATCGCTTCAATGATTGGTAGACCAAAAGCTGTCCGTGCAGTCGGGACAGCAAATGGACGCAATCCTTTACCAATTGTTATCCCATGTCATCGTGTTATCGGTGCCGATGGTAGTCTAACGGGCTTTGGTGGGGGACTTGATGCAAAGGCCTATTTGCTCAACCTTGAGGGCGTACAAGGATGTCAATCCACATTGTTTGACTGATCAATGCTCAAGCCGGTTTTCGATATCTACAGGGGTGTCGGACGTTATCTATAGATGAATATGATTCGCCGAGTGGCCTCAATGACAGATCGATGCGAAAACGTCGAAGTAATCTGGGAACGTCTTAGCGGTTACTTCAGGATTGTTAATGGTGATCTCTGCATCCGATAGGGATGCTAACGAGAAGCACATGGCGATTCGGTGATCGCCGTAGGTGTTGATTGATGCCGATTGAATTTTTTCAGGTGGCTCAATAACAATGTAATCATGCCCAGCCTCGACTGTTGCACCCAGCTTTCGAAGTTCTGTCGCCATTGCGAACATGCGGTCTGTTTCTTTGACGCGCCAATTGTAAATATTTCGAATTATCGTTGTGCCCTCGGCGAACAGTGCCATGGCTGCAATGGTCATAGCGGCGTCTGGAATATGGTTTAGATCCATATCAATCCCTTTCAATGCGCCGCCGGAAACCTCGACCGAATCCGATTGACGAGATACGACGGCGCCCATGGCTTCGATAGCATCCAGAAACTCAATGTCACCTTGCACACTATTTGAGCCAATACCGTTAACGCGCACTGTACCTCCAGCAATAGCAGCTGCGGCAAAGAAATACGAAGCGGAAGAAGCATCTCCCTCAATCAGGTAAGTACCAGGTGATTGATAGCTTTGACCACCTGGAATCGTGAAATATTGGTGGTTCTCGTGACGCGCGTTGACGCCAAATTTAGACATGATATCCAGAGTCAAATCAAGGTAGGGCTTGGATACCTGTTCACCTATGACGGATACTTCACTGTCCTTTGGTGCTAAGGGTAATGCGAGTAATAGGGATGTTAGATATTGGCTTGAGATGTCCCCCTTTATTTCGACCTTACCGCCGCGAATGCTACCGCCAATGACACGCAGTGGTGGGCAATTCTCTTCTCCGAGGTATTCAATCGATGCGCCAAGTTGTTTCAACGCTTCGACTAGATGGTTGATGGGTCGTTCACGCATATATTGATCGCCATCAACAATGAAATTTCCCTGCATCATTGCAAGAATGCTTGTCAAAGGTCTAATGGCTGTGCCCGCGTTGCCTAGGAAGAATTTATGCTCATTGGGCGCCTGAAATAAACCATCGTGACCGCTAACAACACAGCGGCTCCAGTCGTCATTCATAGTCAATGAAACACCTAGCTGCGTAAGAGCTTCGACCATGCGCTGTGTGTCTTCGCTTCGTAACAGGTTCAACAAGGTTGTTTGGCCCGGCGCGAGGGCAGCAAGTAATAAGGCTCGATTAGATAGACTCTTCGAACCCGGCAGGTTGATCTCGCCTTCGACACTGTTCACTTTGGGCAGTAGTTTTTGCGTCATCAAAATATTCCGGGGGCTCTCGCATCGGGTTGTAAACGTTGCAGGAAGCTATTCAGATCACTCGCAACTTCCTTTATCGGGGGACGCCCTGGTTCCTCCAACAGCACCTTACCAGACGCATTGTCGATGCTGAGAAAATACTCGGATTCTGGATCGGTTGTTGCAAAGAATGTTGTGAAGGGTAATTTCGACTGTCTCTTGCCAAACAGATGTCCAACCAAGTTTTCAATGAGACGTTCAGCATCTTCAGGGTTCCATAGCAGGATGAGGCTCACCGGTCCTTCTTTTGCTGAAGCCTCTAAGCTACCGGACCAATAGCCGCTGTAGTACTCGATGACATCGGGATGAATGGGTGCTTCGACGGCGTTAGCGAGGCCTCGAAAATCGATTGATTCCGTTTGTGGCGTGGGGCGCCAATGCGACAACTCACCTTGCTGATCGATTTCACAGGGAGAGCGCCAGTGCTCATCATATTGCGTCGTAAAGTAGCCCGTATCAGGCAGAGCCTTGGCAAAAATGTCATTCAGAGTTTCTGTAATCGTGCTCATGAGTGTCTGGTTAGTGCAGGTATAAAGATGGGTCATTATACATGTTTTTTATGCGCTTCCTTTTCAATCATCGGGGCTTCTTCAAATCTCTGATTAGACGGTAAGTGGTGATTATGAGCATCTTGACTATTCGGGCCAACGCCAGGTTAATGCTTGATTACGACAGCTGGAACAAATTGGTATTGCCGTTGGCGAAAGGTTAGATTACAAGGATGACAAAGGCATCAAGACCGCTTTCGCTATACGATTTTCGCATGGAAAGAGTGCGGTATGAGCAATCACGCTTGCTGCGGATGAAAAAATTAGTCGCAAGGCGTTCGTGGCCGGGTATTTTTACCATGTCCTTTTGGGGCCGATTACTGCAATGTCAGAGTATCAGGACGATGTTGCCGCCAACCAATCTGGGTAGGGCTCTGAAGAAGCCTTTAATCGTGCTTCCAAGCGTCAATTCAATATCCCACGCAGTCGTTGGATGCGGAGTATAGGTTAAATGGTTTCTGGACGATTGATCAATTTTTAGTATGTCCGCTCGTAGGGATATGGGTTACGACTAGTTAAGATCTTCTTGTTGTTAACAAAGTTTCAATGGATACGAGGTGCATTAGATGATTCCAACATCGGTTGCCGAATTGGCCTATATCGAGCTAGGGGTATCAAGCCTGTCTGACTGGCAGCGCTATTCTACAGAAGTGCTGGGGCTTTCAGTTAAGGTCGACAATGAGTCACTTTTGTTAAAAATGGACACGTCAATCTGGCGAATCAAAATTGTAGAAACCGGAGAGGATGATATCCGCTGTGCAGGCTTCAAAATGGTTGACGAAGCGTCTATGCATAGCATGATTGAACAACTCAATAACGCCGGGTTCACCGTTACGCCGGCCAGCAATGATGAGGCGACGGCAAGGCAGGTTGAATTTTTGGTTAGCTGCCAGGACCCCTTTGGATTGCGGATCGAATTGTTTGTGGGTGATCGAACCAGTGACTTGCCTTTTGTTTCGCCGCAAGGCGTCAATGGCTTTATTACTGGTGATCAGGGTTTAGGGCATATTGTTTTGTTCGTTGCCGATGAACAGGCGGCGATCGAATTTTATCAAAACGGTCTCGGCTTTCGTTTGTCTGACCACATTACTATGGGACCGAAAGGGCGCCAAATTAATCTGACGTTTCTACATTGCAATCCTCGTCACCATAGCATTGCTTTAGCGCCAGTGCCTCTGCCGAAGAAACTCAATCATATTATGTTGGAGGTTACGAGCCTCGATGACGTTGGTTTTGGGCTCGATCGTGCCACAGCTCAATCGACCCCAATTTCTTCTTCCATCGGCTGTCATACGAACGATCAGATGGTCAGTTTTTATATGCAAACGCCTTCAGGGTTTGATATTGAATATGGCTTCGGTGGTCTACAGATCGATGATGAGACATGGCAAACCACGAGCTATGACAAGCCAAGTATTTGGGGGCACAAAGGTAATCTCAACTAAAGCGATCGTCTAAACTTGCTACAACAATGGAATAGGAGAATAAATTGCCGGAAACCATTATTACCAGTGACCGAGCCTCTGTGGATCTAGATGCTTGTTACAACCCCTCGACTGGAGTGTTAGATAGACGCATTTTTACGGATAGACTAGTGTACGAAGAAGAGCTCGAACGCATTTTTGGGCGAGGCTGGAATTTCATTTGTCACGAGTCTCAAATTCCTGACACCGGCAATTTCTTCGTCAGCTTTATTGGTGAAGATGAAGTCATCGCGGTTCGAGATAAAGCAGGCAAGGTAAATGTACTGCTCAATTCCTGCCCGCATCGCGGCAATACCGTTTGCAGGGCAGAACTCGGTACAACAAAAAGTTTTATGTGTTCATACCATGGTTGGAACTTTGATCTAGACGGATCTCTGCTTGCTGTTCCTAATGAGGAAGCGTTCTACAAAGGTGGGCTGGATAAAAAAGACTGGGGGCTTGAGTCAGCCGCTAACGTGGAGAGTTACAAAGGCTTTTACTTTGCTACATTAGACCCAGATGCACCCCCGTTAATCGAATACTTGGGTTGGGTTGGTAAGTTAAGTATCGACATGATGTTGGTGGATGGGCCTATCCAGTTTTTAGATGGTATTCACAAGAATCGACTTAAGTGTAACTGGAAGTTTGCAGTCGACAATTTATACGATTGGTACCACGTCAAAGTAACCCATGGAACCGCCTTCAAAGTAGGGCTAGTGACTGAAGAGGCGATGGCGCCCAATAATCAGATGGTGATTCTGGGTGAATATGGTCACGGCATCGGTGGTCCCGGTTTAACCCTTGAGCAGCAGGCAGAGTTTGACCGGCGACAGGCTTCCGGAGAAGGTGAGTCGCAGTGGTATGACATACAAGCGGGTCACCGAACCGACGCGGCAACGCGAGAAATGCTCGGCCCGGTAGGGCACCGTTCCTTTGGCCACCCGAATATCTTCCCCAACTTATGGGTCACACACACACGGCAGATGTGTTTACGCATACCCAGGGGCCCCTTTGAAACTGAAATTTGGTGGTTTAATTATTTGCCGGTAGGTCTGCCTGACGCTCAGAGCAAACAGAGTATCTACTCGCATAACCACGTCTTTGGTCCCGCTGGGTTTCTTGAACAAGACGATGGTGAAAACTGGAGCCATTCAACGCGAGGTGCAAAAGGCACTCGATCCAAAAATAGACCTTTGAATTTTTCTATGGGGCTGGGACACGACACCGTAAGCACGGATCCTTCCGGTCAAAGTGGCATCGAAACCGTTGTAAATGAGCATGGTCAACGTTGGACCTACCAATGCTGGAAGGAGTGGATGCAAGCTGACTCATGGCAAACGCTGAAAGAAAATCACTCAAAGCCACCGCAGGGAAGCGTCTGATGAGTCGTTTCCCACAGCTAACGGTTCAAGAACGGTTGCACCTCACATTTGAAGCTCAAGAATTTCTTTATCGTGAGGCAGAGCTGCTCGATGACCGCCGCCTAGATGACTGGTTAGGTCTGCTTACCGAGGATATTCATTACTGGATGCCTATTCGTCGAACGACACAGGCTAAAGAGGTGCATTTGGAGTTTACCAAGCTAGGTGGCATGGCTTATTTCGATGATGACCTGAGCACCCTCACTCTCAGAGTCAAGCGATTGTCGGTCGGCCGAGCCTGGGCTGAGGACCCGCCGTCTCGGACTCGTCATCTGATTTCGAATGTGCGAGTTTCTGACGTTGATGTTGATGAAATCACTGTGATGTGTAACTTCCAGCTTTATCGCACGCGACTCAATAGCGAAGAGGATAGCTGGATTGGTAGGCGCGAGGATGTGCTGCGTCGCGTCGATGGTGAGCTTAAGCTGGCAAAGCGACATATTTTTCTCGAACAGACCGTCATTCTTTCACAAAACCTGAGCAGCATTTTTTAACTATGAGACTCGATAATCAAACCGTCATTATTACCGGGGGCGCGTCTGGGCTGGGCGCTGCGATTGTAAAACGCTTCATCGACGAGGGCGCCAATATCGGTGTTCTAGATAGATCTGAATCAGGCTGTGATCAACTTCGCGAACAGTATGGCGAGCGAGTCGTTTGCGTTTCGGGGGATGTTAGGCAATTCAGCGACAACGAAAAAATCGTCAATAAATGTGTCGAGACCTTTGGCAAGCTCGATTGTGTGATTGGTAATGCGGGCATCTGGGACTACAACATGACGCTTGTTGATATGCCGGCGGAAAAACTCACCGCGTCTTTTCATGAGTTGTTTGATATCAACGTGCTAGGTTACATGATGCTGTCGAAGGCAGCGCTAAAGCCCTTAGTTGCATCCAACGGCTCCATGCTCTTCACCGTGTCTAACGCTGGTTTTTTACCGAATGGTGGTGGCATGTTGTACACCGCAACGAAGCATGCAGTGGTAGGTATGATAAAACAGTTGGCTTTTGAACTTGCACCTCACGTCAGAGTCAATGGCGTTGCGCCCGGTGGTATTTCTACCGAACTCAAGGGGCCGGAAAGCCTCGGTATGGATAATGCGAAGTTCCCCGGTGAGAAAATGGCCTCGAGTGCAAATAACTTTGTGCCGGTGGGCAAGATGCCAACACCCGCTGAATATAGCGGCGCCTATGTGTTTTTCGCCTCAAGGGAAGATAACGTACCGTCAACCGGTGCAATTCTTAATCACGACGGTGGTTTTGGCGTCCGCGGTCTAGGGCCTGTGCCTCGAGGCGGTGACGACCTTCTTAGTAAGCTTTAAGCCAACAAAAAAAATAATAAATGTGAGCAGGTGATGGATCTAGCCAATCAAGATAGCCGCGAGTTGCTCATTAGCCATTACTCAAATATCGATATCCCAGTCAACAATTCAGGTGGGCCACCGCGAGGAGATTACCGATCTCTGACTCGCGATGATTGGCTCGCAGCGCTGAACTTGTGTAAACCCGTTGGTCAATATGAAATAGTTGGTAAAAACGATGATTAATAATGGTCACAGGTATGGGGTTATTAAAAGGGCTTAATAACGACCATGATCAATATAGGTACGACAATGATCAGCGCACCTTCGTTGAAGACGCGAAAGAATAGTGAGCTTGGAATAGTCGAATCGCTTTGTAACTTGCGAAGATATCGCAGACATTGCCAATGATAGGCTAACAAAACACCGACCAGCGCGAGTTTCACCCAAAGCCATGTGCCTTGGAAGCCATAACCTAGCCATAACCATACGCCGAGCCCTAGTGCGATTGAAGCCATGAGGCTCGAGAACTTGAACAACTTGGTGCCCATCGTCACTAACCGACGCACATCCTCGTCTGCATTTTTACCCTCGACGTAATGGACAAAAATTCTTGGCATGTAGAACAAGCCCGCCATCCAAGCCATTACAAAGAGTATATGGAACGTTTTTATCCAGAGCATTGAATTTTCCGTTTGAGTGCCGAGGGTGTGCGACTAAGTAATATCAAGCGCGCCACCATCGACGCGAAGATTTTGGCCATTAACGAAGCTTGCAGCGCAGCTACTTAAAAAGACGACGACGTTAGCGACTTCTTCGCGGGTGGCAATACGACCAAGCGGGCTGGGTGCAAACTGCTTGACGATCTCGGCCTCGGCTTCATCGAATGTATTGCCCCAGCCTTTAGCTTGGGCGCGTTTTAAATAAGCGGATTCAACTTCCGGTGTCCGAATGAGTCCTGGTGAAACAAGATTTACCGTGACGCCCGTGCCAGAAAACTCTTTTGCCAAACCAACGTTGAGATTGGCCAATGCCCCTTTTGCTGCATAGTAGTGCGGCATTTTGTTATTGGGCCGATCGGAACCGACGGTGCCTAAGTTCACAATGCGACCGTGTGTCGAGTGAATAAGATCAGCCTTAAGTGCTTGAACGAGCCTGACGATTGACAACGTGTTTTTTTGATAGGCATCGACCCAGTCTGTGCTTGTCAATGAGTCCCACGTGCCGGCGAGGGCAGTGCCGTAGTTATTAATGAGTAGATCCACTTTTAAATCGAGGCCTCTGATTTGGCTAATCAGATCAGCCGCACCGGCGTCTGTCGTGATATCACCATACACAGGTATCGCGTTAGCAATTTGAGCGGCGGGTTCGTTTGAATCACCTGCGGCTAAACTATGGATAAGCACCTTTGCGCCCTCAGCTGCAAGGCTTTGAGCAATGATTAGGCCGGTGCCTCTGTTGCTGCCTGTAACCAGTGCAATTTTACCCGCAATTCCATAGTCCATCGTAATTTACCGTGCATGGTTGCTGAAAGACGACGATAATATGCTACTTTTTAACGGACATCATCTACTCCTTGCCAGATCTTGACATCAATGCGATTTACTTTTTGCTCCTTGTAGGTGTCGGCGCCATGGTCCAAACGGCGACCGGGTTTGCCATGGGTCTTATAATCATGGGTGGCGTCACTGCATTAGGGCTTGCGGATATTGGTAAAACTGCTGCCGTTGTCGGTTACATTAGTTTGGTAAACGCGCTGGTGGCACTTCGCACAACCCATCGGTTTATGGATAAAAAGGTCATCATCGACATTGCTCTGGGTATGGTGCCGATGATCATTGTCGGGATTGTTTTACTCAATTTGTTATCCGTTTCAGCGGCGGGGCTGTTGCGTCTTATGTTGGGGCTTGTGATCGTCTCAGCGGGTTTTTTCTTGATGCTGAAACCAACGCCCTATGAGTTCCAATCGAGTCGGCTTATGACGATCTTGACTGGCGGCGCAGGCGGTTTGATTGGTGGCATGTATGGCGCTGGTGGCGCGCCCATGGCCTATTTTATGTATCGACAGCCTATTGAGCTGAATGTGATTCGCGCCAGCTTACTCGCGATCTTTGCGATCTCGACGTCCTTTCGAACTGTTTCGATAACGGTGGCGGGACAAGTTGATCAGGAGATTTTAGTACTTGCGGCACTGTCAGTACCGATTGTTGTGTTTGTAACATTGCTGACAACTAAGTTTTCTCAAGTGATTCCAGACATTTTTCTGCGACGTCTGGTGTTCGTCATCTTGATATCTCTCGGGTTATTTCTCATTTTTTCTTAGCCGCGCAGACATTAAGCCTCGATCAAATGGTTGATAAAAAATGAGTGAACGGGCGAGTTGCGCCTAGAAGCGAAGTTCAAGGTAGGCTGTGTCCTAATACTGACCGAATTTGAAGCCAACTTCTGTCATTTTACCGACCTGCTCGAACCCGAGCGACCGATGTAACGCTAGGCTGGCCTCATTCGGTAACGAAATGACGGCGTAAGCTCTGTGGGCAGTCGTTGCTTGCAGCGCCTTAATGAGATGCTGGTACAAACGTTTGCCAATGCTGCGCCCGATTGACGACGGCGCTAGGTATATCGTCGTCTCGATAGATGCATTGTAGGCTGCCTTATCGCGAAACGTGCCGCTGCCGGCATAGCCAAAACCTTATCTTGTGCGTCGATGGCAACATAGCAGCGGTGTGGTGCGTTCTTGTCTTTCGAATCAGCGAATTGCTGAAACCACAACGTACGATCTTTTACTGACCAAGGCGCTAGGTCAAAGGTGATCGCAGTATGCTCAACATAATGGTTATAAATATCGGTTAACTGATGAATATCCGCATGGCTTGCTGGTCGTATGTCTAGCTGTTCGGTCATGTTAGGATTTGTATCCTCGAATCAGCGCAAATTAAATACTAATTAGTCAGTAAACATCTAATCGTGCCCTCGACTGCCGTTCAATAGGTTTGGCTGCAGTAGGAAATTCGCTTCAAGCGGCTCAAATATTGAGTTGAAGATGATGCAGGGTATACCGCGATGTAACTCAGGTAGCCAATGACAAAATTTGATGACATAAGACCTTATCATGATGATGAGGTAAAAAAAGTAGTACAAGAACTTCTAGCGGATATCGACTTTCTCGATTTTCTGGGACGTTACCATTCGCCGCGTTTGAGTCGTTATGTACCCGATCTTGTGCGGTTTTTTGTCAGAAGATTTTTGAAAGGGCAGTTAGGTAGTGTCGCTAGTGTGCGCGAATTTCAGCAAATGATTTCGAGCTATGCCAAGCGTATTGTCGAAACCACAATGACGGAGTTCGTCTTCAAAGGAATAGGCTCTTTGCAATCAGATGAAGGTTATCTCTACGTGGGCAATCATAGGGATATCGCAGGTGACTCGATGTTAGTTGATTATGCTTTATGGCTGTCTGAGCACGATACGGTTCGCATTGCTGTGGGCGATAATTTGATACAGCGTAAGTTTGCGACAGATATCATGCGGCTAAATAAGAGTTTCTTTATAAGGCGATCTGAGGAGGGCGCGAAGAAAGTCTATGCTGCGCTGCTACAATCCTCCGAGTATATTCATCAATCTATTGATGAGAAGCAATCAATATGGATTGCACAAAGCGAAGGTAGAGCTAAAGATGGTCTTGATAATACCGATCCCGCTATTGTTAAAATGTTTGCTTTGGCGAAACGCAAAGAGCCTCTGGCAAATACAGTCGCTTGTCTTAATATTATCCCTGTTTCTATCTCTTATGAGTTTGATCCTTGCGATTGTCTTAAGGCAAAGGAGCGTTATGCGATTGAAACTGACGGCTCATACGACAAACCCTCAGGCGAAGACCTATTAAGTTTAGTGAAAGGTTTAGGTGAGTTTAAGGGTCGGGTGCATTTAAATTTCGGTGAAAAAATACAAGGTGATTTTGAATCGGCGGAAGAGGTGGCTAATGCGCTTGATCGTCAAATTCTCGAAAATTACCAACTCTATCAAATCAATTACTGGGCATTGAAGCTATTAGCCCAGCAGGATTCTAGCGGACCGTTCTATGACACCTGGCAGGCATTAGGCGGGAGCGTGAAATTTTCTGATACCAGTGAGTACGAAAAGCGCATGGAAACCTGTGAAGAGGCGTGGCGAAGAAAGTGGCTAGAGATGTATGCGAATCCTGTCGTTAATAAACACATGAGTCGATCCAGTCATTTAGCACCGATCTAATTAGTTCTTTTAATCCAATATCTGTAGTGAAGGTTCAGAGAGTTTGGACCATTGTTCTCTTAACTCGAGAATATGTTCTGACCAAAACCGGGGTGTATTGAAGAACGGGAACGCGCGTGGAAACGCTGGATCTTCCCAACGTCTAGCGATCCAACAGGCGTGATGCATCATTCTCAACGTGCGTAAGGGTTCAATAAGCCGAATCTGTCGATGATCGAACATGCAAAAATCTTTATAACCCTTAAGGATTGCTGTGAGCTGTTGAGCCTGCTCATCCGCTTCACCCGACAGCATCATCCATAGATCTTGTACTGGGTGTCCGGTTCTCGCGTCGTCAAAGTCGACAAAATGCGGTATCTCGTTTCGCCACAAAACATTTCCCATATGGCAATCACCGTGTAAGCGAATTTGGTTAATGTCGGATGCATTGTCGAAGATCGCCTCTAACTCTACTAACATTTGTTCAGTGACAGAGGCGTAGGCGGGAATGAGGTCATCTGGAATAAAATTGTTTTCTAACAAAAATGTTCGGGAATCAATACCGTAAGTCTGCACGGATATTTGTGGTCGATACTTGAAACGCTTCTGTGATCCAAACGCATGAATGCGGCCGATATGCCGGCCCAACACCTGCAAACTATCGAGATCGTCTAGGCTTGGTGCTCGACCACCTCGCCTTGGATAAAGGCAGAATTCAAACTCACCAAACGTTGCCAGCGTTGTATCACCGGTCAACAACAAGGGCGGTACAACTGAGACGTCATTCTCGGCTAGCTCGATAGTGAATTCATGTTCTTCCAAAATTTGTTCTCGACTCCAGCGATTCGGTCTGTAGAACTTGCCAATAACCGGTTCTTCATCCTCAATGCCTATTTGATAGACACGGTTTTCATAGCTGTTCAGTTCAAGTATGCGCGCATCACAAAGATAGCCGACACTTTCAACTGCATCCATGACATGGTCCGGAGTCAGTTTGCTGAACGGATGTTCGCTATTTTGCGTCGACATAATCGGAGAGTAGCCCCACACTTTTGATCTGTGCGTACACAGGTTGACCTATTTCCAGGGCCAAATTCTTTAAGGACCGTTGGGTAATTCGAGATAACAGGTATTGATCGCCGATCTTAACCTTTACAAGCGCACTATTCGCCTCTTCATCGATAGCAATCTCACTTACTTCGCCGGCAAGTATGTTCAGGATGCTGGTGTCTCGCGAATGTGACAGCGTTAAGCTGACCTCACTGGCAGGAATACGTAGCCTTAGATTTTTTTGTGCGGAGCGATTTCCCCGCACCAAAAGTTGCTGATCAGCTAACGCAAGAGCAGTCAGGTTGTCCTGTTGATCGAATTCGAGAGGCTGGCACAGTAGCACTGAAGCCGCTGCATTACCCTCGTGTTTATTCATTTCTAATGAAGACGCAAGTTCGAACGTTGAGCCGTAGTGGAGGATGTGGCCAGCATCAATCAGGTAGATCGTGTCAGTGAGGTAAGCAACTTCTTCGATTGCGTGGGTAACATAGAGAAACGGCGAATCGAGTCTTTCGTGAAGCTGGTTGATAAACGGCAATATACGATTACGCGCATTTTTATCGAGGGAGCCAAGTGGTTCATCCATCAACATCACAGACGGGCTGCTTAACAGAGCCCTTGCGATTGATACCCGTTGCTGTTCTCCCCCAGATAGGTTTGAAACGGGTTTGTTGAGCAGCGTTTTTATATCAAGCCAACTAGACACCTGTTCAATATCGATGTCAGCATTTTTATGACGGCGTTGTTTGGCATATTGAAGGTTCCCCAAGACGTTGAGGTGAGGAAGCAAGGCTGGCCTTTGGGTCACATAGCCTACGGCTCTTTTGTGGGTGTCGAGAAAGGTTGATTCGTCAACCCAGATTTGGTCTTGCGCCCTAATTTGAATGTTGCCCTGCGGTTGTTCTAAGCCGGCAATCAAATTCAGTACTGTTGATTTTCCTGAACCAGAGGGTCCATACAGAGCGGTTATTTCGCCCGCCTTTATTTGCATTTCCAGTTTGAGCGCGAAGCCTGAGTCACGTTGAATATCGATGCCGACATTGAGTTGTCTCATGCGGGTACCGACTTACCGTTAAGGCGATAGACGACAAATAGCAGCAGAAAGGAGAAGACAAGTAGGCCGGCTGCAATTATGTGAGCGTTCGCATAATTGAGCGTTTCAACGTGGTCGAACAGGGCGATGGATAATACGCGTGTTTCATCGGGTATGTTGCCGCCGATCATCAGGACAATCCCGAACTCTCCGACGGTGTGCGCGAATGCTAAAGTAATCGCCACGATAAACCCTCGCCGAGCAACGGGAACAACCACCGAGAAAAACCGATCCAAGGGGCTTGCACCGAGGGTGGCAGCGCTGTTGAGAAGGTCCTGCGAGATGTTCTGAAACGCAACCTGCAGAGGTTGAACGTAAAAAGGTAGAGAATAGATAACGGAACCGATGACGAGCGCGCTAAAAGTGAACGCGAGTGGTTCACCGGTGAGTGAAAACCACATTTGACCAATGATGTTGTTAGGTGAAAAGGCAATCAGTAAATAGAAGCCCAGCACCGTGGGCGGTAGTACGATAGGTAACGCGACCAAGGGTTCGATCAGCGCTTTTATCGGTCGCGTCGTTCTTGCAAGCCACCATGCCAGAGGTGTAAAAAAAATGATGAGTAATAATGTCGTCACGCTGGCGAGCTTCAGTGTTAGGACCAATGCTGCGATATCTGTTCCGTTCATTATGATGATTCCGGGGATCGATAGCCCGCCGCCAAGACGATACTCTGACCTTCTGCTGAGAGTAGGTATTCGACGAAGGCCTGCACATGCAGATTCTGGGTATTAACGATCACGCCACGTTGTTCTATCAAAGCGTGGCTGTCCTGTGGCACTAACCAATAGCGATCGATGTTATTGGCGACCATTTGCGACAGCGCGACTAAGCCGGCGTCGACATTATTCGAATCAACAAAATGGTAAGCCTGGCTAATATTTTGTCCACGAATCAACTTGATCTCATTGCTGTGGTTCGGCTTGAAGACCATCAACGTTTCGATGGCCGCCTGACCGTAGGGTGCCAGCAGTGGATTGGCAATGGCAAGTCGGCTGTTGAAAGTGATGAGATCTTGCCTTGTTGGGTTTCGATTAGCCGGTTGCCAAAAGACCAGCTTGCCGATTGCATAAGCAAACGATTGGATTTCATTTTCGTTAGCGAATCGCTCGGCGCGTGCCGCGTCCGCTGACAGAAATAGATCGAACGGGGCACCATGTTGAAGCTGGTTATAGATGACCCCGGAAGAGGCGCTGATGACATTAATTTCAAGGTCTGTATCAGAGAGGTTTTTATCTGAACGGAACGCGGAGACGATTTCATCAAGGGTTGTTTTGAAGTTCGACGCTGTCGCAATGGTTAATCGGGGTGTGTTCGCCGACTGCGCCGAATTTGAAAACAGTAAAGGCAGTAAAAGACAGCATGTGAAAATGCCGAAGCGCCCTGCAATCTTTATTGAAGCACAGATTGCAGAAGCACAACTTGTTGAGCAAGCGAGGCTAACGCCATGACGCTTTGCTGGATCGCGGCGCATTAGTCAGTTCCAGATTCCAGCTCTTTGATATATGCGTCGACTAGCCAGCCAGAGATTGACACCATCGCGGGTTTGTTGGGCATATTTTTATAGTTAAACCATTGTGCGTCAGCGATTTCTTCTTCCTGGATATTAATTTCGCCACTGTCGTAGTCCGCGATAAAACCCAGCATGAGTGAATTGGGGAATGGCCATGCTTGACTCTTAAAATACCTCAAATTCTTTACTTTAAGTCCCACTTCTTCCATAACTTCCCGATGTACAGTCTCTTCGATAGATTCGCCAGGTTCTACAAAACCGGCGAGGGTGGAATAAAAGTTACCTTTAGCATGCACGCTTTTGGCAAGCAGGACCTCTTCACCACGAGTGATAAGTACGATAATTGAGGGCGAAAGTCTGGGATAGAACATCTGACCGCAATCGACACATTTTCTTGAGCGGTCTGCTTCTGCATCGCCCGTTGGTTTGCCGCATTGGCCGCAGAACCGGTGATTTTGGTACCAATCGGCAATTTGTTTGGCTTTGCCAATCAGGTTGAAGGTCTGTTCATCCACAGAGCCAAGAAACGTCCATAGGGTCCCGAAGGTGTACCCTTGTGGTTCATCTGCATCGGGGTCAACCTCGTCGCAATATATGGGGATACCATGGACGCTACCGAGGTAGTGACTGGCAATCTTTGTAATATCGAGCCATTGGAATTCGTCGCCTATGAGAGGTCGCCAAGGACTCGCGTCGTCGATTGAAAGCACTTCTCCATCAGAAATGACGATATGGAAGCTTTTATCGGAATCCGTCTGATTGTCCGCGCTCGAGACGAAGTCCTCAACGAGTTTAATATGTTCCCACTCCATGACCTGTAACCTTTTGAAAAATTGAATGCGTGGACTTTATCATAGGGGTGATGGTGGGGGCGATAGCGAGGTTCTCGATAACTGTCTAAGCGAGCCCGCCAATAGCTTGGCTATTGAAAAGGTGTTCTGGCAAGACAAGCCACCTGCACATCTGCTGCGCCTTGTTTGAGCAAAACCCGACTCAGTTCTGCAACGGTTGCCGTGGTTGTAATAACGTCATCTATGATGCCAACATGGACATTCTGGAAATCTGTATCACAGACAAATGCACCGGAAATATTCCGCTTCCTTTGCTGACTTGAGAGTTGTTTTTGTTCATCGGTTGCCTTAACTCTGCTGCAAGCATTGTCGATGACAGGTGTCGTTGTTTCGTATGCGATGACCTTTGCGATTTCCAGTGCTTGGTTAAAGCCTCTGAACTTTAGCCGGTCCTTGTGCAAAGGCACAGGCACCCAGACATCGGGGTAGCTCAGATGCTGCTTGAGGTACTGTCTAGCCAAAATTTTCGACAAGACTCTACCGAATGCTAGCTGCTGATTATTCTTGAACTGGGCGATCATTTTATCTATCGGAGACCGATATTCGAAAGCAGCAAAACAATGCAAAAAGGGTGGCGGGGATGTTAAACAACGTCCGCAGAGTTCCTGCGACTCCGGTAGGGTTAGTCCACATTGCCAGCAAGTGTAACGGCTAAAAGGTAAGTCAAGTTCACAGCCTATACATAGGTCGAGGTTGCGTTTGGTCGGTGATAAGCAAAGAACGCAGCGGCCAGGCAATATGTTGTACAGAATCCTGTCGAGCCAGTTTGTCATTAATAGGTTCCGCTGTGTGATGATGTCCGTCCTAACCAAACCCTATCGAGTTGACTGTTTTCTGACAGACTATAAAAAGCAGCTTAGCCGTAGACCAAATTTTTTAGATGTCGTTACCGTGTTGAAGTTTCGTGAGCGTTTGGCGTGGGAAAGTGCCAGTGTAAGGATGCTGAAAACGTAAGTTAGTTCTTTTTCGCGGGCAGGCAAGTGTGATCTGAAATGTCCTTGTCGCACACTGTGATGCCTTTTAGATAAGTTGACCAGGCGGCAATTTCAGATTTCTGTATCGCCTCAGTGCTGTCAGTAAAAGGTTCTGTTCGGCGTAAAAGACGAACGAAGTAGAAATACGCGTTGCCTTGTACGGCCTTGATAATGCTAATTTCACCTTTGCTGCTATGTGCGTTTTCACCGCACTCCATCAGTCGCACAGAAGTCGGGTAGCCATTTTCGATACCAGAAAAGAGGTTGGAATGACTGAAGTTGGTGCAAACATCACTTGCGTTTTGAATCTCACCGAAGAGAGCTGAGATTGGGTCGATATCATCTAAACCTTGGTGCGCTTCGATACTGAGTTTGGTGCGCCATGCTTTAACGTCTTCTTCAGCGGGGATGAAATCTGCGAGACGCATGTCGTCGTTGTTAAATTGATAGGACAGTTTCCAACCTTCAGGGGGCTTGGCACGAAGGATCTCAGCAGTAGCAGGTTTAGATAGGCTGCTGCCGGATGTGGACGGTAAGGATGGGTTTAATTTACTTAAGGCAGCTTCACTAAAGATTGCGGGTGCTTGCAAATGCTCCTCGTCATTTTGTCCAAAGCATTGCCAACAGGACATTAATGCCATGCTAAGCATAAGGTATTGCCGAGTTCGGCTAGAGAAAAGCACCAGCTTCTGCTTCTAAGGAGATAAGGCGACGTACCCAATTGTCAATAAGTTGAAAGTCGCTTTCGGCAATCGAAAAGGGCAGGCACAGGTCGCGAAGTAAACACTGCTCTTCGATTTCAAAGGCTCCATCGGCATAGGCAATACGAATAAGCGAAATCATTGCGATGGAACGACTTCGCTTCGTTGCGAAGAGATCTTCGATGCCGTCAAGATGAAGATAATGGGGTTCGAAGCTTTCATCAAGGTTCATCTCACGACGCATATCTTCCATCATAAGTTTTTCACCGACGGTCAAGTCTCCATCCGAAACAACAACATTGTGCGCGAGACAGATAAAGGCTTCTTTTTGTTCCTGTGTAAGTGTCGCTAGAAACATGTAGGGCTCAATTTTTTTTATTTTGTAATAAACTTATTCTACGATCTTATTCTGGTGCGGTAAGTGTTACATCATAGTTGCGAATTTCTTCATTTCGCAAGGTTGTTACCTTGACTGTGTTGCCGGGTTCGAAACGTTCGAGCAATGATAGCAGGCTGTCTTCATTCGTAACAGGTTCGTCGTTGATGGCTATAATAACATCGCCAAGATGAATCTTGCCGCGATTGTCTTCTCTAACACCTATCATGCCTGCTTCGTCTGCTGCCAGCCCCTTTCGAACTGACAAGATTGCAATGCCTTTTACCCTGAGTCTTGCGGCCCAGTAATCCGTTAGAGTTTCAACGCCCATAATTGGACGGTTGAGTTTTCCATGTTCGATCAGTTGGGGAATGATGCGCTTAAGGGTGTTGACAGGAATAGCAAAGCCTATTCCCGCGCTTGCACCTGATGGGCTGTAAATGGCCGTATTGACGCCAACCAGTTCACCCATTGAGTTGAGTAACGGGCCGCCTGAATTACCCGGGTTAATGGCTGCATCTGTTTGAATGACATTTTTAATGGTGCGATTGGCCACTGACTTTATTTCTCGACCCAATGCACTGACCACACCTACGGAAAGGCTGGTGTCGAGTGAAAATGGATTGCCGATCGCGAGCACTTTTCGACCGACTGATAATTTAGCTGAGTTGCCTAGTGGAATCGGTATGAGCGTTTCATTTGGCGCATCGATTTTCAGTAGCGCGACGTCTTTCTCAGGTGCAATACCAACGATTTCAGCTTCATAGGTTTTGCCTGAACCTAAGGTGATAGTGATTTTGTCCGAGCCATGAATGACATGGTAATTCGTTAAAATTAAGCCGCTTTCATGCCAGACGAAGCCTGTGCCACTGCCGCGGGGTAGTTCCATCACATTGAGGGAGAAGCGTTGTCGCATCAGTTTTGTGTTTGTAACAAATACAACAGATGGCCCAACGTTCTTAAAGACGGCAATGTTATTGCTTTCATCGTTCGTGAGGAAGGGCAGATTAGGGCTGGTGCCAGAATTTGGCTGGGTTAATGCCGCGACAGTAGGTATTACATCACTACTAGGTTCACCTGAATCATTCGTCGCGAGTACAACAATAGTTGAAATGCACAAAACAGCAATCACAGCGGCATAAAGTTTGTTCATCGTCTAAGGTTGTCATCCTAATCTGCGCAGCCGCTGTTCGTTTGGTGACTAAAGCCGTTGCTAAATGCTGTTAATAAACTCATCCGGTCGACACAGGAAAGTTGTGTCGGAGACGATTCGCCTATTTTAGCGAACCGTCGGTGTGATCCGAGAAATGGGCTTGTTTTCAACTATATAGTTATTGAGGCCATAAATGTCATCGGGGCTCAATGATCCGACAGTTTGTTTCAAATTCAGCGTGTCACGAATGTACTGGTAGCGCGCACTGGCATATTGGAATTGAGCCAGATAAAGCCTTTGCTGAGCAACCAAGACATCAACGATGTTTCGTGTACCAACTTCGTAACCGGTTTGAGTTGCTTCCAACGCGCTTTGGCTGGACTCGATACCTTTCAAACGTGCCTTGACCCTAGCAACGTCGGTATTGATTGCAGTGAATAGGTTTCGAGTAGTTTCGACTACCTGTCTCTGGGTTAGGTCAAAGGTTTGTTGGGCTTGTTCTAATTCATAGCCAGCTTGCTTAGCTTGTGATCTAACGGCACCACCGGTATAAATTGGGACATTCAACACCAGTCGGGCACTGCCTTGTTCGATTGAAGAACCGAGGAAATTTGGGCCGCCGGAGTTGCTTTCTACGTAGGCAAGTTGCGCATCCAACGTGGGTAGATGGCGACTTTTCTTAGAAGAAAGGTTCTGCTGAGCCGCTTTGACCGCCTCTGCTGCTGATATCAAACTGTAGTTACCCTCTAATGCTCTTTGTACCCAAGCTTCTTCGTTGTTGGGTTCCGGATAGCTAACGGGGAAATTATCCGCAAGTCCATCGACTTGATTATAACGCTGACCCGTCAGTCGCAGCAGTGATTCAAAACTGGTGACTTGGGAGCCTTCAGATTCAATCACGTTTACTGTGGATGAGTCATACTGAGCAGTTGCTTCCAATACATCGGTGATCGCAACGAGGCCTACATCAAAACGTTGTTGTACCTGCTCGAGCTGACGACCAACAGCATCTCGCTCGGCATTCGATGCGCTGAGTGCATCATTCGCTTCTAATATTGAGAAGTAACTGTTGGAAACACGAAAAATCAATTCCTGCTGGTCAGCAGCGAACTGCGCCATGGCTTGTGCTTCTAAATTTTTGGATTGCTGAAAGATATACCAATTCTCTAAGCGGAACAGTGGCTGTTGCAACGCTGCTTGCCAGCTGTTTTCGTTGAAGTTTTGAATAATCTCAGGAGTGGCCGCGGCCAGTGTTCGTCTAACATCGGTGGTATTACCCGAAACGCTAATGGCAGGCAGTAAGCCAGAGCGTGCCTGGGGTATAACCTCACGCCTAGACATGTACAGCGCCTTTGCAGCACCGAGCTGTGGGTCATTATTGACGGAAAGCTCATATACTTCGGTTAGATCTGATGCCGTAGCATGCATCCCAAAGAAGGATAAGCAACTAAGCCCTAATATTTTGACGACTTTCGAATTCATAAAAGATCCTAACATTACGTAATCGTCAGCAAGGATACTGATAGAGCGGGCTACATACCAGTTTCCTGCGACGATTCGTGATGTTTATACGGTTGATAACAGTGGCATATCTTTATTTTAAACTAATTGTGCCTATGGGTTAACACAGATATGCCCAATAGCATGGATAAGGTGACTGTGGCAGCTTCGACCTTTAAACCACCTTCACCTGCTACTTTGACGTTGTAGCGAATTGAAAGGTTTAGCCAGCATAGATCGCGGGCTTAGGGAATTCGCCAAGTTTTGCCTCCAACCATGATGCGACCGCCAGACAATGATCCTCGCGGAACGGTTTGGCGAGGATCTGGATGCCAATCGGCATGCCGTTTTGGTCCGACCCGCCGCGAATGACGACGCCGGGCCAGCCCGTCAGGTTGTATGCGATGGTATAGGTATAGGCCATATTGTCTTCTTCCTCACCCAGAGGCAGTGCCGTTTTGGCGTTAACAGGGCAAATCAATATGTCGTAATCCTCGAAGTAGCCGAGCATGGAGCTGCGATAGTTGTCCCAAAGACTGATGACCTGAGCAAATTCTCTTTGGTCTAGTGGTAAGCCGGGTGCAGCCAGATTGGCCTTGATTCGCGGCGAAGCCTCGGTGGTGTGGCAGTCTTGCAATAGACCTTCAACCATCTCACCGCCGTCAGCGGCGAAGACCCGGCCTGCAATGAAGTTCGTCATTTCGAGTCCGGCTGGACGTGTATCAGTAATAGTCTGGCCAGAATCCCTTAGCAGCGAAATGGCATTTTCTATTGTGTCGATAATGTCTTGGGTAGGCGTCTTAATGCCGTTATCGGTGTGGTAGCCAATGCGTAGTTTAGAGACATCAACGTCATCAGGGTCGTGTAACTGTGCGTCGACCGCGTAGGGATCAATCTGGTCTGGTCCTGAAATAATTTTCAGCAGGTAGCTAAGATCAGACACATACCTGGCCATCGGACCCGGTTGAGTCAATGGTGCAATAAGGCCAGAGCTTGGCAATGCGTTGCCGGTACAAGGCACGCGACCGGTTGTCGGTTTAATCCCTACGATGCCGCTAAAGTGGCTGGGCAGACGAATACTGCCGCCTGTGTCGGTGCCAATATCAAAAATCGAGGCGCCGGCGGCGATGATGGCTGCCGCACCACCGCTGCTACCACCAGGTGTACGCGTAAGATCGAAGGGGTTTTTTGTTTGACCATAAACTAGATTGTCGGTCTGAAACCACAGGGTGAATTCCGGTGTGTTGGTTTTTCCCAGTATGATACCGCCGGCGCCTCGCAGGCGCGCGACGCAGGTTGCATCGGGACCCGGGCGGTAATCCTTGCGTCCCATCGTACCCCAAGTGGTAATCATCTCGCCTGTATCAAGGCTGTCCTTAATGGTCATGGGGATGCCGTGAAGCGGTCCGTGCAGATTACCTTGGTCAAGATCCGTGTCTGCTTTTTCTGCCAGCTTAATGGCATGCTCAGCATTGGAGAGGACCACCGCATTAAGTTGACCGTTTACTTTTTCGATACGGTCAAGAAAACCGCGCACCAGGTCAACAGACTTAATCTCCTTTTGCCGCACAGCATTGGCTATTTCTGTAAGGGGTTTGTCAAAAATCTCCATCAATTTTTCCTTTCGCAATACACAGTATGACTAGAGCCAGAATGAGCTTAGCTTTTGTAGATCATAACCGTTGAAGGGTGGGCTTGCACATGACGAGGACAGGAGGGATGTTGCGGAAAATAATGATATTGCAATCATCGATGTTGAAACAGATATCGATGATTGCAATCGTCGGCCTGCTGACTAAACAGCCTTGCCGATACTCAGCGATAAACGGTGTTCATCAATCTCAAAGCTCAAAGACTGGGCTACGTCAGATTCTATGAGATCCGTCGTTAGCGTTTCGCTCATCACATATTCGCGATTGTCCTGGATCGCTTTTAAAAGCGCTTCACTGGCGTGAATAGTCAATTGAATTCTATCAACGACATTGAAACCCTCTTCACGACGAGATTTCTGAATTCGATTTACCACTTCACGCGCCAGCCCCTCTGAGAGCAATTGCTCGTTCAAAGTGCAGTCCATATCGATTGAGATAAATCGATTCGAAACGGCGTTGGTACCTTCCATCGCTTCACGGAAAATGAGAATGTCATCGACACTAAACGTTTCGCCATCCAAAGCAATACTGCCTGAGTCTTGCAACGCTTCAATGGCCTCTGAGGTTAGTGACTCAATGGCGGATTTGTAAGCTTTAAATTGTTTGCCAAGCCTTTTACCCAGTACCGGTGAATTAGGTTTAGCGAAGAGATTGATGAATTGAGATTCATCCGTTGAGTATTCTACCTTTTTAACGTTCAACTCCGTCTCGATATAGTCCTCTAGTCGGGCAATCTCCTCAAGCATCTCAGTATCCTTGTGGATCACAGTAAGTGAAGACAAGGGGTACTTGGTTCTGATTTTTTCATTGTTGCGTTTCTGTCTGCCCAGCAAAATGATGTTTTGCATGCGGGTAACAGCCTGTTCCAATTCGGGCTGGATAAGCTTCTCATCTGCAACGGGGTAGCTGCAGAGATGGACAGATTCAGGTTGCTCTGAGCTGAAGACTTTCATTTCTTGATGTAATGCTTCGGCCAGGAACGGCGTAAAGGGCGCCATGCTTAAATTCAACTCATTAATGACCGTATAGAGAGTCTGATAAGCAGCCTCTTTATCAGCGTTCATTGCTTCCTGCCAGAAGCGGCTCCGATTGAGACGAATATACCAATTGGTTAGATCTTCAATGAAGTCGAACAACGCGGGCACGACATTGTAAAGCCGGTAGCTCTCCATTTCGTCGGCAATGTTGGATTTCAATGTCTGCAGCCTCGAAAGCATCCACTGATCCATGATGTTGCTCGACGCGACAGGTACAGCTGCAGGCTTCCAATTGTCGATTTGTGCATAGGTGTTGAGAAACTTAAATGCATTCAGCCAAGGTAGTAGTGCGCGACGCACCATATCCTTAACACCCGTATCGGCGAATTTCTGTTCTTCAGCTCGAACCAACCCAGAGTTAATGAGATACAGGCGAAGTGCATCAGCGCCGTACACCTCCATAAGATCATCGGGGGGTGTATAATTTTTAAGACGCTTTGACATTTTTTTGCCGTCTTCCGCCATAACAATGCCGTTCACAATGACGTTTTTAAATGGGTTGGTATCGAATAGCGCAGTACCAAGTACGATCAGGGTGTAGAACCAGCCGCGGGTCTGGTCTAGTCCCTCGGCGATAAACTCAGCGGGGAAACCTTTGTCGAACACGTCTTGGTTTTCAAAGGGGTAATGTAACTGTGCATAGGGCATTGAACCGGATTCAAACCAGCAGTCCAACACTTCTTCGATACGATGATAGGTGCCTGGCTCGCCGTCGATTTGGAAACTTAGTTGGTCAACGTTCTCGCGATGGAGATCATCAACTTCAACACCGCTGAGTTGTTTGAGTTCCTCTATGGAGCCTATGCAGATGCGATTGTCTGTTTCATCATTGATCCAGATCGGCAGAGGTGTACCCCAATAACGATTTCTCGAGATGGCCCAATCGATTGAGCCTTCAAGCCACTTACCCATACGTCCCGTTTTGATATGTTCAGGCACCCAATTGATGTTGTCGTTAGATGCTTGCAGTCTATCTCGCATAGATTCGACGCTGACATACCAAGAATCGATGGTGCGATAGATAATCGGCGTGTCAGAACGCGGACAGAAAGGATAGCTGTGCATATAGGTCTCATGTTTGAAAAGAGCGCCTGTATCTTTAAGATGTTTGATGATCTCTTTGTCTGCTTCTTTGACGCCTAATCCGACAAAGTCTTTGACCTCCGCCGTGAACTTGCCGCTCATATCAACAGGGCAAACGAGAGCGGTGATGCCGGCGCCCTTCAAGACCCGGTTGTCATCCTCTCCAAATGCCGGCGCTTGATGCACGACACCAGTACCACTATCAGTTGTGACATAGTCATCGGCGAGAATCTGAAAAGCGCCCTCGGCCCGCAGGTCTTCAAAATAATCAAACAAGGGTGCATAGGTCCGACCGACCATTTCTGAACCTTTTACCTCGGCGAGTACTTCAAATGTTCGACCTTTACCGACTTCTTCAAGTCGTGCTTTCGCCAGATAGATTGTCTGGCCTAGTTCTTCATCGCGTACCTTCACGTAATCAATATCGGCGCCAACGCAAAGCGCGAGATTGGACGGTAGGGTCCAGGGTGTCGTAGTCCAGGCCGCGACATAAGCATCTTCGTCGTCAAGTTTGAAGAGAACAGTCACTGCAGGGTCTTGGACATCCTGGTAATTAGATGTCGCTTCAAAATTTGATAGCACTGTGCCAAGTGCGGTTGAGAAAGGTACAACTTTCACACCACGGTAGATAAGTCCCTTTTCCCAGAGCTGCTTTACAACCCACCAAACCGATTCCATGTACCAAGGGTCCATGGTCTTGTAATCATTTTCAAAATCGACCCATCGCCCGATTCGCGAAATGGTTTTCTCCCATTGCGAGGTGTAGCGTTGAACAATACTGCGGCATTCATCGTTGTAGCCCTTAATGCCGAGTTTCTCGACGGCCTCTTGAGACGACATGCCGAGTGACTTGTCTATCTCATGTTCAATGGGAAGACCATGACAGTCCCATCCAAAGCGGCGCTGCACATGAAATCCTTTCATTGTGAAGTACCGAGGTACCGCGTCTTTTAGAATTGAGCCAACGAGGTGTCCGTGGTGAGGTAGACCTGTCGCGAAGGGAGGCCCGTCATAGAAAATATAGGGCTCTGCGTCACGGGTCTGGTCAAGGGATTGCTGAAAAACCTTGTTCTCTTGCCAATAGGAGAGAATCTTGTGTTCTCCAGCAACGAATGAAAAATCCTCAGCTGTTGGATTCGATTTAGTACTCACTGTTTGTCACCCTGCTTGATTGGACATACTAGACATCGGTCTAGGGTCTTAAGATCTATGCGCTTGAGATCGACGGTCTGAACTCAATTACGATTAACACTGCAAAAAAAAACCCGCCTTTTGGCGGGTTTTTCGAATTCTTTAGCTATTTTTGTTAAAAATACGTCACAAGAATCAACCCACCGCGAAGTGTCGGATGCAAATTATAATAATGGGAATAATGATTCTTCTGCGCATCTGTGCAGGATCGAGCAATTCAGTGAAATTGTCAAGAAACCCTCGCCTGCGACCATAACTTGTGGCGTGGCGCTCCTCACTCTCTGTCTTGCTGAACTTGGGTCACGCTCCCTCTGGAATTGATTTTTTGAATGATCGTCGCTAATAGCTTCTCTATGTGGAATACGTGATACCAATCAGGCGTATCCGTGTGTTGCACGGTGCTTGTGCCGACAAAATCAAATTTCCAACCTTCCTTAATAGAACGCTCTTTGAGTTCCGACATTCGCGCCCAAGCAGGCCCCGACATTATCGGGTGCGTGCAGGCAACGACGATATCCTTAGCGCCACGTTCTTTTAACTCACTGATTGCCGCAACAACTGATCCGCCTGAGTCAACGATATCGTCAACCAATAAAACGTTCTGACCAGAAACATCACCGATTAACGTTGATCGAAACACCTGATTGGGTTTTGAATAATCACGTTCTTTTGATAGCGCGGCAAGATCTGCGGATAGCTCTTCCGCATAGGCGCGAGCTCGCTCAAGATAGCCAACATCCGGTGATACGACCACATCACAGGTGATTTTCTCTTTCTGCAGCCACTCGACCAGGTGTCTCGTCAGAAATACATTCTCCAAGTGGGCCAGAGACGGGTTAAACATTCCAGCGATCGCATCATTGTGAATTTCGACAGAGACAACTCGGTTTGCACCTGCACTTTGTAGCATGCGTGCAAATAGACCTGCGGTGATACCCTCTCGGGTTCTGCCTTTACGTTTGTCCTGCCTAGCTCCCGGGTAGTAGGGCGTGATCGCGGTTATATATTGCGCATCGGACAGTGCGGCGGCTTCGATTGCGTGTAATAGCATGATGAATCTATCGTAAACCGATAGGTCGTCAACGCCGCCGACGGGGGATTGAAAAATATAAACGTCATGGCCTCTGACATTGGACTTAATTTCCATCTTTCCTTCGCCACAGGCAAACCAGGTTTCATTGGTTGGAATGAGGTCCATTTGCATGTGTTTGGCCACTTCTTCTGCGAAGGGGCGTCCTGACTCGCAAGTCATGAGTGCGATTGGTGCTCTTGGATTCGTTATCATTATTATATGTCACTCCAATCGGGCATAAGGGTAGCTAGTGTTTCAATTAGCAAGTTGTGTTCATGAGTTAGTACTTTTTTTGCCAACGATAAGGGTGTGTCATTGGGTTCAACGGCCACAACTTGCTGGGCGATGATGGGACCTGTGTCATATTCTTTGTCAACCCAGTGAATCGTGATGCCTGTTTGTAAATCGCCGGATTGAATCACAGACTCGTGTACCTTCATGCCGAACATCCCTTTACCACCATGTTTAGGCAGCAACGACGGATGTACATTGATAATCTTGCGCTCATAGGCTTTTAGGGTTTTTGGTCCGAGTTTTTTCATATACCCGGCGGTAATGACCAAATCGACTTCGTGTGCTTGCAGGGCATCAAGCATAGCGCTGTCAATCGCTGTTGAACTGCAATGGGTTTGGCTCGAAAGGTGTAATGTCGCTATTCCTGATCGGTTTGCACGAGCAAGTGCTTCAGACTTTGAATTGTTTGATATCGCCAGAACCGGCGTAGCGTTCACCTTGCCAGACTGGCATGCATCAATGATGGCTTGAAAATTGGTGCCTCGGTGGGAAGCGAGTATACCGAGTCGTTTCATATCTTGATGATGCGGTTCATGACTTAAAGCTTTGGTCGAAGTGACGGCGCGAGTGTACCAAGAAATTGGTGACAGCTCTATGACGTATAGGTTTCTCTGAGAATATTTTTTTGCACCTTGCCCATCGTGTTCCTTGGTAGCGAATCGACGAAGTGAACCTGCTTCGGGACTTTGAAACCGGCGATTGTCGCCTTCATCTCGGTAATGATTTGTGTTTCTGTGAGTTGACCTTGTTTGGTCAGATAGGGGTCGCGAACAATCACGGCGACAACCGCTTCACCAAAATCTGCGTGTGGAACACCGATTACCGCCGATTCAGTGACGCCATTTAACCTGTCTAGGATTGATTCAATCTCTTTTGGGTAAACGTTTAGACCTCCCGAGATAATCATGTCTTTGTCGCGTCCGATGATTGAAATGTAACCGTCTTCATCGAGACTGGCGATATCGCCAGTCTTAAAAAAACCGTCTTCGGTGAATTCCTCTGCTGTTTTGTCTGGCATTTGCCAGTAGCCCTTGAATACATTGGCGCCTTTTACATACAAAGTGCCGGCCTGGCCGTTTGAGACCTGTTGACCTGAATCATCACAAATCTTTGTCTCGACGCCGGCGAGTGCCGGTCCGACAGTGCCGGGTTTTCTTTTGCCTGACAGAGGGTTGGATGTGTTCATGCCGGTTTCAGTCATACCGTATCGTTCGACAATGGTTTGCCCTGTACGTTGCTCGAAATCTTGAAATGTTTGGGCTAATAAAGGTGCTGAGCCGGACGTGAATAATCGCATATTGGCACAAATATCGCCGTTCAGGCCTTCATGGGCGAGCAGTCTTACGTAGTTGGTCGGCACGCCCATATAAACTGATGACTTTGGCAACCAATTAACCACCTGTTCAGGATCAAACTTCGTCATAAAATTCATTTCACTGCCATTGAAAACGACGAGGTGCGTCGCGACGAATAATCCATGTATGTGGAATGTAGGCAGGGCGTGAAGTAGCACATCGTTGGATTGCCAGCCCCAAGCTGTGCTCAATGTCGCCGCATTGGCGAGCAAGTTGCCATGGGTAATCATTGCGCCTTTAGGGTTGCCCGTCGTACCTGACGTGTAGAGTATTACCGCGATGTCTGATGCATCGCAGGCCTCATTTTTGAAGAAGGTGTCTTCAAAGTCTCCATAGTCTGTATCTTCGGCACCACCTGTCTCAAAATCTGCATGGCCGAAGCTGTCTGCCAATGCATTGTCATCTAGAAAATTTCCCTCACCATCCAACGTGCCAATTTTACAACGCGCGTGGTTTTCAAAAATGGCGCGTCGCGACGGATCACACAGAGCGAAGGAGGGTGATGCGTTGGCGATAAAATATTCAATCTCATGCTCTAGGTAGGCGGTATTAAGGGGGATGTAAATAAACCCCGCGCGCATGCAAGCGAAATACCAAAACAGATTCTGTGGACTTTTTTCAACTTGGACAATTACTCTATCGCCTTTGCGAATCCCAAGCTGGGTGAGATAATTTGCGATTCGACCACTTTGGTGGTGCAAGTCAGCGTAATTATAAGATCGTCCATTGGGTAGATTTAGAAAGGGATTAGAATTGCTGAAATTTTGCTGGCATCGGCTATAGAAATTTGATTCGGTCATTTAAGCGCAGGCACGGATGAGTTTAAGGACAATACCTTGCCTTAATTGTTTTCAGCATTCCAGTCTCGTTAATGGACATTTTTTTTATGGTGCTGAGCTGCGTTTTGGGTCCAACAAAATCTTAATCCAATTTTTATTGATCGGCGTAGTATAGCGCTAACACAAGCGGGGTATCGAGGAAGAATATCAAGCAAGTGCAATCGTTCTGGCGGGTTCGATGTTAGAATCAGTTATAATCACTTGCTGGCATCTCCAGGGTACTTTTGAACGCAGGATGAGCGCTCACTTTAACGAAAACCTTCGTGCCGCAATCCAGTATTGAGATAGCTTTCATGTCCGCAGACGCGTTTTGGCGTAATGGCAGATTTAAGAAAAATTTAAGAAAGATTAAAGACAACGCGGTGACAAAGTTTCACAGGCGTGTCTCAAAAAACGGAGTCTTTATGTTCGAGCGAAAGAGAGTCTTTATAGCCACTTTGGCACTGGTTTTCACATTGAGTGGTTTGACGACGAGCCCGATAGCGCTGGGTAGTTCTGAGGCAGAGAGTGCTGATACAACGATGCCTGATCCAGATAGTTTAGTGCCGGTTAGTTCGATGGTCGCCGATCAAACAGCCGCTAAAACGATCGAGATTACGCGTGCTTGGTCTAGAGCCACGCCGCCGGGGTCGCCAATGGGCGCTGTATATATGGATTTTCGCAATCACTCACTGGAAGAAATCAGCATTGATGATATTTCGACTGATGTGGCGCAACTCAGCGAAGTCCACCAGAGCATCGAAGTTAATGGCGTCATGCGGATGAGGGAGGTTACACCTTTCTTGTTGCCGAAGAATCGCACAGTGTCGCTTCAGCCCGGAGGTAAACACGTGATGTTGATGCGATTGAAGCAATCGCTTCAGGCAGGGACGGTGTTTACGTTAACGGTCACGGACAGTTTGGGGATTGTTCATGAGGTGCCCGTTAAAGTCGGTGGATATGGGCAGATGTCATATCCTAAGTGATGTGTGAGGGCGTTCTATGTCATACAAGGCTCTTGCGCAGTCCAAACAAGCCCAGATAAGCGCAGGCCAGTTGCGATAGAGGGAACTGGCGCATAGAAACCGCCAATTATAATGGCAGCGTCCGCCAACCCACCGGCCAACTTGGTAACAATCGTAAGAAAGACTTTACCCCTGAGGCTTGATTGAAATAACCTTAATAGTGCTGCTTTTATCTTGAGGAGAACGATGTGCAAGAGATGTCCTGGGGAACACTTGCGGCTGATGCCGCTGAGATTGCTGCGTTTGGTAAAGCACGAATTGACGGCAAGGTTTCTTATTTAGCAACCGTAAGACGGTCAGGTAACCCCCGTATACATCCAGTTACCGCTATTGTTGGCGATGATCGCTGTTTTATTTTTGCCGAACCGGCTTCATCAAAAATCAAAGATCTTGAAAATAACAATGCGTTTAGTCTTCATTGTGGCATGTCGGACAGCTCTGGTAGCAGTGGTGAATTTCAATTGGTCGGCCGGCTAAGGCGAATCGATGATGAACAGTTGCGAGCTGAGGCTGAAAAGATTTGCAGCTATCGCCCCTCGAGTAACTATCACCTTTACGAGATGTGCTTGTCCGAGGCCATAGCAACCACCTTTAGAGGCGGCAGAGCGGTTAGGAACAAATGGTCATGTTCATCGAGTGAGTAACCTATTGTGTACTGCTTTTTTGACTTCTTTTGAGTAACGATTGTCGTACTAACATGAGTGTCTTATGGTCCATAGGACTATTTCGGAGTAGCGTCTGATGGGTTTCTTTTAACGATAATTGCCCCGTAACAATAACCTCGGTCACCGTTGCTTCAATCGATTCTGCCAACTGCCAGGCTTCGAAGTTTTTCCCCGGGTGTTTAAGTATCGAAATTATTTCCGCTTCTATAAAAGCCTCACGGTAGGGCAGTTGACTCGACATGAATAGCTCGGCCTCCTCAACACTCCATTGACCTGTATGCAGTTGCAAATCGACTAGTGCTTTGGTGAGGAAACGTTTATATCTGACCCGATGTCCGATGCGTGAAAGGTCTTCAACATAAAATGACGGATTAGCAATCGGTAGTGTTTGGCTGTATTGATTCCAGGCCAACGTAAATGCATCAGCCATAGGGCTTTGTCCCGTATGAAGGTCAGTCCATGGGGCTAACATGTGTGCACCGGGTACGACGAATTGATATGCCAGGCTTTCATATTCAAAATCGGGTAATGCCGTCATTGTTTCGAGGTCGAACGCGACTTGTCCATTTTCGTAGTGAATCATATCCGAACTGAGTTGGTCGGCAGCGACTAACAAAACCTCATCACTTGGCCGTCTGTAAAACCAGGTGGTAAGTTCAAACTCGATGTCTGCAACGTACAAGGTCAAAAGGTTTAGCGCCATTTGTTTAGGTTTTGGTTTATCGGCTAATAAATAAGCTGGGTCAGCGTAAAGTGTTTTTATATTGATGTTAGGCGCGAGTTCGACGATCGATTTATCGATGTCGGCCAAGCTGAGTTTAAGTTGATTAACGCGCTCTCTATTCAAGCTGGCATCAACGGCGCCAAAAGTACCCGTAAGCAGAAGAGGCTTTTCTATATTTGATTGTGAGTCCAAGGACTCAAGAAAACTTAGGAATGCTTTAAATGCGGGTTGAATAAGTTTATGGAACCGACCTGTGAAGGCCTCAAAACGCTGCTGCTTCTGTTGATCTGTGATGGATGCGTATAAGAGTTGTTGTTGAAAGCGCAACAGGTAGGGATTGTCTTTATTCGGACTTTTACTTGTCGATCTAACAACTGCTTTTAATCGACTCTTTGAATCGGTCAGGAGTAGTTCGGGATATAACTGGCCGGCGGCATATTGCTCTGTGATGCGTAATTGCAGATCAACCAGTTTGCTCTTAGTTGACAAAAGATAGTCTTCTTCAGCGGCTAAGTCCCGTTCTGATAGAGGTTCAAAGATGAGCTTTGGCCAAAGAGCATCCAATTCATTGAGATGGTTCAGTTCCGCCCAATGGCTCGCAACTCTTTGCCGTGATGCTTGCAAGGCCGCTAACTGGCGTGTCCTATTCCGATTTTTTTCCCTGAGAAGTTTTTGGTCGAGGCGTTGGAGCTGTTCATTTGCGATCGTCAGGTGAACAGCATTTTGTTGCAGAGCATCTCTTGTCAGGAATTCACTCCTTGCATGGCGCTGGTCGGTACGAGACATCAAGTAGTTATCGATAACCTTGTCGGCGATTTTGTTTTCGAATTGCCTCTTCATTAAAGCTGAGTTTGGCGCTGCTTGTTTTTTTTGATTTGCCGGTGATGTGTTTGACTCAGATTGACTGGCTGCACTGGTGCTCTTTTCTGTTTTTTCGGTTGAGTTCAAGTAGGGAATTTTGAGGCTGCAGCTGCTTATTAAGCTGACCAGTGTCACAAGGGCTATGCCTCGCAATATTAAATAGGTGTTGTTGTAGGATTTTGTACTCGTTGTTGCAATGAGCTTCAGGCAATTTATTGAGGTGCCTGGACACTTGTTTTGAGCGATCACTGTAGAGACGATCAATTGAGAAGAGACGTACAAATACTGTCGGCCAATTTAGTCAGCGGTGAAGCTTGGCTGGTTGCCGATTCAAGAGCGGCCAGGGCATTTTTTATAAACTGCTCATCCTGCATTGATGATAGGTTGATTAGCACGTTCATTCTTGCTGCTTGTACGGTTGCGGGTATCAATAATGCGGCAATACCGACGTCAGTAATGAGGTTTTTGTTGCCAATTTCACTGAGACGTTGAATGTCTTGAGCAAGACTGCTCGCTAAAGTCGCTGACTGCAGTGGTGCTTGTGCTGCGTGTTTTAACGCGTCTTGTAACGTTGTGTGCTGATCAGACCGCTCTTGCGGGTTTGACTTTGGCATTTTGTATGCGGTCATTACCGCAGTAAAGCCTTCGATATCATCGTCAGCGAGCTGGTCGAACTGTGCCCGTGCTTGCTCTGCCCGCTTGTTGATTGCCTGTATTTCTTTTGCCTGATCGTTTGGTTTGTCGTTTGCATCATCGTCTGCACTGTTGCTTGCGGCGCGCTTGGTCTTGCTCTTTGTGAGGTTACAGACCATTGAGATCAGTGCGGCCGCTTGTGCGCCTGTAAGTGCTGCAACAGCTCCGCCGCCGGGCGTTGCGGCACTGCTCGAAAGTTTGTCGAGATAGCTTTGGAGGCTTTGCTGATTCAATTTTTGTCCTGATGAAAGTTCATATAGAGCCGAAGCGTATTCCTCATGCACATGGCAACTGTCATCGGGCCAACTCGAGGGATATAGATGTCCGTATGGGTGTTAACGTCGTCGTTGAAATTAGGCGTGCTTGAGAAGTTAATGCAAACAGTACCTGGCTGTATTTCAGACGCACTCACTTTTTCAAACTTACTATTGGGTACGCCCGTTACGACGATGTCAGACTGCCGCAATGCCTGCGTTCGAGTAATTTTGATTTCTGACGGTTGCGCATTTTCAAATTTCAGTGGTCCGTTTTCATCGAAACTGTAAATCGTTGCGCCATCATTGGACATCATCACCGCAAGCGGACGGCCAATGACTTCACTACGATTGAATATGGTCACGACTTTATTCTGAATGGGTCTTGCTTCGTTCGGATTGTAGACACCGACATGCGTTAGCATTTTTACGATGGCTAAAGGCGTGCACGGTAACAATGCCTTGTGAGACTTTGCCACGTTTACAAAGCGGTCATTGTTATACAACTTACGAGTCCAATAGTTGCTGCCCGCTTCTATGTCTTTTCTATAGTCCACCAAATTGCGAAGGTAGTCATCTTGTCGGTTATTGAAGACTGGGAAGTAAATGAAAATTCCATGAACGCTGTCATCATCGTTCAAGTCTGTGATGATAGATTCGAGATCTAAACGTTCGACTGATCTCAGATCGTAGCTTATACCGATGTCATTGAATTTTTGCTTAGTAGCATTGGCATAGGCGAGGGAGGGTTTGTCTTGACTCGCAATGATGCCGACAATGTTAATCTTAAGATTGTCTTTGCCGATTGCAGTCTTTACTTCCTGAACATACTGTTGCGCAACATAAGCAGGGTCTAAGAGTGATGGATTATTCAATCATCCGCCTCACTGTCGTATTTGTGTGCAGCTCTGGCGACTGAGCCTAGATAACCTTTGTGGTGGCGTCTACCGTATTCCTGCTTACTGAATTCGTTCAGCTCAAGTAGTGTCAGGCTGATAGCGTCGCAAATTGCTGACATAACTGCAATCGATGTGCTGGGCGTTAAGTTCAACGGACAGGCCTCTTCAATATCCGGTCCCATATCCAAGGTAAAGGTACTGAGGTCTCGAAGCGGAGAATCTGTGTGAGATGTGACCCCGATGACATGATCTACGCCGAATTCTGCTGCCATTTGTAACATCTCAACGACTTCGATGGATTTACCACTGGTTGAGAAAGCTACAATGACGTCACCTTCGCCCAACATGCCAAGATCACCATGTCCGGCTTCTGCTGGATGTATGTAAAAAGCGGGCGTGCCAGTCGAAGAAAGGGTTGCAGCAAACCGGTTAGCGACGAAGCCGGCTTTGCCGATGCCCGTCGTGATGACCTTGCCACTGCGGTTCTTAATAAAGAGAACCGCTTTTTCAAACTCATCATTGACCTTAACGCTCGCGATGGCGTCGGATTCCATCTTCATAATCGATGACATATTGTCTTGTATATTCAACTGACTGTCCTTTTGGTAATGACCCGCTTGAGCATGATGGTCCGAGTGCAATATCAGGGCATTATACTCGATGAAATGGATGATGTAGCATGTCTTGGAGACAATCTGATTAATAAAGTTCACTGTTTTTGATAAACGTTTTACTTATCGCTGAGTCAGCGCAAGGAGAATATTCAAATGGTTAAGATCGTTGGTAATGTTAAGCCGGAAGACGATTACACACATCCGCTTGGCCCTGAAGAGAATTTCAACGAGTCAGTTTACTTCAACTTCTTTGACACGACCCACAATCGCGGTGGTTTCATTCGCATGGGAAATCGAGCCAATGAGGGTTATGCGGAAATGACGGTGATCGTTTATAACGACGATGGCTCGGCATTCTTCAACTATAAAAAACCTGAAATCTCTCACAATGATGGTTGGGATGCGGGTGGGGCGAAAATTGAAGTGCTCGTTGCAGGTGAGAAAATTCGGACCACCTACGAAGGCTCAGCCTTGTATATGGCCAATCCCACAGATATGAAAGATCCGAGTAAGGCCTTTAAGTCGAATCCTTTTAGGAAACTCAAGATAGAGCTCGTGCACGACGGCGTCGGTCCAATATATGGCCATGTCGGTGAACCTGATGACGGTAATGATTTTGCTCGCGCTCACTATGAACAACATATGAAAGTCAGCGGCACCATTCAAATCGAGGGCGAAGCACCCATTTTAATAAACGGTCATGGTCTGCGGGACCATTCATGGGGTCCAAGGTACTGGCAGTCCATTCCTTCCTATCGTTGGATTACCGGTAATTATGGTGATGACCTTGGCATGGTCTTATCGATCGTCGGGGACCGAAAGGGCGGCATGTTCCATAAGGGCGATGAGTTCATTCGGGTTACTGATCTTGATCTATCGGTTAACTTTGAGCCCGATAGCCGTTTTCACAAAGATTTCACCGCTAAGGTCAAACTGGAAAATGGTGACAAACATATCGTCCAAGGAAAGGTTCAGGGGTTTATCCCTTTGCGCAATCGACGCTCGGAACAGATGACCTATATTGGCGAAGGTATGACCCAGTATACGCTTGACGGCGAAAGGGTTGGTTATGGTCTGAGTGAATTTCTCGATCAACCGGACGATACGATCTAAGCAAAAACGAAATACGCGATCGAGTCCCTGAATTAGCATAAGAACTAGCGCAGGAACACAGGATCAACTTACCATCAGCGCCTCGTGTATTAGCGCGAGGAAGCTCGATCTAGCCGATTTTAACGGGGTCGATGTCTTTGAGGCCGATGCTGGCGCAGTTTTAGTGCGAGATGCCTAAAGAATCAATGACGCGTAATTTGGTGCGCCCTGTGCCTAGCTTAGCTTGTGCTGATCGTTATCTAACTTGAGTTTGGGTGCCGCTTCAGTCTTTTCATCCAACTCAACGTTGAGTCGTTCAATTGACTCGTCAACCTGAGAGACTAATAACGCTTTCGCTTCGTTTGAAACACCCAGAGGGTCGAATCGCCACCTCTGGTGAGTCGCTAACATAGGTATATATCGCTCGTAGCCAATTCGCTTCAGCCAATCGTTCAGTAGTTCACCCTTGGTTCGATTGAATCCCGCCTGCGTTAAACGATCAATGAGTTGATAAAGAGGTGATTCATTGCCTGAAAGCGCTGGGTCGTTAACAGTTTGGCCTGCAGGCGGTGGTTTTATATCAATCTGCTCACTGGTGAATATACGATAAGCCAAAATGAGCCCAAGAATGAGTCCTATCAGAATTAGGTAGTTTTCGTAATCAGTAAGCGTCTGATCATTCCACCAGACGGAATACATGAAGTTTAGATTAGCTAACAAATCCAACGCCGGTTGAATTAGGGATGATTGGCTTGATTCCGTATCTGCCCAAATGGCCGGCGTGGTATCGACGACCTGCCAGCGGTTATCAATAAATGCGATCGCCCATGAATGGGCATGTCGTTGGCGTACAATGTACATGCCAACGAGCGGGTCATACTCCTGGACTGCGTAACCGATGACATAACGTGCGGGTATGCCCATCTGCCTCAGCAGTAGTACCGTCGCACTGGCGAAGTACTCGCAATGGCCTTTTTGACTGGAAAGCAGGAAGTGTTCAATTGGGTCGTTTTGTTCGGTTAAATCCTGATACAGGCTATACCTAAAGTCGCTGAAAAATTGGTGCAGGCTTTTCAATGGAGCCTCGGCGTTTAGATTGTTTGCCGCTATCAAATTAGATAGCAGCGCTTGTTTGGCTTTGGGTACGTAAGTGTCAGATTTATTAGGTGGTCCATTGATTTGATTGTCGAAGCCAAATTCCACCTGATAGCGAGGGCTCGGCACCATGCCTGAGCCTTTCACCGCGCCATAGTTATTGCGTTGGATGTCGATCGCAGGCAGATCGTTTATCACACGTGTGCCTGCCGGAATTGGTATTAGGGCCTGCGGTCGCCGAAATTCCAAATAGATATCCAGCGGGTGACGTTGGTTATCGTCGATTAACCGCCACCTGAAGTCATCCTCGTGATCTACGGTATTAAACTTTAAGTTCATCACGGCCCAGCTATTACCCGACGGCAGGTCGTAACTGGCTTCCTGTAAAAACCGTGGCGCGATGCCACCATCAGGGACATTAATGCGAAACAAGATTTCATCAGAAATTTTTAATTTACCGACCGCACCCATCGACGTTTGCGTTTTTAGTGGATTACTTCTTTGTTGAACCCAGTTTGCTATCCATATTTGAGCGCGTTTTTTAAGTTCAAGGTGCGTGCCCCGGATAGCTGTTTGGGTCATAAAACCGGCGAGAAACATCAAGCCGACGGCAAGTACCCAGACATTGATCTTGTAGCGAGAGGATCGAAGCGGGAGCAACGCCAATGCCACAAGGCCTGCGGCAATGGGAAAATAGAACGCAGCACCATCCATGTTTGTGCCGGCTGCGACGATACATAAACCGAACAGAAAATAATCCATATCCCAGGTTTGGGTCACCGGCTGTTTTTGTCTGCGCAGCGAATAAAACAGAACGTCGAGACTCATCCGGTCGGTTGTGCTGTAACCGAGTATCAGTATCAGCGGATAAAAAAGTATCGGTAACCACTGAACCAATGCTGTGATGAAATGATATTCGGTTCTATTTGCATATAAAAAGATACATAGACCAACAAGAAATACGGTTGTTAAGTCGGCGATTTGATAAAAATCTCGCTGCTGCAAGCTCCACCTCCGATTGATGAAGAACCGCGCTTCCCAAACAATTGCCATGGGGATTGCCCAAAGCAACAAATCAGTTTGTAAGCCCCAAAACAGCATCGTCGCAAATTGTACGTATCTCAATTTCATCGGTTTGTCTGTTGGCGCGACCTCAGTACTCATTTAAAAGCTTTCTAAGGGAACGATAGCGCCGAAAGTGCCTCCTGAATCGCGTTGACGGGCAGCGGCACATAGTGCGCCGGGATATCTTTTAGCGATTGATTATCGGTGATGACAAATACTCTTAGCGGCACGCCACTGCGGTCCAACGTCTCAGCAAACGCTTGCTGTGCGGCTGACCATCCCGACAAGATGAGGATACAACCGCTGAGCTTCTTGATATGTTTTAAACTGGCACTTAACAGCTTGTTAACGCTTTCATCCGATCGTTTTAAGGTTGCCAATGCTTCCAGTTGTTCATTGATTGCGCTGGTGCCCCGGCCTGACGTCAAAATTTCAGCCTGATCCGATAGATAGATTAAATCCAACATTGAGTCGCTATTGTTTAAAGCGAGCAGGAAGCTCGCGGCGACAGATATAGCTTCTTCAAGTTGTTCTGAGATAACGCATGTGTTGTCCAGTACTAGCGCTTGGCGGACGAAGTATTCGTCCTGGAACTCTCGAACCACAGGTTTGTTCTGTTTCGCGCTGCTCGGCCAATGAATTTTTCTCATGCTATCTCCATCGCGATAGTCCCGCAGAGAGACGAACTCATCTGATTCGCCAATTGACCATGAGGCGCTAATGCCACCGGGTTGAAAATGTCTACCACCCGACAAAAACGCGTCGGCGTTGATTCTATAGCGCTTCGGTAAGATCACTATTGTCTCAGGATTCTCAAACCGGGTGATGCCTTCGTAAAGATTCAGTGGGTCTGGATGCAGTACATGCGTGGATGATAGTTGTATCAATCCTCGACGCGAGGCTGTGGCCTGCATTCGAACTGCTACATGGGATTTTCTCGCGACGTCGGGCACATGAGCCGCTGTGATGGTTATGCCAGTGTTACGACGTTGTAAGTACATAAACCGATGGAAACCAATAAATTGGTCGTAGGCGTTGCGTGATGCCTCTTCAGGTTCAGACTCTGTTCGAAACTGTTGCCGAGTTGGCGGCTGAACCAAGGGGATATCGACTAGCCTAAGGTCGGCTTCGGTACGATTGCCGGTATTGTCGACAACAATCTGATATTCGAACGGTTGCCCGGCTGTTGCATAATTTGGCAGCTTGCGATGTACAGATACGTTGGGTTTGCTGAATCTGAGGAAGAACCTCGATATTAGGATCGTGCAGAGCAGCAAGGCAAATAGTTGATAAGCTAACGACTTGTCGGTGTTTAAACCCAATACCGCGCAAAATACGATAAGTGGGACAAGCGCCTGACTTCGATCCGTACCCTGTCGCTTGCGTCGTAATTTGGGTCGCATCGCTCGAACATAGGCGGGATAAACCTTGTCGCGAAACATTACCGGGCGGCTTGTTGTGAATTGTGAGCGGAGTTTTTCACACGGGCACAGCCGTATTTTCAATGATGGTTTGAAGCAGGTTCATAGCAGAGGAGCCGCTGAAGGTACTGTCGCTATTGAGCGCCAATCGGTGAGCTATGATGGGTAAAGCGAGTTCCTGAATAATATCCGGTGTAACGAACTCAATGCCCCTAATTAACGCCAACGCCTGAGCGCTCTTCATAAGCGCAATAGTTGCTCTTGGGCTTGCTCCCATTTGAATATCAGGATGATGACGGGTCGCGCTAACTAACCGGACGATATAACGTTGTAGTTCATCGGTGATTCGGATGTTGATTGCCGCGGTCTTGATGGCTCTTACCTCATCGAGGCTGAGGCAGGGTTGTAATACATCAATCGGGCGTGACACCGCCTGACTGGACAAAATTTCCAGCTCCTCTGCTTCGCTGACATAGCCCAAGCTAAAGCGCATTGCGAAGCGATCCATCTGTGCCTCTGGCAATGGATAAGTACCATGGAATTCAATCGGGTTTTGCGTCGCAATCACGAAGAACAAGTCATCTAGCGCAAAACGATCACCTTCAACACTAACCTGATTCTCCCCCATCGCTTCAAGCAGTGCAGATTGCGTTCTTGGTGACGCACGGTTAATCTCATCAGCTAACAATATTTGGGTGAAAATAGGCCCCTTTCTAAAGCGAAAGTCCTGTGTGTTTTGATTGAAAATGGAAACACCCAGAATATCGGTAGGTAACAGATCCGGTGTGAACTGAACGCGTTTGAAGTCAGCGGCAATTGAGCCGGCGAGTGATTTTGCTAATGTCGTCTTGCCTGTGCCGGGCACATCTTCAAGAAGTACGTGTCCGCCGGTGAAAAATGCCGTCAGAAGCCACTCAATTGGCTTTTGGTTGCCACGCATGACCATTGCGACGTTTGCTTGCAGGCGCGCGATGTTGGTGCGAATGTTTTCGAAATTCGTCGTTAATTCTGATGTCGACATGAACAAAAGACCTAAATTTGTTGTTGACTGGGGTGATCCAAATACGAGATGCCCCGTATACCTCTGTGTTTGCTATTAGAATTGAAGAGTCGGTATGATCACAAGCAATATTAAGCACGTTAACAAGGTGGTACCACTGGTGAAACCCAGTCCGGACGAGTGGAGTGCGTTGCTCGAGAAAGTAGGCGCGGATAAAGATCGCCAAGCCTTCTCAACGCTGTTCGAACATTTTGCTCCGTTACTCAAAGGCTTCCTTATGAAGGGGTCTAACATCGGCCCTGAATTAGCTGAAGAGCTGGCGCAGGAGACGATGATAAAAGTTTGGCGCAGAGCGACAAGCTTCCAGCGCGCCAAATCAACGGCCAGCACCTGGATATTTACGATAGCCAGGAACAGCCGCATCGACTTGTACCGCCGTGAGTCACGTAAACAAGTGCAGCTCGATGCAGATGACTTTTATGACCAATCCGTCGAGAACCCATCGCTGGTGTCTTTGATACAAGTCAGAAACAAGCAGACAATATTAGAACATCTTAAGTCGCTTCCACGGGAGCAACATGAGGTGGTTTCAAAAATATACTACGAGGGCAAGTCTCATACGGAGGTAGCTGAAGAACTTTCGCTACCACTGGGGACCGTAAAATCGCGAATCCGATTGGCCTTAAAACGAATGAATGTCCGACTCGCAGCCGAGGAAGTATAGATGAGCGTCCAGTTACATCCAGATGGTGACCTATTGGTCGAATATTCTTCCGGCTCATTGAGCCCAGCGATGTGCGTGTCCATCTCAGCACACATGCACTTTTGCGATTCCTGCAGAGACGAGAACCTGCGTTTAACGGAAATCGGCGGTTCGTTACTAAGCGGAGTTGCGCCAGAAGCCTTACAGACATCTGCTTTAGATGAGGTTTTCTCGAAAATTGATACCGAGGTCGATGTTGCTGTTACACAGCAGCCGGTTAAATCGAATGAAATACAGCGCGGTGTCGAGTTGAAATCGCTACCTGCGATGATCCAAAATTTGATTCCGACAAGCGAACCAAAATGGAAGTTCCTTTCTCCATCGTTACGCGCCGCTGCGATCCCTGTCGGTGAAAACAGCTGTGAACTTGCGCTGCATAAAATTAAAGCGGGCGGCAGTACGCCATCACACGATCACAACGGTCGTGAAGTTATCGTTGTTCTGAAAGGAAGTTTCTCTGATGAAGACGGTATTTATGCTGAAGGCGATTTTATCGTTCACCATCCTGGTGAAGTTCATCGTCCGCAGGCCTCGCAAAACCAGGAATGCATTTGCCTAAGTGTGCTTGAAGCGCCACTGAAGCTTACGGGCGCATTTCATCGATTCCTCAACCCATTCTTCTCTTTTAATCCACAGTAAATCCAATTCAAGTTCGATTCCGCCGTCAAGCCTTAGCGATCAAGTGACAGGATGCTTTGTGTCCCTGTGTAATCGTTTCAAGGCTAGGAACCTTATATTTGCACTCATCGATCACCTCCGGGCATCTTGGATGAAAAGTGCATCCGGACGGAGGATTTATTGGTGAAGGCACGTCGCCGCTAATAATCTGCCGTTTAATTTTGCGATGAGGGTCAGGTACTGGAATGGCCGACATCAACGATCTTGTGTAGGGATGTAGTGGGTTCTTGTAAATTTCTTGGCCTTCGCCGCTCTCTACAATCCTGCCGAGATACATAATCGCGATTCGATCCGAGATGTGTTTAACCACCGCCAAATCATGAGCGATGAATAGATACGATAAATTGAATTCCTGCTGCAGATCATTCATCAGATTTAAGATCTGGCTCTGAATTGAAACATCAAGGGCGGACACAGGTTCGTCACATATAATCAATTTTGGGTTGAGTGCGATTGATCGCGCAATACAAATTCGTTGACGTTGACCACCGGAGAACTCAAAAGGGTAACGACTGACCGAACGCGCGGGTAGACCAACAATTTCTAAAAGTTCTTTGACGCGTTTTTTGCGTGACACCTTGTCGCCGATTTTGTGAATAATAAACGGCTCTTCCAAAATATCACCGATGGTATGACGTGAATTCAATGATTCCATAGGGTCTTGGAAAATCATTTGGATATGCTGTCGATAAGGCATCAGTGCTCGACTACCTAGGCCCGTAATCTCGTTACCTTCAAATTTGATGCTGCCGGCAGTGGGCTGATAGAGGCGGGCGATGCATCTTCCTAGGGTTGATTTTCCGCAGCCGGACTCACCGACTAATCCAAGGGTTTCACCTGGCATGATATGAAATGACACATCGTCGACAGCCTTATTAAATTTGCTGGTACGCAACATGATGCCGTCCTTCACAGGAAAGTGCATCATAAGGCCTGATACTTCGAGAATTGGCTCGTTCATTTACTGTCCATTAATAATACTCACCAACGCACTATCCATTGCGTCTATTGTGGCTTGTAGCTGAGGATCAAAAGGATGATGTGCATTGTCATCACAACGCTTTCCATCTAACACAGCTGACTTCATGGCCTGGCTCTGCGATCTGCATCTCAGGTGCTGCGGCAAGGCATTCGTCTTTTTGGTGCGGACATCGGTTTTGGAAGCGACAACCCTCTGGCAAATCCAATAAACCCGGCACCATGCCTTCGATAATGCTTAGCTTTGACTTGGGCACTGTCTCAAGGGTTGGAATAGATGCAAGCAGTCCCTGTGTGTACGGATGCTTAGGCCGATCAAACAAATCAAATACAGTACCTTTTTCGGCAACTTTGCCTGCATACATAACAACGACATCGTCACAGGTTTCTGCGATCACGCCAAGATCGTGGGTGATCAATAATACGGTCATGCCCATTTCAGCCTGCAGGTCCTTGATTAGCTCAAGAATTTGCGCCTGGATGGTGACGTCGAGTGCGGTCGTCGGTTCGTCAGCAATCAATAGAGCCGGTTTGCAGGCGAGTGCCATGGCGATAACAACGCGCTGTCGCATGCCGCCCGAGAGTTGATGCGGGTACTCTGTCATGCGTATGTCAGGCGAAGGAATACCCACTCTGTCCAATATATCGACTGATTGCCTAATCGACTCTTGAGCTGAAATATCTTTGTGCAGCAAGAGTACTTCCGTGAGCTGTTTTCCAATGGTATGAACCGGATTGAGTGCCGTCATGGGCTCCTGAAAAACCATGCCAATCTGGGCGCCACGGATCTTTTGCATTTCAGTCAAAGGCAGTTGCGTTAGATCTCTGCCCTGAAAGTTAATGCTGCCAGAAACTATCTGGCCCATGGGTTGTGGCAGCAGGCGCATGATTGACAAAGCAGTGACACTTTTGCCGCAACCTGATTCGCCAACGATACCCAGGGTTTCGCCAGCACTTGCGCTAAAGTTGATGTTGTCCAAGGCGCGCACTCGCCCCTCGTCAGTATCAAACTCAGTGACCAAATTATTAAGTTCGAGTATTGTTTCACTCATATCTAAATGCTCTAGGCCACCTTAACGAAACTGATCGTAGACATTGATTTCGGCGCCGAATGGCTCGCCTGACTTCCTTGCTTTAAGGGTCTGTTCTCTAATGTCTTCGTCAATCCAATGTACGTAAAACTCTCCTGCGGAGCGAGAATGCTTCTGATTAAACCCATCAGGATAACGAACCCAGCGCCAGTGACCAATGCGATAAAAAGGTTGAAAAAATGCCGGCACAAAAGACGCGTAGTCATGATGTAACTCCGTCATATCATACGCCAACTGTTTCATTTCATCTTTGTCATCTGAAGCACGATAGGCGTCAATCATTTTGTCCATGTCGAGCAGTGCGAGGGTCTCAAGGTTGTTTGTTTGCGTCTTCAGACTACGTTCTGGATTGACCGTACCATCCTCAAGGAATGCTTGGTCATAGGCGTTGTCTGAATGGTAGGTTTCCCAAAAACGCGGATACATTTCTAGTGAAACCGCGAAAGCCGAGAAGTGAATGTCATGCTGTTTCTCTTGAACTTTTTTCCAGCCAGCGGTGCCGTCGAGGACTTCAATCCGAAAGTCCAATCCAGCCTTGGCAGCTTCTTCCTTTAAGATAGTGAGCACGTCTTTCATACTCTCGTAGCCAGTGGAGAGCGTAAACGACAGTCGCTCACCATTTTCGTTGACCAAAATGCCATCCGGTCCGCGCTTCGTGAAGCCGGCTTTGGCAAAACTCTTCTGCGCCTTATCAATATTAAAAAGACGACTCTTCAAGGTCGGGTGCGAGAATTCACCATAGCCATCCGATGAAGTCTGCATGCGGTCATAGTCGCCTCGGAAAAACTTCTCGATGACCGTTCCCCAATTACTCGCGTGGTGAATGCCAATGCGGACATCAACATTGTTGAGATGGTTTCGCGCAGTATTTATCCAAAGGCCGTAGGTAGGTCTGGGTGCCTGATTGAAGAATTTTGACTTATGAATGTAGCCATTTGCCACATCCTTGTCGGTGTCAGGTAGTTTGTCGTACCAGTATTCTGCAAGGTTAAGCCCAAATTGATCGAGGTCACCGCGTTTGAAGGATTCGAAAACCTTAGGCGTGTCGCGGATCACCGATAGATGAATTTTGTCCATATTGTAGCGGTTCTTCCAGAACTTCTTGTCCTTTGCCCACCAGTCATCTATGTGCGTCAAAGCGATAGAGACGCCTTTGTTTATATCTTTCTGCTTAATAACATAAGGACCCGTTGTGGGTTGGAATCTCCACTGATAGCGTTCCACGAAGTCGTCACCCAACTCTTTATAGAAATGATGGGGAATGGGTCTGATGGACAAAACACGATAGTCCATGTCAGGTTTGGCTTCAGGGATAGATACTGAAATTGTATAGTCATCATACTTGGTCACATTGGTAAACTGTGTCGAAGCATAGTTGTTGTACCAGGGCGCAACGATGTATGAAGACTGATAGAAGAAGAACATAAACAGGTAGTCGTCTGCAGTTATCTTCACGCCGTCGGACCAGCGCGCGTCAGGGTCGAGCTTAACAAAAACCGTTTTATTTTCTTTGTCGACCGCCCAGCTGTCTGCAAGACCTGGGTAGAAATCGAACTTGTCAGGGTGACGATCAGCCAGTCCCGGCATCGTATAGTCAAGAATATAAGGACGGAATGAGCCGTTCGAGTCAGGCCCAACTATTCTTAGGGTTCTTGGAAAGTCGTTCAATGAACTGTACTGTGTGCCACCTTTTTTCGCTTGGTTTGAGCCAATTTCGGGTAGATGCATACCGTTCTGCCACTCAAGATTGACGGGTACATCAGCGAGTGTTTTGAATTGGAAAAATTCCGGTTTTGATGCGTAATAATCTTTCACTTCCTGTGTGTTATCAATCGCCGGTGCCGTTATTTTGTCTGCTTCGTTCGAGCCGCCACAGCCAGTAATAAAAGCTACGATTAAACCTAATAACATGAATAGGTTAACGCTGCGTTTCGATTTCGATATTGTCATAATATTGTTTTTCGTTTCCATAGTGTTCATTGGACGAATACCTATTTGTAGACGGTATGTTTCTTAGGGTCGAACGATTCCCTGACCGCTTCCCCGACAAAGGTAACGAGGGTTAACAATAGAACCAAGGTGAGAAAAGCTGACGTTACGATCCATTCAGCTGTTCTAAGGTTTGCGGTGCCTTGCTTCAGTAACTCACCTAAACTAGGCGTTGGTGCAGGCAGCCCAAAACCAAGAAAATCGAGAGCTGTGATCGACGTAATGGCCGAGACGATAGTGAAGGGCATAAATGTCACCAGTGTTGAGATGACGTTGGGTAATATGTGTCGAAAAATAATTCTAGAATTTGATGCGCCAATGACTTTGGCGGCTGCTGTGTAATCTCGAGACTTTTCCTTATACGTCTCTGTTCTCATGTAGTAGGTCATGCCGGTCCACGAGAATAGCACCATGACGATTAGCAGAATCGCAATTCGGGTCGGGATACTGAACGTCGACGGGATGACTGAGAAAACAATGATAACCATGTACAGGAATGGGATGTTTGACCAGATTTCGATTAAGCGCTGGAAAAGTAGGTCGAACGCACCGCCGAAATAACCCATCGCACAACCAATGGCTATACCAATAAAATACACGGCAACCATATAGGCAACGGCGAACAGTAGAGCAATACGGGTGCCATATACCAACCTTGCGAGTATGTCTCGACTCGTTGTATCGGTGCCTAAGTAATGTTTGTTTTCGAGACTCGGTGGCTCAGGCTTGTAGATGCCAATTGAGGAATGGTTCTCAAACGCATTGTAAGGAACCAGCGGCATAATGACCCAGTTGTTCGCTTCGCTGTCGGTCAGGGCGTCTGCTTCGAAGCGAGCCTGCAGGTCGCGGTAACTGACTTCATAGTCGTAGTCAAAACCAAAATCGGTGCCTGGATGATAGTCGCCGTAAGTGGGGAAGTAGAGGTTATCTTCATAACTTACAACCAGAGCGCGGCTATTGACCCAGAGTTCAGCGATCAATACGAGCAGCAATAGAGCGACGAGTGCAAGAAAGCTAAAGTAGCCTCGTTTAATTTCTTTAAAGCGTCTGATTTTTTTGAGTGTTTGCGGGTTCAAATTAAGCATTACTGGAATCTAACCCGCGGGTCGACAAGAGCAACCAGAATGTCGGAGATAATATTGCCAATGAGTAACAGAACACTTGAGAGTAAAACGACGCCCATCACGACAGGATAATCTCGATCGAGAATTGCGTTTAGAGCAAGTAAACCAAAACCGTTGATATCGAAGACCGTTTCGATCAAGAAGGAGCCAGAAACCAGCAGCGTAACGTTTTGACCAAAGGTTGTCGCAATTGGAATCAATGAGTTTCTCATCGCATGTTTAGTCACAGACTTTTTGAAGGACACGCCTTTGGCAATGGCCGTTCGAATATAGTCCGAGGCAAGATTGTCCATGAGATGGTTTTTCAGCAGCAAGGTAGTAAACGCGAAGCTACCGACGAGATAACAAATGAGCGGTAGAACAGAGTGATTGATCAGGTCAGTCGTTTTGCCCCACATCGACATGTCATCGAAGCGAATACTGACAAAACCGCCCATCGGGAACCATTCCAGTCGGACCGAGAAATAGAGTAATAACAGCGCGCCAAGTACATACCCCGGTATCGCGTAACCGATGAATATGAAGATGGATGTTATATTGTCGACGGCGGTTTTATGCCGAATTGCTTTGAGGATTCCCAATGGAATGCAGACACTATAGGTAATGATCAGCGTCACTAGGCCATAGTAAAGAGAGACCGGAAAACGACTTTGTATGACATCCCAGACGGGTTCATTGTATCGATAAGATGCGCCTAAATCCCCGCGGACCACTTTGGTTACCCAATCGACATAGCTCTGCAGAATAGGCTTGTCAAAACCATAGTACTCTTTGAGTTTATTGAGTTGCGCCTCAGACAGCGCCATGCCGTTGCCGGCCATCTGAGAGGACTGGGCAGAGGCCGCATCAAACTGCTGAGATTCCATGATGGCCCGTTCAAGCGGGCCGCCGGGTACTAAGCGAGTAATTGCAAACACAATAATGGTGACGCCCAATAGCGTCGGCGGGATAAGGAGTAGTCTTCGAATAAAATAATCGCGCATGCTTAATCTTGTTTTCCGGCCGTTTGATGTCGGCCCTGAATACTGGTAGCCCCAGCGAAAGTAGCTGATGCAGATTTTTGATCCGCATAAACGAAAAGTCGCCAATGGTGTGGCGACCCCGAGAAACAGGGTCGAATGGTGCCACAAATGCGCAGTTGGGAAAAGTCGATTCAACCTAATAAGTAGTCGAATAGTCGAAATTTTTTTGAAGCTCATCTTCCGCCACGGATTGCGAGGCCGCGACCTTACAAACCTTAGGATGGTAGTGAGTGCTCGCTAACTTTATGGCAGATGTCGGTAGGTGTTCACAACCTATGGTTCATTTAGCCAAATAAACACCTGATTCTGTAGGCGGTGGCATCTACCTTATAGTTATTGCGCAATTATTGATGAATAGTGGTAAAAAATAACCTAATAACTGGATAAGCTTTGCGGGTATTGATGGTATAGGTCGAAATTGCGGTGTTAAACCTTCGAAATTTACCTAATTGTTCGAATGTGGGGTTTAGTTCAATAATTTTGTCACATAAATGCAAAAAGTGGGGCGGATTTCTAATATTAAGGTTGCCCTATGTCAGGCAATCATAGAGTGCATTGACGAGTCTTTGTGATCTTGGTAATTGACTGTTATCTGACTGCATCTGGTTCATCAGATAGGCGAACCCAATACCCGTTACGGGGTCAGCAAATCCCAGTGAGCCACCGGCACCGGCATGTCCAAAGGCTTCGAGGTTGGGGCCGTAGGCGTGATCCGTGTTCAGGATAAAACCGCGGGCGCGGCGGATCTTGCCACCAAGTACTTTATCTTCAATACCTTCGACTTCAATCTCATTCGCTTTATCGAGTGTTGCCCGTGACAAAATTTTCGTGCCATCAAGTTCGCCTCCTAAAGCCATTGCAGCGTAGATCTTTGAGATACCTCGGGCGCTCGCGTGGCCATTTGAAGCGGCAATTTCTGCCTTGCGCCAAACATCACTGCAGGCGTGTTTGAAAGGGCTAATGCTTGGGTTTAAAAGGGACGCAGCATACAGCGCCGACATCTTAGGCTTCTGAATTGGCTCGATTGGGTTATCTGCGGCTGACCGGCCAGGATCAACAGATGTTTTGCGAGCCCGGTTTGGTCCGATTAGGCTAGCGCAGCGCGCAAACTCGGATTCCGGTAGTCCAATATAGCAATCAGCTTGAAGCGGCACGGCGACTCTTTGGTTAAAAAACTCACCGAGTGTCATGCCGGTGACCCGGCGGACTAGCTCGCCGGGTAAATATCCCCAGGTGACTGCGTGGTAGCCTGCACCGGTTCCCAGTGGCCACATTGGCGTTTGTTGCTCGAGTAGTCGGATCATTTTTTCCCAATCGTAAAGGTCCTCAACTTCAAGCTTGGTGTCGACACCACATAGACCGGCTTGATGAGAAAGTAGTTGAGCGATGGTGACATCAGCCTTGCCTGCCTGAGCAAACTCAGGCCAATAGTCGGCGACGGGCGCGTCATAATCGAGTTTTTGTTCATCAACCAAAATCGCGATGGCAATGGCGGCCATACCCTTGGTGGTGGAATAGACATTGACGAGTGAGTTGGCTTGCCACGGCGTCGACATGTCCTGATCGTGAAAACCACCCCATAGGTCGATGACCGGCACACCATGTTCATATACACACAGTGCGGCCCCCACTTCGATATCTGACCAAAGATTTTCGAATGCTGTTCTGACTTTGTCGAAACGACGTTCGTTTGTACCGTTGACGTTAACTTCCATCGGGATATATATGCCTGTGCTGTAAGGAAAATTGCTGCCGCCAATACTATCATGACAAATAGGGGTGCTTTGCCTTAGCGAGAATGTGTTGCGTAAATGTCTTTAGCTGTCATTCCTATTTGATATATGGCTTTGGTGTTGTGCTTTTTTGTGACAGCAATGCAGGTTCGATTGGCAAGTCATTGCTGCGCGTAAAATCGTGCGATAATCACGACATTGAATTGATGGAGCTAGCAGGTGCAGATCCAAGTACGTCTTGAACGGGTAAGGTCATTGAGTTCGTCCACGAAGGATTTCAGGTTCGTCCGAGTTGACGGTGAGCCTGTATCGTTTGTGCCTGGACAATTCTTTCGATTTGTCTTCACCGATCAGGCCGGTGAGTTTGAGCGAAGTTATAGCCTATGCAACTTTGAGTCGGACTGCCTGCATGGCGAGTTCCTGGACTTAGTGATATCAACCGTTGATGGCGGGCGCGCCTCGAAACTTCTGTTTGATGCTGAGCCCGGTTTTGAGGCAACTGTGAGCGGTCCTTTTGGCCGATTGGTCCTGCCTGAAAAACTCCCTAAGCGATTATTTTTAGTCGCTACGAGTGTCGGTATCGCACCTTATATGCCGATGTTAGATGCGCTTCGCGATTCACTGCGACAAGGTGATGTTGACGTTTATTTCTTTTACGGCACTCGTGATGCGGAGGAGTTTATCTATGGTCAATTCTTAAGCGCGTTCGCTGAGCAATACAAAAACTTTCATCTGACAGTATGTTATAGCCGAATAGAATCGGGCGACGCGTCAATCATTTCGCACCCTAATGTAACTGTTAGGTTTGGTTACGTGCAAAATAATATGACTGAATTAAAGATGAGTCCGGCTACAGATCATGTGCTTTTGTGCGGCAATCCGATGATGATTGATGATCTTTATCCACAGTTAAAGCAGCAAGGCTTTGGTGTTAGACAGGTGGTTCGCGAAAAATACGTGTTCGCAAAGCGGCCCGGTGTAAAAAATCCTGCGGTAGAAATGACGGCAGAGCAAAAGCGTTTGCTTGCCGAGAAAATGAAGAAGTATTCCTGATTAGAACTTGCTTGATGCTCGTCTGCTCGTAACGATTTATTTTCGTGCTTAGCGGCTGGCACAGGCCCAATGCCAGGGCTCATAAGCGATGCCAAGGTTGTTGCTTTTGGGATAAGACATGGCGAAGTTGAACGCGGCAGCATGATCAACGAGCCAAGCGAAAGCATCTGTTAACTCAAACGATTCTTCTAAGGGTTCAGCCCCAGGTGTTGTTATGTCCAAGGCTCGGCCGGTGTGGTGTTCACTGTAGCCGGGTATCGCATTAACCTGCAGAATATCGTCAATAGAGCGACCGCTGGCCAACTTGCGCTGGATCAAATCACATTGATAATCAATTGAACGGTAGGCCGACACAATTTGCAGGGTAATGTTGCTCTGCTTCGCGGAGGCGAACATGTGCTGCCAGTTTTGCAAGGTGATGTCAGTCATGCGCAATGGCCGACCAAACAGATCCTTGCCACAATTGATAAGGTCTGTTGCCTCTTCATAGGCGGGTAGTCGACAGGCATCGATATCAACATCAGTAATGCCTAGGTTTTTTAGTCGCTCGTTGTGTCGATCTGTCAGCATCATCAAAATCTACAGTATGGTCACATTGACGAGCGCGGCAAATATGACAGCGAAGACGAAAGCGGTTGTGTACGACATGGTGAGAATTAGAAACTTGAATGCCGTTTTGATCCAGCCTTGGGCGTAGGTGTTCCGTAACCCGAGAAAAAGGTAGATGACGATCCAAAAGCTAATTAGCGTATCGAGTCCTTCAGCGACGGCACCACCGATGAGAAAGCCGGTCAGGTCGATAAGATTGATCGTATAGAGAAAACAATGAATATGTACAGCAAACACAAGATGTTCGGTGTAGTACCTACCGGTTCTGAAATAGATAAGTTTTAAAAGCAGGGCAAAGATTGGTAGCAGACAGAAGACTAGGATGGGCGCTGAATCAATTGCCATATCGACTAATTCCGCAGGGTCCTCCGTTGCTAATTTTGTCGCTTTCTCAAGTTGTGCGCGATAAAAGGTAACGAGAGTCTGATTCTGTTCCTCCGTTAAAAGATCGAAGTGTAAGCCTTCGAGTTTTACATTCTGATCTTTTTCAGGCGATTCGTCCGATGACCCGAATTTGAATTCTGATGTGAAATCGCTCGTCTTAGCTGAAGTATCAATGGCTTTTTCTTGAGCAGGTTCATCACCTGCGGCTGGGGCATTGCTGTCGCTATCTGGCGTTGCCGTGTCTGTTGGCTTGTCTAAATCATTGCCAATGACAAGCTCTTCCTGTGCCCCGTCGAAATTAATGAAACTTGGAGACAGTGTATTTTGCAACGAAATGGCGAAGAAGCAGACTAGGCTTGTGATGAAGTAAAGCCTTAGTGGCTGAACATAGTGTGCCCTGCGTCCTTTGAAGTATTCCAGCGTCAAAAAGCCTGGCCGCAGCAACAGGGCGAACAGCGTTCTTATTGCTCTTGAGTCATGGGAAATTAGGTCTTCGAAGGCTTCAGAGACCAGAGATAGAAAGAATCGGTCGAAGCCTTTTTGGTTTTGCCCGCACTGATGACAGAACTGCCCCTTGAGACTCGTGCCGCAATTGGGGCAGAGGCTAACTTCTTTTGCGACACCCTCATCATCCATCGCAGATGGTCGATTTGGACTGGTTGCAGGTTCGGAAGACAAATTAGGTATGAGGGTCTATGTGAGTTGTCGAGGGTCTTCATTCTGACACAAAGCGACGCTTAACAACTATAGTGAAATCAATCTGAAAAAAGTTGACGTGTTGCGGATAGACTAATTTGGTGTGGCGCCGTCAATGGAAGGGTCAACGGCGCGCTCGGCTCGATAGATATCTTGTAGTATTCGACGCCATTGTTTGTATTGGTTGCTGAATGTGCCGCTTAGCTCGATTACTTGACCTTCGTATTCAGCGACGGTGGGACGAATCTCTGTATCCAACGATTGAGATAATTCTCGTAAAGCATCTTCATTGAGCTTGTATTCACGATAGTCGCTATAAACATCTTCGACGACACCTAAACCACGATAGCTTGGTCGGTTCTTTTTCTCCTCTTTACCGAGACGTTCGTTATAAACAATTAGCTCATAGCTGTATTCTCGCCAGTAGGGATATGACTTCTGCATCTTGTCGAACAGCGCATCGAACTGTTCGTCCATGGCATCAACAAATTTATACTCGCTGTCTCGAATTTTGTTTACTCGCTTGTACATGGTGTCACTCTTCGCGGGCAAGCCGGTTAAATCGGCATGACCATTTTCATCATAAGTTAAGAACTCGGTGAAGGATTCCGGCGAGAGTGCAATCGCATATTTAAGTGTTGAGATGTCCAGGATACTGCCTAACGCTTGACGAGTAAGCGCGGCACGCGCTTTGAGCATATCGTTTGCAATCGCTTCGAATAAATCAAGATAGGGGTCCTCATTGCCTAGCGTATTCGGCATGTATTGATGGTCTCTCGCTGTGTCTCGATAGGTTTTGTCGATCCACGTTTTACCCCTGGAATCAGTAATGACGACATGAAGTGAGATATCAATAGGGGACAGTTCAATGATGGTGGCGTTTATCTGCACCTCTGCAGAGTTGTCGGTTTCAGGAATAACGCGAATGGCGCCCCACTGTTGGCTCGAGGTGAGTACGTTTTTTAAGAGAATTGGCAGATAACCCGCCTCGGCGTCTCGAAGATGCCGTTTGAATTGACTCGTGCTGGCCGCGTTTTCCGGCCACGCAGTGAATGAGGCAATCGTCACATTCAATGCCGGCGCAAGGGGAGATGTATCGACAACCAAGTCAACATTACCAACATCGATCAAATTAGCCTGATTTTCTTGCTCAATGGTTGAATCATATTGATCGTTGTTAGATTGGCTTGTGTTACAGCCACCTAATGCAGCTGATAATAGGATAACTATCGCCATCTGGCAGGTGATGTGGCAATTGCGTCTTGCCGCATTGGCAAATAGCTTTGTGCATACCTTTTTTGTTAGCTCGGTCACTATCTAGTCTCTTGCACTATTAGGTGCGGCTTCGTCGCCAAGCCAACAGATTTTCTTTTTCTCTAGAGAATATTCGCATTTAAATTGGCCGCCCCCTGGGACATAGGGCATATAGACTTTGTTCAAGGTGAAAGGCTGTTTTAATTTGTTCGTGACAAACGTCGTTGCAACATTGAGTCGCTTACCACCGTTGGACATCGTCAGCCTGTTTCTTACCGTCAAACCTTCGGGCAGCGATACCAAGAATACAAGACTGCCATCTCTATCATAGCCACAACGTTCCTCCCCCAATGGCGAGGCGTCTTGGCTCAAGTTAATAAAGTCGCAGGTGAGTGCGTAGTCGCCATCTCGTTTTACCATGACGTAGTCGGCAGCATGGTCGATTTCCAAAAGCGTAGAACGTGTCATGCTTTCGGTGAACCTACCAAGGTTGATGACGCCATTTAGATCATTAATAGCGCGCACAGTCTGTGGAGAGGGCTGGTTGTTTTGGTCTCGACGCCGGTTCTGATCAACCTGACTGCGGGCAACTTCGTATAACCATTGCAGTTTATCGTGGGGATTCTCGGTCAGTTTGTAGTCAAGTTCCCAATGACCAGAGTAATCAGCGAGTCGCTGCGGTGCCTCAACCGGTATAAGCGTCGTTTCTGGATGTATTTTCTCGCTGGCACAGCCGGCGAGTAATGCAATAACGATTAAGAGAATTGAATAGTTCACAGATGATATAACGCTGAAGACAGATTCATGATGTTTCAACAAGTGTACGCTGCTTTCACGCAATGGTCAGCTCAACCCGTCGAATTAATTGTGTGGGTAATCAAATCTGGCCGCTTACGCTGGAAAACGCTAGCTGACATCGAAGAAGCCGAGTCCTCGGTGCATTTTGTAGCCAAGCAGTTCGCGCAATGGTTTAGGCAGTGTCGACGCTATCTCAAGGGGTGTGTCGATATATTGATTTTCTTCCTGTCTTAGCCAGCCAAGAGAATATGATAAGAAGATGCCATAGCGCCACTCATTCGAGGTGTTTTCACCCGCGCCGTGAAGGGTCCCGCCTAGCCAAACCAACATATCGCCTGCCTTCATTTGTGCTGATGTGATTTCTTGCGCCTGTGCCTCTCGGCCGGCTTCCCAGAGATGGCTGCCTGGCACGATCAGTGTTGCACCGTTAGCAATGGTGAAGTCTGTCATTGCCCACATGCTGGCGACGACCATGTTGGGTCGAGGCACTTCGAAGAATTCAAAGGGATCATCTTCTCGATGGAGGATCTGTTTGCGAGCGCCAGGACCGATTACCAGGGCTGACGAAACATGCAGTTGGAATCGCTCGCAGTTCGGCAGCAAAATGTTATTACAAATGCCCATTAGGCTTGGGTTGGTAATCATTTTATGCACCGTTTCAGATTTACGAACCAGCGCTGCAGCGCGTTTGGTATTCGCTGGGTAAAACTCATCAGGGTCATCATTGGTTTGTAGGGTCGTTTTTGCTAGAAAAGGCTCGAGCTCAGCGACAAGGTTGTTGCGTTCAGTATCGGAGCAAATGCCTGTGACGACGATCGCGCCGTGTTCTAAAAGCAGTTCAGATAGGGTGTCTTGCGATGCGTTGCAGCTGATTGACGGAATAAAGGGTTTGTTATTGTCTGTCGTTGTCGGTGTTGACGTCTCGGTTGTCATAGGAGCCTCGTTTTTATCGGTGCTAGCCTTGTTCACTCACCTTCTGATCGAGATCGTGCATTTCTTCTAGCACGGTTGCGAGATTCGCGAGGGCATCTTCGTATTTTTTGTCTTCTTCCGCGTCTTCACCGAAGCTATAGCCGGCGGGCACACTAGAGTAGGGGCTCTTTTTGAGCACGTCTAAGCGCGCCACGAGCTCGCCGTGTTGTCGTCGTTGTTTTAAGGTCATTTTCCACATGGCTTAATAGTAAACTTATTGTCTTTTAGACTCCATCTTGTATTGCCAAATAGTTTCTTTTACAGCTCGTCGATGTTTTTACCTGAATCTTCAAGGTAGGGGGAGCGAAGTTGTCGAGCATTCAATTGTGATGTTCAATTATCGTTACGGCGGATTGGTGTGCATCACCTGTCGTACGACCATTTGCCACTAGGGTGACGCCAAAGCCGTGACTGAGAGCGGAGCGACAGGTTGTGCCAATGCAATATTCAGTTTGCAGTCCAGTGATGGTAATGTTTTCGACTGCGTGAACAGATAACAGTTCTAGATGAGTATTGTAAAAGCATCAGAAGCGGTTTTCTGAACGAATTGATCGCCTTCGCGGCTGTCCAATTTTTTCGAAATCTGCCAGCTAGAATTTCTTTTCATCATTGGCTCGTAGCTCGAATGGCAATGTTGTACGAAGATGATGAAGTCATGTTTGCTGTAATGGTTCATGATTGCTGGCACCCCAGTCGAGCATGCGTTCGTCTGTCATGACTCGTTTGGCACCTATTTTAGCCAGTAGCGCATCATAAAAGTCGCCAGCCCTTTTGAAATCGTCAGTTCCAAGTGTGATATTACCAATCATGTGTCTGTCTCGTGTCTCAAAATTTTAGTTGATATTCCTATGCGTTAGAGGTGCATTTACAAACACTGACTGATTAGAACTTGTGTATGGTTATAAGCTGCAGGTTTGCAGAGAATTTCTGATTGAGCTCAATCCTCATACGGTAGGCGATGGCTTTATTGTGAAGAAAAAGACTTACTGAAAATATGTTGTGTGATATAGATACGGTAGGAATAAGAATTTTTTCTAAGAATAGGATTTCGCAAGTAGATTAGATTTTCACATCTCCGGCGATAATGATGAACAAAAGTGTACTCAAATAATAATAATGGAGAAAAGCGTGTCGAAACTTAAAGGTAAAGTCGCATTAATCACAGGTGCAGGTAGTGGCATAGGCCGAGCCAGCGCGATACATATGGCGCAAGCAGGCGCCTCCGTGATGTGCAGTGATATAGACTCTCAGGCGGCTGAAGGGACAGTTGCGCTGATTAATGAAGCTGGTGGTCGTGCGGATGGTATGGGGCTGGATGTGACCAGTGCGACGGAGATGCGCGAAGCAATCAAACGCACCATTTCTAATCTGGGTGATTTTCACGTGTTGTTTAATAATGCCGGTGTTGGCGGTGGTTTCGGTTGGGATCAAACGATCGCAGTGAACCTAACCGGCGTATTTCACGGCTTATCGATTGGTGCGCCTATTCTTGCGGAAAGAGGCGGCGGTGTGATTATTAACACCGCGTCGATCGCCGGTATGATTGGGCTCATGACGCCGCCGTTAGATCCCGAGGCAGAGGTAGAAGAAGACCCTGACGCCGAAGCCGGTATTGGCGCTTATGTTGCGGCAAAACACGGTGTTGTCGGTTTAACGAAACAATTTGCGATCAACTACGGTAGCCAAGGTGTGCGAGTTAATGCGATTGCACCGGGGTTTATCGTCACACCCATGACGGCAGAATTTCGCGCCGAGCAGGCGGGTGAAGATTTTCTGGTTGATCTGCATCCAATGGGTCGATTGGGTCAACCTGAAGAAATAGCCTCGGTAGCAACTTTCTTGGCAAGTGCCGATGCAAGTTTTATCAATGGCATTACGCTGCCGGTCGATGGCGGGTACACAGCTCGATGATTTAACTTGAGATGTGGATGTTCCATCTGCATCTCAAGCGTGTATCAAAAATGTTGTTGCCAAAAATCGGTGGGTTGTTCATTTGAATGAAACTAATAGACCAATTTCTTTAGCAGGCACGCCAGCAGCCTCACCCCTTGGCTATTACAGTTGGACCTTTGGCCAGGCGGCCAGAGATCCGCTGTATATTATGGTGATCATCTATATTTTCTTCCCCTACTTTAGCAATGTTGTTGTCGGTGACCCTGTTCGTGGTCAAGCGCTCATTGGCTATCTAAATGCTGGTGCAGGCGTGTTTATGGCGCTGACAATTCCTTTCTTGGGTGCCATTGCCGATAAGATTGGCAAGCGTAAACCCTGGATCTTAGGTAGTCATTTGTTGATGGCAGTGATCGCCGTTTCACTTTGGTGGATATTGCCCGGTGGTCAAGGCGTTGGCTTAGGCTTGGGTTTTTTTCTGTTACTGATTTTGCTGATTGCCTTTGGTTACGCCGAAGTGTTTCACAATGCCATGTTGCCGGCCGTTTCTCCGATTGATAAGGCAGGGGTTATATCTGGCATGGCATTCTCGTTAGGCAATATGTGTGCGATTGGTTTATTGATTTTTGTGCTGTTTGCCTTTGCGCTACCCGGCACATTGGATTGGAGCTTTTTGCCAAGTGCACCGTTGTTTGGAATCGACAAAGATTTGCACGAGCATGATCGTATTGTGGGTCCGCTCGGCGGGCTTTGGTTACTAATCGCAAGTATTCCTCTGTTTCTTTTTACACCCGATGGCAAGGCCTCAGGCAATCCTGTGTTTGCGAGTGTTCAGCAGGGTCTTAAAGATGTCGTCAACACCATTAAGCAGCTAAAGCATTACTCCAATATTGCGATCTATTTGTTGTCGCGCATGTTTTTTAACGACGGCATGGCAGGCGTGCTGGTGTTCAACGGTGTTTACGCCTCAGGCACATTTGGGTGGGATACCATTGCGCTGTTGCTGCTAGGTATTTTCACCAGCACCTCAGCCATGATTGGTGCCTACCTTGGTGGCCTTGTGGATGACAAGTTAGGTTCCATCAAGACGTTGAAGATCGCCATTGGCATGACAACGCTGATACTGATTGGCCTTGTATCCATGCAGCCCGATACCATTTTCTTTGTTGTGTCGGTGAGCACCGAGCCCGTTTGGTCATCACCGTATTTTAGTACAGTGGCCGAAGTGATCTATTTCCTCATGTTCCAAGTGTTTGCACTATTTTTTGTGACGGGGCTTTCTGCATCTCGCACGTTGATGGCCAAAATATCGCCACCTGAAATGGCCACACAGTTTTTTGCGCTGTACAGTTTGAGTGGCACGGTGACGGCGTTCTTAGCGCCATTATTGGTCGGTACAACCACAGCAATATTCCAATCACAGCGTGCTGGATTTGCGTCGCTGATCCTACTCATGGTGATCGGAGCGATAATGTTGTTCTTGGTGAAAGAAGAGCGTTCGACCGTTGCGCCAGGTCAGCGTCAGTAGACTAATATGTTAAGAAGGTGCCACTGACGTATCCGCTGGCTCGCGCACTGGCATCATTAATTTCTGTGTCAAAGAAGGCTCTGTAGGCCCGATGCCGCACTCGGTTGTATCACTGTCGACGAACGTACCAAAAACCCTGTCCCACAATATGGTTGCGCAGCCGTAGTTCGTGTTGCTTTCCTCCATAACGATAGAGTGATGGCGGATGTGATAACGATTCGTTGTAAAAAACAGTCCGACGCCCTTTGTACTTAAGTCTAAGTTGGCATGCACGATAGATGCTTGGGTCACCATCAATATTGCCGCACCAGCAGCGGGCGAACCCACACCAAACAATAGTTCTACAATGGCGGGTGGTATCGCCAAAAAGAATAGCTCTAACGGATGATTCAAACCAAAGTTGAGGGCGTTCAATCGTTTGAATGAATGATGTGCGCCATGGCCAGATAATCGCCATACGGGATGCCAGCGATGTTCAGCGCGGTGTATGCCATACCAAAAGAATTCACTTAGAATAAACGCCATAAGCAGTTGTACCAGCAAAGGCCATTGGTGCGGCCAGAAATCTAAATGTAGACTGCCGCGTAGTTCAGCAAGCGGCGCTGACAGGCCAGTGTGGTAAAGAAGGGTGACCGCAATAGATATCATCAAAAGAACAATGACCATTGCGACGCCAGCGATTTTCTCTTCTGCGTGCACCACCCAGTCAGGCCTTGCGGGTATCGAGTATTCAAGTGTACCCAGTACCAGTTGCACACCTAGCATGACCAGCAGATACAGGGCTGGTGTTTCAGGGAAGAGTGACCAGAGCGTAAGCACGCAAAGCAGGATTAAAGGATGTAGGGCATACTTGATGATATCAAAAAAGGCAGTGTTCTTCATAAGACGCAAGACAGGCTCTGTGAATGATGACATCAACATATTGGATGACTTATCTGAAAATTGAAAGCAGAACACTTTGGACTATCTTTTGTATCTCGATGCTAATGGTTAGCCAAATGGTGAAGGCTGAGGATACTAACCTGCTAGCAGCGGAGAAAATGCTGGATGCTTTCTACAGCTTTGATCAACCAGCGTTAACGAAATTGTTAACACCCGGCGATGATGCTGATCGCGTACTGTACTATCAAGCCTGGGCGCAAGCTGCTAACTATCGAATCAAAAAACGACGTCCCTGTGTGGTCAACGAAGAAGCCACAATACTGTGCGCGATTACCGTATTTGATGACTTCGGTGAGACGCTAGACTACACCGCAACCGATACTTTTTATCTGAGCGTTAAAGACAACAAAGTTGTCGCTGCAAGTTTCGAAGGTGATGACCCCCTTGTCTTTTCTGTTCTCTACGTTTGGATGAGGGTATTTCGGTCTGAGTTATTTGATGGCGCTTGTAAGGATATGTTTGAAGGTGGTGATACACCGGCTCAATGTTCAAAAGCTGTTGTGCAGGCGGCGAGGGACTTTGTTGATATTTTTTAGTTTTTGGTTGGTTGAATAGTGTTCGAATGTTATGCGCACTTGTATATGAATTCTGATTCTTCAACGCTTACCGAGAAATGTTGGTATTAAAGTGCCTTAAAGTTTTGGGTCAAATGAAAATAGGAATTGCTCGGGATGAGCCTGGCATTGATATACGGCGAAAGGATATTCGGCTGTTGCACTAGAATAAGTTGTTATGCGGCTCGTTAATGTCCGGAGTCGATCCGAGCGGTCGCTTCTGTCTGCTGTTATACTTGGTGAATTGTGGAATCGATGATCGGGGAAATGTCTTGAATAGTGGCTGCAACGTTTCAAAGAGGGCCCCATGACCGCTACCAATGGGCGTCTATTGCTGCATGCCAGTCTGATCTTTTTGTTTCTGGCGGCCACTGATAATGCTGCCGGTAAACTGGGCTTATCAGAAGATATAGCCATAGGCAGCATAGTAATCACCGAACTGATGCCCAACGTTAGTGATAAGGATGTGGATTGGATCGAGCTTCTTAACGTCACCGACACCGACATCGACCTGAAGGGCTGTAGTCTTACTGATACCAATAACGATAAGGTGTTGATAGAGCAGGCGCTTACGATTCCTGCTGGCAAATACGCAATACTCGCGAGTGGCATCAGCGATGAGAACAATACACCTCCCGCTTTAAGCAAACCGGCATTGCTATATTCAGCTGAAAGCTTCCATCTCGACAATCACACCGACCAAGTGATCCTCGCCTGCTCTGAGCGGGTTATTGATGAAGTCAGCTACAAGCAATACCAACCAGGTCCTGCCTCTCCGTCGAGAGGATGGCAGTTAGAACCAAACTCGTTGAATGCGACAGCCAATGATGAAACGGATAAATGGTGTTATACGGTTCTCAGTGACGATTTTATATATGGAGTAGATCGTGCCGCTACGCCCGGCGCAGAAAACCCAATGTGTGTCGAAGTGTCGCTGCCCTATGTGCATATCAACGATCAAAGTGCGGTGTTGATAGATGGTATTGATTTCAATACCACGCTAAAAATTGCTGCAGCCGAATTAGCCGAAAACAAATCCACCTCAGAGTTAACGATCTGGGTACTTCGCGACCAAAAAATTAATGCTGAAATCGCAACAACGATCTCACTGCTCTACTTCCAATATATTGAAGATTTGTACGATTCCGAACCCTTTACAGTTGTGGACTGGAATCACGCCGTTTGGCACTTTGCTTGGGCGATATCAAACCTTTATCGAAATGGCGATGAGAGCGTTAAAGCGACTTTACAGCAAGCCTACGACGACGCCATCACGCGTCCTCAGACGCTTGCTCGCTACAACTACATTGCCGCTGATAACGTTTTGAATCCAGCCATCATGATGGGCGACATCCACACAATGGGCCGCGGTTATGCGAACAACCATATTGTTGTGCCGGGTAATCCGGAGTACATACAAGACTACCAAGGCTATTTAGATAACAAACGCAGTGACTTGATGAGCTCGATAATCCACGTGCTATATGTAGTGAAGAAGTTTTTTGACGATTTGATGGCCTAGTTAAGGGATTCAATCTGTCGGAGAGGTTGGCACGAAAGTTAACCTATGTCCGGTAATGGCCGAAAACTGCAATTTCCTACCTTCATGGCTATGCATGATTACTGGCGTCTTCTCAGCCACTGGCGTGTTAACCAATAACGCCAGCCAGGCGCACCACCTTGCATGATGGATCAGATTCAATGATATTAGCGCTCTGACAGTCTGGAGTAGTAGTTTGAATCTCATCAGCGACAACATATTAATCGATTCGGGGCAGCAGTCTCCGATAAGTCCTGCCATCTATCCAACCTTTGATGGCTACAATTTTGCTGATCCTTCCTCGTGGACTAGCGGTCACCCGTTCGACCGTTACAAGACCATGCGTGAAGAATCCCCGGTGATGTGGACCAACACGGACAAGGGGCTCTCTGGCTTTTGGTCAGTCACAAGATACGATGACATCAAGGCGGCTGAACTTGCTCACAGCGTCTTTTCGTCACAACGCGGCAGTATCAATATGGGCGTGCCAGAGCGAAAACAGTGGCGTCCAGAAAAATTGATGCTCGCGGCCTTTAACTCTTTGATCAATTTGGATGAACCCCTGCATCGCGATATGCGGATGCAGCAAAGCCAGTTCTTTTTTCCTGCCTATGTGGAAACACTTCGAAACAAAGTGGGCGGCAAGATCGATTCGATGCTCGATGAGATGGAAGAGAAGGGACCTGTTGTCGATTTTGTGAAGATGTTTTCGGAGGAGCTCCCAATGTTCACACTTTGCGAGATGCTTGGCATTGACGAGCAGGATCGACCTAAAGTGAAAGTCTGGATGCATCATTTGGAGCTGGCGAGTCAGTTCTTAGCGAACCCTTGGCAAACGTTTTTCTCTGAGCCGCTTTTTCCGTTTCGATTCAATAAGGTGATGAATGATATGTTTGCCTATGGTCAACAGGTCATGGCAGACAGGCGTCTGAACCCGCGCGACGATCTGTTAACCGTCATCGCCCAATCGCAGTTGGAGGGTGAGTTGTTGTCGCAGGAATTTCTTGATGGCTCTTGGCTTTTGATTATTTTTGCCGGCAACGACACTTCTAGAAATTCACTGTCAGGCACGATTCGTCTGATGACAGAATTTCAAGATCAACGCGCAATGGTGCTTGATGACCCCTCGCTGATTCCACAGATGTCTGAAGAAGCGCTGCGCATGGTGTCGCCTGTGATGCACATGCGTCGAACAGCTACCGAGGATACCGTTCTAAATGGTCAGGCTATCGCCAAAGACGAGAAGGTTGTACTTTGGTATGGCGCAGCGAATCGTGATCCCAGTATTTTCCCTGACCCGGATACGTTCAACATGCACAGGGACAATGTCGAAAAGCACATCGCCTTTGGCCATGGGGTACATAAGTGTTTGGGTTCCCGCGTTGCGAAGCTCCAATTGCGCATGGCATTCGAGCGTATTTTTGATCGCTTCCCGAACATACACTGGACAGGAAAGCAGAAAATCGCGCCGAACGCGCTAGTGCATGCCATCTCAAGTTTGCAGGTCAATCTGTATGGACCTAATGGAAAACGCCCGGTGAAGGTGGCGGTGTAAGAATTAATGTAGTCATCAATGTAGCAATCAACGGGGCTAAAAAGCCCTGAATAACAATAAAAAGTGATAGAGCCAGGAGAAAAACTATGTCCGTTAACCCTGATTTATTTGATCTGACCATGTCCGACAAAGCGCGACCTTTGTTGGATGCCGTTAAGGATCACATCCAACGAAACGTTATTCCCATTGTCGAAGAGTATGACCGGCTTGGTGAAGAACGTGAGCATGAATGGGAGTTCGCGCCCGGTCAGTTAGAGCTTCTTGAAGGCGCAAAGCAAAAAGCTAAAGAGTCTGGGCTCTGGAACTTCTTTTTACCCGATGCTGATACTGGCGAAGGTTTGAGTAACCTTGACTATGCCTATATCGCTAACGAGTTAGGTAAGTATCCTTTGGCCTCGGAAACGCTTAACTGTTCGGCACCCGACACAGGCAATATGGAAGTGCTTGAACGGGTGGGAACAACGGCACAAAAAGAGCGGTGGCTTGAGCCGTTGCTGCGTGGCGAGATTCGATCTGCCTATGCAATGACAGAGCCTGGGCATCCCTCATCGGATGCTAAAAATATTTCAACTCAAGCGGTGCTCGATGGAGATGAGTGGGTCATTAACGGCGAGAAGTACTTCACTTCAGGTGCGGGTGACCCCCGCTGCAAGGTGATGATTACCATGGTGCAGACCAGTCCGGACGCTGCGCCGAGCAAAAAACAGTCGATGATCCTCGTGCCCATCGACGCGCCGGGCGTGAAGATACTCGGTGCCATGAGAGTGTTTGGCGAAACGCAAGCACCCCATGGGCATATGCACGTGCGATTCCGTGATTGCCGTGTGCCAAAAGACAATATCCTATTGGGCGAAGGGCGTGGTTTCGAGATTTCTCAAGTTCGTCTGGGGCCAGGACGTATCCACCATTGCATGCGCTCGATCGGTGCGGGAGAGCGGGCGCTGGAATTGATGATCCAGCGAGCATCTTCACGTACAGCATTTGGAAAACCCATCATTCAACTTGGCAAGAACATCGAAGTGGTCGCAAAAGCCCGCTACGAAATTGATGCGTGCCGACTGATGGTGTTACAAGCGGCCAAGGCGATGGATGTCATGGGTAACAAAGAGGCGCGTATCTACGTCAGCGCCATCAAAGCCAATGTACCGAAAAAGATTGGTCACATTATCGATGAAGCAATTCAGATGCACGGCGCGACCGGCGTGACTCAATGGACGCCGCTGGCAGGCATGTGGGTGTCGCAGCGATCGCTGCGGATTGCCGACGGACCGGATGAAGTTCATCATATGGTGGTCGGACGTGCTGAGGTACGTAAACATGAAGGTGAACAGTACCGCGTGCTGGATGACAAGCTCGGTTACGAACACGAAGGGTTTGATCTAGGGCGATAGCAATTGCATCACTGCTTGTTACCCTAACAAGCAGTGATGGCAACGTTTTTGAAGTAGACGACTTTGCCCAGAACAAAATTTTTCGACGGCAGAACTACAGGCCAAGCACCCGCTTGGCAATGATGTTTTTCTGAATTTCGTTAGAGCCACCGTAAATTGACTGAGATCGCGTGCCTAAATAGTCCACGGTTGCCTTTGCTGCTGCTGGATCAGGCATTTGCTCGCTAAAACTAGCAATACCTGCGTACTGTCTAACGACCATACCGAGTTCTGTTATATCTTGTGCCAGTTCGGTCGCCATAATTTTTAAGATGGAGGATTCATTACCCGGCGACGCGCCATTTGCGAGCGTCGCCAGTACACGCAGCACCGTAATATCCAAACTGTCTAGGCGCACAGAGAGTTCATTAAACCGTGCATGATATTCTTGCTCGTCGATGCTCTCCAAAAACTGCTCGATGGCTGCCATCTGCATGCGTTTACCCGCAACGTGCGCATAAGACGTTCGTTCGTTACCTAGCAAAAAGTTAGCATATTTCCAGCCTTGGCCTTCGTCACCAATTCGGTTGTGTACAGGTACGCGGACGTTATCGAATGTGACTCTGTTGAGAGAATGCCGTCCATCGATGGTGATGATTGGGTGAACTTCGATGCCAGGGCTGTCCATTGGCGCACAAAGAAACGTGATGCCTTGCTGCTTGACGTCTTCATGACTTGTGCGCACCAATGCAAAGATCCAATCAGCATGCTGTGCAAGGCTGGTCCAAATTTTTGTGCCAGTGACGATATAGTCATCGCCGTCTCGTTCTGCCTTACACTGCAGCGAGGCAAGGTCCGATCCAGAACCCGGCTCGGAATAGCCTTGCGCCCAAAAAGTTGTACTTTGCTGAATCCCGGGCAACCATCGGGCTTTTTGTTCGTCGGTGCCGAAAGCAACAATCACTGGTCCGACATAGATCACACCCATCGGTACAGGGCTGATTGCGCCGACGCCTTCCAACTCTTGATCGTAGATAAACTTCTTCGTGACATCCCAACCGGGACCACCGTTTTCATCGGGCCAGTTCACGCACAACCAGCCTTTTTCGGACAGTGCTTGCTCGGATTGTTGATAGTCTTGTTTGCTGAGTGGTTCGCCACGCGCTGTTTTTTCTAGCAAATTCTTAGGGTAATCGTTTGCGAAGAAAGCCCGCACCTCATCACGAAACGCATCGGTATCTGGGGGGAATGTCATATCCATGGTGTCACATCTCTTTAAAGTAGCAGTCTTTAATTTGACCTGTTCAGTCTGACAAGTCTACCAGCAATGGGATTGCGGCCCTAGTTGTTGTCTTCCCGTTGATCGCTTGCGATGCATCGGGTAACGCAAGCGCTCTGCAACGCTATAGGGTCAAATCGCCGTGGTCTTAAAATATTGCCGGTATGATATGGTGAGTGGGTAACGGGCACTATCAACAAACCAACCTATTTATCAGCAAGCGAAGGAGCCAGGCCGTGTCCAATAAGAGCAATAATAATGAAACACAGCATGCGGCGGGCAACGGTTTACTGCACCGACGTTCATTATTGAAGGCGTCCGCTTTAGGGTTAGCAGGCGGTTTTTTACTGCCCGCGAAAGCTGATTGGCGTAGTGTGCCAGGCGCGCCACAAAGTACCTATGGGTCGCCTTCAAAGTTTGCCGATCTTCGGCGCGAACAGACCATTGGCCACCCCTTCGGGCCAGCAGCGGGATCTTCATCAACTCCACTGCAGTCACTCAACGGAACGATCACGCCGAACAGCCTTCATTTCGAGCGACACCACGCAGGTATACCGAACATTGATCCGGCCAAGCATTTTCTTACGCTGTATGGGGATGTGAAGACGTCACTAAGGTTTAGCTATGAAAGTCTGTTGGCTTATCCAATGGAGTCTCATAAATATTTTTTGGAATGCTCAGGCAACAGCTATCGCAATACCTTCCCAATTGCGCAGAATTTAACCGCCGGTTCCCTTAATGGATTGATTTCCGGTGCAGAATGGACCGGGGTGCCTTTACATTATCTTTTGGACGAAGCCGGTTTAGAAAAAGACGCGAACTGGATCATTGCTGAAGGCGCGGATGCCTCGGGGCATACCCGCAGCATACCGCTGCATCGTATGCTTGATGGTGCAATGGTCGCGTTGTTCCAAAATGGTGAGCCATTGCGACCTGCGCAAGGCTATCCTATGCGCCTTTTTGTGCCGGGTTGTGAAGGTAATATCAGTGTGAAATGGTTATCCGCGCTTAAGGCGCAAAAAACACCTGCTTATTCGCGAGAGGAGACTAGCAAGTACACGGACTTACTTAAAGATGGCACGGCAGAAATGTTCTCCTTAGAGATGGAGGTGAAATCAGTGATTACATCGCCCTCTGGCACGATGCAGTTGAATAGAAAAGGCGTATATGAGATTTCCGGTATGGCATGGTCCGGCGCGAGTGCCATAAGAACCGTTGAGGTCAGTGCGGATGGTGGTAAGAGTTGGGCAACAGCGTTGCTGCAGTCTGACAATCAGCCGAATGCCTTGACGCGCTTTCGTATTCCCTGGCAATGGACGGGGCAGCCCAGTGTGCTGCAAAGCCGGGCGATTGATCAAAAGGGTAATGTACAACCAACTCGAGATGTTGCGTTGCAGCGCTATTCTGCCGGGAGTTTCTATCATTATAACGGCATACAAAGCTGGCAGGTGTCGTCAGACGGCATGGTGAAGAATGTCTATGTCTAGGTTTGCCAAATTGATCTTCAAGCGTTGTCAGTACCTGTTTTTTGTTCTGTTGCTGATCAGTGAATCTACTGTGTTGATTGCAAGCGAGAATGCGTTGGGTGATTCTCTTGCTCCAAGGTTGGGTGAGCCCGTCTTCGATTATGTTAGCTCTATTGTTTCCCCTGATGGTTCTGGGTTACCTAATGGCGTTGGCTCAGTAGCCGAGGGGAAAAGTGTTTATGAGGCCAAGTGTGCTGCCTGTCACGGCGTTGAAGGCAAGATGCAGGGCAATCACTTAGTCGGTGGTATCGGTAGCCTATCGTTGGTACAGCCAACGGTCACTGTTGGTAGTTATTGGCCTTACGCAACAACGCTGTTTGATTACATTGCGAGAGCCATGCCCTATGGCCAAGCAAAAACACTCAGCGCGAATGAGGTTTATGCAGTGACTGCATATGTCCTATTTCTAAATGGCATTGTGAGCGAGCAAGCACGGCTTGATGCAATCACCTTGGTAGCGGTGGAGATGCCAAACAAGGATGGGTTTATTGAGTTGGGCGTATTTGAACCCGACGCTGAATCAGGTGTTAGAAAGAAATAGTTTGATTGCAGCGTCTGATGAATTCGAATGCGTGCTAGATTTTGACGATGTCAGCAACTTGATTTAAGTGGCCTTCGATATCATATGACATGATGACAAGATCGCGAGATACTCCATTCCTGTCTTCTACATAGTCCGCCAACATCGCTTCAGGTACGAAGCCTAAGCGCCTAAAAGCTGCTTGTGCACCATGTTGATCGGCAGTCATATTCGCCATCAGTTTCTTGACGCCAATGCCACGAGCGATATCGAATATCTCGGAAGTTAGATTCTTACCCAGACCTCGTGCACGGTAGCTCTGACTAACGTTTACGCGTAGTTCACCCATTCGGCGCGTCCAAGGTGTGGGATTTCGATGCACTGTGGCATAACCTATGACGCCCGTGTCGTCATAGGCAATAATGGATGTGGAATGCCCTGTTTCAATGTTGTGAACCCAATCATCGATAACCGAAGGTTCTGTCAGATCCAGTCGTAGGAAAAGTAGATCTTCTTGAGGTAAAGACCTCGCAAACGAGAGCATCGCGTCGCGATCTGTTGCATTCATCAGGCGAATTTCGACTGTTGCTCCGTCAGGTAAAGTGACAGCTTTGGGATATCGTTCGTTTAAGTTAATGTCGGACATTGTTGCTCCAAAGGATGGGATGAATAAGATGTAGTCCTGCCCCTGTAGGCAGTTGCCAGTCAGAGTTGTTATAGGCTCTAGTTGTCTGCCATGGCTGCATCATAGAGTTCGTTGTAAACCGCATCTGCATGCTCGATTAGAACATCTAGGTCCGGTAAGAGTCTCGGCTCACAAATAAAACTGAAAAAGAGCTGTTTGTTGTAACTTAAGATAGTGAGACTAAGGCCAACCGTACCGTTTAATACTAACAGTCCAATGGTATCGGTTACTTCTGCTCCACACATATATTGTGGTACTTGAACGCCGGGAACATTAGTGCAGGTGAAGTTATAATTTGGATTGGGTGGGCGGTAACCCATATTTGGCATGATCGGTAGCGGCACCCGTGCGGCAAGTGCTGTTGGGTCAAAGGCGGTGCCAACGAGTTGAGTAGCTGCCATGCCTAACGGAGGAAGTTTGGGCATGGTCTCTTGCATGACCGTCAGTGCTTGGGCTTCACCACTATTTTTTATTCGATTGGTTTCCTCGACAACGATGTTGAGTCGATCGACGCTGCGCATAGGCCATGCAGGCAAGTAGGGAAAGATGGCCGAGACTTGGTTACCCAAGGCGCCCTTTTGATCCTCCGTACGTACGCTAACTGGACACATGATACGAATATATTTCTCTTTGGTTTTCTCTTTGTGATCATCTAGGTAACGGGCGACGCCCTCGGAAACGATCGCCAGCACCACATCATTAATCGTTCCGCCTAGATGGCGTCGAATTTCTCTAATCTCAGAAAAAGGCTTCTTGAGCCACTTAACTTTGCGTTTTGGTCCAACAAACCCGGCATTAAAAGGTGCTGTGATGGCGGGATTGCTGACGAAGCGTGTCATTACCTCTGTGGCTTTGCGTAATTGTTCAAACTGGGCCTGGCCCTTCTTAAACGCGTCAACGGGACTTGCGTTGCCAAGATGTAAAAGGTTTTCTTGGATTGCTTCGTTGATCAGTGTTGCTGCATTTGGTTCTGGTTCTGGCTGCCATTCGTTCGTTGGTGGTGTAGGTGGAGATGAGTCTGGGCTTAGATCGTACAGGATAGTTGTCAGGTCGATGCCGGATGCGCCGTCAATCATCGCGTGATGAGTCATCTGTAGCAGCAAAGTTTTTCCTTCAACCCCCGATATGGCGACCATTTTCCAAAGCGGTCGGCTACGATCAAGCATTGGCTCATTAAGCTTTACCGCAGCGTCTACTGCGTCTTCGAGTGATGTACCTTCTGCTAGTCGATGTTCAATAACATGATTCGCAAGATCAAAGTGTGTGTCGTCGACCCATACAGGGTGCGCGAGGCTCATCGGCACGTGCATAAGCTTGCGACGATAACTCGGAATCAGATGCAAAACGTCGTTAAAACGTTGATAGATTCGCTCAAAAGGAACCTCGCCATTGAGCACGTAGATTGACGATATATGCATCGGCCCGCTAGCAGATTCCATATAAATAAATGAGGCGTCAGTTTCCGTTAATCGCATCGTTCACTCCTATTGAGGTGACACTATGCTATGGGCATGAGAGTAGGTCAAACCGATTGCCGATATCTCTTTGTTTTTTATTTAATTTGCCGCGGTCATGTTGAATTGTTGGGTCTATACTGCTAACGAAAATGTATCGTTTGCCAGTAGGTGGGCGATTACCGTGCGATGTTGAATTGGTTAGGCTGCGGATTATGTCGACTATGCCGCAGATAAGATCCGCTAGTTGCTGTGATATTTGACAACGCAGCCAGCCTGAACCTTCTGTTTAAGGAGGAATATGCAGAAGTCCTCTGCTGCAGCTTGAGAGATGAAGTCGCCGGTTTGTATGCGGTAAACCTTGATGTCTTCATTTACTGCATAAAGTGTAAGGTAGGGAACGAGATGCTGAAATTGTAGTGGGTGATTTTTGGTCAGCATCGACCAAAGTCTATTCGCCGTGTCATAAGAGCGCATAGCACCGATCTGGGCACGGAACTTTCCCTCCTCGGCTTCAACAGCGCTCACCACACGATACTCGTTGGGTAACCGAAAATTCCAGTTGTTAGACCACACAACTTCTTTGGGGCCGTCCTTTTCTGTCTCTAACGTAACACGCTGATCGATCTTATCGATGGCTCGGTGAAAACCTAGGGCTGCCGATCTTTCGATCCAATAATTTGCCAGTTCAGGTTCTTTCTCAGTGCCTATGCCAAGGTCATACATGTTACCGAGATAAAATTGCGCAGGTGGGTAATCTTGATCTGCAGCGACCTTGTACCACTGCAGTGCTTGTTTCGGGTTCGGGCTCGTGCCTTCGCCATCTTTGTACATTAACGCTAAAACTGTCTGGGCTTTAGGGTCACCTGATGCGGCCAGAGTTTTAAAAAGGGGTAGCGCGGCGGCGAACTTATCTTGCTGGTAGAGTTTGGCCGCTTCTTCAAATGAGGAGCGGGTCGCACTCGTCTGCGCGGCTGAATTCGCGAGCGGTGAAGCGAGTAAAACTATTGCCAGAAGGTTTGTAAAACAGAACTTAAACATCAGTGTTTTCGTCGCCGTTGATGAAGAGCCTTAGACTTAGTCGCAATCAGTTTTTCATTGCCGCGCTTAAAGTTGCCTGCTGCCTTTGCCATTTCTAATTGCCGCAGGTCATGTCGTTTACCCTCTACTATTTTCAGGAAGCGAATGGCGCCTTGCCCCTTTAGATGAGCAACGGAACGATTGTCCCTATGGATGTTGACCCCGTGATTCTTTAGGGGATGATAGCTAAAGTTGGTACTGATTTCTGAAGGTTCAGACATAACGGTTTCGGTCATGATAGATACAGGGCCACTATGCTATTGGTCAACGCTCGATGCACAGCATTAATTATAGGATTTTGCCAGACGGCCAATCGTGTCAAAGAAGCCTTGGCGGGTTTCATCAAGAATTTCAGCAACAGGTTTAATTGACTCGATGCGGCCGCTCACCTGTCCCGACAGCGGGATCGCTGACTCCATATCGCCACCGAAGTAAAGGTTCTGTGCATTGCCAAACTTCGGCATGATGTTTTCATTAATTTGCTTCTCGAGTGCTGTGGTTTTTTCAGTTCGCAGTGCGCGCAGGGCGGGTGAGTGAAACCGGTTAAGAAACACTGTGCCGGTTTCTTCAGCGTCAACAATGGCATTTTTCCAGTTGTCGTGTACGGGTGATTCGAGTGCGGACACCATGCGCGTTCCCATTTGTACACCTTCAGCACCGAGGGCGAAAGCCGCAGCCATTGTCGGTCCATCAACCATGCCACCGGCTGCGATGATGGGTACATCCACCTTGGATCGAATTAGAGGCAGCAACACCATCGTTGCAACATCATTGGGGTTCTTGAACCCACCACCTTCGCCGCCTTCGACGATTAAACCGTCGACACCTGCCTTAACGGCTTTCAATGCGGCTTTTAGCGTTGGAACAACATGAAAAACGGTCAATCCAGCTTCCTTCAACTGACCTGTGTACTTGGTCGGTGAACCCGCTGATGTTGTAACAAATGTGACACCTTGATCGATAACAAACTGTGCAATGTTTGGGTCGCGAACGAAAGCCTGGGCAATGTTTACGCCGAAAGGTTTGTCAGTGAGACCCTTCATTTTTTTGATTTCTTCTTTGATGACGTCCAACTCACCTGATGATGTTTCGATGATGCCCATACCGCCTGCATTCGATACGGCTGAGGCCAAAACTGATCGTGCAATCCATCCCATCGGGGCTTGGACGATGGGCAGTTCAACACCTAACATTTCCGTGACGCGATTATTGAATTTCATCATATTTTCCAGAAGCTCGCTTAATCTAACGTTTTTGTTATGCCTATCCTAAATAGATAGTTTGGATAGGTGGCTTAGACAGGTAGCTTAAACAAATAGCCTAAAAATAGTAGTCTAAATTAGTCTGCCTCGATTCTGATATAGCGCCTGTAGGTATAATTTATATTGGATTCGAAGTGCTTTTCTTCCTCAAGCTCGAAGTCACTTTGCTGAAGCGCTGGAAAGAAAACGTCGCCTTCGACTTCAGTGTGTATAGTCGTCAAGTGAATGACGTCCGCGTTATCCATTGATTGTTTGTAGATTTCACCGCCGCCAACAATATAGATTTCTTTATTTTCGGTGGCGGCAAGGCTGAGAGCCTCTTGCATACTGTGAGCGATTAAGCAGTCGGTCTTTGAGTAATTTGGGTTCGAGGTAACAATGATGGTGGTGCGACCCGGCAGCGGCCGACCAATACTGTCATAGGTGATGCGACCCATTATTAGCGTGCCACCCATGGTTATCTGTTTGAATAGCTTTTGTTCTCCCTTAACACGCCACGGAATTTCAGTGCCAAGGCCGATAACACGATTTTCCGTTTGGGCTGCTACCAGATGTATCGCCATTACATTTTCTCGACAGTTTGAATGCCTAACAGTTCAAGTCCTTGCTTGAGTATTTTTGACGTGATGTCAGCGATCATTAGACGACTGTTCTTGATCTCGTCATCTTGATTCAGAATCGGGCAGGCTTCGTAAAAAGACATGAATTGCCCGGATACTTCAAACAAGTAATTGCACAGGACATTCGCCTGAAAGTCATCAGTAACGGAATCAATTGCCTCAGGAAATTGTAGGAGTTTCACCGCCAGCGCAAATTCAACCGGGTGCTGCAACACAATTTTGCTATCGAGGCTTGTACTATCTATCTCTGCGCGGCGAAAAATACTGCGTATTCTTGTATAGGCATACTGAAGGTAAGGTGCCGTATTACCTTCGAAGGACAGCATGGTGTCCCAATCAAAAATATAGTCCGTGGTTCGATTTTTTGACAGTTCTGCATATTTTATTGCGCCCACACCAACAACCTCGCTGATGTTTCGCCTGATGGTCTCGTCTAAATCAGGGTTCTTCGATGTGACAAGCCGGAACGCTCGCTCAATCGCCTCGTCTATCACATCGATTAGCTTTACGTCTGCACCGTCTCTCGTCTTAAAGGGGGTGCCATCGTCTTTCAAGATGACGCCGAAAGGAAGATGCTTAAATACTTTGCTCTGCGTGAGGTATCCAGCTGCCTTCGAAACGGCGAACAGTTGACGCATGTGTAACCTCTGTCTTGCGTCGATGAAATACAGCGCGTTGTCTGAGTTTAGTGTCTGGCTTCGGTACCGCAACGCGGCAATATCGCTTGCCAGGTAGGGGTAGCCACCGTCTGATTTCTGGACGATCGCAGGTAATGGCTTGTCGTCTTTGCCTTTGAACTCTTCGAGAAAAACACACTTGGCACCGTCTGAAATTTCCAGCAGGCCTTTGTCTTTCAATTCTGACACGACAACGGCAAGGTCATCGTTGTAGCTGCTCTCTGCCTTAATGTCCTGGCGCGTCAAGGTAATGTTTAGCTTGTCATAAACACCTTGGCAGTGATTGATCGATTCAGAGATAAATTGTTGCCACAATTCCAAACAACGATCATCGCCGCTTTGCAGTCGAACGACGTATGCTCTTGCACGTATCGCAAATTCTTCATCTGACTTAAACAAGGCGCTGGCTTTCTTATAAAAGACTTCCAAATCTTTTAACTCAGTCGATAATATTTCTCCCGACTGCTCCAATTGATCCATGTAAGCAAGCAGACTACCAAACTGTGCTCCCCAATCGCCGACATGATTAGCACGCGTGACATCGTGGCCAAGAAAATCGAGGATACGAGCCGCTGCATCGCCCATGGTTGTGCTTCTCAAATGACCGATGTGCATTTCTTTAGCGAGGTTCGGCGCTGAGTAGTCGATGACGTAGGACTGGCGCGGCGGTGCCTCAATACCCAGCATCGAATCTGTGTGTAGTTTGCTTAACGCCGCAGCAACCGCTTGTGCATCAAGATGGATGTTAATAAAGCCAGGGCCAGCTATTTCAACCTTTTCAGCGATAGGGAGGTCGAGGGCTTCAATCACCTGCGCCGCCAACTCCCTTGGGTTCATTTTTAGCTTTTTGGCGGCGCCCATGACGCCGTTGGCCTGATACTGACCGAACTCGGCTTTCTGCGACTGTTTAATCACAGCACTACTGTCCGAGGCGCCTGCAAGTTGCAGCGCACGAGTAATTGATTGGTCTAGAACCTTTTTGATATTCATAGGGTTTTGGTATTCATAGAGTTTTAATTTTCATCGATTGATACAGCTAATTTGCAGGGTTATTTACAAGCTAAAAAGACCCGCTATTGTATGTCATCAGGGCGGTCTTGGTCTAACCGTATAGAAATGCAGTGGCAATCAATAAAGCCCTCGAGATATTGGCCGATGCGAGTTTTACTCAGTATTGGTACCCGTGAGTAAAATGTTGATACAGTGGTGGGGTATACAATCGATGTTATCGCGTTGTTGTGGTTCGATTTCGATGATGCGACTCAAAGAAAACAATAGGAGACCGGAATTATGAGAAACACTGGATTTCATCATGTCGCCTTTGCTTGTAAAGATCTTGAAGCAACGGTGGCGTTCTACGAGCGTTTAGGGTTTCCGCTGGTCCACACTGAAGTGCAGGGTGTGGAAACCAACTTTATCAAACACATATTCTTTGACCTAGGTGATGGCAGCAGCCTTGCCTTCTTTTACCTAAAAGGCGTCGGCGAACCTGAAGATTACCGGACTGACATATCAACAGGCTTAGCGTTACCGGTTTGGGTTAATCATGTCGCCTTTGCCGCAGATGCCGCACGTTACGAGGCTGTTAAGTCAATCATGACCAAGCAGGGTGTCGAACCGACGATGGAAGTCGATCATGATTGGTGCCATTCGGTTTATTACACGGACCCCAATGGCATCCTAATAGAGTTTTGCTTAGACACGCCAGGGTTTGAACAGAACCCTAAGCTGGCAAAAGAGCTGCTGACTAAGTTGCCTGCTGCCGCGCAATAGTTGCGAATATTAACGATGACAGTTGTGTGAGTAATAAAATGGAGAATGAATATCCCACCGAGGATCCGTCATTAGACGGTTTTGTTCGAGAATTTGTGTCTTTGGAGTCGGCAACGGGCCGGCGCAATCCAGTTGGTTTTGCACCCTGCCAGGGTTTGTACCATCGACCGGAAAATGGACCTGTTAAAGTCGCGTTCATTGCGACGCACTACAATGTCGATTTTAGTGAGCATTATCTGGGACCCTATTTGGCCAAACTTGGCTATGGGTTCTTAGGCTGGAATACACGGTTTAGAGGCAACGAGCCTTGGTTTATTCTCGAGCATGCGCTTGTCGATATTGCTGCCGGCGTGAATTGGTTGCGTGACGAGGCTGGTGTGGAGACGATTGTGATACTGGGCAACTCTGGCGGCGGCTCATTGATGGGTGCTTATCAGTCCCAGGCGACATGTCCCAATATTACAGCGCTGCAAGGCATGTCCCTTCCTGATGGGTTCGATAAATTACCCGCTGCAGATTTTTATGTTTCGCTCAATGCGCATCTCGGTCGCCCGGAAGTGTTGACGGATTGGATGGACCCATCAGTGACTGATGAGTTTGATCCATTGGCGATTGATCAGTCACTCAACATGTATAATCCTGAAAACGGACCCCCATATTCTGAGGCTTTCATTGCGAAATATCGTGCTGCACAGGTGGCTCGGAATAATCGAATTACCGCATGGGTACTCGAGGAGCTAAAGCGCGTCGCCGCCAGTGGGGTTAGTGAACGCGTATTCACAATGCAAAGGGTCTGGGCAGATCTTCGATTAATGGATGCATCAATTGATCCTTCACAAAGACCAATCGGTGTTTGTTATGCGGGAAATGCTAAGCGAGCAAACTTTGATGCTCGCGGTATTGGCAATTGCAGTTCATTGCGATCCTGGCTGTCGATGTGGAGTCTACAATACTCTCAGTGTCGTGGCGCTGACCATCTGGCAAGAATTAACGTCCCCTCGCTGGTGATACAGTCTCTTGGTGACTGTGGGGTTTTTCCTTCAGATGCGAAGGCTATTTTTGATGTGTTAGGTAGTGCGGACAAAGAAATCAATCTTGTTTCAGGGGATCACTACTTACTTGAGCCGCCTGCGGCGCGCGGCATAATTGCCGACGTCATTCATAAATGGTTGTCCGCAAGAGTGTTGTGCGAATAGCGAGCGGAAAATAAATGTTCTAAGTCACCGGTTTGTGACAGTGATGTCTTAAATCGCCAATCTTGTTGAATCACAATATGCGTCAGAGAAATACCCCATGACTGAAATGCCAACGTTTGAACTCGAACATCCCTATGCTGACTTATTGGGTTTTGTCGTTGAAAGCAAGGGTGATGGCAAGAGTCGCTGTACATTGCCGTTCTCCGAGAAGTTGTTGAACCCAAATAAGGTGGTCCATGGTGGCGCGATATACTCGCTAGCAGACACCGGCATGGGTGCAGCTCTGATGTCCGCGGTTAACGAAGGTGAATTTTGTGCGACTATCGAAATAAAAATCACCTACTTTCATGCTGTTGGTTCTGAGAATTTGCGTTGTGAAACGGAGGTTCTTAAGAAGGGGCGGCGGGTCGCGATGATGGAGAGTGAGATCTATAGTGGCGACAAGTTGGTTGCTAAAGCGACAGGTAGCTTCGCTGTATTTGGGTAGGGTGGCGTCGCCAATTAGGTTCGACATTGGCCGGGTGGTTATTGGTTCTAAGGCGTGGTCGGTTTAGACGCAATAGTACGTAGTAAAACTACGTAATACGTGTTTTCATTGTTGCTCGAGCAGTCAGTGGCTTTTGGGAAAGACTTCAATCTTGGTATAACGAATGTCTGCTTAAAAATGCTTGTCATAGCAGTAAGGCGCCTGACGCCACACTAATAACAACAAAAAGTAACCCAATTGGAGCATCCCTTATGAGTGAAGCATTTGATATTCCTGACCCCTATACGATTCCACTCGAAGATATTGATGTCTCGAACCCGCTACTTTACAAGTACGACGCTCAATGGCCGTACTTCGAAAGGCTAAGAAATGAAGCCCCCATTCACTACTGCAAAGACAGTGATTTTGGCGCCTTTTGGTCCATCACAAAGTACGATGACATCATGGATGTTGAGAAAGACCATGAAACATTTTCTTCTTTTCCGACCATTGTACTCGGTGATCAAGATGCCGATTTCACTGTAGAGCAATTTATTGCCTCGGACCCACCGAAGCACGATGGTCAGCGAAAGGCTGTCACGGGTGCTGTAAGCCCTCAAAGCTTGTCAAAGATGGAGCCGATTATTAGAGAACGTATCGCAAAGATCATGGACGAGTTACCCATTGGCGAGCCGTTCAACTGGGTAGACCGTGTTTCTATTGAACTGACAACGCAAATGCTCGCAACCTTGTTTGATTTTCCTTTCGAGCAGCGCCACAAGCTTACCTTTTGGTCAGATATGGCGACATCGGGCGGTAATGTTACGGGTGATGACAGCGTCACCAAGGAAGAAAGAGAAGCGGCTCTGATTGAATGCCTGACAGAGTTTACGGCACTTTGGGATGAGCGCGCCAAGCAGGATCCTGAAGGCAAGTATGATTTTATAACCTTGATGGCACACTCAAAACACTTCGATGATATGGATCCAATGGAGTTTCTAGGCAATCTCATTTTGCTTATCGTTGGTGGCAACGACACGACGCGAAATTCAATGTCGGGTGGAATTTTAATGCTAAATGAAAACCCTGCTGAATATGAGAAGCTGAAAGCCGACCCATCACTTGTTCCTAGCATGGTATCTGAGATTATTCGTTATCAAACACCCTTGATGCATATGCGTAGGACAGTTACGCGAGACACGATATTCAAAGGCCATAGCTTCAAGAAGGGTGACAAGGTTGCCATGTGGTATGTATCTGGAAATCGCGATTCAACGAAAATAGATCGGCCGGATGAATTTATCATTGATCGTGATCGTGCCCGAAATCACATTTCGTTTGGTTTTGGTGTGCATCGTTGCATGGGTAATCGTTTAGCAGAAATGCAATTGCGTATCGTCTGGGAAGAGATTCTTGCCCGCTTTAGCAAGGTTGAAATTGTCGGACCTGTCGAGCGTGCGAAATCTAATTTCGTTCGCGGCATCATCGATATGCCTGTCGTGTTGCACGCCAAGTAATTTAGGCGCATGTCGAATAAGTTAAAAATGAAAGAGCTTGAATCGCTTACTGGCGTTGGACGGGAAGCGGTTCGATTCTATATTAAGCAAGGCATTCTTCCGCCGCCGGACAAACCGAAGAAAAACGTTGCCCATTACAGCGAGGAGCATGTGTTGCGGATCAAGATGATTCGTAAGCTTCAAGAAGAGAAATTTCTTCCGTTAGGTGTTATCAAAAATATTCTCAATACGACATCTTTCGCGCAGCTCTCCACAGCGGGCAACCTGACGGAGTTTGAATTGGCATTTTCGGTCATGTTATCGGATGAACGAGGCAATGCGAAAAAGTTGCTGAAGGACGTCAAGGCAACACTTGGTTTTTCCGAGCCTGCACTGCGCGAAATGCATGAGCTGAAGATCATTGCGATTATTAACGACGATGCGGGTGAAAGCCTGGATGCGATTGATATCAAAGTTTTGGAGCATTGGCGGCAAATTTTGTCGATGGGCTATGATCAAGGTGCGGGTTATGACCTGCAGTTTTTGAAACGTTATGTCGATATGAGTCGGGCACTTGCAGAGCAAGAAGTCAGCTTGTTTTTTAAAGAATTCTCGTCACTGCCGGTCAAACAAGCGGCAAAATTGGGGAGTGAAGGCATAAAGATCGGTAACAATTTGATCGGGCTGCTGCACACGCGAGAGGTTCGTAAGTGCGTGCAGCAATTTGTGAAGAGACAATCCAATGAGAATTCAAAGACCTAGACGTGGTGCTTAATTTAGTCAGTCTTGTCTAATCCCCCACCCATGACCTAATAGCTTATCTCTTACAGGCTACATTCGAATGATAGGCGCGCCTCGCTCCGCCATACCCGGTTCAATCTCATTGAACAACTTTTTATAATGGTATAACGGCACCTTCGGAAACAGATGGTGAATACAGTGGTAATTCAGCCAGAGTCAAAGTGTAGTGGCCGGACGATGAATCCACGCAGGTAGTAATATTGTATCGGTGTTCTTATATCGCGCAGTTTCCCCATAGGGTTGAAGGAAGATCTGAGACATGAGCTTGAAGTGGGTGAATGACATGTTCTGAAAGTTCAGAATTGGCCGACCGTGATGAACAGTTGCATTGCGATAAAAGATGCAAAGAGAGTACCTCCTGCGGTTGATTTGGTGCGGAACGTTTATAAGAAAATTGCAGTGCAGGTGCTTGAAGATAATGCACAAGGCGAGTTAAGTGGCACGTTAGATGTCCCGTCTGTCTAGTATGCCTGCTTTAGGCGTACTGCTATAGGTGTGCTTAGTCCGTAGTATTACCATCGGAGAAATCGTAAGCAGGTTTTATTCAGATGATGGGAAATCGATTTCGATTTTGGTGCCGACGCGAAGTTGGCTTTCGATGTTGATTGAGGCTTGGTGAGATTTCACTGTTTCTAATACCTGATACATGCCCAAGCCTGTGCCCAAACCTTTCGGTTTAGTGGTGTAGTAGGGTGTGAACATGTTTTCCTGAATTTCAGTCGTCATACCTGAACCCGTATCTTCCACGCAAAGGTACACCCGTTGAGCGGTTTTTCTTCGTACCAGAAGGTTATCTGTACCCCTGCTGGCTGTCTCTCGAACGTAGAGACTAATAGTTAAAATCCCGCCATCGGACATGGCATCTCTCGCGTTGATAGCCAGATTCAAAATCATTTGTTCAATTTGAACTCTGTCAGCATGGATGAGCGTCATCGCTTGTGTGTAATTGAAGCGAATGGTGATACTGCTGGAAAGGCTGATCTGGATCAATGATTGCATTTCTTCGACGACGACGGTTATATCGACTGTCTCGAATTTAATTTCTTTGTCTCCTAAAAAGGCCATAAGTTGGCTTGTTAGTCTCAACGCTTTTTGAGATGTCGACTCAATTTCTCTTAAATAGCGCTTGGTGCTATCTGGCAACTCTGTTGAGTCGAGTGCTATATCACTGTAGCTGAGTATTCCCGAAAGCATGTTGTTGAAGTCGTGGGAGATACCGCCAACTAATTGGCCGAGGGTTTCGAGCTTTTGCGTTTTTTTAAATTGGTCACTCGTTTTGTTGATTGAAGCTTTGTTCGTATGCTGAGTTGCGCTGCGTCTATCAATTTTGAGTGTTGCTGTCGTACTGAAAACATTATCGGACTGTGCGCGGGCGACGCGGCGGGGCGTGGCGCGTACTACCCCGACGATAAACTGTGGTTTTAAATCATCGCCTAAAAATAGATTGAGTTCGCCATCTATCCATAGTGTCGAACCATTCTTGTGACGTATCTGTTCTTGGAACGTTACCGGCAGCGTCAATCTGCGTTGGTCAGCAACGATTGTTGAGACCAATGCTTTCATGTCGGTATAAGATTGTGGGCTGAGCAGCCCCTTGAGCGAGATTTTCTTCGCTTGCGTGTCGCTGTAGCCCGACAGGCTTAGAATTGAAGGGCTTACAAAATCTAAATTCAAGTCAAAATCCGCTGTCCAAACCACTTCCGAGAGATGATTAACAATCAATTGATATTTTTGTTCGAGTTGCTGCTTGATTACATTTACTCGGTGAGCATTATCGGACTGATTTTGTAATTGGCGACATTTTTCGATCAATGCATCATTCAAATTACGCAGTTCATGGGCGGACATATTGACAGTTGAAAGACTTCGAATGATTTTTTTTGCCTTATGAAGCGTTGGTGATACATGGCTGTAAGTGACGTTGAATTTGGCGCCCTGGTTTGTTTGATAGATATCAACTTCAGCGGGTTCATAGTCATAGACTTCTGTTAGCCCCGCCATTTGCCCAGCAAGGAACATATGAAAGGATCGGCAAGGAGGCAGATTGTCTTTCATGACGAGGCTAATTTCTAAATGTTTGTCTGTAATTTTCTTTATTGCCAATTCGCAGGGAAAGAGCTTTGCAATGAATCCTTGGGGCCCAAAACCAAGCGTATAATGCGCAATCAGAGAATGGTTTAAGCTACCCATTAGTTTGTAGACGGCCATGGTGTTATGTTGCCAGGAGTGACGGCCAGCGGTTCTGATTTCATGCTCGGCGAAGTGATGAAGAAACCGGTCGGACAATGTTCTGAAGCTATGCCAATCGATGAAGTTGCCGGGATCTTCGAGGTGTTCTTTCTTAAATGGTAGGTTTCGTAAAAGACTGTTGAGGTCTAGCTTTTGCTCGCGACAAATATCGACGCACCAGCCGAGGTTTCTGCAGGAGACTTTGCCTGGCGGCAAGGCCCGATCTTGTACTGTCGATTGTTGATTCGAATCATCCATGGTTTATTGGCCCGCTGAATGATTACCATAGTATGTTCCTGTTAAATCACGTTCAAGAGTTTTATCATTGTTGGCCATTTTTGAAGTGCGTTATGGCTTTTTTGTAGATCACTTTGAACGATTTAGACTCAACTTCGCCTTTATCGGTTAATTTATAAACACCTTTTTCAACACGTTGAAACCAATCGTAGTGATTGTTGCTGAGTATGCCGGTTGTCTTCTCACCAGTGCCATGCTGCCTTAGCTGCTTTGGACTCGTCGGCCCCAGTTGTGAGAGGCAGTATGCGATCAAAATCGCGTTCTCGCGGTAGGCAGTCATTAGCATCGTTTTAGTACTACCGCCAATATTGTAATCGCCGCTTCTTTCAGCTACTTCGGTCAGCAGCGCGCGGCGGCGTCTCGAGTTCTTTTTACCTTGATAGGGCATCGGGTCAAATTGTTTGCTCACAGTCATGCCCATGGGGTTAGTTTCAACCAGCAATAGGCCTAGCTCCAAACGTTTTAGTACCGTAATTACGCCGCGCCAATGGTGAGATTTTTTATTTGGCGCTGGCACAGCTACGTAGACAGAATCTGAAAGAGTTTGACGATTGGTTGCTTGAACTATCAATGTTAAATTGATGCTAGTCTTGAGCTCAACGACAATAACGTCGTCGTCCTTCGTTGCTACGATGTCGCAGTTTTTGACCTCGCAGTTAACCTGATAGCCGTGACCTTCAAGATAAGATTTAACCGGCGCAGACAAATCTGTTTCGAGCATTTCAATAACCCTGCTTGGCGAGTATTTGAGCTATTTTAATTGGCATCGTTTTTGACTAGTGACTTGACTCTAACGTCTCAACGAGTCGCCGATGTAGTCCGCCGAAGCCACTGTTGCTCATAATGACCACGTGTCGGATCTCCTTAGACTTTGCGCGTGCAATGATTTCATCGAGTAGCACATCGTGGGAATTGATGACTGACATTTTGGGGCCGTTAGATGAAGCATCTACAATTTTGTCAATATCCCATTTGATGTTCGCCGGTTTGAACCAAATCACTTCGTCTGCGTGCCACACTGAGTCAGCAAGCGTGTCAGCGTGAATGCCCAGTTTCATCGTGTGTGAACCGGGCTCGACAATTGCCAATATTGCATCCTTACCCACCTGCTTACGTAGACCTTCTAAGGTGGTTTCGATCGCCGTTGGGTGGTGAGCGAAATCGTCGTAGACGGTCATCTCAGCCGATTCGTAGATGACTTCCATGCGTCGTTTGACGCCGGTGAATTTCGAGAGTGCCTCGCAGGCAATCGCTGGGCTTATGCCAACGTGCCTTGCTGCGGCAATCGCAGCCAAGGCATTGTTCATATTGTGCAGACCGGTCATAGGCCAATTGATTTCACCAACGATCTTGTTTTGATCTGGACCGTTTAGACTGACACTGAAGTGAGAATGATCCTCTGATATGGCTGTGCCCGAAAGCTTTGAGCTAATATCAGGACCAAAGGAAAGGGTCTTAGACCAACAGCCTTTTAAGAGCACCTCGGCAACGTTGTTGTCGTTTGATGGATGGATGATTAACCCCTCACCGGGAATTGTTCGAACGAGTAGGTGGAACTGGTTTTGAATAGCTGCGAGATCAGGAAAGATATCCGCATGGTCATATTCGAGATTATTGAAGATGGCTGTTCTGGGATGGTAGTGGAGAAATTTTGAGCGTCGATCAAAATAGGATGTGTCATATTCATCAGCCTCGATAACGAAAAAATCAGTCTCGCCTAATCGAGCTGAATAGCCGAAATTCGCAGGTACACCACCAACCAAAAAACCCGGTTTTAAACCCGCATATTCAAGTATCCATGCCGTCATACTCGTTGTGGTCGTTTTACCATGGGTACCTGCGACGACAATAACCCATTTGTCGTGTAACAGATATCGACCCAACCATTCGGCGCCAGAGGTGTAGGGAATATTTTTTTCAAGGACGTACTCGACGGCGGGATTCCCTCGCGGCAAGTTGGCATTGCCAATCATCACCAGATCGACGTCATCAGGTATGTTGTCCGCTGAATAGGGTGATGAAATGTTGATGCCTGCACCGCTAAGCTGATCACTCATCGGTGGATACACGTTTTCGTCTGAACCGGTGACGGTATGGCCAAGCTCTTTTGCTAACAGAGCGATGCTGCCCATCAGCGTGCCGCATATACCTAAGATATGTAGTTGCAATTCGAAGTCCTAACTAATGAGTGGGTTGGTGATGATAACGACGACAAGTTCAATCAAGAACGCAATCATTGTTCCTTGAAGGATACTAATGCCCGCTGAGCGGTGTAGTAAGAAACCGACGATTAAGAGCCACCAGAAGAAGATGATGTTCTCCAGCGTAATGAATATGTCGGTGAGTAAACCTTCCTCAAGGCTATACGCCATAAGTTCCAGTGGCATGAGGCTGATAAGTAAAAGTGCATTTGTTCCTAATAACGCACCTATTGTGCTGAGATATCGGTGTGACATGGACTTGAATAGCAGTAATGCGTAAATAAGACCCGCCTCGAGTGCGAAACCGATAATGATGATTAGCGCTTTCATCGCAAGGGCGATGTCAGGGCGGGTAAATATTAGCGATGCCATGGCGATTAGGAAATAGAGCCCAAAAATCGACGCGACAACCTTGGCATTCGAAGGCACTCTTTCGGGACCGACCTTCAGTAAACAAATTTGTAAGAAGTAGATCAAGATTGATCGCATTAAAACACTGACCCAAAGAAATAAATGATGTTGGTATAAAAACCAAGTTTACCTGACAAAACTGACGCTGGCGTAAGCTTTTTTGAACGGTTATGGATGCTAAAAGACGTTATTGAAATTTCTTCTTGATGTGAGTCAAGAGTCAGGCGAAAAGCTCGTGACAGGGTATCTTCTCAAGCCTATATTTCTTTTTTCTTACGTATATTTCACTCATCAGTCGTCGCGTCCTCGGCACAACATAGGAGGTGTTGTGGTTTCTGAACAGGATTACAACTACAAAGTCATCCGACAATTTTCCATTATGACCGTTGTCTGGGGTCTGGTGGGAATGCTTGTCGGTGTACCGATCGCGATGCAGATCCCTAAGGAACGCGGTTTTTTGTTTGCGAGCGCTTTGGTTGCGGTCGGGCTCGTCATGTGTGCCGCACTGCTCGGAGCCACGGTAATGCTTTGGGAAATGGGCGCGATGCCAGTCTTCACAGACTAGTGATTAGATTAATTTGATAGAATCGTTTGGGACACTGATAGGGATCGTTTGGTTTTAGGTGCACGTAATGCTGTCGTGTCAAAAACTAGGTCCCTCTTAATGTACACATATACAATGCACATCACATCACATCACATCACATCACAGTATCGGTGATTAACGAAGCTCAGTGCTAAGTCGATTTATCACGAGTAACCCGTGTCAATCCCACGTATGCTCGGCATTAAGAACGCAGATATAATTGTCAGTAACATCAACATAACACCGCTTGTGACAAGCCCTGCCTGAATACTATAGTTATCAACGATGTAGCCGATGGGTATGATTCCGATGGGCATGAGACCGTGAGACATCATATCAATGCTCATCACCCGTCCGCGCATGCTCTGCTCTACCTGAAGTTGCACGAGGCTTCGGTTCATTGACATGTTGATGGCTGATAGAAAGCCAATGCACCCTATCGTTATGGTCGACCAAAGAATGCTTTCTGTGGTCGCGAAGATAGCGACAGCTGCGCCCCAGCAGAGGCTGGTAAAGAGTGTCCAGTTTCCTTTGTGCTTAAGTGACACGAGGCGTGCTAGCACTAAAGAGCCGCCTATAGCGCCGACGCCCATTGCAGTCATCAAAAATCCAAGGTCGTCAGGTCCACCGTTTAGTACGTCGGTGTTAAATGCAGGTAGAAATGTATTAATAGAAATGCCGAATAAAAACGGATAGATCGACAGTAATATGAGACCTCCAACGATGGGGGAGCCTTTTACGTAATTCATGCCTTCTATGAGATCGGTCATGGGTCCATTGTTGTTAGTTCTGTTGGGTTCACAGTCATGCTTGATGAAGGCGACTGTCACCGCTGAGGTCATATAGAGAACGGATAAGACAATATAGACAAGTCCGACGCCGTAGGAGGATGTGGTATCACCTTCTGCGAATATGGCAATCATGAAGCCGGCGAGGGCGGGTCCAAGAATTCGAGATAAATTCCAAGATGCTGTATTGAAAGCCATGGCGTTAAACATGAGTTTTTCGCCGACGATTTCTGGGATGAGTGCGGTTCTTGCAGGAATTGATATTGCCAAGGCGGTGCCGTTAAAAAAGCCAACAACAATAAAATGCTCGAACGTGACGTGGTCGTTGAAGACCACATAGGCCATGGCGAGTGTCGCGATGCCGTTAGCCAAGGGGGCCCAAGTAATAATGGGTTTCTTGTTGATCCTATCAGCGAGCACGCCACCAATCGGTGAAAAGATAATTTGCGGCAGCATAAATGCGAGGGTGACGTAGGTAAGATTCATCGCCGATGATGTCATCTCATAAACAAGCCAACCTTGTGCAACGAGTTGCATATTCATTGCAAAAGCTGAACCGAGCATGCCGATCCAGAGATAACGATAGTCCGAGACTTTTAGAGAAGCGAATGTACTTTTGTCATGATTGGCCGTTGGAATGGCCGCACCAGGTTCTTGGACCGGTGATTTCAAAATGATAATCCACCTAAGAGAATTGTCTGAGTATAGCGGAAGTAACCTGTTGAGAATATTGCTGCCGAGCAGATCATTGAGTTCGTGCAAGAATCGGAGGCGAATAGATGCGCCAGTGGCTGAATCGCGCTTGGCGTTAAACGATAGTCGTCGTCTCGATTGATTTAGCAATCGTTATGGCAGAGCCAAATTAAAAAAGCGGCTTAAGTAACACGACTGCGGTGTCACGAGGTATTGTTCGGGTAGGATTCTTATCGAGTTTGTTTGTGTGCTTAGATAAACCAAGTCGTTCAGCCTCGGTCACAGTCTCAGCCTAGTTGTAATATTTGATTTCACCTATTTCGATCTGAACGATAGGTTCCTCTCTCAAGTTCAAATACCAATCCGGTTTGGTCTGCGCATTATTGTTTTTGCGATCACAAGGTAGTCATCATTACATTTGATATATTGCAGGCCACTAACCTCGAGCAATTCAGTGTAACGGCCTTTAGTCGTGACAAGTAGTACGCCGGTATGAGCGTCGGCGTTCAATGTGTTATTCAATGTATGATTCAATGTGTTGTTCGATTTGTTCTTCAATGGCGCTATGGATTGATTCTGATCGGACGATTTAGCATCAATTTGTTTGGTATGCGGTGCTTCATCGGCAATCATTTTGGGCCTTGATACTTGTATTCGTCTTGATGTGCTGGTTGCTGCATTTACGTCAGGATGAACGAGGTTGCTAGCAGGGGAGGGCTAAACGAAGATAAAGGGTTGTTGAGCGGTGGGGCAATCGATAAGGCTGTGACCGGTGTCACAGCCCTGATGTAAACATTTACGAAGCAATAGATACAAAGTCGCGTCTTGAAGCGTTCCGATTGAAACCTGTCAAGACGCATCCAGTGCTATTCAATATCTATTCGGGTAAAGCAAGTACCCGCTTTGCGATAATGTTCATTTGTACTTCATTGGTTCCGCCATAAATGGTGACGGCTCTGTTGCTGAGCCAGTTTTTGGTGGTTTCAAGTTCCATACCTGAGAAACCTTCGCCATCCCAACCAATACCTTGGGTACCCATCAGTTTTGATTTGAGTTCCGCGCCATCGCGCGCCAGGTTTGCGCCCACCAACTTGAATATTGAAGTGGTTGTACCGAGGGTTTTACCCGACATGTTTTCTTCGCCGACCCGTTGGGCGGTTAGCGTGAAGGCACGTTCAAGCATGCTGTGGTTTAAGACTTCTTCTCGAGCGCCAGCATCAGCAATTTTGCCGTCTATCTCACCGGTGTATTGCTTGGCCAGTTCAACGAAATCATTCTTCTTCGGTTTTTTCTTCTTGCCACCGCCGCCATTCATGCCGCCAATACCAGAGCGCTCGAATTGAAGTAGGCGTTTGCCGACCGTCCAACCCTTGCCCATTTCGCCAATAAGATCTTCTCGGCTAGCAAGCGCATCGTCGAGGAAGGTTTCACAGAAAGGCGAGGAGCCGGATATCAACGAAATTGGCTTAATGGTCACGCCGGGCTGGTGCATATCGAGCAGTACGAAACTGATACCGTCATGCTTTGAGGCTTCGAAATCGGTACGAACCAGTGCAAACATCCAATCTGCGTGTTGTGCACCGGAGGTCCAGATTTTCTGGCCATTGATAACAAAGTTGTCCCCATCGATGATGGCTTTAGTTTGCAATGCAGCGAGATCGGAACCCGCGCCTGGTTCACTATAGCCTTGGCACCAAGCCACTTCGCCACTGACGATTTTTGGAATGTGGCGTTGCTTCTGTTCTTCAGTACCCACCTCTAGCAGGGTTGGTCCGATCATAGACAGACCCATGCCTGTTGAGGCTGGGATAGCTTTAATTCGTCCCATTTCTTGAGCAAGTACCTGTGCCTCTTCGCGACTGAGACCGCCGCCGGTGTACTCTTTTGGCCACATTGGCGCAGTCCAGCCCCGCTCTGCCATGACCTTTAGCCAACTTCGAGCCTCGTCTGTGTCATACACTTCATGCGCATCTTCCCAATGGAAAGAGCGATTGCGCATGGATTCGGGGCAATTAGCCTCGAGCCATTCGCGTGTTTCCTCGCGGAAGGTGTTGAGATCGATCATTTACTTACTCCTATAGAAAATTCACAGCGCTGAAACGAACCCTTATTAATAGCGTGTAACCTATCCAGTACCGTTTTGCTCACTCAGTCATTAAGGCATCCTTAAGGATGGGTACGGATAGAACGAAGTGTTGGATCTGAAGGGGTTTCAACCTGATGATGGCGGGAGTTTAAATTATCGGTTAGACGACAGCAATGCAGACGATGTTTCAATCGAGACTGTGAATCTTGGGTTATTCGCGCGAAATAGCGCAGTTTTGGTCTGTACTTCTAACGCTCAGAAACCGCTGAAGAGGGTGATCTGACTTTCAGCTATGATAGTACAGTAAGTGGTTATGCAGAAATGATAGCGTTAGAATCGCCACCTTCATCGATACAGCAATATGGGTATATTCGTAAGTGATTAGTCAAAATAGAACAATTGTCATCTGGCTCCTAACCGTCTGTGCAACCGTCTTTGCGATGGTCGTGGTTGGTGGGATAACGCGTTTGACAGAAAGTGGATTGTCGATGGTCGATTGGCGGCCTGTAATGGGGATTGTGCCGCCAATGTCCGTTGCTGAATGGACGCAGGCGTTTAATGATTACAAACAGTATCCCGAGTATCAAAAAATCAATGCAGGAATGTCGTTGGCCGAATTTAAGTACATCTTTTACTGGGAGTATGGACATCGTGTGCTTGGCCGCTTTATTGGTTTGTTATATTTTGCGCCTTTCTTTTACTTTCTCGTGCGTAGACAGATTCCAATTGGCTATCATCTCAAATTGTGGGTCGGTCTGCTGCTCGGCGGCTCTCAAGGGCTGATGGGATGGTACATGGTAAAAAGTGGTCTGATTGATATGCCGCGAGTGAGTCACTATCGGCTTGCTGCACATCTGGGTCTAGCGCTCGTCATTCTAGCCTATTTGTTTTGGTTAGTTTTGTCGTTGCTCAATGTATCGAGGCAAGGTAGCAGTCGTGCGTTCCTTCGCGGCACCTATTTACTTGTTGGACTGGTGACATTGCAGATCGTGTATGGCGCATTTGTCGCCGGCAGTCACGCGGGCTATGGTTTCAATACCTACCCTTTGATGAATGGTGATTTCATTCCAGATTTAGCGATTGCAATTTCACCTTTGTGGCATAATCTTTTTGAGAATAATGCGATGCTACAGTTTGTGCACCGCTGGGTCGGGGCCGCTGTGTTGATTCTGGCGCTGGTGCTAACGATTAAAGCGAAGCAATCAGGTTCAAAGGCAATCTGGCATGCGATGCTATTGAGTTTCTGTGGCATCGTCATACAGTTTCTATTGGGAGTGTTTACACTGATATATGTGGTACCGATTGAACTGGCGAGCATTCACCAAGCCGGTGCTTGTGTCGTGGTGCTGTTGATGGTCAATTTGACTTTCCGTGCTCAAATTCCGCAGTCCGCAAAGTGAAAGTCTGTCTTGCGCAGATAAATACAACGCCGGGCGATTTCGACGGTAATCTTCGCGCCATTAAGCGAGGTATTGATGTCGGATCTGCAGGGGATGCCGATCTCGTGGTCTTCCCTGAGCTAACGATCCCCGGTTATCTAAGTCAGGACCTGATATATCAGCCAAAGTTTATTGATCGCAATCTTGAAGTGCTGCAAGACATTGTTGACTATTCAGCAGGTCTGTCTGCAAATTTACATATTGTTGTCGGTTGCATAGAGCTCAACGAAGGCGTCGGCAAACCCTATTTTAATGTGGCGATAGTCATTGCTGCAGGTCAAATTGTAGGACGTTATATTAAACAACTACTGCCTTTTTATGACGTTTTTGATGAGCTCCGATATTTTGAGGCCGGCAACGAACTTCTAGTACTCGAAATAGCCGGCTCGAAGGTGGGTTTCACAATCTGTGAAGACCTTTGGAATGACAAAGGTTCTGATGATTATAGCTACGCCGACAACCCCATGGAAATGTATCGAAAAGCTGGGGTGGCAACGATCGTGTCGCTCAATAGCTCGCCCTTTGTTGAGGGTAAGCCTATAAATCGTCTAAATATGATTGCGCCGGGTTCTGAGCCGGATATGACGGTTGTATACGTTAATCAGCGTGGCGGCCAAGATGAGTTGGTTTTTGATGGACAAAGTTTCGTCGTGCGCAACGGTGATCTCCTGCATCTTAGCGAAGAACTTTTCGAGGACACATTTGATCTGGTTGATATTATGCAGGTCAAACCGATTGAATCGAAAGTTTATAAACCCGAACACTATGAGCGCCTAAAACATAGATCGCCAAAGCTTAAGGATTTGCTCGTTTTGTGTCTGCGAGATTACGTTGTGAAATCTGGATTTTCAAAATTGGTATTGGCCTCAAGTGGTGGTGTCGATAGCGCTGTCGTTTGCAAACTCGCCTGTGAGGCGGTGGGTGCGGAAAATGTTCATGCGATAAGAATGCCGTCCAAGTTTAGTAGCCTTCACTCCCGTGAAGATGCAATTAAACTGCATGAAAATCTCGGTTGTTGGGACTATGAAATGGAAATTGATCATGAGCCCACCGTGCAGTTGCTCAATGAGCGTTATCGCAGTACTGCTAAAATGTTGCCAACCGACGGATCAGAGAATGCAAAGCTAACGACAGGCGGTTACAATTTTATTGCTGACGAAAATATTCAGGCGAGAATGCGGGACCTTTATGTGATGCACTTCAGTAATGCTTTTGGTGCGATGCCGCTTTCCACCGGCAATAAAACAGAGTCCGCCTGCGGTTATTACACTCACTTTGATATGAATTTTAGTTTTGCGCCTATTAAAGACCTGTATAAATACCAGGTTGTTGACATTGCAAAGACTTACTCTGACATTCCCGAGAATATTTGGCAGAAACCACCGAGTGCAGAATTAGCGCACGGTCAAACAGATGAAGCGAGTTTGCTTCCCTATGCAATTCTCGATCCGATCGTGAGAGCTTATGTGGAAGACTATGTCAGCACGTATCCGGAATTTTCGATCTGGCTGAAAAATCAATTGATAGGAAAAGCAAAAGTAAGCATGGATGCGGACGTGTTGCGTCGATGGTCAGAGCAGGCCACGCAAGCGCAAAAAGATTTCGAACGAATCGTGGGTCTAATCGGCAGAATGGAATATAAAAGAAGACAAACTTGCCCTGGCACTAAAGTTTCAAAAGTTGCATTTGGCATCGGCCGTCGCATCCCGATTGTAGAGAAGTGGTCTTAGACTTTATTTCGGCTAAATTTCAAGCCAAATTGATCATCTGATTGATCTAAAACAATCAAATTTAGGGTTGATGAATGGTAAAATCATTTGAAACGCGGAAGTGAAAAATCATTCAAATTCAAAAATTGAGCTCGGCAAGAAAAGGTAGGGACACTTAATGGCAAATTACACAAAAGTTCTCCTGGCGCTTGATTTCCATAATGATAATCAAGCCATTATCGAAAAGGCGAAGAAAGTTGCTGCGGACAATCATGCAGAACTTGCTCTTTTACACGTCATCGAACCGTTGGTCATGGCTTATGCGGCTAACAATATGAGTTTCGGTCAGGAGATGGTCGCAGTGCAGACTGGCGTTCGGAAGAACGCTGAAGCACGTTTGAAAGATGTCGGTGCTAAGTTAGGCGTTCCAGACGAATTGCTGTTGCTTCGTGAAGGACAACCAGCAAGGGAAGTACACGCTGCCGTTAAGGAGCATAATGTAGATCTTATTGTTATGGGTACCCATGGGCAATCAGGCTTACAACTGTTACTAGGTTCTACTGCTAATAGTGTTTTGCATGGTGTTTTGTGCGATGTGCTAACAGTGCGCGTGACTGATTAATCAGCGGGTATTTAAAGGTACGGGGATTGTTTCCAGTTTAGTCGATCCAAACACTTAAGATGCCTCTTGGATTGTGCGTGCTTGCTATGGATACTATGTAGACAAACGTAAGCACAGCAAGCACCAGCGCGACTAGGCGGATGCGTTTCGTTTTGCCTCTACCCAGGGCGATTATTCCGAGACCTATATAGACAAAAAGCGCGATTAGCTTGGCTGTCAACCAATTGTCGATAAAAGGATATTGATTGATGTTGATTGCCAAGTAGATAGCCGAACCTAGTAGTGCGGAATCAATGATATGTGGCGCAACCTTGACGATCCGATGAGCCAGTAGTGGATGATCTAACAACATCCAAAATCCTCTGAGTGTAAAGAGGCTGATGGAAATGCCGACGCAAGTCATGTGGATATAGAGCGCGATTGGATAGGCCATAAAAGGTTGTCCAAATAGATTGCGTCAATTGTATGCGAAATTCAGGACTGTTTGTTGGAACGCGAATTTCGATTAAGTTGCTACCGGTGATTGAAAAAAGTGGTTGTTAAGTCGCCTGTAGGTGTCTGCCCTTCATTAGGGTTGAATGACAAACATAGTCGCAGTTAATTTTAGAAACATAGATCAACATGTAAGGATTTGGAATGCCAAAGAATGCTTTTTATGCTCAATCGGGTGGGGTGACGTCAGTCATCAACGCTTCAGCTTGCGGTGTCATTGAAACAGCGCGAGCCTCTAGGAAAATCGGCAAAGTCTTCGCGGGTAAAAATGGCATTATTGGTGCATTGCGTGAAGAGCTTATCGACACATCGAAAGAATCAAAATCTACGATTGCCGGATTGCGCCATACCCCATCAGGTGCTTTCGGTTCTTGTCGCTATAAGCTGAAATCGGTTGAGGAAAACCGAGCAGAGTACGAGCGTTTGATCGACGTTTTCAAGGCGCATGATATCGGCTACTTCTTCTATAATGGTGGTGGTGACTCTCAAGATACGGCTAACAAGGTCGCACAACTCAGTGCAGAGATGGACTATCCTTTGACTTGCATTGGGATTCCTAAAACCGTTGATAATGATTTACCCTTCACCGACTGCTGTCCTGGGTTTGGTTCGGTCGCTAAATATGTTGCTGTATCGACGCGGGAAGCGGGATTGGATGTTGCGTCCATGGCGGAATCTTCAACCAAGGTGTTCGTACTGGAAGTCATGGGAAGGCACGCGGGTTGGATAGCGGCTGCCGGTGGCTTGGCGAAGGAGGAGAAGAACGATCCGCCGCATGTCATTTTGTTTCCAGAGATCGCCTTTGATAAAAGTAAATTTCTTGCCAAAGTCAAAGATAGCGTTAAAAAAGTTGGTTTTTGTGTCGTCGTAGCTTCTGAAGGTGCGCAGTATGCCGATGGGCGATTTGTCGCTGATGCTGGATTGAAAGATGCTTTCGGGCATACACAGTTAGGCGGTGTCGCGCCGAGTCTAGTTGACATGATAAAAGAAGCGCACGGTTACAAATGTCACTGGTCAGTTGCTGACTATTTGCAACGAGCGGCTCGACACATTGCCTCGGGCACCGATGTTGAGCAGGCTTATGCGATGGGCAAAGCGGCGGTAGATTTTGCGCTAGCGGGTAAAAATGCTGTTATGCCGACGATTGTTCGAAAAAAATCCAAACCTTATCGGTGGGTAATTGGTGAAGCGCCTTTGTCCAAGGTTGCCAACGTTGAGAAGAAAATGCCGCGTGGCTACATTACAAAAGACGGTTATGGTATTACGGCGAAGTGTCGCGAATACCTTGAGCCGCTTATTTCGGGTGAAGACTATCCACCTTATAAAAACGGTTTGCCTCAATATGTGAGGCTCAAGAAACAACTTTTAAAGAAGAAACTTAAGCCCTTTGATATTTCGCAGTAACGCCTTTTTTGAAGGCGTATAGCTGACAGTACTTTGAGAGCGACTTTGCTTATAGAGCGACAGCGCTTTTACAGCCACTACGCTTTTTGGCAGTCAAGTCGCAGCAAGAATAGTCTACCTTGTCGCCTTTTCGATCGCGGTATCACCCCAACCGACAAGTTTATTGTCGATGAAGACTAAGGGTGTTGTTTCATTTTTTGTTGTTCGTCCGTCATCATCGATTCTTTTGGTTCGATAAAAAAGTACTCGGTAATCGTCACCGTTCCCCTGGAATGCCTCCGAAATGTCGGCTGAGCCCAAATCAGACTCGATGGCTGCTCGACTTTCGCCAATACTGAGTGAGTTTATGTAGCGTGAATTTTTCCCCTGCCGCTCCTTCCAATTGTCTTCTCCATCACCGTGCCCATTGCCGATGGCAACGACACAGCCGGAGAGGGATAGAGTCAGTAGTAATAAGCCGAAAACATTTACCGTTTGTGACATTGTTTTTCCTTTGTGTGTTGGTTGTGACAAGCATAGTTTAATTTTGGTTAACCCAGACTGAATGAGTCTGACTACGTCATTTTTTATCGCGACAAAATTGACGTTTTTAAGCAATGCCGCGGGTTAGCGGGTAAAAGCAATGAGATATAGTCAAGCAAACGCCGTGCCATAGAATATTCTTAATTTAATCAGTGGTTTAGGGTTGTCGACCTATCGTTAGTTGGTGAAAAAACGCAATGTTTGGCGAGTTAGCTAACGACGTCTAACAGCCGCTCTCATTGATTTGGTTGATCAGCCCCATCCCAAACTCGATGAAACTGTCCGGTGCTTGATTCATTTCGTTCGCCTGGTTCGTCAATCAGGTTACTGGGTGTGTGCCGGTCGGCTGACTCATGTCTCTCAGCAGCTCCAATACCAGAGGCTGGATATTGAAGCGTCGGATGGCGTCAGACTGATCGCGAAACACGAGAAGATGCGTGGCTTTAATCTCTTCGCTCCAACATTTTCTGTATTTGACGGGCAGGGAAATGATAGGCGACAGGTACCGCAAGAACCTTCACTTTTGGTTTTCTCACCACAAAAACCCTCTGCGAGTTGTATATCACCACGAGACATTTCGATGACAGCAAAGGGGTTAATATCTGTGCGAGCATTGCTGTTATTACTGTGCTCATAGCTAGGACCAATGCTTTACACGTTCATTTTACTTGCTTGTTGATATTCCTCGAATATTTATTGTTAGTTATCTCGCTTTTTAACTAGCGATAAATACAAGACCGATAAAGGTCGCAAATGGTTTCTTAAAATGAACAAAAAGTGTTGGCTACTATCTTCTAGAATTTGATCAGATCAATCAGTTGCTGTACATGAAGACTTTGATATTCCGAGTAAACACAGGATGAGTGTGGTGTTATGAGGATGTTTGGTAGTTGCCACAGTGGTGAATCGTCAGGCAGCGGTTCGACTGCAGTGACATCCAATGCGGCACCCGCAATTATTTCATTATTCAGGGCCCACAAAAGTGACGTTTCACAAACAGTTGTTCCCCTTCCGAAATTGTATAGAAAGCTGTCTTTATGCATCTTTTCTAGGAACCGCTGATCAATAAAGCTATTTGTTGACGGATCGCCAGGAAGCAAATTGATCACATGGTCAGCGGTTGAAACGATTGAGTCCAGTTGACTGTCATCAATATAGATAACGCCTGTGGTGTTATCTTGACCAAAACGATGTGCACGTTGATAGCCGTGCACGGTAAGCCCCATAGACGTTAAAAGCGCACCACAGTGCTGGCCTATGTTGCCATAGCCCAAAATCAAAGCCGTTTGATCTTTTAGCAACCGAGAAAAGCGCTGGGTTGTTCTGTCCCAGGTATTATTAGATTGCTGCTTGATCATGGCGGGTAAATTGCGCGAAAAGTGCAGGATATAGCTGAGCATTGTCTCGGCGATCATCGGTCCATGAAATGACCCGTAGTGGGTCCTAACTTGTGCAGATGGATCCTCATGAACCCAATTTTTGCCTGCTGCAGGGGTAAATATGCCGCGAAGTTTGGGCGCCTTGTTGTACCAAAGCCTGTCGAAGTACCAGGTATCTAACCATTCAATATTAGCGAGTTGCTCTAGCATCTCTTGGGTGGAATGGAGAAAGACGAGTTCGAGGTTGGGATGAGCCTCTTGGAGTGGTTGAAAATCTTTTGGCCCGAAGTGAAATGGCTCAAAGTTTTCTTGGTTTGGATCGGATTGCAGGTAGATATGTAGCGTAGTCATCAGTCAGCAGCCTAGGAATGTCGTTAAGCTTTGTTAGCGTAGTGCTCAGCAGTGCCTGTTTAGCCCGAGCGAGAAACAGATTATAAATGCCAGTGGCTGATGTGTGAAACAAACTGAAGCCTAAATAAAAAGGGCGACTGTTAACTTTCGCTAACCGCCGCCCTTTAACTTTCTAACAATGACCTAATTTGTAGAGGTCATTCATTCACCTTTTTTACAACAGTGGCGCAATGACCAAACTAACAATTGCCATTACGTTAATAAGGATGTTCATCGCTGGACCCGAAGTATCCTTGAACGGATCACCAACCGTGTCACCAACAACAACAGCCGCGTGAACGTCTGAACCTTTACCACCAAAATTACCCTTCTCAACGAATTTCTTAGCGTTGTCCCAAGCACCACCAGCGTTAGCCATCATCAGCGCTAGCAGAACACATCCGAGCAAAGCACCAGCGAGCATTCCGCCCAGACTTGTTGCGCCAAGACCGAAGCCAACAACCGCAGGCATAGCTACCGCGATGATTCCGGGTAGGATCATCTTTTTAAGTGCTGCCTTTGTTGCAATATCGATACACGTGGTGTGATCTGGGTCAGCAGTACCTTCCATAAGACCCGGGATCTCGCGGAATTGACGCCGAATTTCCTCAATCATTTCCATCGCGGCATCACCCACGGCAGTCATTGTGATTGAAGCAATCAAGAAAGGTAGTGCACCACCGATAAACATACCGACGAGTACTTTCGGGTCAGACAGTTCGAGCGAGAAGCCTGGTTGAGTGCTGCTCATTGTCTCGACAAAAGCTGCAATGATAGCCAGTGCCGCAAGTGCAGCCGCGCCAATTGCAAAACCCTTACCGATAGCAGCCGTTGTATTACCCACTTCATCAAGACCGTCCGTGATTTCTCGGACTTCTGCGCCCAAGCCACCCATTTCAGCAATACCACCGGCATTATCCGCGACAGGACCATAGGCATCGAGTGCCATTGTCATACCGACAGTTGCCAGCATACCGACTGCGGCGATACCGACACCATAGAGACCGGCGAACTCAGTAGAAACGAAAATGATGGCAGCAATAGTCACAATTGGGATGACAACCGATTCCATACCAACGGCGAGACCAGTAATCATCACTGTTGCTGTACCTGTCTTGCCGGATTCTGCAATCCTTCTGACAGGTCCTTTAGCGGTATAGTATTCAGTCACGAGTCCAATCAATATACCACCGACCGTACCAGCGACGATTGCCCACCAAACATCGATACTAATTCCAAATGATTCGGTAAGGAAATAGGCCGCAATAATTAGTGCGACTGCGGATATCTGATGCCCCATTCGCAGTGCTGTTTCCGGTGCGCTGTTGGACAGAGAACGAACGATCAATATACCGATGATTGAACAAATAAGGCCAGCAGAAGCTAACATTAAGGGAAGCGACATTAGCGCCTCTCTGCCACCAGTAGGTGCCATTTCAGAAACACCGTTAGCACTGCTCATTGCCAAAGTTGAGGCAATTGCGATGGTGGCAATCATGGATCCACAATAGGACTCGAATATGTCCGAACCCATGCCGGCTACGTCACCTACGTTGTCGCCAACGTTGTCTGCGATCACGCCTGGGTTTCTGGGATCGTCTTCGGGGATGCCTGCTTCTAGTTTACCGACAAGGTCTGCACCGACGTCTGCACTCTTTGTGAAGATGCCACCGCCGACACGGGAGAAGAGTGCAACGACAGAGCCGCCCATTCCGAATCCGTGAATAGTATGGGCTGTTTCAGGATCGCCACCGAAGTACCAGTAGAGCGTTCCAAGACCGATAAGGCCCAATGAAGCAACACAAAGCCCCATGATTGAACCGCCATAGAAAGCGACGGTTAAGGCGCTTGCAGCACCGTTTTCTTGAGCTGCCGTGGTCGTTCTGACGTTTGCTTTGGTTGCAGCAAACATGCCGAGATAACCCGCCAAAGCCGATGTTAGTGCACCTACTGCGAAAGCAAGCGCTGTGCCGCCGCCGAGAGCGAAATATAGAATAACGAATAGCGGACCGGCGAAGAGCGCCAGCATTAAATATTCGCGGTGCATGAATGCCATCGCTCCTTCATGGATTGCATCAGCAATTTTTCTAATATTGTCCTGACCTTCAGGAAATCTGGTCATTAGGATGTAAATAATAAAGGCACACACAAGGCCAAAAACGCCAAACAGCGGCGGCAGATTGGTCATCTCACTCATAGTTGATCCCGATTGTTTTAATTATTGTTGAATTTATTGTTTTTATTCAGTTTGGGGCGTGGTGCCGGAAACCAAGCAGCTATACTACAAAAGCGAGTCCCATCCGTGAACACTTAATTAGGATATTTCGCCCTTAAATAAGGCAAAAGCCCGCAAATGGACTCAGCCTTCTTGTAGTAGACGTCTTAGATCAATTATTGCGGCATTTGCGCGTGAGATATGAGAGCCCATGACAAGTGAGTGATTTGCGACAATGCCTAATCCATCGCCGTTCAGAATCATGGGACTCCAAAGCGTATCTTGAGTTGGTTCAAGTTCTCTAATAATTTGTTGCAAGCTGACGCGTGCATTCTTTTTTTCTAGTACATCCTTGAAATCGATTTCAATGGCCTTTAATAAGTGAATCAATGCCCAAGTTGTGCCTCGGGCCTCATAGAAGACGTCATCTAATTCAGTCCACGCAGTTTTTACTTGCGCTTCGTGTTGGGCGTCGGTTGATTGTACGGCTGCAGAGTCGCCCGCAAGAGACGTATCCAGTTGTGCTTTGCCAACACTGGCGCTGAGCTTCTGGGAGAGACTGCCGAGTCGCGTCTCTACTTCTGATAGCCAAGTGCGCAAGTTATCTGCACGGGCGTAAAACTGGGCAGACTGCTGATCATTGTCGCCGAGGCGACCCAGATAATCTCGAAGTGCATTGATGCCCTTTTGATATTCGGCTTCGGTTTCCGGCAACATCCAGCTGCCACTGTCGAAATAGAATTGGTTCTCGGCGGTAACGAGACCGTTGTCTTCGGTTGATTGTGATTGAGAGCGACTAAGATTGTTACGCAGGGTTCTGGTCATATCTCGAATCTGTACGAGAACACCAAACTCCCAATTGGGTTGATTGTCCATCCACGTTCCCGGTGGCGAAATGTCGTTGGATATATAGCCACCTGACTTGGACAACAGCGTGTCAGCTAGCTTGATTGTGGCAGCGACGGTCGCGCTGCCGACGACGATTTTCACACCTAGCTGATTTGTTTCCTCTGCTACAACATCTGCGACATTGAATAGCTCTGCTTCAGAATCCCACAAATAGCCCACCACACCGATAAGGGCGAGGATGAGTGCAAATAGCACGAGAACCAGCTTGACCGCCGATGAGGGTGACGATGTTTCGAGGGTGTCGGAAATCGTATCAGAGATATCGTTCCCTGAATTTTTGGAAAATTTCGCTTTGATGTCTGAGATAATTGCCAATTTCGTCACCCGCTAGCACATTAGAGTCTAAGCCGTTATCTTAACCAAAAATGATGGTCGGGTCTTGTTAGTAAAAGCGCCGCCCCTTAAGTCGAAGGGCAGGGAGGGTTATGTGCTCAGGTTCGGATTGTCTTGTAGGTTATCGTCACGGATACAAGACGCGCACTAAAGGCACGGTAGAGCGTAAAAAGGTTGCTTTCACGCGGGTTGTCGTGGCGTCATTGAGTTGTTTGTAAATCCACCGTCCGTCCTTGTCGGATCGGGCAGCAATAACGACGGAAGCGTTATGTTCTTCTACTATTAACGCTATCTTTTCTAACTGAACCGCAACGTTGTCGGATCGATTTTGTAATTCTGAAACTGAGAGTTTAAATTCCAACTGTTTTGCCAGTTTACTTTCTTCTATCTGCATATAAACAGCGTTGATGTTTGGGTGTGCATCATCGATGGAGCGTGCCTTGTTTAGGTAATCTAATGCTTTTCTGTAGTGTTTTTGCTCAGCAGCATTAAGTGCCCAATCCAGATATTTTTCAACAATTTCAGTCAAACCGAGATTCGCGTAATTGTTTTCAGGATCAATGGATAGCACCTGCATATAGATGAGGTAGGCATTTTCTTCTACTGGTGTGGTAAGCCGATTGTCTTGAAAAGCGAGGAAAGCGTCGCTTAGTAGTATATTTATGCGATCGATTTGATCCAGACTTAACCCGTTAGACCTCTCAACGTTTGTATTTTGTATCGTTTCTTGTTCGGAGCGGCTGCCCTGCTCTAGCATCTGACAGCCGCTTAGGCCCGCAGCGCAAAGGATCAGCAAGCAATATGATATTTGAGTGGGTTGGAGAAACATTTTGTCCTTATTCATGTTAACGAAGTAAAAAAACACATATTCGGTTTGGCCGTCACGTATTTGCCGGTATTGGCTGTAGTTTGACGTACACTGGGGTTAACTATCAATGAAGACAATTTTTGAGGTCAGTGACAAGCCATGAGTAAAGCAAATTTTGGCGTTAGCTTGCAGCAAATTTGTAGATTCCCCTATTGGATGTTTTTCTTTGCATGCATAAGTGTACAGAGCATTGCGGCCAGCGAGTTCGGTTCTGGTGGTGTTCGGTTAGGTAATTTGCCATCGGCGCAAGTTGAAATATTACCCGTTGATGAGGCCTTTCGACTCACTGCTACGGAGGTGGACGGCAATGCCGTTTTGTACTGGCAGATTCAGCCGGGTTACTACTTATATAGAAACAAACTCAATGTTGATGCCAATAAGGCCATTGGTGAATTGGCTATACCTAAGGGAATAGAGAAGACTGATGAGTACTTCGGTGAAGTTGAAGTCTATTTCGATGAGCTGGAGGTTATCGTACCGATTAATGCGAGACTGACAGATGAGACTGACGCTACACTGGAGTTTAAAGTTACTTATCAGGGCTGTGCAGAGGCTAGAATATGCTATCCCCCACAAATTGTCCTAATAAACCCTTAATTTCCTAAAATATCGATAAAAATCTCGTTGCGGGATAATTTAATAAAATGTTGAATCCATTCCTTAGCACTTCGTGCGTATGATTAATAATTCGATAAAATGTAGATAATATTAGCTATATTCGTCGATCTCCTAGAAAATGTGGAAAATAACGAAGGTTCATAAAATGAAAAAGCTCCTGACAATTCATGGTCCTAATCTAAATCTGCTCGGGACACGTGAACCTGAGATTTACGGTGCAATGACGCTGGCAGATATTGATGCGGGTCTTATCACCCAAGCAAAGACGGCTGGACATCAAATGGAATGTTTCCAGTCTAATGCAGAGCACGAGATTGTTGATAGGGTTCACTCAGCAAGAGAGCAGGGTGTTGCTTATATCCTAATTAACCCCGGTGCTTTCACCCATACCAGTGTAGCGATAAGGGATGCACTATTAGGGGTGGCGATTCCGTTCATTGAAGTTCACTTATCTAACGTGCACAGCAGAGAAGCTTTCAGGCAGCATTCCTACCTCTCAGATGTGGCGGTTGGATGTGTGATTGGTCTTGGTGCAGGCGGCTATGGACTGGCGCTGCAGGCAGCAATAGAGAAACTGGAGGATCAGTAGTGGATATCAGAAAAGTTAAGAAACTCATTGAGCTAATGGAAGAATCAGACATTTCAGAGATAGAAGTGAAGGAAGGTGATGATTCGGTGCGCATTAGCCGAATGAATAATCATTCACTTCAAGCAACGCCCATTGTCCAGTTTACCCCAGGGACCGCGAACGAGCCGTTGCCGTTAGCGAGTTCTCCATTGGCGCCGGACGTTGCGTCCCAGCCAAGCGGTTTCATTGTTGCTGCGCCGATGGTTGGAACCTTTTACAGTGCACCTTCGCCAGGATCACCTGTTTTCGTTGATGTGGGTACTCGCGTCTCTGAAGGCGATACGCTGTGTATCATTGAGTCGATGAAAATGATGAATCAGATTAAGGCAGAAAAGAGTGGTGTGATTGAGGCTGTGCTCGTTGCCAATGAGACAGCTGTCGAATACGACCAACCTTTGTTTACTATTGTTTAATAATGATTAAGCGCGTTTTGATCGCAAACCGTGGCGAGATCGCAATGCGTATCTTGCGTGCCTGCCGGGCATCCGGTCTTCAAGTTGTCGCGGCTTACGCTAAAACGGATCGGCAATTACACCATCTGCAGTACGCGGATGACACTATTTGTATTGGTGAATCGAGCTATCTCTCGATTGATGATTTGATTATGGCAGCGACGTTGACCGGCTGTGATGCTGTGCACCCCGGTTACGGGTTCCTTTCTGAAGATGCTGAGTTAGTTGATGCGGTTGAAAAAGCGGGTTTACATTTTGTCGGTCCATCATCTTCGACAATGCGCGTTTTGGGTAATAAATCTGAGGCTAAATCTGTTTTTTGTGAATTAGGTTTGCAGCCAATACCCGGTAGTGATGGTCTAATAACCGATGTGTCGATTCTCGCTGAGGTGGCTGAGCAAGTTGGCTATCCGATATTAATAAAAGCGGCATACGGTGGCGGTGGACGCGGTATTCGACTCGTTGAGAACCGTGAGGAGCTGGACCTCGCGTTTGAGGTGTCAACAGCTGAAGCGATAGGTAATTTTGGCCGAGCAGGCGTTTATGTTGAGCGATATTTTGCCTTCGCGAGGCATATCGAGGTTCAACTTTTAGGCGATGGGCAAGGTAATGCAATTCATTTCGGCACTCGGGATTGTTCAGTACAGCGACGAAACCAGAAGCTAGTTGAAGAAGCGCCAGCACCGGGTTTATCTGATCAAGTATTAGATGACATCGGACAGCGCGCTGCGCAAGCATTGGCGAAGCTAAATTATAGAAATGCGGCAACCATGGAGTTCTTGTACTCAGAAGGTCAGTTCTACTTCATGGAAATCAATACGCGCATACAGGTTGAGCACCCCGTCACAGAAATGTTCTGCAATATTGATTTGATCCAAGCACAATTATCCATTGCTGAATCTGGATGCCTGCCGGTTACCCAAGATCAGATAACACCCGTCGGCTGTAGCATTGAATGTCGTGTATTAGCTGAAGATATCGACTATAGACCTAGCCCCGGTACTATCACGAAGCTTGCACTGCCCGGAGGTCCAGGCGTTCGGATAGATACTCACCTGTATAGCGGTTACACAGTACCGCACCAATATGATTCACTCATCGCTAAAATTGTGACGGCGGGTCGAACTCGGCAGGAGGCGCTACGACGGATGGTGCAAGCACTAACAGAAACTAAGATCGAAGGCATTGAGACCAACTTAGCGCTATTACTTGCGATTTTGAATGAAGACGACTTTAAAGAGGGGCGACACCATATTCGTTTCATGGACCGGTATACCGATGGACTTAGACAGCACGCTGAAACGGAGCCAAGCAATTGAGTTGGATAAAAATTACCGCCCAATGTGATTCTAGTGAGTTGGAGGTGCTGGAAGCTATTTACTGGTCTACCGGTGCCGTCTCGGTGACGGTGGAGGATGCAGAAGACAACCCTATCTATGAGCCGGGCCCGGGCGAAGAGCCGCTTTGGGATAGATTGAATGCGACAGGCTTGTACATGGAAGGTACAGAGATAGAACCGATAAAAACGCACATCAGCAATACCACGTTTGATTTGTTATCTGTTGAAACTCTCGGCGACAAAATTTGGGAAAGAGAGTGGCTGACTCGATTTAAACCTGTCTGCTTTGGTGATCGTTTATGGGTTTGTCCGACGGGACACACGGTGAGTGAAGAAGGTGCCGTGGTTATGAGCTTAGACCCTGGTCTCGCCTTTGGAACGGGAACCCACGCGACAACAAGGATGTGCTTAAGTTGGCTCGATCAACACATTGACGAATCTAATCTCTCACAACCATTCAAAGTTTTGGACTTCGGTTGTGGCTCCGGTATTTTGGGTATTGGCGCCCTGTTACTAGGCGCGAAATCGGTAACGGGGGTTGACAATGATCCGCAGGCATTGGTTGCGACGATGGACAATGCGGAAAGAAATCATATTGCTGATAAATGGTCTGTTAAATTACCCGATCAGTATGTTGTTGAAAAACATCAACTCGTGATTGCGAATATTCTTGCTCAACCGTTGGTCGACCTTAGCGAGCTGCTGCTCAGTTCACTGGCGCCAGGAGGGGATATTGTATTGTCTGGAATTATGAAGTCTCAGTCGGACTGGGTACAAGAAGCTTATCCGATTCGATTTGAGTCTGAGACAGAGCAAGATGGTTGGGTTTGTCTACATGGTAAAATGGACTAATGTCCTACGAGATTATTACCCAGTGCCCGAATTGCAGCACCTCTTTCAAAGTTAAGGAGGTTCAACTTAATGCTGCCGCGGGTGCGGTTCGTTGTGGTGCCTGCTTAGTCGTGTTTCAAGCGATAGAGCATATGCTGCAAGACCTTATAGACGAAGAGCTAGTAAACGATTCATCTCGCGACGCTCTTGATAGCGATAGTGAGGCAATGTTTGCAGACTCTGAGTCGCCGGCTATAGTCCAGCATGAGACATCGAGCGGGGCATCATTGGAAGAGCCATTGGAAGAGCCATTGGAAGAGCCATTGCAAAGCACAGAATCATCGAACGACAATTCTCGCTTCGATATTCGAACGATTGAGCCGCTTAGTGATTCGTCTGTAGATGAAACTGTTGCGTCTGAAGCTGACCTGTCGATTGAATTCCAAACCAGCAATGCTCAACAAAATTTTCAAAACACGGATGCAATGTTAGCTACGAAGGTATCAGGTCCAGTTGTTGATAATGACGACAGGCTTGAGGAGGCATCGACTGCTGCACGTAAGGATACAGCGAGCGACACCGGTCTGCCTTTTTTACATGGGCAGCAAGGACAGACAGAGGATGAATCCCCCGAGGCTGGTGAAGAGGCCGATTCGCTAGCATCAGCAGGTACAATTGCAATTTCTGGGGAAACAAGCGATGACGCTAATCCAGCCGATGGGACGATGCCTCAAGATATCGTCACAGACGAGTTAAAGAATGAAAGGCTACAAGAAGATATCCTGCTAGATGACGTTTTTTTGGCGGATGAACCGACAGTGATCAACATCAATGTTGATCCCGAACCGGTTGAGTTAGATCATTCCGCCGCTTCTGTTTTGGAAACAAAACAGATCCTATGGGCAGTGTTCAGCCTCTTTCTTATTATGTCTCTACTTTTGCAGTTCGGTTGGTTTAACCGCAATGAGCTCTCTCAGCGACTTGAATTGCGGGACGTCTATCTTCAACTATGTGAGCGGGTGCCCTGTCAGCTAGCTGACTTTGTTGATGGTTCTGCACTGGCAATCTCAGATTTGGTTGTTCGGACGCACCCTACAGTTGACCGCTCTTTGACTGTTGACGCGATTTTAAGGAATAGTGCGCCGTATAAGCAAAAGTTTCCCAATTTAGCACTTCAATTCTCCGATATTAGTGGCCGTACGATCGCGGCACGAGAGTTTGTACCTCGTGAATATCTAGGGGGAGAATTGATTGGCAGGAGTTATATACCCGCAGCGACTGAGGTCAGGCTGTCATTGGAGATTGTTGACCCTGGAGATAGGGCTGTCGGTCACGCGTTGAGTGTGCGGGTGAATTAGCCTCTTTATCTTGCTAACATTCGTTCTCGTACGTTTGTGTCTGGTCATTCCCTCACAAGCTCAGCTTTACGAAACGGCGAGTCCTGTTATAGGATCTTTTACAAGAACCACTACAAGAACCACTACAAGAACCACTACAAGAACCACTACAAGAGCCACTACAAGAACGGCTATAAGAACTATATCGAGAGACAAATGAAGATCGGTCAATATGAACATCCTAGTCAAGTTATCGTCGCTCCCATGGCGGGCGTGACCGATCAACCTTTCCGTAATTTATGCCGTGAACTCGGCGCGACTTGGCTGGTATCCGAAATGGTGACCAGTGATCAAACTCTATGGCATACCCCTAAGTCTAGAAACAGACTCAGGTTTAGCGATGAAGCTGGCCCAAGATGGATACAAATTGCGGGCGGCGATCCGCTAATGCTTGCTAACGCCGCCCAGGTAAATGAAGGCTTTGGTGCTGAGATTATTGACATCAACATGGGCTGTCCAGCGAAGAAGGTGTGCAAAAAAGCGGCTGGGTCGGCCTTGCTTAAGGACGAAAAGCTGGTCGCTCAGATACTTGAGGCGGTCGTTTCTGCCGTGGATGTTCCGGTAACCCTAAAAATACGTCTCGGCTGGTCTGATGAACAACAAAATGCAGTGAAAATAGCAAAGATAGCGCAAGACAGTGGTGTTTCATTGTTGACTGTGCATGGCCGTACCCGTGCCAGTCGTTTTACAGGAAGTGTCAATTACGCAGCGATTGGCGACGTTGTCGATGCGACGAGCATTCCTGTTATTGCCAATGGTGATATTTGTTCAGCCCAGCAGGCTCGGCAAGTACTTGATCAAACCGGCGCAGCAGGAGTAATGATTGGCAGGGCTGCGCAGGGTAATCCTTGGCTGATCAATCAGGTGGAATCGTATCTTTCATCGGGTGAATTAATAAATAATCCAACTTTTGGTGAGATAAAAACTCGTCTCGTCGCACATCTAAGTAACTTGGCTGATTTTTATGGCCAAGTAATGGGCCCTCGTATTGCGAGAAAGCATGTGGGTTGGTATTTGGCTAGGGTTACTTCAGCTCAAGACGTCGATGCAACGCAACAAAAGCATGGTTTCACGCAAGCCTTCAATGGTATTGATACTGTCACTGAACAGATAGATGCGATTGTCGAATATTTTGCGAGGTTGGATGAGCAACAAGCGAATTGCCTTGAGAAAAAGCAAGTAGCTGCGTAACCACGGAGTGGTTCATAATGAGTGATCAACCAGTCATGTTTCTTAGAGAAGAGTACCGGAGAGAACCTATTCCCGAGTTTCACCCACCGACCCTTGCTGAAACAGTCGAAGATTCTGTCGATGGGTATATGAAAACAATGGACGACCAGGAAGTGAAAGATCTCTATGAATTAGTCCTGTCAGAAATTGAAGCACCATTACTCGAATGTGTCATGAAGAGAACAAATAATAATCAGTCGCAAACGGCTCAAATCCTTGGTCTAAATCGCGGCACGCTTCGAAAGAAGCTTAAGAAGTACCATCTACTGTAAAAATTCCCTTTGTTTCTGAGGGTGTGTAAACTTGCGTACGACTCAAGGATGGCGTTGCTGTCCTTGGGTAACTTTCCTGCTCGCACAAACAGCGTCATCAAAATAACGCTGCAAATATTGCTGCATAGTAGGCTTAATTAGGTAAGTTAGCACAACAAGCACCGGCTTCTACAATGACAAAGGACCACGATTGCGATGCTATCGTGGTCCTTTGTCGTTGTATTTTCTCTTGCTGATAATCAGGAACTTTCATGGAACAGGTCAAAATCAAACGCGCATTGATTAGCGTCTCAGATAAAGCTGGGCTCGGCGATTTCGCGGAGAAACTTACGGCGCTAGACGTCGAGATTCTATCAACCGGCGGGACCTACAAACTACTAAAGGAAGCCGGTTCTAGCGTTAAAGAAGTTTCTGACTACACCGGTTTCCCAGAAATGATGGATGGTCGGGTAAAGACGCTTCATCCTAAAGTACATGGTGGTCTTCTAGGTCGACGCGATGTAAATGGTCAAGGTATGGACGCTGAAGTAATGGCGAAACATGGCATACAGCCGATTGATCTTTTGGTGGTAAACCTTTATCCCTTTGAGGCCACCGTCGCGAATCCTGAATGCACTCTCGCTGACGCGATTGAGAATATCGATATCGGCGGTCCGGCGATGGTTCGGTCTGCCGCAAAAAACTATGAAAGTGTTGTTGTCATTGTTGATGCCGAAGATTATTCAACGGTTGTTGAAGAGTTAAATCTAACGGGGGGAAGTGTCTCAGCGGAGACTCGTTTTAATTTGGCGGTTAAAGCCTTTGAGCATGTCGCGAAGTATGATGCGGCTATAGCCAATTATCTGGGGAGTATTAGCCCAGAATCTAAGGGCAGAACACTATTTCCTGCGACGATAACAAATCAATATAAAATCAAACAAACGATGCGATATGGTGAAAACCCGCATCAAAAGGCCGCCTTTTATGTTGAGCATGACGCTTCGCAGGGGACGGTCGGATCTGCAATACAAAGTAATGGCAAGGCGCTGTCCTATAATAATGTTGGCGATACCGATGCAGCACTTCAGTGTGTATCTGCATTTTCTGAGCCGGCCTGTGTCATCGTTAAACACGCTAACCCTTGTGGCGTTGCGGTCAGTGATAATCCTTTGCACGCTTACGAGCTTGCGTTTCAAGCAGATACGACGTCAGCTTTCGGCGGCATTGTAGCCTTTAATCGGCCGATATCAGGTGACGTGGCGCAGAAAATTATCGACACACAATTTGCAGAAGTTGTTATCGCTCCAATGATCGATGACGACGCTAAGACTGTCTTCTCAAACCGAAAGAATATTCGTGTGCTTGAGTGCGGCAATCTCCAACGAGATCGCGCTGGTGAAATGCATTATCAAAAAGTGCTCGGCGGTATGCTGGTTCAAGAAGCAGATTTATCTTTGCTTGATGATGAAAATCTTAAGACTGTGACGGATCGTGCGCCGAGCGAGGATGAGAAACGCGATCTACTCTTTGCATGGACCGTTGCAAAGTATGTCAAATCTAACGCCATTGTTTATGCCCGTAACCGGCAAACCGTAGGCGTCGGTGCGGGACAAATGTCACGGGTATATAGTGCCAAAATTGCGGGTATTAAAGCTGAGGATGAAAATTTGGTTGTACCTGGTTCCGTCATGGCATCGGATGCATTTTTTCCATTCCGCGATGGCATTGATGCAGCAGCAGAAGCGGGTATTACTGCGGTAATACAACCTGGCGGTTCTGTGAGAGATGAAGAAGTGATTCAAGCAGCGAACGAGGCGGGCATGGCGATGATGTTTACTAGCATGCGCCACTTTCGCCACTAAAGGTTGAAGACTAAAGAGCTCTGGAGAGCCCTATGAAAATACTGGTAACCGGGTCGGGCGGCAGAGAGCACGCTTTAGCGTGGAGAGCAGCACAATCGAAGGACGTGGAGTGTGTTTTTGTCGCACCGGGTAACGCCGGCACCGACAGCGATCAAAAACTCGTGAATGTCGATTTGGACGTCATGGATATCGATGCTCAGGTGGCGTTCGCGCTTAAAGAACGTATCGACCTTACGATTATTGGCCCAGAAGCACCTTTGGTAGCAGGCGCGGTTGAAGTATTCAATTCTGCCGGCTTGAGATGTTTTGGTCCCAGCCAAGCCGCCGCTCAATTAGAAGGCTCAAAGAGTTTTTCGAAAGACTTCCTTGCACGTCACAATATACCAACCGGCAGCTACGGTAGTTTTGATTCGCCGGATGAAGCTATCGCTTATGCGGAATCGATGGACTTACCCATTGTGATCAAAGCCGACGGTTTGGCCGCAGGCAAAGGCGTTGTTATTGCGTATGAATATGCCGAGGCGTTTGAAACGATAAAGGATATGCTTAGTGGTAACGCCTTTGGTGAAGCTGGATCGCGGGTTGTTGTAGAAGAGTTCTTAGCGGGAGAAGAAGCTAGCTTTATCGTCGTCGTTGACGGGGAGCATGCGCTGCCGTTTGCTACTTCACAAGATCATAAAGCCGCTTTTGACGGTGACGTCGGACCCAATACCGGTGGTATGGGCGCTTATTCACCCGCGCCTGTAGTGACACCTGAAATCCACAAAAGGATTATGGAGCAAGTTATTTTGCCGACCGTCAAAGGTATGGCATTAGATGGGAACCCATACACGGGATTCTTGTATGCGGGACTCATGATTGATGGAGAGGGTAATCCGAAGGTAATAGAGTTCAACTGTCGATTTGGCGATCCTGAAACACAACCGATTATGATGCGTATGAAATCTGATTTGGTACAAATTTGTAACGACGCTATAGACGGCAACTTAGCGGGAAAATCAATTTTATTCGATGAGCGAAAAGCAATTTGCGTTGTAATGGCTGCCGGCGGCTATCCGGCCGATTATAATCGGGGTGATTCTATTGAAGGGATTCCAGATGCATCGGAGTCATCGAAAGTCTTCCATGCTGGAACGCAAATGGTATCTGGCGAGGTCGTCACAAATGGCGGTCGAGTTCTTGGTGTCACATCGCTTGGCGACAGTGTTGGTGATGCACAATCCCGTGCCTATGAAATCGTTAAAGGTATACATTACCATTCGTGCCAATATCGAACGGACATTGGTTATAGAGCAATAGCGAGAGAAGACTCTTAATTTTGGGGAATAATAAAAATATGAGCATCGAAGTAAAAAAGACAGATTTAGATTTTTCGGAAATACATGAACGGATGCAATGGTATGTCGACCAAGAAATTATTCCTTGTTGCAATACATTGGTTTTACAAGGCACTGATGTTGTCGATGTAAAGACTTATGGTCCGCTCGATCACGAAACTAATCGACCTCTCGCGGAGGACTCCATTTTTAGAATGCACTCAAGCACAAAGATAGCGACGTCTATTGCCGCAATGACTTTGTTCGAAGAGGGCAAGTTCAAATTAGATGATCCGTTGGAAAAATACCTTCCAGAGTTCGCTAATATGAATGTGCTAAAGGCAGGTGCGACCTCTATTGACGAAGTTGAACCCTGCTTAGGCTCAATGAAAATAAACCAAATACTTAGCCATTCGGCCGGCTTGTCCTATGGCTTTGTTGAGCCGGATTCAGTTATTGATCAAGCATACAATGCAAAGGGCATTAACCCGATGGCGCCGGGATCACAGATGAAGCTTGAGAGCCTCTGCAAAGACCTAAGTGAACTGCCACTCGCCTACCAGCCGGGTACTTTTTGGCGCTATAGTTTTGCAACAGATGTAACCGCAAGGTTGGTAGAAGTGTTGTCTGGGCAGCGGTTTGACGATTTTTTGAAGGAGCGCATTTTTCAACCATTGAACATGGTTGACACGGATTTCTATGTGCCGGTAGAAAAGCAAGACCGATTTACAACGATGTATATGCCTACCAATCCACTCGATCCGATGGCGAGTGGATATGTTAAAGCGGACGACCCTTACGAAGGCGCAAACTCGAAACCAACGACCTTTTTGTCAGGTGGCGGCGGATTGATGTCAACCCTGTCTGACTATCTTAGCTTTGTTCAAATGATATTGAATGGCGGCGAATGGAAAGGTCAGCGTATCATCAAGTCCGAGACGCTGGACCTGATGCGCACTAATCAATTACCTGCAGGTGTTGGTGTCAACTTTCCTTTTTGGGAAATCCCAGGCACAACCTTTGGTCTTGGGTTTGCACTTAAACAACAGCCTGCCGAAGGCGAGCCGGATTCTGCAACAGGTGAGTATCATTGGGGCGGTATGGCGGGCACCCACCTGTGGATGTCTCCGAATTCAAACCTCGCGGGCATCTGCATGACACAAAGAATGCCGGGGTTTTGGCACCCTTTCAGTCATGATTTTAAAAGGTTGTCCTATAAAATAGCCGGTAACTAGGCGTCACCAGATTTGTGTAAAGAGGCTCCTGTTACGACACGTCCCTTAGGAGATTACTTCTAAGAGATCGCTTCGATCTGGGCTCGTTTGATAGCGAGTCCCAGTTCAGCGCCCTGATATTTTTCAGCCAAGTCCCTGGCAGAGACGCGCGTTGCACGCTCATAAACATCAAGCCAGTAAGATTGATTGTTTGTACCTTCATCAATTTTTGTCATCAATGCTAGCAGCTGATTGAATCTAAAAAATCTCTCCTTACGTCTGAACGCATCAATCGCATAAAGCCATTGGATCGAATCCTCTGCTGTACCAATATGTTGCCAGCCTTTTCGTTGGGTGCTTGAGAGCAGGCTCAACTCTGTGAGGCGATTCGGGCATTTGAGTTGTTTTGAAAAAGCGCTGATATCTGATTTTGAATTGAAGTGCAGTAACCCGGCAACCCGGAAATCTTTTTCGCTCGTCATCGCGGCAACCGTCGACAATCTGTCCACGCCTTGCTTCGTTATCATTGGCCAGAGTTCTTCGCTAGCGCCAAGTTGATCAAGCAGGTGAAAAAACGCGCTGACGGTTTTTGTTGCTAGTGCTCTGTCGAATTCTGCGTAGATACGTTCCGGCGGAAGCTCTCTTAGGTCGCCGCGTGCGACCATATGTCGCATGAGCTCGAAGGTACTTTCGTGAACTGTAAAATTAGTTAGCTTGGCTTTGAATCGAGCAAGGCGGAGAATTCTCAAGGGGTCTTCTTCAAATGCAGTTGAGACATGCCTTAGAATACAATTGTCGAGATCTTTGCGACCACCATAAGGGTCGATGAGTTCGCCAGTGCTGGACTCCGCAATCGCATTAATGGTCAGGTCGCGCCGCAGTAGATCGTCCTCAAGCGTGACAGATTGGCTTGCATCACACTCAAAGCCTTTATGTCCCTGGCCAGTCTTTCGTTCTAATCGTGCAAGCGCATACTCTTCTTTTGAGTTTGGGTGCAAAAAGACCGGAAAGTCTTTGCCCACGGGCGTATACCCGAGTTCGAGTAATTGCTTTTCCGTACCTCCAACGACCACCCAATCCCTTTCTGTTACGGGATAATTGAGTAACCTATCGCGAATCGCTCCGCCGACCAGATAAATTTCCATAGCGTATTATTATCTATTTATGGCTGAAACGGAAAAGCGACGTTTATTCTCTAAACAATAAGCAGTGAGTTCTCGCCCCCAAACACATCCCGTATCGAGCGCCAACATGTTTTCTTTGCCGCTAGAGCCCTCAAGTGCAGCCCAATGACCGAACAGAATGAGGTCATTTTCATTGCGGGCGAAGTTGAACCAGGGTGAGAAGCCCTTTGGTCGATTTTTTGACTTGTGGGAGAGTTCTAACTCACCTTCGTCACTGCTAAAACGCATTCTTGTTAAGTAGTTTGTGATGGTTCTATGGCGCATTGATCCTTCTAGCGCGTCATGCCAGATGGCAGGTGTATTGCCATACATGTTTTCAAGAAATTCAACGAAGCCATCGCCCTTTAATACGGTCTCAACTTCTCTTGCTAATGTGTTAGCTTTTTCGACCGTCCAGATATGGGGAATACCCGCATGGACGAATGTGCAGTTAAATTCATCATTTGAATGTACCAAGGGTTGCTGCCGAAACCAGTCAACAATTGCTGCCAAGTCTGATGAGTTTAGGATGTCTTCGAAGGTATCTTTGTTTGACGGCTCACGACAGCCTGATGCGACGGCTAAGAAATGCAGGTCATGATTTCCGAGTACGGTAGAAGATCTTGGTAGGGAGCGAATCAGATTGATCGTTTCTAAATTTTTTGGACCACGGTTAATCAAGTCGCCCAAAAAGTACAAAGTGTCTGTCTGCGGGTTGAAACTAATTTTAGATAACAGTTCGCAAAGCTCATCATAGCAGCCCTGCACGTCACCGATGACGTAGGAGCTCATGCGCAATGCCTCATGATGTTGTACAAGCCCTAGATTCAAAATGTGCCAGGATGTTCAAGTAATCTTTCAGATCGAGATTTTCTGGCCGGAGCATCGGGTCAAGTCCAATCTCTTCAAGTCCCTGTGCTGTGATGAAACCTTTCAAGGCGTTGCGAATTGTTTTTCGTCGCATACTGAAGGTTTTTGTCAGTAGTGTTTGTAGTTGCACCATATTTACGTTTTCGGAAGAACTTCGATGCGGTGTCAATTTAACGATGGCAGACATAACCTTGGGGCGTGGCGTGAATGATTCGGGGGGTACCGTGAACATGTTCTGCGACTCGCAGTAAATTTGAGACATGATAGACAGACGCCCATAGTCAGACGTTGAATGCGTTGCTGTAAGACGGTTCACAACTTCCAACTGAAGCATGAAGTGCATATCTTCTATGTCGTCTAGGTGCTCGAAAAGTCGAAATAGCAATGGTGTTGAAATATTGTAGGGCAGATTTCCGACAACTCTGATTTTCTTTCCCTTTGGTAGCGTGCTTAAGTCGAGCTTTAGAACATCGGATTCGATTATGTTTAGATCGGGATGCTTAACGCGAAGTGAAAATGCGAGATCACGGTCAATCTCAATAACATCTAAGTCGCAACCTGACTTAAGTAGTCGGTCAGTAATCGCGCCATGACCGGGACCGATCTCAATAAGATGCTCACCGGGTTTAGGATCAATAGTCCGAACAATCCGCTCGATTATATTCTTGTCTTTAAGAAAATTTTGGCCGAATCGTTTTCTCGCCTTAACCATAATCTAGCTGCTCTGACACATATTAATCGCAATTCTAATCGCGGTATCTAAGCTGCTAGCGTCGGCTTTGCCGGTCGCAGCTAGATCGAGGGCTGTGCCATGATCAACCGACGTACGGACGATGGGCAAGCCTAGGGTTACATTGACAGCATCGCCAAAGCCCTGATGTTTTAATACAGGAAGCCCTTGGTCGTGATACATCGCTAGGACCACATCGGTATTGGAAAGCATCGCTGGCGTAAAAGCGGTATCAGCCGGTATTGGTCCTATGACGTTGATGCCTCTACTCTTCGCCATTTGAATGACAGGTTCGATGACATCAATCTCCTCCCTACCCAGGTGACCTTGTTCACCGGCATGTGGGTTTAATCCACAGACCAAAATGCGCGGCTGGTCGAGTTGGAACTTGTTGATCATGTCGTGATTTAGAATTTCTATTGTTTCGAGCAAACTTGATTGCTCTATCGCATCCGCCACATCTCTTAGGGGGAGGTGTGTGGTTGCAAGTGCAACCCGAAGCTTTGATGTGGCAAGCATCATGACAACGCGATCAGTCTGGGTTTTCTTGGCCAACCATTCTGTGTGACCTGAAAATGGATAGCCGGCATCGTTAATGATGGATTTCTGTACCGGACCTGTAACCATGGCGTCAAAGCGTTTTTCTAGGCATCCATTCACGGCGATTTCTAGCGTGTTCAAAACATAGCCCGCGTTGTCACTATTTAATTGGCCGGGGATTGATGGTACCGCGGTCGTGACTGGCATTAGATTAAGCTTATTAGCCTGCGCGCCCGAGGCTTGGGTTATGACATTAAGCGGGCAATTCACCTTAAGTAGACGTGCGCGCTCGACCATTAACTCTGGGTCAGCGATGACGATTAACGTCGCCTCATATGCCTCAGGGACAAGAGATAAGCAAATATCAGGACCGATTCCTGCGGGTTCCCCCGGCGTGATCGCAACGATAGGGTTAGATTCTGATTTCGACAAAAGCATCTTCCCGAATTTCTGTTATCCAGGATTGAAGTTCTTCGTCCCACCTTTGGTTGCGGAGATAACTCTCAGCTTGGCCCATACGAAAATTCTCACTGAAGTCTTCGATCCGTCGACCAGTGACTTGTAAAAAGTGAAACCCGTGGGTTGTTTCGAATACCTCAGTGACTTCGTCCAGGGTGGACTCGGTTATCTTTTTCTCAAATTCAGGTACGAAGGTACCCGCTCGATTCCAGCCTAGATCACCGCCGCTAAGTGCTGAACCGGGGTCATCGGATTGTAATTTTGCGATCTCTTCGAAGTCTCTGCCGCCAACAACTTCTTCGCGCAATGACTCGGCCAATTCACGCGCTTCTTGCTGTGTTCGAATTTCAGAAGATTGAATCAACACGTGGCGTACTTCAGTTTGCTCGACTTGCCCTTCAACTTTTGCACCTTTTTTCTCGAAAAGCTTGATGATGTGGTAACCGCTGCCACTTTTGATGGGTCCCCTCAGTTCTCCCACAGCCATTTCTGGCGCAACATCGGAGAACATGGTTGGTAACTGAGCCGCTTTTCTCCAACCAAGGTCGCCGCCTTCTAGTGCATTTTGTCCGGCACTCTGTTGAATGGCTGTTGTCTGGAAGTCTGCACCCGCGTTTAGGCTCTCTAGAAGCGAATTACTTTGGTCTCGAACTTTTCCGATCTGATCAGCATTCGCGTCATCCGGAACAGGCAAAAGAATGTGCCCAAGGCGATATTCATCAGCAGTCACGACACTACCTAAGTCTGACTCAAGGAAATTGCGAAGTTCCTGCTCATTAATTTTAATACGTCTGCGCATGATGCCCTGTTGCACTCGGCTGATTTTAATTTCCTTGCGAATTTGCTCCCGCATGTCGGCGAAAGAAATACCGTCTTTTTCAACGGCAACTCGAAAACTCGCCAGACTCATTTCGTTTTGTTGGGCAATACCTTTCATGGCATCGTTAAGCTCTTCATCGCTAATCTTAACGCCAGCTCTATCTGCCATTTGTATCTGTAAACTCTCAACAACAAGGCGTTCAATAATTTGTTCGTTTAGAACGTCTGCCGGTGGCATCTTCTGACCGGCACTTCTAACTTGCTGTTCGATTGACTGGCGTCGCGTGTCGAGTTCAGATTGCATAACAACATCATCATCGACGATAGCAATAATACGATCTAGCATAACGACATCAGCATGACTGGCAGCCATAAATAGAGCTAATACGGTTAGGCTAAATATTTGCATGGTGGCACTTAACAACTGTCTAAACTTGTTCATTTACAGTCCTATTCTATTTTCTCTGGCTCGATAGCCTGGAATTGCGGTTTCTAATAGCGAGTCTAAGCCTTTTCCGACTGTTGCAAGGCCCTTGAGTTGGAACTCGAAGAAAATGCCCGTATCCGGCGGTGTCGTCGTATCGAATGTTGGAATCAAATTGCCTGGATTATTCGGGTTGTCAATTAAGTTGATCGTTGTCGTAGGCGATTTTAAGAACCTACGAACCACCAAACGGGTTTTCCAGCAACAATCGTTATATTCTAGACCAACAAATGACTCAATAGTTCGATGATCATCCCATCGAAAGTTCCAACGACCTATCGCACTCCAGTTTTTGTAAACAGGCCAGATGAAACTAATATCTGACTCTTCAGAGCCTTGAGTAAGCGATGTGCGCTGTAATTCGGGGCTAGTATAGACGTAATTGAGGTTGAAAATTTTTCTTTGTCCTGCCGCGTATTTTATGCCGACCGTGCCGCGATTTGAATTGCTGCTATCAGGCTCCCACTCGTAGCTGGTCAACAGTTTAAATTCATCTGTTAGTGATAATGAAGCATTGGCAAATATGGGTGAGGTTTCAGCGGTGGGGTCTTGGCCTAGCGCAGGTGCAAAAACAACCTCACGGTCCTGAAAGTAGAAGATCTGTCCTACGCTGAAACTAAACAGTTGAGCGCCGGTTGACTCAGACATCAATCGACTGGTGAGTCCAAGACCGACCTGATTTGCATCGCCGATTCGGTCATAGCCGCTAAAACGATTCGTTCGAAACAGTGAATAATAGGATTGGCTTGGGTTACTGGCGTCAAAAAGCGGTAGATCGTCTTGTTCATCATTCTCGACGTAAAGGTAGAATAACCTTGGCTCGAGGGTTTGCTGCAAGCTATTTTCACCCAACTTAAAAAACCGATCGAACACGAGTCCTGTATCGATTGAAAAAGTCGGTGTTGTTATCTCTGGGTTTGACCGAAAACGAGCGGGTCCATCATCCAGCGTGTATTTTCGATGAATGACGCCAATTGTAGGGATAATGAAGCCCCATTCGTTTATGAGTGGCAACTGCATTTTTAGGTCAGCAACCGCTCGTTCCCCGATAATTCCAAGTTGAGTGCCAAGTACATTGGTATTCTCTTTATCGAAATAGGTGTATTCAAACAACGAAGTTAACTCGATTGGCCCCGTCTGGCCGCGCCAGGCAGCGGTCAATGCAGGGAGTCTTTCGTACTGTTCGATGGCTAAAGGGTCAAGATTCTGGAAGCCCTGAAGTTTCACACCAAGATTCCAAGCGTCGCCTCGATACTGAACCTGTCCTATGCGATCGAGCGCCGGTGCGCGAATATCGGTGAGACTCGATTCAACGGGATTTATATATTGATCGACGGAGGTGGCAACGTTGCCGCCGATATCTTGCAGATATTCTATGTCGGAAACTGCGGAGTAGTTTACTGACGACTTCCAACGTGAGTCTGAGCCACCCTCGTGTCTTAAGCTCAGCAACCACCTGTCTTGACGCACGAAGTCTCCAACGGGCTCGGCTGGTGCGCCGGGGCCGGGGCTGATATAAGTGCGATCATCGTAGATTTTATCATCCTTGATATAACCCAAATTGACTTCGTTCTCGGAGCGCTTTGTTATGTGGCGTAGCTCGCCTGCGTGTATCAGGCCTCTTTTCCACATCGATCGAAGCTGATAAGTCGCATCGTAGTCGGGCGCCAGGTTGAAGTAGTAAGGGATCTGTAAGTCGGTCCCACCGTCTGAATCGTATCCAATGTAAGGCACGAGAAAACCGGACTGCCTTTGTTGGTTAATTGGGAATTTCAAGTAGGGCATGTAGAGAACAGGGATATCTTTGACTCGAATTGTGACATTCCTAGCAACGCCAAAACCCTCTGTAGGGCGAATTTCAAAACTTTTCGAATTCATAGTCCAGGCATTGCTGGTGGGCTCGCAGCGAGTGATACTGGCATCATCCAGCAGGATATAACCGCGGGCGTCTTTTTCCGCTGTCGCAGAACTGCCTCGAAAGCCAGACTGATGGAAAAGAAACGTCGATTGATCGATGACACCTGTACCGTCAAAAAGATTTGTCGTTGCATGTTCGCCTGTCAACAACAGGCCCGGTTCTCTGATCTGCAGTGGACCATCGATCTCAGCGATTTCAGTTGTCGTATTGTGATTAATATTTGGTGCGCGGATTGTTTGCGAAGCTTGCATAATCTCAACCTTTCCGCTCAGCTGAAGTGATCTTGCGTCTTTATAATAGCCTGAGTCAGCCTCGGCAAATGCCTTGCCGGGAGCAAGGGGCGTTATGATCGGCTCAATGTATGTGCCTTGGCAGAAATAAGGCAGCTTTTGCCTGTCTTCGTCTGACATTGCGGCAGCAGGCCGCCAATCAATTTCAGCAGCGCTACCCAATTCGAGCTGAGCGCCGAAGGTAGAGATAGAAAAAAATGCTGAAAATGCGATTAGGTGGCCTAGAAAGGTTACCGAGGAGCGTCCTTTCGACATAATGAGTGATTAACGCCTGACATGAAGATAGTGGATAATAAAGCATTTAAGAAATCAGGTCAGGTGAAATTTCCGGATGAAGCGAGCTAATGAATAATAAAGACGATCGACAATTAAACTTAGAGACGTGGGCGACAGAATCACTTGCTGCGCTCGGTAAGACTCAGGTGAATTCCTTGACGGTCGAGACGGTAAATGATGATGCAAGTTTTCGTCGATACTTTCGTGCGCATCTGGGCACGCAAAGCTACATTCTTGTGGATGCGCCACCCGAACACGAAAATAGCGCTTCATTTTTCGCCATTGCAAAACTGTTAAAGGAAAACGGCATCAATGTGCCGGCGGTGTACTCGGCTGATTTTGATCAGGGTTATATGTTGCTTTCAGATTTGGGCGATGATTTGTACATTGACCTTTTACAACTCGATGCGTCAGGTGCGCGCGTGGGCAGCCTGTATGCTGATGCTTTTGCAGTTTTGGTAGAACTTAGCAAGATTCCTGCGCCTGCGGTGCCGGCCTATAGTTCAACTAAACTCATCGAAGAAATGCGCTTGTTCAGAGACTGGTTTGTCGAGAAGCAATTACAAATTCAGCTGAGCCCTAGTGAAAATCAAATGCTTGAGGGCTTGTTTGAACTTTTAGTTGCGTCAGCCGAGCAGCAGCCGCAGGTATTTGTGCACCGGGACTACCATTGTCGCAATTTGATGGTAGCGACGAGCAACAACCCCGGCGTGATTGATTTTCAGGATGCGGTTATTGGACCGATCACTTATGACCTAGTGTCATTGCTGAAAGATTGTTATTGGCGTTTCCCTCGAGAACAGGTGCGGGGCTGGGTTGAGTCTCACCGAGTGGCTTTAGGGCTAGCCGTTGATGGCCCAACCTTTATGCGCTGGTTTGACTTTATGGGGATGCAACGGCATTTGAAATGCGCGGGCATTTTTTGCCGTCTTAATTTGAGGGACGGTAAGTCGGGTTACCTTGACGACATTCCACTAGTGTTCGATTATCTGCTTGAAGTTTCTGATAGCTATCAAGAATTGGCGTTCTTCGGTGATTGGTTGAGGCAGTCTATCCAGCCAAGACTTAATCTTTTGGTTCGTCAACGACAACATATCGACGGGCTAAGCGACAACGAGGGGAGTCTCTCTTGAAAGCAATGATCTTAGCTGCCGGACGTGGTGAGCGGATGCTACCGTTGACACGCGTCACGCCAAAACCGCTGTTGCAAGTGGGTGGAAAACCGTTGATTGAGTATCACCTCGAGGCGCTTGCCTTGGCGGGTGTCAGTGAGGTGGTCATTAATGTTCACTACTTAGCTGAACAAATTATGCATGCCCTGGGTAACGGTAGCCGATGGGGTTTATCGATTAGCTACTCGATTGAAGAGACTCTGCTGGAGACTGCGGGAGGCATATATCAAGCGCTCGCGTTTTTGGGCGATAAGCCGTTCCTTGTTATCAGTGCTGATATAAAAACACATTATGATTTTGCAGGGTTGCTGCAGCACGACCTGACGGGGCTAGCTCATTTGGTCATGGTGGCTAATCCAGAGCATCATCAAAGTGGAGACTTCGGGTTACTTGATAGTGGTCAGCTCTGTTTAGGTGCTAATTCAGATGGACAAACCCTTACCTGGTCGAGTGTTGGTGTTTTCTCGGCGGCCATGTTTGAGAACCTCGCGCCGGGTCCGCGAAGGCTAAGGGAGTTATTTGATATCGCCGCCGTCAGTGGTGAAATGACGGGAGAGGTTTATGACGGTAGCTGGTTCGATATAGGCACGCCCGAGAGACTGTCGGAAATCAACTCGCTTCATGATGGATAATCTTATTTAGTGAACAAGGGCGATTCAAATCGAATAAGCCGTTATAAATGCCGCCTGAATTCGTTAGAATAAGCGAATCTAAAAGGAGTAAAACTTGGAACCATTGATTGCACCATCAATTTTATCAGCTGACTTTGCAAGGCTTGGAGAAGAAGTCGATGCTGTGCTCGAGGCGGGTGCTGATATTGTGCACTTTGATGTGATGGATAATCACTATGTACCCAATTTAACAATTGGCCCAATGGTTTGTTCAGCCCTTAGAAAGTATGGTATCCAAGCACCCATTGACGTTCATTTGATGGTGAAGCCGGTCGATAGAATCATCGGTGATTTCATTGAAGCCGGCGCTAGTTATATCACCTTCCATCCTGAAGCATCCGAACATATTGACCGTTCGCTTGAGTTGATCAAAAGTGGTGGTTGTCAGTGCGGTTTGGTATTTAATCCGACGACGTCCTTAGATTATTTGCAATATGTGATCGACAAGGTTGATATGATTCTTATTATGTCGATTAACCCAGGCTTTGGTGGTCAAAGTTTTATCCCAATGACGTATGAAAAACTCAAACAAGCGCGAAAAATGATTCAAGCTTCTGGCCGTGATATACGGCTGGAAATTGATGGTGGCGTGAAGGTTGATAACATTGCTGATATTGCGGCATCTGGCGCCGACACATTCGTTGCAGGGTCCGCTATTTTTGGCTCAACAGACTACGCACAAACGATTGCAAGTATGAAGAAGGCCATTGCCGACATCTGACCTTGGTTTCAAACTCGGACAGTTGATTCGGTTTTGCGCTCGTATTAAGCTGCTGCATCGATGTTGCTCCTATAACGCGTTCGAAGCGAGCGTAAATAATAAGCGACAGCATGAACCAAAAAGATGAGTAAACTGTGATTATTCTCAATAACAATATTTGGACGACTCCTCCCTTCCTATCTTGGCGATGGTGATTGAACGCTATATTTGTTTTCATCACTTTCAGACCTACTCGAACGACACATTAAGCCATCGAAATATCCAAACAACACTAAGAAGTGACGATGCAGTGGGTCAGTATTAATTTGTATCGCCGGAGAGAATTATGACACCTGAATTATTTGCTGAAATAGCAGCTCAAGGTTACAACCATATTCCAGTTACCGACGAGGTTTTAGCAGACCTTGACACGCCGCTATCTTGCTACGTCAAAGTTGCCGGCGGTGCATTCAGTTATCTACTGGAATCGGCGAGCCAGGGTGGCGAGAAATGGTCTCGGTATTCAATGGTAGGTCTGCCGGCAAAAACGATATTGACGGTTCGCGGCTATGAAATCTCCGTCACAACTGACGGCGCAGAAGTCGAAAATTTTCACTGTGACGATCCGCTTGGTTACGTCGAGGAATTTCAAGCTCGCTACAAATACCCGAACTTGACGAATTTGCCTATCTATACCGGTGGTTTGGTTGGCTACTTTGGTTATGACACCGTCAGGTATGTTGAGAAAAAAGTTAAGGATAGTGCACCGCAAGATACGATTGGAACGCCAGATATTCTTCTGATGATTTCAAATGATGTCATGGTCTTTGATAGTGTGAAGGGCAAGATTCATCTCATTACCCATGCTGACCCTGCAGTGCCTAATGCTCTAAAAAATGCGAAGCAACGTTTAGCTGAAATGAAGGCTAAGCTCCAATCTGACTTGCCCCCTAGCGTTCGCGATGTTTCAACAGGGCCTGTTATTCATGAAGAGGATTTTGTCTCTAGCTACGGTGAAGAAAAGTTCAAGGCAGACGTCGATAGAATTAAAGATTACATCGTCGAAGGCGATGTCATGCAGGTTGTGCTGTCCCAGCGAATGTCGGTTTCGCTCGAATGTGATCCGCTGAGTCTCTACAGGGCATTGCGTTCGCTTAATCCTTCACCCTATATGTATTACATGAACTTGGACGATTTCCATATTGTCAGCTCATCACCGGAAATACTCGCCCGACTCGACAATGGCGAAGTCACCGTTCGGCCTTTGGCAGGTACCCGTCGACGTGGCCGGTCTGCTGCTGAAGATCTCGAACTCGAACAGGAATTGTTGGCCGATCCGAAAGAGATTGCGGAACACTTGATGCTTATCGATCTCGGAAGAAATGATATCGGCCGGGTTTGTGAAATAGGGTCAGTTGATGTGTCGGAAATGATGACTGTTGAGCGATATGCTCATGTCATGCATATCGCATCAAACGTTCAAGGTAAAATTCGTGCCGGGCTGACGGCGATGGATCTTCTGCGTGCAACCTTGCCGGTCGGCACGTTAAGTGGTGCGCCGAAGGTTCGTGCGCTAGAGATTATCGATGAATTCGAACCGGAGAAAAGGGGTGTCTTTGGGGGTGCCGTAGGGTACCTGTCTTGGAATGGCAATATGGACACGGCTATTGCGATACGCACAGCGGTTATTAAAGACAGCAAGCTATTCGTGCAAGCCGGTGCTGGCATCGTCGCAGATTCGATTCCTCGACTGGAATGGAAGGAAACAATTAATAAGGCGCGCTCGCTATTTCAGGCGGCAGCGATGGCGGAAAATGGTTTGGTCAATGCAATTACCGCCGAGAACCCAAGAATATTTAATAAAAATGAGGAGTTTTTAGATCAATCCGATGGGCAATCAAACGATGTACTCGATGATGAAGGAGCACAGCAATGATATTAATGATTGATAACTACGACTCCTTTACTTACAACCTAGCTCAGTACTTTGGTGAACTGGGTGAGGCAGTTCAAGTCTATCGTAACGATGAAATTAGCGTTGCTGAAATTGAGGATTTAAAGCCAGCCTTAATCGTTATTTCTCCCGGACCCTGTACACCGAATGAAGCGGGAATATCTATGAACGTCGTTGAGCGTTTCAGCGGCAAAATTCCGTTGTTAGGTATTTGCCTTGGGCATCAAAGTATCGGTCAGGTGTGCGGCGGTAAGGTGGTAAAAGCACGGCAAGTTATGCACGGCAAAACATCAGAGATATTTCACACCTCAGAGGGTGTCTTTGCAGGTTTGCCGAACCCGTTTACGGCTACGCGATATCACTCGCTTGTTGTTGAGAGGGAATCGCTGCCTGAAACATTGCGTATTACGGCCTGGACCGAGTTAGACGGAGAGTTAGATGAAATTATGGGTCTGAAGCATACCGAGTACGAAGTCGAGGGAGTGCAGTTTCACCCCGAGTCAATTTTGACTGAGCATGGCCACGACTTGTTAGCGAATTTTATTAAGTACAAGGCTTAAACGGAGACAACCAATGGATATGCCAACAGCAATTGACAAGGTAATTCGGCGCCAAGATCTTGCTCAGGACGAAATGATAGCCGTCATGAGAATTATCATGTCGGGACAGGCAACCGACGCGCAAATCGGTGGTTTTTTGGTCGGTCTAAGAATGAAGGGCGAAACGATTGATGAGATCGTTGCCGCTGTTACTGTCATGAGAGAACTCGCAACGCCGGTTGAGGTTTCAAATGCCAACTTAGTTGATACCTGCGGTACGGGTGGCAGTGGCTCAAATAAATTTAATGTTTCCACTGCGAGTGCGTTTGTCGCGGCTGCAGCCGGAGTCAAAGTCGCCAAGCATGGCAATCGTGGAGCTTCAAGTAACAGCGGCAGCGCTGACCTGCTGGAAGCGGCTGGGGCGTCAATCATGTTGTCACCTAGTCAGGTTGCTCTGTCGATAAAAGAGACGGGCGTTGGCTTTCTGTTTGCACTCAATCATCATAATGCGATGAAGCATGCGATTGGGCCGAGGAAGGAGATGATCGTAAGAACCATTTTTAATCTGTTAGGACCGTTGACCAATCCTGCAGGTGCTAGGCGGCAGTTGATCGGCGTTTATGACGCTAAGTGGACAAGACCGGTAGCCGAAGTCCTGCAGGCCATGGGAAGTGAACATGTGCTGGTGGTGCATTCTAATGATGGTCTAGATGAAATTAGTATATCGGCGCCGACACACGTGGCTGAGTTAAAAGACGGTGTTATTAGTGAGTATGAGATCTCACCAGACACTTTTGGTTTGTCGATGACGCCGCTTGAAAATTTAGTGGTTTCTGATAGTCAGCAAAGTCTAGAGAAGGTGAACGAAGCGCTTTCCGGAAAGGGTGGTGCTTCAGACATTGTCGCGATGAATGCGGGTGCTGCAATTTATGTGTCCGGCCAAGCAAAGAGTCTTGTCGCAGGCGTAGAAATGGCGCGTGACGCAATCGGCGCTGGGCTCGCGAAAGAGCGGTTAAAGCACTTTGTTGAATTTACGAAGCAATTGGTTGAAACATCGTGACTGCGGATATTCTAAAAAAAATCGTTGATGAGAAGCATCGAGAACTAAAGGTAAGAGAGCGGCAGGTTAGTCTTAGTGAGATACAGCAACTCGCAAGTCTGGCTGACCCGGTGCGTGGGTTCAAAACAAGTCTATTGCGACGTAGTCAACAGAAGTTACCCGCCGTTATCGCTGAAATTAAGAAAGCTTCGCCTTCAAAAGGCGTCATCCGAGAATCGTTTGATCCTGTTCAAATTGCCCGAAGTTATGAATTGCATGGCGCCAGTTGTCTATCAATTCTCACGGATGAATCTTTCTTTCAGGGGCATGAAAAATACCTTATTGCGGCGAGAAAAGCGGTGAAATTACCAGTGCTGCGTAAAGATTTCACAGTCAGCCCTTATCAGATCTATGAAGCCAGATCGATCAATGCAGATTGCATATTGTTGATTGTGAGCATCTTAACTGACGAGGAGTTGATGGCGTTTCACGCGCTTGCCAAGTCATTAAAAATGGATGTGCTTGTCGAAGTTCACGACGAGGATGAAATAGAGCGTGCTTTAAGCATTAATCCGGATATTTTAGGTATTAACAATCGTAATTTACGTACTTTTGACGTTTCCCTCGATACCACTTTTGATTTAATGCACAAGGTTGCGGACTCGACATTATTAGTCACCGAAAGTGGCATACATACTCAGCACGACGTTGCCGTAATGCTTGAAAAAGGCATATATAGCTTTTTAGTTGGAGAGGCATTTATGCGGTCGCCAGAACCGGGGCGCAAGCTAGCAGAATTGTTTGATACGACACCTTGACGGCGCGTCATTTAAATTGATAAGGGTGCTCAAGCGTTCGAAATAGTTTCCGTTGTTGCCAATATAAGTCTCGATCGCTAGCGCGCGCCTAAAACGACCATGGTCTTGCCTTTGACTCTGACTAAGCCTTGCTCTTCCAGTGTTTTGAGGACTCGACCAACCATCTCTCTCGAGCAGCCCACAAGTCGACCAATTTCTTGGCGGGTAATTTTGATTTGCATACCGTCAGGATGCGTCATCGCGTCCGGCTCTTTGCAAAGAATAAGTAGTTGACCTGCGACCCGGCCTGCCACATCGAGAAACGCCAAATCGCCAACTTTCTGCGTGGTGTTTCTGAGCCTGTCCGCTAATTGACTGGCTAGATTATAAAGCATGCCTGCGTCACGCTTACTAAGTTCAGCAAATTTTGTATAGCCAAGTTCGGCGACTTCACATTCAGTTTTAGATTTGACCCAGGCTGTCCGTATTCGGTCGCCAAACATCGCCATTTCGCCAAAAAAATCCTTCTCATTCAGGTAGGCAACAATGATTTCTCGACCCGTGTCATCTTCTATAAAAACAGTCACAGATCCCTTCGTAATATAGAAGATTGAGTCACTTGCTTCACCTGCATAGATAATGGTGCTGCCACGCGGGTACTTGCGCCGATGGGCAACGGCTAAAAACTCGTCCATGTTGCCGAAATCTTGACTAGTCAGACTTGAGCTAACCATAAGATAATCTAGTAAGTTAGATTGAAGGTATAGATTACGTCGAGCAATAAGGCAAAACAACCATGCTTTGAATCTAGTTGGCTCAAAATGACGACAAACGGTCGTTTTACTGTGGTTGAACGGACAATATTCGGTACTATACGGCTCTTCGAGTTGTGGTGTGATTATGAAAACGAAAGTTAAGTGGATATCGGCTGTAAATTTTGTTGCCGAATCAGAGACCGGCCATACAGTGCTTATGGATGGTCCCGAATCTGCCGGTGGTAAAAATCTGGGCGTCAGGCCGATGGAATTAATCTTGATGGGAGTGGGAGGATGCACAAGTTTTGATGTCGTCACCATTCTGCAAAAATCCAGACAGACGGTATCAGATTGTGTTGCGCATATTGACGCAGACCGCGCTGATGATGTGCCAAGTGTGTTTACCAAAATCCACTTTCACTTTGTTGTCACAGGCAAATCTCTGAAAGAGTCGTTGGTGAAGCGAGCAATCGAGTTATCCGCTGAAAAGTACTGTTCAGGTTCGATAATGCTTGGCAAGGCCGGTGTCGAGATTACTCATGATTTTGAAATTGTTGAAGGATAAATGTTGATGGAGCGGCCAGGTAAAACAGATGGTATGCGACACGTTGCGCTGTTTACGAATCACTACGAAGCGTCGGAGCGGTTTTATACGCAGTTGTTAGGAATGGATATTGAATGGCGGCCGGATGCCGATAATGTTTATCTGACAAATGGCAATGACAATTTAGCGCTTCATCGAGTAGAACACGAAGCGTCTAAAGCAGCCGGTGCTCAGCAACTTGATCATATTGGTTTCTTTATCAATACCCTTGAGAAAATCGATGCTTGGTATACTTACCTTAAGTCTGAAGGCGTTCATATGTTCACTGAGCCGAGAACTCACAGGGATGGTGCGCGAAGTTTTTACTGTGCTGACCCAGCGGGCGTTCGGGTTCAAATAATATACCATCCGCCAATCGCTCACGCCGGTGGATAGGTTGTCTAATCTTAGCAGTGTTACACGATCACTTAGTTTCAATGCGCATAGTTTGAGGGCGTTTGAAAACGTTAGCGCCACTGATGATTGGTTCTGTAGCTTGGAAGAAGCGTATGGTGAGGCCCAAATGGAGCGCCTGTTAGTTACCATCGCAGAATCTCTTGACGCCAAGATTTTGAATATTTCAACGGTGCCTTACAAACCTTTTGGTGCAAGCGGAGCGTTAATGATGGGGCAGCAGAGTCAAAGTCTCGGTCATCTCGACGCAAGCCATATTGCAGCGCATAGTTATTTTGATATTAGCGACAAGTTTGCTCACTTTAGACTGGAACTTGAGATATCAAGTTGCGCAGGTGATCCCGGTGCACAGGTACAGAATCTGATAGAGCAAATACAGCCTGATTTTCTCCAAATTGACTATCGTGTTCGAGGGATAAGCTGGCGTCAGGGTGCGGGTGTTTGCAAACAATCTTCCAAGCTGCCTGTCGGTCTCGATAAACAATCGGGTTATCAGCTTGTCTCTAAGCGTTCGGATTCAGACAGTGAATATCTCGCGCTATTGCGAAGCAATTTGGCCCCTGAGCTCGCCGACGTACTTCAATCTCTTTAGTGTCGTTAGCATCTTCGGTAGGTAGCAAATAGGGTCGCTCTCGCTGAGAGAGTGGGCGGCTTTATCGACCGAGCCGGTTGTTTCAATCCAACCCAACCCACTATGGGGCGGTATGTCAGACCCAATAAGATGTTTTCGTCATGAGGGTAGATATACCCGTCATGACTGCTTTTACCGGTGACGGAAAGTCTTGGCCGCCTGCGTCTAGAGCAGACTGCTTGTGCCGAAGTTCGTCTTGTTGCATCTGCAACAAAACTGCCCTGGATTTTTTATCAGCGTCTGGCAGAGCCTCAATGTGCTCTTCGAGGTGTTTGCAGACCTGCTCTTCTGTCGCAGCGACAAAGCCAAGATTGATCCTGTCGCCTAAAGAACCCGCTAGAGCACCTAAAGCAAATGAAGAAACATACCAGATAGGGTTTAACACGCTGACGTTAGAGCCCAATTCGTCTATGCGTCCTTCACACCAAGATAGGTGGTCAGTCTCTTCGTCGGCTGCGGCTTGTAGCTGTTTCTCGACGCGGGTCGACTTTGCTGTTAGAGCTTGGCCCTGATACAAGGCCTGTGCGCAGACTTCACCACAATGATTGACGCGCATAAGCCCTGCGGATTTTTTCTGTTCAATGTTCGACAGTTCTGAATCAGCAATTGAGCTTGCCGGCGACAATCGACGTGTTTGTCCAACTGTGCCAGAGGATGTGCGAAGCGCCTTATCGAATTCGACGATAACCTGATCGATGATAGACATTAGCCGAGTACCGTAAGTTGTCGACCACCCATCAAATGGAGATGAATATGGAACACAGTCTGACCACCTTCTTTGTTGCAGTTCATTATCAATCGATAACCCGACTCATCGATACCGAGTTCTGCAGCGAGTTTGGTGCCCGTCAGCATCATATGACCGAGAAGAGATTGATCTTCGACCTCGGCGTCATTCGGCGTCGTGATGTGTTTCTTCGGTACTGTTAAAACGTGGGTAGGCGCTTGCGGGTTAATATCTCTGAAAGAAATCACAAGATCATCTTCGTAGACGATTTCTGCGGGAATCTCTTTGTTGGCAATCTTGCAGAACAGGCAATCAGCGCTCATGTTATTTCCTGAATGTTAGTTTGTTTGGGGTCCAGCACGTGGGCTGTGAAGCCGTTTTCGTTCGATATGTATGTGTCGAGTTCAGTCCTTTTGCCGCTATCATAAGGGGTGACACCCCTAGCGCCTTGCTGCAGTTTACTCAGGTTCTTGCAAATGAGGAACATGGGTCGGTTTATTACGCCATCGATCATGCATGGTTGTGCTCCCTTCGGGATACAATTAGGCAATATAGACGTTTTTTGGTCGCCGAGAGCAATCATCTTCTGTGTTTCTTGCAGTGACAACGTTACAACGACTGGTTTCGTCAGTAAACCTTCGCAATCCTGGGCAGAGAGACGCATGGTAGAGCCTTTTGTTAGCATCGTGATGGTCGCTTCGTGTCTATCGCGGATGCGGCGCGATTGTACCTATGTTGCCTTTTAGGCGGTAGAGAATTTATCAAAATATTGGTTTGAGCGGACGCCATGATTGGTGCCCTCAATAGGTGTGACAAGAAACCGATTTAATGTCACCGCGGGGCAACGGCAATGCGCCGCAGTATTGATGCAATCTTGCTCTGTCGCGCGAGGCGCCAAAATTTAATAACCAAATGTACGAGAATATTTGCGGATGTACGACAAGGTATACGGTCCTTACCTCAAGTGGATTAATTGAGACTCACCTGGAGTTACGCCGCATAAATTTGATGTCACTTCGGTCTTAAGATTTCCACGCCAACACAATCTGCGGCAGAGACAGCGTTTGGTTTTGATACAGTCAAAAGCACTTTCTCAACTTTAAAGTCCCTCAGTATCAATTCAGCAACGTCCTCCGCCAACGTTTCAATGAGTAGAAACTTTTGCTCAATAATGAATGCTGCGACTTGATCCGCCAGCGCGGTGTAGTCGCAAGCATCTAAAATATCCCCTGTTTTCGCCGGCGTACGGACATCTACGCTGAGCTTTACATCGAGAAAGATCGGTTGAGGGGTTATTCGTTCTCGGGGCAGAATGCCAACAATCGTTTCGATACGAAGCTGCTTAATAAATATTGTATCTAGCTGGTTGTTCATTGCGCATTCTCCAGTTCTGTCATTGGCCACCTAGGGCGAACAGAGATGGCCCAGTCTTCAGTATGACCGTGTTTTAGCCGTTGGAGTCCCGCGTAGGCAATCATGGCGCCGTTGTCTGTGCAGAGTTGTAACTCTGGGAAATAGACTTTTATATTCATGTTAGAAGCAAGGTCTTCCAGAGATGTGCGTAGTGACGTGTTAGCACTAACCCCGCCGGCAATAACGAGTGATTTGAAGCCTGTGTGTTCAATTGCCCGTTTACACTTAATGCGAATGGTATCGACAACGGCTGTTTCAAAGGCCAGCGCAATGTTTGCCTTGTCTTGATCTGACGGATTGTCGATTGATGCGATGGTCGTTTTCGTGAATGTTTTTAATCCACTAAAACTAAAATTGAACCCTGGTCGATCCGTCATGGGACGGGGAAATCGATAAGCGTTGGGCGTGCCGGATTCCGCAAGTCTGGCGACTTCAGGGCCGCCTGGGTAGTCTAGCCCCAACATTTTCGCAACTTTATCGAACGCTTCGCCGGCAGCATCATCGACCGATTCGCCCAGGATCTCGTAAACGCCGTAACGTTCGCATGATAAAAGCTGTGTATGACCGCCAGAAACCAGTAGGGCGATGAACGGATAGCTCGGTTTATCCGCTGAAAGCATCGGCGCAAGTAGGTGGCCTTCCATATGATGGACGCCAACGGTGGGCAGGTCCCAGGCCAGTGCAAGTGACTTTGCGATACTTGCACCAACCATCAAGGCGCCAACCAGTCCAGGACCGGCCGTGTATGCAATACCAGACAAGTCGGTCGGGGATAGCTGGCTTTCACTCATTAGTTGTTGAATCATCGGTAACGTCTTCCTGATATGATCCCTCGAGGCTAATTCGGGAACGACGCCGCCATATTCTTTGTGCAGTTCTATCTGGCTATATAATGCGTCCGCGATTAGCCCGGATTGCTCATCATAAATAGCGATGCCTGTTTCGTCACAAGATGACTCTATGCCAAGTATCTTCATAGGTTGTTTGCTGGTCTACAAAAAGCGGTATGTTACTGATTTTAGTGTGAAAAAGCTTGTGCTGCAGATTTGTAAGATAGCCTTAGGTTTAAGGCAAGTAAGTTTTGCAATTGGTTGGCTATGTCGATAGAATCCGCTCCCTTCGAGTTGGAGTAAACTAAATTCATGCCATATGTAAAAGTTAAAGAAAACGAGCCGTTCGATGTGGCTCTACGTCGATTTAAGCGTTCTTGTGAAAAGGGCGGTGTTCTTGCCGAAGTTCGTCGGCGTGAATTCTACGAAAAGCCTACATCTGTTCGAAAGCGTAAAGCTGCAGCAGCTGTGAAGCGACATGCAAAGAAAGTTCAGCGCGAATCTAGAAGAATGGAACGTCTCTACTAGACATTGTCGAGCGTTAGGTGGAATAGCCAATCCTGCAGGTAAGTACCTGCAGGCTACGAGTTAATCGGACGTTCTACCGTGTCACGAGACAAGATAGCTGTTATCCATCAAATATCGATCTTTAGAAGACTAGACTAAATGTCCACTTCAGAACTTAAACCCAGAATAGAAAGTTCGGTTAAAGACGCCATGCGTGCCCGTGAAAAGCAGCGGCTGGGTGTTCTAAGGCTTGTCATGTCTGAATTGAAAAAAGTCGAAGTTGACGAGCGTATCGAACTCGACGACGAAAGAGTCATTTCGATCCTCGTCAAGATGTCAAAACAAAGAAAAGATTCCCTTACGCAGTATCTCGATGCCGACCGACAGGATCTAGCAGACCAAGAGCAATACGAGCTAGACCTATTGCAAGAGTTCTTGCCAGTAGCGCTTGACGAAGCAGCTATCGCGGCGCTTATCGACGCAGCGATCGCACAAACAGGTGCGACTTCCATGAAAGACATGGGGAAGGTAATGGGTGTGTTGAAGCCTCAGGTTCAAGGTCGAGCTGATGTCGGTGCTTTGAGTGCAACGATTAAGGCAAAGCTGCAATAAGCCCAGTTGCCTTTTAGAACCTCTAATGCCATTGTGAAAGCTCATTTCCCAAGAAAAGAACACCATTGATACCACCTGATTTCATAGACGAATTACTGGCAAGAACAGATATCGTTGAAATCATCGAGTCACGTGTTCAGCTGAAAAAAACAGGTGCGAACTATTCCGGTCTGTGCCCTTTTCATACCGAAAAATCCCCGTCATTCTCTGTTAGCCCCGATAAGCAATTTTACTATTGTTTTGGCTGTCAGGCGTCCGGTAGTGCCATTAAATTCATCATGGAGTTTGACCGATTAGATTTTCTCGCAACCGTTGAGCACCTTGCTGGTCGCGCCGGAATGGACATCCCAAAATCGAACGACGGCGAAGCGCCAGAAAAACAGCGAAAAAGAAAATCAATTTATCAAATTCTAGAGCAGTCGGCCGATTACTTTAAAGATCAGTTGCGAGTTCATGGTGAGCGCCAGGCCGCCGTTGACTATTTGAAAGGACGTGGTTTAACCGGTGAGATTGCGCGCGACTTTGGGCTCGGTTTTGCGCCTGCTGGGTGGGATAACCTTCATCGCCATTTAGCGAAGACTAATCAAGAGCATCAGTTGTTGATCGATGCGGGCATGGTGATCAAGAAAGAAGAGGAAGGCAAAAAAGAGAAAAACTATGATCGGTTCCGGGAGCGCATCATGTTTCCGATTCGGGATTTGAGAGGGCGTGTGATTGCATTTGGAGGTCGAATCATTGGCGACGGTAAGCCGAAATATTTGAATTCGCCAGAAACCCAAGTTTTTCATAAAGGTCGAGAATTGTACGGGCTTTATGAAGCAAGGCAGCGCGAGAGAAAATTGACACGGTTGCTTGTGGTTGAGGGATATATGGATGTGGTTGCGCTAGCGCAACATGGTGTCAACTACAGTATTGCCACTCTTGGTACGGCGACGACACCCGAGCATCTAGATCGAATATTTCGACAGGTTACGACGGTAATTTTTTGCTTTGATGGTGATACAGCCGGGCTCAATGCCGCTTGGAAGGCTCTGCTGACCTCATTACCCTTCATGAATGACGGCCGTAGTGCAAGATTCCTATTTCTTCCTCAAGGCGAAGATCCCGATTCACTAATTCGTAAGGAAGGAAAGGTCGATTTTGAGCTGCGGCTCGATCAAGCGCCTCATCTATCGAATTACTTTTTTGATCATCTAAAAGAAGAAGCTGATGTTAGCAACCTTGATGGCAAAGCGCAGTTGAGCAAGTTAGCGCTGCCGCTGATCATGAAGATCCCGAACGGCGTTTTTAGAGAGCTGATGATTAGTCAGTTGGCGGAAATCACAAACCTGACGGCGGAAAAGCTGATTTCGCTAAATCAGGTCGAGTCAACGCTAAGTAAGCCGAGAAATGTACCGAGAAGTGCTGCGGGTGAATCGAACATGCGGGACTCGGCGGAAGTTCCAGATTTTGCGGATATCGATGGTTATCCCGCAGATCAAGACGGCTATTCATATGATGAATATGATGATCATTCCCTAATAGATTATTCGGATACAGAGCCTGGCAAGACCCATGCTTTGGCTGGAAAAGCACTCGCTTTATTAGTAAAACAGCCCGAGCTAATTGCCCTTGAGGCAAATTCTGATTATGGTTTTCTTGAGGTAACCCAAGGTTGTGGTCTACTTCTAGAAGTCATTCGACTGCTCATCGCAGAGGATATTCGTTCGCCTAACCTTCTGCTTCATCGGTTTCAAGATCGTGCAGAGTTTGCGCTGTTAAAGGGCTTGGCTGAACAAGAGCAGCTCTTATCCGTGGATAATAGCCCTGCAGAATTTAAGGGTATATTGTCCCGATTGCGGTCCATTCACAACTTAGAATCGGTACAGAGTCGAGCTCGAGACTTGCATCGCAAGTCGCCTCTGGATATGACCGATGAAGAAAAGCAACAACTTCGCGAGAGTATAAAAATTCCGCGAAAGTAGCTGCTTTTAATCGAAATACGTCCAAATCCCATTTAGTAATTCACGCGATAACCCGTAACTTGAAGTGGAATACTAGGTGGACTGCCGCTATAATGTCCGGCTCGTTTTCTAAGTCAAAAAGTCAAGGAATGCTATGGCCAGTGGATTAGCACAGCAACAATCTCGCTTGAAGGATCTCATCAGTCGAGGCCGTGAGCAGGGCTATCTGACTTATGCGGAAGTTAACGACCATCTTCCTGACGACATATCAGATCCTGAACAAATTGAAGACATCATTGGCATGATCAATGACATGGGCATTGCTGTTCATGAAAAGGCGCCAGAGGCTGATGATCAGATGCTTGAAGGCGACTCGACAGATGAGGTGGCCGCCGAAGAAGCGGCGGCTGTTCTAGTCGCAGTTGAGAATGAAGCGGGTCGAACAACCGATCCTGTTCGCATGTATATGCGGGAAATGGGCACAGTTGACCTGCTTACTCGTGAAGGCGAAATCGTGATTGCGAAGCGCATCGAAGAGGGTATTCGGGACGTTTTAAATGCCGTTGCTTATTTTCCGGGCACAACCGATACGATACTTGAGCTATACGACGCGAGCCAAGAAGAAGAGGGTGAGTTAACGAATGTATTAATAGGCTTTCTTGACCCGGTCGAGAATGTCGTACCCGCCGCGCAAGTTGTTCCTGGTGCGAAAAAAGAAACGGATGACGACGAGGAAGAAGAGAAGAAAGGTCCAGATCCTGAGCTTGCAGCCGAGCGGTTTGAGATTTTAAGAAAACAGATGAAGAAGACCGAGCGTGTTGTCAAAAAACATGGCCGTGAATCAACGCAAGCGGAGAAAGAATTAGTTGCGCTTGGTGAGGCATTTCAGTTTTTCAAATTGGTGCCTAAACATTTCGATAAAATCGTACAGCAAGTTCGAGTCGTTAATGTACAGGTTCGTCGAGCGGAACGTATGATCGTGAATATCTGTGTGCGGCAAGCAAAGATGCCGCGTAAAGTTTTTCTCGAAAATTTCAGCGGTAGTGAAACTGATCTTAAATGGGTCCAGAAGCAAATCAAGGCTGGTCACGAGGGTTTGAAGAACTTCGAAGATGAGGTCGTTCGAAGCCAAAAGAGAATCAGGAACGCTTCTGTGGCGACAGGGCTGTCCTGCGCTGAGATGAAAGATATCAACCGACGTATGTCGATTGGTGAGGCTAAGGCAAGAAGAGCCAAGAAGGATATGGTCGAGGCAAACCTAAGACTTGTTATCTCGATTGCAAAGAAATACACCAATCGTGGTCTGCAGTTCTTAGATCTCATTCAGGAAGGCAATATTGGATTGATGAAAGCGGTTGATAAATTTGAGTATCGACGTGGCTACAAATTCTCTACCTATGCCACTTGGTGGATTCGTCAGGCAATTACACGTTCAATTGCTGACCAAGCGCGTACTATCCGTATCCCTGTGCATATGATCGAAACAATTAATAAACTTTCTAGAGTTTCTCGTCAGATGCTTCAGGAAATGGGACGTGATCCTACGCCTGAAGAGTTAGGCGAACGAATGGAAATGCCTGAAGATAAAGTGAGAAGGGTTTTAAAAATTGCCAAGGAGCCCATTTCGATGGAAACACCGATTGGTGACGATGAGGATTCTCATCTTGGCGACTTCCTTGATTCTAACAATAGCCTGGGTGAAAGCTCTGCGGTTGGATCTCCCTTGGATACGGCGACTGATGAAGGTTTACGAGAGGCCACTCGCGGTATTCTTTCTGGTTTGACTGCTCGTGAAGCAAAGGTGTTGAGGATGAGGTTTGGTATCGATATGAATACCGATCACACGTTGGAAGAGGTCGGAAAGCAATTTGATGTAACGCGCGAGAGAATCAGACAAATTGAAGCGAAAGCATTAAGAAAGCTAAGGCACCCTACGCGTTCGGATCATTTGAAAACGTTCTTGGATGAGAAGTCCTAAGGGTTCGGTGATTGCGACTTAGGTCGTGACGTAGATCGTTACCGAGTAGAACAAAAAAGCCCGCTCTAAGCGGGCTTTTTTGTGCTTGTAGCATTGATTGAAATATTGCCTAAAGGGTCGCCTAAAACATTGCGTCGAGGCAGCGCTAGATCGCCATTTCGAATGTCTTTATGAACCCCGGGCTGCCCAGATAAATGCCAGCATCCACATTGCAGCAGATCCCATTTGCATAGGTTCTGGCTTGTGTGACATCTTCTGCGCGAATATCTGTTGAGAGTGAAATAGGGGTATGTCCGTGCACGAGAGTTTTGCCGCCATACATCTTCAGCATAAGGGCTGCTTGTCTCGGTCCGCTGATCGACAAATTAAATGCGCCTCGGGTTGAAAGCTCCCGTAATGTGCTATTCCATTTATCTACGCTGGTGCTGTCCTTTAAGTCCGCGAAGTATCTATTTACTTCGTCTATGGACCGACCAAAGCTCACATAAGAAAGGTTATCACTGTGAACGAGCAGGAGATCTCCGACTTGAGCCATTGCGGGTAGACTGCTCAACCATGCCATTTGCGTATCATTAATGTTGCCCATTTCATGTGGTTGGCCACCCCACTTTACCCACTGATTCCAAACCTGTTCGCCAATTTCGGGCGTGCCCATGAAATGTTTTGCGGCAAGAAACATCAGTTCATGATTGCCTAGAAGGCATTGCACCAAGCCTCCCGCCGCCGATGCTTGTTGTTGCAGTTTCATTGTCAATGCGATGCATGATTCTGCATCACCACCTCGGTCCAAAATATCGCCAATGAGCCAAAGCTGGTCCGAATTTGCTGTCCAGTTCAGCGATGCGTCGATTATCCCATGCTCTATGAGTAGGGATTCGTAGACATCGTAATAACCATGTAGGTAGCCGATTATGTGTACTTGCATGTATTGCTTAGGGGTTTGCAAAAAAAAACGATTATGTCATGTATTGGGCGCTAAGTGCTCTGCGGGTTAACGCTTGCGGGTATGTAATGGTGTTGGTGTGCTGGAATGATGGTGTCGCATTATGCGAAAATATCAATAAACTAGAAATATATGTTGATATTTCATGTGATTGGCGGGCAAAATCTAAAATTACGCATAACGCGACAAGGTGGTTGGCAAGTAAATGATAGATCCAAATATCAATAAGCGCTTGCTTGTTAATCGATATGACGCAACAGGAAAACTTGTGCCCTGGGATACAAAGAGCGTGCATGAAGTTTTGATTGAAGCCAACTCGGGTCAGTCGATCAGAACAACCGAGCGCTATATCTCTGAGATCGGCTTACTACCAGCGGTTGTGACGGAGCAAAACCTGGTTGATGAATTCGGGCGGCCAGCCAAGCAGCAAGTACTTGCAAAGCTATTGGAGCAGTGCCGTCGTCAGCGCTGGTCGAGTTATTTCGTTCAGATTCGACATTCTAAAGAGATAACTGTTTTGCTCTTCAATGATAGTCGTGCAGGCCGACAATGGGTCTTTATGAATCATCCGATTGATGAGGCCGAGCTTGTCGATGCGCTGTTAAGTGTTGTGGTGAATAAATCGGTAGTGATTTGGCCGCAGGCTGATTTAGTTGAGTACTGCAGGAATATCGTGACGCGACATGGAAGTATGACAATACCTGTTCGCAAGGACGTTGAGATGAAAGTCGGGCTCGGTGTATTTTCCGAAGCACCGTTGATTGCAGAACCTGTTGTCGCGGATTCGGTTGCCGTTAATCGGCTGAGTGCCGGAGAGAATAAATTGGCTGCGAGCGATATACGTGGAAAGAGAAACGTGGGCAAAGAAATAGGCGTTAGCGGATTGAGTGAGCAAAAATTAACGCATCTTGATCGATTGGAAGCAGAAAGCATGCACATTATGCGAGAGGTTATGTCGCTTGCAGATAACCCAGTCATGCTTTATTCCATAGGCAAAGACTCTTCAGTCATGCTACATCTTGCGAAAAAAGCATTTTATCCGAGTCCGCCGCCTTTTCCGCTGCTTCATGTTGACACTCAATGGAAGTTTCAGGCGATGTATGACTTTCGAGAGCAGGTAGCCAAAAACTCAGGCATGGAATTGATGGTTTTTGTCAATCCGGAAGGTAAGGCGAAAAATATTAATCCTCTGGATCATGGTTCTGCGTTACACACTGACATCATGAAAACCGAAGGGCTCAAGCTTGCTCTCGATAAATATCAATTCGATGTTGCATTCGGTGGTGCGCGTCGCGATGAAGAGCAAAGTAGGGCAAAGGAAAGGGTATTCTCTTTTCGATCTGAAGTGCACCGATGGGATCCAAAAAATCAACGCCCCGAGTTATGGAATTTGTATAACGCCCACAAAAAGAAAGGCGAGAGTATTCGCGTGTTTCCGTTATCAAATTGGACCGAGTTGGATATTTGGCAATACATTTATAAAGAGAAAATCGATTTGGTGCCTCTTTATTTTGCTGCCGAGAGACCGATCGTTGAACGAGATGGTTTGCTACTCATGGTGGACGACGACCGTCTTAAGCTCGGTGCAGACGAAAAAGTTCAGATGAAGAAAGTCCGGTTTCGTACGCTTGGATGTTATCCCTTATCCGGTGCGGTTGAGTCTGATTCAGAAGATCTGCCTTCAATCATTTTGGAATTGTTAGAAAGTCGAACTAGCGAACGACAAGGCAGAGCTATTGATAGTGATTCTGCAGGCTCCATGGAGAAGAAAAAACAAGAGGGATACTTCTAGTGAGTACGCTAACGGCAAAAGAAAAAGTAGACACATATATACAAGAACAGGCTGATGTCGATCTGCTCAGGTTCATAACTTGCGGTAGTGTCGATGACGGTAAGAGTACGCTGATTGGTCGGCTTCTTTATGAGGCTCAAATGATATTTGATGACCAAGTGCAGTCGTTAAGAGCTGACTCGAAGCGACAAGGAACTCAGGGTGGAGAGGTAGACTTCGCGTTGCTAGTGGATGGTTTGGTTGCCGAAAGAGAGCAGGGTATAACCATTGACGTTGCTTACCGATTTTTCAATACAGATAAACGAAAATTTATCGTGGCGGATACACCGGGCCATGAGCAATACACTCGTAATATGGTGACCGGCGCATCAACGGCGAATTTGGCGATAATTCTGATTGATGCAACGCAAGGCGTTTTGACGCAGACACGCCGACATTCGTTCATCGTATCGTTGCTTGGTATCAAGCAGGTTGTGCTTGCCGTTAACAAGATGGATTTGGTTGGATACGACAAAGACGTCTATGCCGATATTGTTGAATCTTATTCCAAGTTTGCAGCGCGTTTGGATTTCGATTCGATTGAAGCTATTCCGCTGTCTGCCCTTGCGGGGGACAATATTTTAGAAAGATCTGCTAACACCCCTTGGTATTCCGGGCCGACGCTTATGGGCTATCTGGAGTCAGTTAGTGTTGAAGAGGCGAGTGTCGAGGGTGCCTTAAGGTTTCCTGTGCAGTGGGTCAATCGACCTGACGCGAACTTTCGAGGTTATTCAGGAACCATTGCGTCGGGGCGTGTTACCCAGGGTGATGCGATAAGGGTGCTTCCATCAGGTGTCACGTCGATCGTAGAAGATATCGTCTTGTATGACGATCTGCTCGAAACCGCCGCGACCGGTCGCGCGGTTACGCTAACCTTAAAGGATGAAATAGATATCTCCCGAGGTGATGTTATTGTAACAGCAGATCGGCCTTGCGAAGTATCGGATCAGTTTGCGGCCAATATGGTATGGATGGATCAGGATGAAGGGTTCATTGGTCGGTCCTACTGGTTGCTTCTTGGTGCAATGCGAGTAAGCGCGACGGTGACGGATATTAAATACAAATACAACATTAATACCTTTGAGAAGCTATCAAGTAACTCGATGTCACTCAACGATATAGGCGAAGTGAGTCTCAGCTTGGATCGCGCTATACCTTTTGAGCCTTTCTCAGATTGCAAGGCGATGGGGTCATTCGTTCTGGTAGATCGATACTCCAACGCGACAGTTGCTGCCGGCATGATTAAGTTTTCTTTGAGGCGCGCGCAAAATGTGCATCGCCAAGCGCTTATGGTTGATCGCAAGGCAAGAGAAAGTCTCAATGGTCACGAAGGTAAGGTTATTTGGTTTACCGGATTGAGTGGTTCAGGAAAGTCCACCGTCGCTAATGCGCTTGAGCAGGTGCTGCATCAGCGAGGCGTGCGGACCTACATACTTGATGGGGATAATGTTCGGCACGGGTTAAATAAGGATCTCGGTTTTACTGACGCTGACAGAGTAGAAAACATCAGGCGAATCGCGGAGGTGTCGAGGTTGATGGTGGATGCGGGGATTGTGGTATTGACGTCATTTATCTCGCCATTCAGATCTGAGCGCGATATGGCTCGGGGTTTGTTCGACACCAATGAGTTTATTGAAGTCTATGTCAATGTACCGCTTGAAGTGGCAGAGGATCGTGATCCTAAGGGTTTATACAAGAAGGCTCGGCGTGGTGAGTTGCCGAATTTCACGGGTATCGATAGTGATTATGAGGCGCCTGAAAATCCAGAATTAGATATTGATACGGCGGTTGATACGGTTGAGGTTTGCGTTGAGAGAATACTCGCTTATCTTGATCTCGAAAAATAAACGGGCATCATTTGTTTACGGTAGATGTTCTGATAGAATTGCGCCTCTTTTTTCCAAGACCCATTTCACGACCGAAGTCGTTGTCTGGGCCTGTAGCTCAGTTGGTTAGAGCATCCGACTCATAATCGGCAGGTCGAAGGTTCGAGTCCTTCCAGGCCCACCATTTCAACTTCAAACCACCACGGCGATAACATCCGTCAGGTCTTGGACTAGGCGTCTCCGTTATCCTTGCAGGCCCACCATTTCAACTTCAAACCACCACGGCGATAACATCCGTCAGGTCTTGGACTAGGCGTCTCCGTTATCCTTGCAGGCCCACCATTTCAACTTCAAACCACCACGGCGATAACATCCGTCAGGTCTTGGACTAGGCGTCTCCGTTATCCTTGCAGGCCCACCATTTCAACTTCAAACCATCACGGCGATAACATCCGTCAGGTCTTGGACTAGGCGTCTCCGTTATCCTTGCAGGACCTCCATTTACAACTTTTAAAAGTTACTAACGCCTTGAACAGCCTAGGAGCTTCCTAAAACACGTATGGGCAAACAGCCAAACCACGTTTGTCCGCACAGTAAAGCTTAAGACGATGAGCGAGTGCCGGGTGCTGGAGGGTTTTCAGGTGGGCCAGCGAAACATTGGGCAATAGCCATCCACTGTCTAGCAGGCTCGCCGACGACGTTAAGATTAACATCTGCAATATTCCTGCCTTGCGTAACAACATGGCAAAACTCAGCTGCATCACCTTCAACATAATTGTCAGTACTGGGTTCGTTAAACGCCCAAATTTCACCTGAAGGCGATGTAAGCTTAACGTACGGCGCTGCGCCAGGTGGTTCCATTTTTCTGTTCGCGAAGCTCCAACCGTATGTTCGTACACCTATAACAACGATGTTTTTTAGTCTCTCGCCATTTTTCCGTTGCTGTTTCTTTAGATCGTAGATGTCTTGGCCATGTGACCACGTCTCCATTTGTCTAGCTGTGGTGAACATCATGGCGCCCATATCGGGGCCAAACCATGCCAAGCGCTTTTTGGGATCGCTTGTGCCGAGTAATTCGCACATTTCTTGAAAATAGGACCACCATTCATTTAACAGATCCTGTCCTGTCAGGGTTGGGTTCATATTAGCGCTAAGCGCTTTGCGGTCTTTTACTGTCGATTCGAATTCCTCCCGGCTTTTCAACGAAAGTACGGCCATTTTATCCGTGCCATGCAAGTGCTGCACGACCTGATTGATCGTCCAGTTCTTAAAAGGGGTGGGTGATTCCCAGTCTGTGTTGGTAAGCGTATCCAATAGCGCTTTGAATTCAGCACCTTCTTCCAGTAAATCTTTCGCCTGCTGTAACATTGCAATCTTCCATTGATAATTTTGTTGCAACCAGTTTACCGCTATTTAGGTGCGGTCGGTAAAGTCTTCAAGGTTTGTATCAAGAACAATGCTGAGTTTTTTTTGCGCTTGAGTATAGCCTGAGGCTGCGGCGGTGATAGGCTGGGTTGGCATTTATCGCGCCGTGAAATTCATGTCAGCTGGTTACTGCTCAGCGCGATCGGTCTTTCGAGCAATGAGCCTTCGGGATGCTCTGCCAAAAATTGGGTTCTCCAAACCTCTGCTTTAATTATTCCTCATAATGATGCTTTTGCAATTTGGCGAAAATGCGCTTTATACTCCCGATTCTCAGCATACAGCTGCATCTGAAACTTAAGTATCTGGGTTTAAATTTCTGCCTAATCGCTTGCAACAGTATTTGTCAGGCTCTGCTCTACAGGAAGGTTTTATCTTAATGCAGTTAACCGGTTCACTGGCGCCATTGGCCAACCGAGACTTTCGATACCTGTTATCGGGGTTTGCTATCAGCCAGATGTTGATGCCATTGCAGTTCATTACACAGATCCTGTGGGTACAGCACTACGCACCGCCAGATATCTGGCTTATTCTTGTTGCATTTATAGCCACTTGTCGCGGCGTAGGTGCGCTGGCATTCGGCCTGTATGGTGGCGCTTTGGCTGACAGATATAATCGCAAAAATATTGTTCTGATTATCCTGTCTCTTCAGATACTCACAACCGTTGGTATTGCTGTCTTGATGCTGCTCAGCATTGGCGATGTATTTGGCTTCGCTATTTTCTTCCTGCTTACGTTTCTGAGTTCGGGGCTCCAAAGTATTGATGGCCCGACTCGTTTGGCTATTTTACCCGACATTCTTGGTTCCGCCCTTACGCCAGCGGGTATGTCATTAAACCAAGTGGCGGGTCAGGTGGCTATGCCGCTCGCAATGCTTTTTACCGGCATACTTATTGACGGCCTTGGCTTTGGGGGAGCTTATCTTTTTAGCATTGTAGGCCTGATCATATCCATGATTTGTATCGCAGTTATGTCATACACGCCAGATGAGGAACAAATCGCTAAATCTAGCCAACGATACGGTATCGGTGAAGCATTCGATGACGTTCGGATCGGATTGCGATACGCCAAAGGCCATAGTGTCATTCTCTGGGTTATTATTTTGATCGTTGCCATGATGAGCTTCGGCTATCCAGCAACGGCGAGTTTTGGTCCTACCTGGGTCACCACCGTCGTTGGTGTGGAGATTGCCAATATGGGCTATGTTGTCATGTTCTGGGGGCTCGGATCACTATTTGCGGCCATGGTTTTGACTAGATATGCCGCGGTCCGTCAACGCGGTCTGATTTTGATTGGGGGTGCTTTCATTTTCTGCGTCTCTTTTATTATCTTTGTTTCTGGCCACACCCCGATATACGCCATTATTGGCAATATTGGTTTGGGTATCGGCATGACCACCATTATGGTTTCCAGCACAATACTGATTCAGCACCTTGTGCCTAATGAGTACAGAGGCAGAATTATGAGTATTTTCCAAATGAATATGGCATTTGCGCAACTGATGACGATGCCAGTTGCTTTGCTTGGCCAATGGCTAACACTACCCGTGCTGTTTCCCATACTTGCATTCGCCACACTTGTTATTGTCATTTTCATTATTGCGCTAAAACCACAGGTCCGACGGGCAACGGTTAGTTACTGAATAAGCCTATAGTGGACACTTTACAGCCTTTGACAGTGAACTGAGATTGATCAATTTCTCTAAAAATAGGCTTGCAAGGCCTACGTAGTGCGGACATAGGGCCGTCAGCTGCCTTGCAGGCCCACCATTTCGGTTATTCTTTATTCACGGCTTTTCTATGGACAGACTCCGTTTTTTGCCATACTCTGCGCCCGCGCTTCGATCTTAAGTCTGACAACAGGTGATGAGACGAAGACCGAACTTGAATTTTACAAACAGACACATTATTGATGCAGGACTTGATCCGAAGAGGACAGGTACCAACGCCGCGATACTTTTGCCAACTTTCAGAATACTGAAGGCTCGGTATAGTCGTTTCGATAGGCTTGTTGAAAACCCTTTCTCTTGATTCGTATCCAGTCTCGCTGGAGATAAGAGATGAATATACATTCCTTCGCAAAGAAAAAACTCGAACGAGAAAAGATTTCGATGGTGACCTGCTATGACCATTGGTCCGCAAAAATCCTGAACGAGACGGATGTTGACTGTCTATTGGTCGGTGATTCCCTTGCCGTTGTCATGCACGGTTTTGATTCGACAGTGCATGCCACCATTGACATGATGGAGATGCACGTTGCCGCAGTAGCTCGAGGCGCAAAGGATAAGTTCATTGTTGCGGATATGCCATTTTTGAGTTGTAGCAAAGGGGTTGATCAGGCAATGGACGCCGTACATCGTTTGATGAATGCCGGCGCTAATGCAGTCAAAATTGAAGGTGATAAACATCAAATCGATATTATTGAACATATAGTCGATGCTGGTGTGCCTGTTATGGGCCATCTTGGCTTGATGCCTCAGTCGATCCATAATCTTGGCGGTCATAAGGTTCAAGCAAAGGATGAAGAGCAGGCCAATGCACTCGTTGAAAGTGCCCAAAGATTGCAAGCTGTCGGCTGCTTTTCTCTTGTGTTGGAATGCATCCCAACGAAACTGGGTAGTTGTGTATCGCAACAATTAGATATTCCAACGATCGGAATTGGCGCTGGTGCTCATACGGATGGGCAAGTCCTCGTTCTGCATGACTTACTTGGTGTTAACCCGGATTTCACGCCTAAGTTCCTGCGCAGATATGCCGATAGTTTTTCGATGGTGCGCGGGGCAGTTAATCACTTTCATAGTGACGTGACCGATCAAAGTTATCCAGCACCTCAAGAGTCTTATCGATGAAAGTGTGCACGTCGGTTTCTGAATTTATCAAGCTGAGAAAGGCTGGTAGTCTTGGTCGCATTGGCTTTGTGCCAACGATGGGCGCGTTGCACATTGGGCATGGTTCTTTGATCGAACGTAGTGTCAAAGAAAGCGATACGACTATTTTGAGTATCTATGTGAACCCGACGCAATTCGATAATGTAGATGACTTGGCGAATTATCCTGATAAGAATAGCGCGGACCTTGAACTGGCAGAATCCCTAAACGTAGATGTTGTGCTAATGCCAACCTACGAACAACTTTACCCAGATCATTATCGATATTCCGTCGATGAAAATAAATTTAGTCAGCAGTTGTGTGGGGCCCATCGTCAGGGGCATTTCACTGGCGTATTGACGGTTGTCATGAAGTTGCTAAACATTGTTCAACCTTCGAGCGCGTATTTCGGAGAGAAGGATCAACAACAATTGAGGCTAATTGAGGGGATGGTTGATTCATTCTTCTTGGACTGTCAGGTGATTGGTTGTGACACGGTAAGGGAGGACGATGGCTTGGCGTTAAGCTCGAGAAATTTAAATCTAACCGCAAAGCAAAGGCGCAAAGCGCCGGTATTTTCTAAGGCGTTGACAATGTTGCTGAATGATGACGAAGTTGCCTCGTCTTTGTCCGATGACGGTTTTAAGGTCGACTATATTCAAACCATAGGTAATCGACGGTACGGTGCGGTATTTTTAGGTCAGGTGCGCCTTATCGATAATGTTCAGCTAAATGGTGGTTTAATTAAATGCGGTGTGAATGAGGTGGCGCAATGATTCTATGTCTTGATGTAGGTAATACTCAGATTTATGGTGGTGTATACGACGGCGACGATCTGAAAGTACAGTTTCGCAGAACGTCTCAGACCAGAGGCTCGTCGGATGAGATAGGTGTTTTCTTTAGAATTGTACTGCGTGAAAACGATATTGATCCTGATGATATTCGTACGGTTGCGATTTGTTGCGTCGTGCCCGATTTACTTTATACGTTGCGCGCATGTTGCCAAAAATACTTCGGCATTGACCCGCTCATACTCCGTCCAGGCATTAAGACGGGTTTAAAAATTCTTTATAGAGACCCCAAAGAGGTCGGTGCGGACAGGATCGCGGATGCTATAGGCGCACTGAAGGAGTTTCCAGGCAGAAACTTGATCGTAGCCGATTTTGGTACAGCAACAACCATCTGTGCGATTACCAAAGAAAAAGAATTTCTGGGTGGGAATATCATTCCTGGGGTAAAGCTTTCCATGGACGCTTTGGAGGCCAAGACTGCACAATTGCCATCCGTTGAGATCGTTCCTGTTGAGTCAGGTATAGGTCGTACGACAATAGAGAGCATTCAAGCAGGTCTGTATTGGTCGAACGTCGGGATGGTAAAAGAGCTTGTGGCTCGAATAACTCAGGAAGTGTTTAGTGAAGACCCTCCGCTGGTAATAGGTACGGGAGGTTTTTCTCAGCTATTCGATCGCGAAAAGTTGTTTGATCATGTCATGCCGGATTTGATATTAACGGGGCTTATGGAAGTTATCCGCCTAAATCAATTATCCCCAAACAACAGCTAATATTGCAAAGGTCAGAAAGCAGAGTAGGCATGCCGCGTTAATTATGTCGTTTGCAGTAGTTGCAGTAGTTGCAGCAGTTAAAGTAGTCCCTGTTGTCGATCGCGTCTGCAGATTGTTCATGTTGTGTCTCCAATTGAAAATGCTTCGATGTATTTTTTTTCCTTCCTAAGTGGCATTCAATCGGTTTGCTTGACCTTTTGTTGTGATGAAAGTCACGCTTGCACAGTATGCGTTCGAGTATTTTCAATAGACGTGAACTAGATCACGCTGAGCCGACGTAGGTGCGCGTCTTCGGCTTTCCTGCCGATAAAAAGTGATCTCTTTTTGCCATGCCGATGCAAACGATATGCATTTTTGAAAAGTCCATAAAAAAAAGTTAATAATTTCTTAATATGCTAAAGAGATACGGTGTTGCGAGATAACCAACTGTGTTAGATTCATTGTCTTGAAAGCCATGAACAAAGGGCCCTAAGTTTTCCCGCAAGACTGGGCAATTTAGACGGGGCGGTTCATAATGTTTTGCCATAAAAAGCAAGATGGCAGGCTAGTCAAAAATAAAACTAAATACCGATTCGTATTTGGAGGTTGGTTTGTACGATATCGTCGTCATTGGTGCCGGGCCGGGAGGTCTTAGTGCAGCCGCACGTTGTGCTGAGCTGGAAGTCTCGCACGCGCTGCTTGAAAGCTCTCCGAAAATAGCCAATACCATCCAGAAATACCAAAAAGGCAAACATGTCATGGCAGAGCCTGGCATTTTACCCTTACGTTCGCCCGTTGATTTTGCCGCGGGTAAACGTGAAGAAATTCTTGATGCTTGGGAAACAGGTATCGCTCATCATAAAGTTAATATTCAGTATGGCGCTGAAGCCAAATCGATTACCGGTGAAGTTGGCAATTTTAGCATTGGTTTGGTTAATGGTGAGGTAGTTCAAGCCAAGCACATTATTCTTGGTATCGGTATGCAAGGTAACCCTCGCCAATTGGGCGTGCCCGGTGATCAATCAGACTTTATCCAGTATCAGTTAGATGACCCTGATGAATATCATGATGAAAATATAGCGGTTATTGGTGCTGGTGATGCAGCCATTGAGAATGCCATCGCTTTAGCAAAACATAATAATGTCTATATTGTTAATCGAAAAGATGAATTCGCACGTGCAAAAGAAGGCAACTTAAATTTAATACTAGCGGCTATTGATTCTGAAGAAATTGGGGCTTTTTACAGCAGCTCCCCCACCGAAGTGGAAATACTGGAAGGTGAAAAATTCCGCGGTAATCTAGTCCTCAGTACGAATGTTGGTATAGAAAAGCTCCCTGTGCACCGAGTAATCGGTCGATTAGGCGCCATTCCTCCTCGGGGCCTAGTGGAATCTTTTGGAATTGAATTTCCTAGTAAAGATATGTCGGCCATTCCTGCCTTGACCAGCCAATACGAGTCCAATGTGACAGGAATATATGTCATTGGCGCACTTGGTGGGTATCCGCTCATCAAACAAGCGATGAATCAGGGCTATGAGGTCGTTGAATACATTTTAGGCCATGATGTTAAACCGGCGGATCATGGTTTAATCGAGGATAAATTTAAAGCGCTTCCTTATGACAACATGGAAGTGGATGACGTATTAACGATGATGCAGGAGCGTATCCCGATATTCTCCTCGGTCAACGCTTTGTTGTTTCGTGAATTGATCCTCGATAGTACGGTGCATGTATTTAACGAGGGAGATGTGGTGTTTGAAAGAGACGACTACACAAACTCTTTCTATACCGTCCTTGAAGGTGGCATTAAGACAGTCATCACTGAAGATCTGATTATCTCGTCGGCTGTTGGTGCGTTTACGGGTGAAGGTAGCTTGTTATCTGGTCGTCGTCGCTCAGCAACTGTGCTTGCTGGCGATCAATGTATACTGATAGAAACGCCACGTCGCACCATGCTAAAACTTATTGCTTCTATTGAATCAGTAAAACGTGTGCTTGACGAAACGTTCATTGTTCGACAGATCCAAACAAAATTTGCGCCTAACACGGATATCAAAGAACTGGAGCCGATAGCTTCCAAAGCTGTGATCAACAGTTATACCCCTGGCCAAGTCATCATGAAAGAAGGTGATGAAGGGGATACATTCCACCTCATTAGAAGCGGTTCAGTAACCGTTTCAAATGAAGTTAATGGAAAAGAGCTAATTCGCACCTATCTTCCGGCTGGCGCAGACATTGGCGAAATGGCGCTCTTAGGTGATACGACACGTTCTGCAACGATTAAGGCAACAGTAAAGACTGAGACCGTATCGATTGATAAAGAAGCCTTCGAAATGCTTCTGTCTCGTTCCCCCGGTTTACGCGAGGAATTACAGGAAAAAACCAAAAAGCGGTATCAAGAAAACGTTAAATTACAAGGGGACGATGACTCAGACGGCCTACTTTCATTCCTAATGGATCAAGGTCTCGGTGAGGCAACCAGCGCGCTGATGATTGATGAAGACCTCTGTGTTGGGTGTGATCTTTGTGAACAAGCCTGTGCGGCAACTCATGATGGCACGTCTAGGATGAACAGAAGCGCTGGGCCGACACATGCACATATTCACGTCCCCACATCTTGTCGCCATTGTGAGAGTCCGCACTGTATGAAAGATTGCCCGCCAAATGCGATTCAACGCATGGGTGGCGGCGGAGAAGTGGTCATCGGCGATAATTGTATTGGCTGCGGTAACTGCAAGCAAAATTGTCCCTATGGTGTGATTGAAATGGCATACCAAACAAAAGCGACGAGTAGCTTCTGGCAGTGGATGTTGTTTGGCATTGGGCTTGCGCCGGGCAAAGGCGAAGTTTTGTCCCACGGTGCTCCGAACGAAATAAAGAAAGCGGTTAAGTGTGACTTATGTATTGAACAAAATCATGGGCCAGCGTGTGTTAGGGCATGTCCAACCGGCGCTGCAATGCGTTTAAATCCAGTAGACTTCGCTAAGCTGGCATGAAAATGAAAATGACAATGCGAAAAAGAGTTAAGGAATAAGATGTCTACTTCATTCGTATCTCACCAAGGAGGTCGATACTTTTGGGTCTCGCTGGCTTTTATGGTTCTCTGCATCATTATCTATGCATGGCATGATCCAGTTCAATCGCCGAATGGTGGTACTTGGTATGGTTATACCCTTGGGACCATTGGTGCATTGATGATTCTATGGCTCCTTTATCTTGGCAAACGAAAACGAAATTTTGCCAACGGCTGGGGGACAACCAAGGGGTGGGTGAGTGCGCATGTTTATTTAGGGAGCTCTTTATTAGTTATCGCTACCTTGCATACAGGGTTTCAGTTCGGGTGGAACATTCACACTGTGGCATATGCACTCATGTGTTTGGTGATCTTTAGTGGTTTTTTTGGTGTCTATGCCTATGTGGTTTATCCCAGTGCAAGAAACAAAGTTAAGAAAAGTAGAACCCGCGATGACATATTTGAGCAAATTCAGGGTATCGACCAACAGTTGAAGAAATTAGTCAGTGATTTACCAGAAGAAATTGGTGCCATGGTAAACAGCGCCATTGATAGGACTGAATTTGGCGGTGGATTCCTGGATCAACTACTTGGTAGAGATAAATCAAAAGTTATGATTGACGGAATTATAGTCAACAATAACAATCAGGATGCGGTCGTAGAAAACCTCGTTCAAAAGCTCACGCTTGCCAGAGGGCAAGAAACGAAAAATTTAGCCAGTTTGGTTAAAGAATATGGCGTTAGGCAGAAATTGTTAGGAGTTATTCGCACAGACATACGACTCAGTGCGATTCAGGAAATATGGTTATCGTTTCATGTGCCCATCTCTTTTGGGCTTATTGCGGCTTTAGCAGCTCATATTGCATCTGTTTTTATTTATTGGTAGTTAAAAAAAGCTAAGGAAAACCGGTGCGCTTACTTATTCGCTACATGCAGTCACGTGACAAAGCTCAACATGAGTTTGATGGCAATGTCATTACTATCGGTCGAGGGACCGACCAAACTATTCAGATTGCAGACATGTCTCTGCCCCTTTTACATTCAAAAATTACAAGCTCAGGTAGAGATTTAATCCTGACAGTCACTGATGGAAAAAGCTTTGCTGTCAATGGTCAAACGGCTAAGAAGCAATCCCTGATTGATGGCGATGTTGTAGAAATTTCTGGTCACAAGCTTAAAATATCAGCAGGCGAGAATGGTTTTGACTATTTGATCGACGTTGAACTGGATTCAGATCAGATAACTGAACTCAAAAGTAGATTTCCTGCTGGTTTAAAACAAATCAAGGCGCCTCGCCGTCAATTTACTTGGGCACTCTTTCTTTTATTGCTTGGCATTGGCTTAGTGATTCCAGCTGTTGGTTTGTATGTTGGCATGGATAAAATCCGTGACATTCCCTTAGTGCCTGACGACGGAGTATGGCTCACGGGTGAGCTTCATCAAACTCATGCATTCATGGAGGATGATTGTACCCTTTGTCACACGGAGGCATTCACCCAGACGAAGGATGAAGATTGTCTCGCTTGTCATCAGTCAGTGAACCATCACTTTGATACTGAAATATTTGGTACCGATTATGAGATCGGCAATGATTGTGCCGATTGTCACAAAGAACATAGCGCAACTGACAGTATTACGCGCACAGATCAGGCTGGCTGCACGAGTTGCCACAGTGATATGGATAAGGCAGGTTTCGACTCTGAACTTAGACCTGCGACCGATTTTCTTGATGATCATCCGTCATTTATGTTGAGTATGCACGAGTGGGAAGCATCGGAGGGTTGGCAAAACACGCGAGTGGCTCTCTCGACAGATGGGATACAAGAAAACAGCAACCTTATTTTTCCTCATGATGTTCACATGTCTGAGGAAGGTATTGATGGAATGCAGGGTGTTGAAATTCTGAGCTGCTCTGACTGTCACGAGCCCGAGAAGGGCGGTATGCAAATGAAAGCTGTGACGATGGAGCAACATTGTTCTGACTGTCACCAACTGACGTTTGATCTAGATCGACCTGATAGGGTCGTGCCTCACGGTTCCCCGCCGGACTTAATGCGCACTTTACGCGAATACTACGCCTATCAGTTCTTGAATGGCGATAACGAAGCTGAAGCACCGAAACAGGCAGGTGGCATAGCGTCACCCAGTGTCCGAGAAGCAAGGCGGCCAGGACGGGTTGCTCGTCCGAAGGTCATATCTGACATGATTGTGAATGCCAATGCCGATAGTTCTGCGACGATGACCGAACAAGCCAACGCATATATCGATGCACGTGTCGCTCAAGCCGCCAGTAGTTTGTTTGAAAAGCAGACGTGCACCATCTGTCATGAGATTTCTAAGAGCGGTGATTCTGCTGTCCCTTGGGAAGTGAAGCCGGTTAAGTTAAATGAAGATTGGATGCCATTAGCTGAATTCTCGCACGGCAGCCATGAAAATATGCAGTGTAGTGGATGTCATGACGCGGTGAACTCGACTGAATCAAGTGATGTTTTAATGCCAGATATAACCTCCTGTCGTGATTGCCATGGTGGTGAAGATAGCACCAATTTACTTCAAAGCAATTGTGTCACGTGTCACGAATTCCATTTGGAAGATCAGCGTCCTATGGGTGCGTTAATTGAAACAGCAAATAGAGATTCGATTCAGAAACTGTTGGACCTAGACAGATCGACCGATGAGATGGTGAAAGAGGAATGAAAATATCGGTAGGTAAGCTTGGATTACTATTACTATCATGTACGTTTTTTCTCGCTTCCTGTGGCGGAGGAGGAGGCGGTGGAAGCACTGTTGCTGCCGAACAAAGTGCTGCGTCTAATACAGTCTCTACCCCTGCAGACCCTGTAACCTGCGGTGATAATTGTTTTCTGGCAGCGACAGATGTAGAGACAATCATCAGTCAAGCCGTTGCAGAAGCCTCGGCGAGAAATTTACCATCGACGATTGCTGTGGTTGACCGAGTTGGCAACGTATTGGGTGTTTTTGCTATGACTGGCGCGCCTGGGACAGTGACGATTACGTCGACCAACGATATTGGCTCACCGATTACAGGCGGGTTAGATGGCATCAGTAATGTTATCCCCTCGACAATGGCGGCAATTTCTAAAGCAATTACCGGCGCCTATTTGTCAACGCAGGAGAATGCTTTTACGACGAGGACAGCGAGCCAGATAATCCAGGAAAACTTCAACCCCGGCGAAGGTAATGTGCCTTCTGGGCCGCTCTTTGGTGTGCAGTTTAGTCAGTTGGCTTGCAGTGATTTTAGCCAACGAGATCAGGGTGGTGCGTCCTCTGTTGGTCCGCATCGAGCGCCATTAGGTTTGTCAGCTGATCCCGGCGGCTTGCCACTTTACATCGACGGTGTTGCAGTGGGTGGTGTGGGTGTTGTCGCCGATGGCATTTATGGCTTGGATAAAATCATCACAAATTTCGACACAGATTTCGATGAGTTGATCGCAACGTCTGCGACGCGAGGATATGCTGCGCCGCTTGATATTCGTGCTGATCAGATCACGATAGTCGGAAAAACTGCACGTTTTAGTGATTCGTTTGTGGATGAGTTACTGTCGTCGTTGAGTGATGCACAACCCATTGCCGACACAATAGCAGCGTCAGATGGTAACTACGTTAGCGTCATTGGTTACTATAATAGTGCCTCGCAGACGAAAGCGGGCACAACTTTTGGGCAACCCAATTCGGGTGTTCGACCGGCTGATGCCACGGTCTTTGTTGACTCTGATGGCGCCAGCCTTGATGCGTTCGTTTTTGTTGATCAGAGTAATGTTAATCGCTATCCAGCAACAGCCGCGGCTGATTCACCATCTGGTGATGCGCTAAACGCGCTGACGGCGAGTGAAGTGCAAATCATCTTGAACGAAGCGATTAATCTTGCCAACGAATCTAGAGCGCAAATTCGCGTTCCTGCAGGTACGCAGGCTCGTGTTACCGCGTCGGTGGTGGATACCAACGGCACAATCTTAGGTATGGGTCGAACACGAGACGGACCTGTCTTCGGTGCAGATGTTTCTTTGCAAAAAGCGCGAACGGCTACTTTCTTTTCTGGCACTGGACGGACTGATGGCCGTGCACCTGCAGAAATCCTTCGAGGCTTTCCGGATACGTTATACATAAATAGTGATCTAACGCTATTGGATACACCACGGCCAAGCTTCTCCAGATATGCGCTCGACGCGCAGCTGTTTCTAGGCGATGCTGACGCGCTCGAAAGTACCGGTGCGCCTGTTGCCTTTTCAGACAGAGCTGGCGGTAACCTTTCTCGGCCGCATTATCCTGATGGGCCGACAACAGGTCCGCCGGGTCCCTTTAGCAAACCTGAAGGCGAGTGGAGTGTTTTTAGTGTCGGTTTGCAGCTCGATTTAGTTTATAACTCGCTTATTCAGCATGTTGCTTTTGTGGCCGGAATAACGCCCGTTGATGTTGAACAAAACTGCGTTGGCAACACGGGTCTTGCGCAACCACCAGCTGTTCCGTTTCAAACGGTAGGGCAGGTACCTAATCTAGCTAACGGTATCCAAATTTTTCCCGGTAGTGTGCCCATTTATCGTGGTGAAGTTCTTGTCGGTGGTATCGGCGTTTCCGGCGATGGTGTTGACCAGGACGATATGATCTCTTTCCTTGGTTTGCATCGCGCTGGCTTGAGGCTGAACACGGGCATTCATAATGCACCACCTGAAATTCGTGCTGATACTCTTCAAATACCCGGACAGAGCTCGCGGCTACGTTACGTGAATTGTCCTCAAACTCCGTTCATTGATAATAACGATACCGAGGTGTGCAATGGTATCTAGATTCGTTGGGCTAATAAGAACTTCAGCTCTGGCGCTAGTCGCCGTTGGCGCGCTGGTAGAATCGGAGTTAACGGCCGCTGACGATGGTTTTGAGCCGGCCGACACCTATTGTGATTCAGGACAGCAGTCCAATAGACGCAGACCAGGCAGTGACTCTGGCAGCAATGGTCGTGTTGATAAATATAAATTACCCAAGTGTGAAACGATTTCTGATTTAGGTATAGAGCCTTGGTTTGACAAGGTTGACTTGGGCCCGCCCGTTCCTGACCGTTGGCGAATCGTCGAGGCTATCGGTATTGAGACCAATCTCTGGGACCCTTACAACGGACACAACCCGCTCAAAGGCGACATGCCTGTATGGGGTAATGATTGGTTTTACAGCGTCATCGCGATCAGTGACACGATTGTTGAGCCAAGACGTTTTCCAATCCCCGTCGGTACTGCGACGACTACAAGAAGCGGAAGCTTGGACACGATTGGTTCAGGTGAAACCCTTATTCTTGCTGAGAATTTGATTATCGAAAATGTATTTTATAAGGGCGACACAATCTATCGCCCACCGGATTGGGAGATACGTTTTACGCCTGTCTTTAATATCAATCAGGTGCATGCAGATGAGAAAGGTATTTTGAATGTAGACCCTGATAAAGGCGGTCGTTCAGGCAGGAAACGAACAGATTCGTTTGTTGGTATTCAAGCGTTGTTTGTTGATAAACATTTGCGCAATGTGTCGGACCGTTACGACTTTGACAGTCTTCGTGTTGGTATTCAGCCATTTTCATCTGACTTTCGTGGCTTTTTGTTTCAAGACTCGCAGCTGGGCGTGCGACTCTTTGGGACACGTGACAACAATATTTTTCAATACAATCTAGCTTGGTTTAGGCGTCTTGAGAAGGACACAAATAGTGGCCTGAATGACGTCACACAATCGATCAGAGATGACGATGTTTTTACTGCTAATCTATTTTGGCAAGACTTGTTTAAAAAAGGCTTCATCTCTCAGTTTTCAGTTACCCACAATAGAAATCGAGAAAAAGGTGAGATCGCATACGATAAGAACGGTTTTATTATCAGACCTTCCTCATTGTTTGAAGAACGTTTTGCTCGTGATTACGATGTAACCTATTTCGGTTATAGCGGCGACGGTCACATTGATCGACTCAATCTAACGACGTCTTTCTACTACGCTTATGGTGAACAAACGAGTGCGCGCTTTAAATCTGAAGAAGAAAAAATCGATGCCTATTTCTTCGCGATAGAAGGTTCAATGGACTTTGATTGGTTCCGTCCAAAGCTGTCGTTCTTATACGCATCGGGCGACGATGATCCGTTTGATGATGAGGCGAATGGTTTTGATGCGATATTTGAAAATCCTCAGTTTGCCGGCGCAGATACCAGCTTCATGATTCGTCAAAACGTACCGCTTATTGGCGGTGGTGGTGTGGCATTAATGGGTAGAAATGGCATTTTGCCTTCACTTCGGCCCAGTAAAGAACAAGGTCAATCTAACTTCATTAACCCGGGTATTTTCCTACTGGGTGTCGGTGCGGACGCCGATGTGTTACCTCAATTGCGTCTCTCATTTAATTGGAACTATCTGATGTTTGATAGTACAGAGGTGCTTGAGGCTGTGCGGCAACAAGGACCTATTGACGACGCATTGGGGCATGACGTTTCTGTATCAGCTATCTGGCGGCCATTTATGTCGCAAAATGTTGTTGTACGATTATCCGCGGCGGGCTTGTTAGGTGCCGACGGCTTCGACGATCTATATGGCAATGAGGCGAAAACGCCTTATTCGGTCTTAGCCAATATTACTTTGATGTATTAATAAATGATGATTTTTGAGTATTCGATGATAAATAAGCAGTTGAAACGGCTAACGACAGTAAGTACGGCGCTGTGCCTATTACTTATTAGCTTCTGCACGCTAGGATCCAGCGCGAACGGTCCTTATGTAGAACGTCATTATGACCCTATCCCTGCCGCTCCCAGGACTCAGTCTGTTGCTTCGGCTGATGAGAAAAGCGCAGGTTGTTTGTCTTGCCACACGGATACAGATAGTAAAAGTATGCACGAAAGCCCAGGGGTCATCCTTGGGTGTATAGATTGTCATGGTGGTAACGCCGATGTGTTCTTCCATGAAGGCGAAGATGAGTTACATGTGCTGGAAGAAGCACACGTGTTGCCGAGTTATCCATCGGATTGGAACTTTCCACACAGTGCAAACCCGAGTGGTAGTTACACACTGCTGAATAGGGAAGCAAAAGAGTTTGTTCGTTTTGTAAACCCATCTGACCTGCGTGTGGCGGAGGACGCTTGTGGCGCTTGCCACCTATCGACTGTGCAGGCGGCTAAACGCAGTATTATGGCTTCAGGCGCTCTGCTCTTTGGCGCGGCGAGCTACGCAAATGGCATCCTGCCATTTAAAAAATACATTATAGGCGAAGCGTATGATGAAGATGGTGGCGCCAGTGCAATTCAGGGACCGCCGCTAGCCAATCCAGATAAAGCATGGGAAGAACATGGCGTGTTGCCAATTTTGTATCCCTTGCCGACTTGGGAAAATGTGCCGCCCGGAGATGTTTTTAGGGTGTTCGAGCGCGGTGGACGTAATTTAACGAACCTATTCCCTGAAACAGGTCTACCCAATTCATTGGGTTTATTGCAGCGATTAGAGGAGCCTGGTCGACCCGACTTTAGGCAGTCAAATCGCGGTCCAGGTACCGGCGGGCGAATTTCTGTGCCGGTTTTGAATCTGCACAAAACACGTTTGAATGACCCGCTGATGTGGTTTTTGGGAACCAATGATAATCCCGGCGACTACCGAACCAGTGGTTGTGGTGCATGTCATGTGGTCTATGCCAATGACCGTGACCCCCGTCATTCAGGGCCTTATGCTGAAGTTGGTCATACGGGCCTGTCTAAAACGGTCGATCCGACGATTTCAAAGGAAGAAGAAGGGCATCCAATAAAACACTCATTCACGAGAGCAATTCCTACAGCGCAATGTATGTCTTGCCATATGCATCAACCTAATATGTTCGTTAATACGTTTCTTGGCTACACGATGTGGGATTACGAAGCGGATGCACCTTCGATGTTTCCAAAGGAGCAGAAATATCCTACCGACCATGAAATTTATGAAGCTAGCCTGACCAACCCAGAAGCGGCTGCTGCAAGAGGGCTCTGGTCGGATCAAGAGTTTTTAAGAAACGTCTCTGATTTGAATCCGACATTGGAGAACACCCAGTTTGCTGACTATCACGGTCATGGTTGGAATTTTCGAGCGGTGTTTAAGAAAGATCGAAAGGGAAATCTTTTAGATAAAGACGATGTAATTGTAGAGCCTGATGATCCTGAGAAGTTTGATAAAGCAGTTCACATGTCGTCTATTCATCTAGACGTGGGCATGCATTGTGTTGATTGTCACTTCTCGCAAGATAACCACGGTAATGGTCACATATACGGTGAAGTCGCCAATGCAGTAGAGATCGATTGTGTCGATTGTCACGGCACCGCAAATGAGTATCCAACGTTAAGAACTTCTGGGCCCGCAGCACCTCCCGGCGGAACAGATTTGAGTTTGATTCGAAACCCAGATGGCAAACCTCGTTTTAGTTGGCGAGAGGGTAAGTTGTATCAACGAAGTCTCCTATGGCCTGATCGTGAGTGGGAAATGTCGATGGTTAAAGATGCCGTCAATCCAGAGCATGAAACCTACAATCCTAAGGCTGCGAGAGCGAAAACCATGAAGCGCGATTCGTCCGTACAGACGTGGGGGCCGGAGGTCGCTGCCGAGGATCGAGCACATGGCTACGACTCGATGGAATGTTATACATGCCACCAGTCTTGGACAACTAGCTGTGGTGGTTGTCACTTGCCTATTGAGGCCAATTGGAAAACCGAACGAAATCACTATGAAGGTGGCGAAACAAGAAACTATGCAAGCTACAACCCTCAAGTCGTTCGCGATCAAATTTTTATGCTGGGTCGACGAGGAAAAATTAACGGGGGTCGGATAGCACCGTTAAGATCAACTTCTGCGTTGGTATTGTCCTCGACGAATGCCAATCGTGAAAAAATATACGTCCAGCAACCGCCAATATCCTCGGCTGGTTATAGCTCGCAGGCAATTAATCCGCACTTTGCCCACACAGTTAGAAAAACAGAAACGAGAGTGTGTTCAGATTGTCACCTTGACGAATCTAGTAATAACAACGCCATTATGGCGCAGACGCTAGGGTTCGGAACGGACTTCATCGACTTCGTTGGCTACCACGCTTATCTTGGTGGAGAAGGCTCCGTTGAAGCTGTTCAAGTTACCGAATGGGATGAACCTCAGGCTGTTATAGGCAGTTATCTGCAGAAGTATGTCTATCCGGATTACTATGCTGCCCACAAAGAGCGAGACGAGGCGCTGACCACCGGCCACAGTCATGCCTCAGGCACAGTGAACTGTATTCAGCTTCGTGGCGAGTATCTGTTTGCGGCCGCAGGGGAGAAAGGTTTGGTCGTCTATGATGTTGCATCAATCGCTAATAAAGGTGTGAGTCAGCGTATCATTACTGCGCCTGCATCAAAGCTTGGGCAAGATACAAATATTAAGTCAGAGAATGCGACCTGTGTTTCATTATCGACAACCCAGCCTGTTGCACCCGATAAAAATGTCGGTGAACTGATGCGGGACGTCAATCAGGAGCGACCAACTCATCCTATCTATAAGTACGCCATCATTACTGACTCTGTCGAAGGGTTGATTTTGTCAGACATGGGTACCTTGACCGACCTTGAACCAAGAAATAACTTCCTTAAGCGCGCAGTGACGTGGAATGAAGGCGGCGTACTTGACGGTGCGCGACACATTGCAATGGGTGGCCACATGGCTTACGTCGCAGTGACTGACGGCATAGCAATTGTCGATCTGGATGACCCTTTGAAACCTGTTTACGTCAAGACCGTACCGATTAGTGGCGCGAGAAGTGTCGTGCAACAATTCAGGTTCTTATTCGTTACACACGATGCAGGTTTAAGCGTTATTGATATCACGGATATTGAAAAAGCCTTCGTTGTCGCTGACAACACGATTGAGATGAAGGAAGCACATAACCTGTTTGTCGCGCGAACCTATGCCTATGTCGCAGCAGGTAGCGAAGGTCTAATCATTGTTGATGTTGAAGATCCGACAAGTATGAAGGTCTATGAGACGTTTACGGATAATATTGTTGATGCACGAGACGTTGTTGTTGCAACGACAAATGCTAGTTTGATGGGCTATGTTGCAGATGGACATGCAGGTCTAAAAGTTATTCAGCTCACTGCACCCGATACACAACCTCGATTCTATGGCTTTAGTCCAGAACCTAAGCCAGAGACGATTGCGCATTACCAAACGAAGAAACCCGTTATAGCGCTTTCTCGAGGTTTAGAGAGAGATCGAGCAGTCGATGAAACTGGCGGGCAGGTTGCGGTTTTCAGCAGAGTGGGTTCTGGACCTTTGTTACCCGAAGATATGCGACAACTTTATTTGGATAAGGACGGCAAACCTTGGTTCGTTAATGACGTACCCAAAGATAAGCAGGCAGAGTGATGAAAAAATTATTTGTTAGGCTGTTAGGCTTCGGCGCGATGCTAATTGCTTCGGCGATGTCCGTTGCAAGCGCAGAGTTACCGCAATACGCTGAAGCTGACCATATGGGCGTTGCATCCTGTGCATCGGGTGTTTGTCATGGATCTGTTCGAGGTAAAGATGTGACCTCGGTTTTGCAAAATGAATATGTTGTCTGGAGTCGAATGGATCGACACCGCATTGCCTATCAAACCTTGCTAACACCAGAATCAAAAAGTATTGCGGCCAAGCTTGGTATCGGCAATGCTCATGAAGCTAAAATTTGCCTTGATTGTCATGCGGACAATGTCGCGATTGAAAAACGGAGTGAAAAATTCCAAATTGAAGACGGTGTCGGCTGTGAAGCTTGCCATGGCGGTGCGCAGCAGTACATTTCTTCGCATGTCGATGTTGATAGTAATCATAAAGCGAACGTTAGTGCGGGCTTGTACCCGACAGATCAGCCCAGAGAACGTGCCGAACTCTGTTTGTCCTGTCATTTAGGCACAGGGGAAAAGATGGCCACTCACGACATTATGGGTGCAGGACATCCACGCGTATCGTTTGAGCTCGATACTTTTGGTGCGTTACAGCCTCCACATTATGTGGTTGATGACGATTACAAAGCTGAAAAATGGCACGGTAGCAACATCGATGTATGGGCTATTGGACAGGTTACTGCGGCGAAACAAACTTTGGCATTGATAGACGAGCGATTGAACCAGGGTGGATTATTTCCAGAGATCGCTTTATTTGATTGCCATGCTTGTCATCATTCAATGTCAGAAAAGCGATGGACTGCTTCCGAAAGATCTGGCCTACCTCCGGGTGCTGTGCGTCTCAATGACGCTAACTTCGTTATCGTACTCGCATTGGCGGAAGTCATGGGAGAGGGTTCTGACGTCGCTTTAAGAAACGAAGTTAAGAAGCTTCACCTTGCGGTAAACAAAAATGGTGATTATTCGAGCAGCATTGCTGCGCTGACAACGACGTTAAATCAAATTGACAGTAAATTGTCCTCAGTGGATCTATCCAGTAGCGCTCAGCCGCTCATCGAAGCTATGATTCGAAATACCATTGCGGGTAACCTAACGGATTATGTTGTTGCAGAGCAGGCCATTATGGCAATTGATATGTTGCTTGAGTATCGCGGTGTTAGGGAGGAGTACTCATTGTGGCTGGACCAGGTGTATAGCACATTGCAAGATGAGGATAATTTTTCAGCAGATGACTATATTGATTCGATGCGTCTTTTCGGAGCCTGAGCTTAGGCGCAGGGGTTTGAGTTTATGGATGCTGTTTGTAAGTTTCAAATCGAGTCTTAACTCATAGCCTGCTTGAAGAGTAGACTGACGAAGTTTAGCCAATCTAGAACAGCAGCCTTTGCTGTTAGCATCGTTTTATTCCTACTGTATTTGTTTTCTATGCCTTTGGGCATAACGCTGGAAGATGCAGGGTTATTTCAAATGGTGTGTCATCTAGGTGGCCTTAGCCACCCGCCCGGTTACCCCTTGTTCACGACTTTCTGCCAGTCATTTGTTTCTATACCCATGACAAAACTGATTGCGGGTAATCTCGTTTCGATCCTGTTCGCCCTTTGTGCATTACTAGTACTCTACGAAATTGTACTGTGTTTAACGCAGGATGCGCGCGCAGCTCTGTTAGCGATGATTCTCTACGGCATAAGTGTCACATTTTGGTCTCAAGCGATCATCATCGAAGTTTACAGCTTGGCAGTGTTTCTATTTTTACTCAGTTTCCTGTTATTACTTAACTACACAAAAACGCATCAACTTAGATACTTGTATTTGTGGGTCTTCGTGAGTGGATTATCACTGTCAAATCACTGGCCATTGTTCATGCTGTCGTCGATTGGATGTCTATTCTTACTTTATGAATCCCGCAGCGCATGGTTGCTGCAAATACGCCGACCATTAATTTGGATTATTTGTCTTGCCATGCTGACAGCCGGGCTATTGCCGTACGCCGTCCTTATTCTAACGAGGCAACCTGAGATCGCTTTAGTCGGTCCGATCAATTCAGCAGGAGAGTTCTTGGATTTTGTTTTTCGACGTTACTACTCTGATACTCAATCGGGTGTCACGATGAAGGACAAGCTAGGATTCTTAGCTTGGATGTCGAACCAGTCTTTGCAGCAAGTGACCTGGGTTGGCTTGCCGTTAGTACTCTGGGGCTTGCTACGATCTTTTTCGATACTCGGCAGAAACTATGCGCTATCACTCATAGGGATTTTCGTAGGCTCTAGTTTTTTATTGGTATTGCTGATCGATTTCAAGCTTGAGTCTCGTTTGCTGGCAAGTTTTAAGCCTTATCCAATTATTGCATACATGACGATGGCTATATGGTTTGCACTTGCATGGCGTGATTTAGTATCAAGGCTTGATATAGCTAAAATTTACAAAGCTTTGTTGTTAATGACTGTAATATTGTTTGTCGGATTTACTAATTTTCAGAAGGTAGATCGATCAAGACTGAATCTTGCAGATGACTATGGCCGAGTTGTGCTTAATTCGTTACCGAAAGATGCAGTTTTATTTCTTCATGGCGATGTTCAGGTAGGGCCGATTGGCTATTTGAACCGCGTCGAGCGGTTGCGGCCTGACGTCACTGTTTATAATTGGAACGGCTTGGTTTTCAGCAACAGATTGGTTTCTGCTCGGGCACCCGCAAAATATAGAGACAAAATAGTTTCTGAATTTCTGTCAACGACAGATCGTCCGGTATTTTCGATTGATGGTCGGCTTGGTGTGACGTCTAACTACGGACTGTATTATGGTTATTCGAGTCTGAGTAACCCAAGAGCACGGTACGTATTCATCCCCGAGCTTGAGTTGTTTGTCGATGGCATACTGCTGAGCTACTTTAGCAATGAAATACGCGATGCCCATGAAATTGTGTTTGTTCAAAAGCTTATCCGCGCCTATGCCAGGTTGTATGCAGACTTCAGCATTAACTATGGAAGCAGCAGTCTACATCAAACTCAGCGTGCGCGTTTTGTAGCGATGCAGGAGACTTTTCATGGAAAGCTTGGTACGTTGGATGCCTTACTGTTGTCAGAGTCTGCAGGGCAGTTTGACACTAGCAGCATGCTGTCACTCATTGATGCAGCAGAGTCGCAGATAGAACCTTTTTTCTCCAAGCGAAATATTGCAACGCTGTATCAATACCATGCAGATACACTAAAACTTATGTTTTACCCGACGAATAGAGGAGAGATTATGGTGTTGTATCTTGATTCGATAGAGACGATGCCAACTCAAGCGAATCCTAGTATTTGTAAGTATTTCGGAGTATCCAGTGAGGATGATAGGCTCGCTGCGGGTTATTCCCCAAATTTCTTCAGAGAATGCCACTAGTGCTCAGCATAGTAGTTCCGACTTACATGGAAGCCGATAATCTACCAGCTTTAGCAAGGCGTATCGATGATGTGCTGAGTGCTGGCGGGCACGACTATGAGCTTCTTATTGCTGACGACCATTCATCCGATGCGACGGCCAGCGTGTGTGAAGCACTCTGTGACAAGTATCCTTTGCGATTAGTGTTGCCTGCAGACAGGGCACGAGACCTGTCATTGTCGGTCCTTGACGGCATTTCAGCGGCGAACGGCGACAAAATTCTTGTGATGGATGCGGATCTTTCACACCCACCTGAAATGATTCCAGCCATGCTCGAGTGTTTGCGGAAAAAAGGCGGGGCTCTAATTACAGGCAGCCGCTATGTCGAAGGCGGCAGTTTTGATCGAGAATGGAGTTTATGGCGTTTTCTAAATTCACATACTGCAACATTGATAGCGCGGCCGCTAATTAGTTGCTCAGATCCAATGTCGGGTTTTTTCATGTTTAATAAAACGATGATTGAACCCCAGAATTTGAATCCCATCGGTTATAAAATCGGCTTAGAGATCGCCGTGCGGAGTCGGTTCGAATCGATTGTTGAGCTACCTATCGCGTTCAAAGACCGAGAGATTGGTGAGAGCAAGATGAGCCTTGGGCCGCAATTTAAGTACTTGCGGCATCTTCGAAGACTGTATTTGTATAAGTTTGGTAGCGTCGCCGAGTTTTTACATTTCGGTGCGGTTGGCGCCAGTGGCTTCGTCATAGATGTGTTTTTTTATTACCTTTTACAATCGCTAGGCGTCTCGCATCTTGTGTCCAGGGCGGTTTCTTTTTGGCCAGCGGTCAGTTGGAATTGGGTGTTAAATCGAATGACTACTTTTGGCGAACGCGTTAAGCGACCAAAGACGCGGCAGTGGTTCGAGTTTACGCTATCTAGTCTGTTTGGTTTTGCCATAAACTATGGTGCCTATTCGTTATTAACAACCCAGTTTGTTTTTTTTGACGAGTACCGAATTCTGGCGCTCTTAGCGGGTGTTGCATCCGCTAGTCTATTCAATTTCGCGGCTTCAACACTGTTTGTATATAGTGAAAAGCGAAACTCTTAGGAAATGATTATGTGGCTTAAAAACCTAAATATTTGGGATGGTGTGTCTGACGAACTGATCGCTGCCAATGCGATCAAGATCAATGGTAATGAAATTACTGCGATAACGGATTCGTCGTCGAAGGCGCAAGACGATGAACAGGTTCATGACCTACAAGGCCTTTACTGCATACCGGGCTTAATCGACGCACACGTTCATATGTGCCTAAACCCTTCATTGAAAGATCCCCTTGAGCAGGATAAGCCGGATGATGCGGTGATCATCGCTGAAATGACAACGCGAGCAGAGCAGATGTTGGCTGCCGGTATTACTACCGCGAGGGATTTAGGGGGTGGCAATTGGTTAGAGCTGGAATTGCGTGATCAAATTAATCGCGGTGAGGTTGTCGGTACGCGACTCATATGCTCTGGCCAACCGATTACCTCGGTGGGCGGGCATTGCTATTTCTGGGGCGGTGAAGCGACCGATGCGACGGATGCTTTGGGTGTTATTAAGAGGCAGATTAGTCATGGTGTTGATCTGATCAAGGTGATGGCGACTGGGGGTACCATCACCAAGGGGTCCACTCCGTCTAATGCCCAATTTGATGCTGATGTATTAAAAGCAATCGTTGATGAAGCGACAGCAAATGATTTCCACGTCGCTGCACATTGCCATGGAACCGCAGGTATCAAGAATGCCACGTCCGCGGGTGTCTCAACCATTGAGCATTGTTCATGGGTAAGCGAAGAAGGCTGGGGGCGAGGTTATGATGCAGAGATTGTCGAAGAGATGCGCGCAAAAGGTGTTGTCGTTTCCCCAACGATTAATGCGGGTTGGAAGAGATTTATCGGATCGAAGCAATTTGAATCCATGGTAAAAGGTAACTACACAAAAATGCGTGAGGCTGGAATTAAACTTATTGCATCGACTGATGCGGGAATTCCTAACGTTTTTCATCATGATTTGCCGAAGGCTATCCCAGTGTTTGCACATTTCGCCGGACTTTCAAATGCGGGTGCTCTGCGCGCAGCGACAAGCGATTGTGCCGAAGCGATTGGCCTCGGTGCTGTCGTTGGCAAGGTTGCTGTTGGCCTTGACGCTGATCTAGTCTTTTATAGTGATAATCCACTCAACAATCTTGATGTACTCGCAAGTCCAGTTAAGGTCATGAGCAGAGGGCGGCTAATAGATGTTGCTGGTTGAACACATCGACCACAATGGATTTTAGACGACGTCGGTTAAGGCTGGTTGAATTGTTGTAGCGGGGTCTATGTCACTGTGTTGGTTGAGCAACGAAGCGATACGCGTACCAAAATGAGTACATTTTTAAATGGACGAGATATATGAAAGACATTTTTGATTTGAGTGGCAAAGTCGCCGTGGTCACCGGGTCGACGAAAGGTATTGGTCGGGCAATTGCTGCGCAAATGGTTTATCGCGGTGCATCGGTTGTGATTTCAAGTCGCAAGGTCGATGCTTGTGAGCAGGTTGCTGGAGAAATAAACCAACAGGTGGGTGCTGGTAGAGGTACTGCGATTCCGATTGCGTGTCATATTGGATATAAAGAGCAGCTTCAAGCTTTGGTGGCTCAAACTAAGGCGCAATTGGGTGTGGTTGACATCCTTGTTTGCAATGCGGCGGTTAACCCTTTCTACGGTTCGATGCAGGATATCCCTGATACCGCCTTCGACAAGATCCTTGATTCCAATATTAAATCTAACCATTGGCTTTGCCAGATGGTCATTCCCGACATGGTTGCAAACAAGGATGGTGTGATCATTATTGTGTCTTCTATCGGTGGCGTACTTGGTAGTGGTGATTTGGGCACCTATTCGATTTCTAAAGCAGCGGACATGCAACTCGCTAGAAATATTGCGGTTGAGTTTGGCCCTGACAATATCCGGGCCAACGCAATTGCGCCAGGTTTGGTACGAACCGATTTTGCACGTGCTTTGTGGGAAGACCCAGACAACCTAAAAAAACGAACTGACCATACTTCTCTGCGGCGAATAGGCGATCCGGATGAAATTGCCGGCGCGGCAGTCATGCTTGCTTCCGACGCGGGGAATTTTTTGACAGGACAAACGCTCATCATTGATGGTGGCAGATAAAAGTAATTTGGTCTTTATTAGGTGTAAGTCATTGAATCAAAGGCTAGTTGGTAGAAAACAATCTATAATCTGTTTAGTATTCGAATTTCGTGGTTTTAAGGGTTTATAAGGTTGAATAGGCGGCATTTTCTCAAGTTTCTCTCTGTTGGCACGGTAGCTTCGATGGCCGGCGAGTTAGCGCTGCGTGGAAATGATGATTTTTTACCCGTCGTCTACGAAGATATGTCTACAAGCCCCGCTGAGATGTTCAGATCTATACAATTTATGAAAACTCAGACGCCGGATGCGAAGAGCTTGCTTTTAGCATTCCAGAACCATGATTCTGTCATTGTTTCATCGCCGGACAGCCATGGTAACTACAAGCAGAAGATGGATAACTTTGAGCACGCTCATCATGAAGATGTCTTTTTAGCTGCGGATAAACATCAGGTTTTGGTTAATACCTTCAAGCGACTTGATCGGGTACAAAATCTCGTCGGCCACGGAAACTTCAACGTGTTGAGTTTTGATGAGATGTTACGTCACAGTAAATATTACAAAAGTGTCGGCGTATTTAAGGCTGAAGAAATTGAATTTCTTGAAGAGACCTTCTCGGACAACGTCATGCGATTTGGCTTTTATGGCGAGCGAGTGACGAATGAAATCACTACTATCGTCGCTGGTAATGAACGTATCAAGTTGCCACGCACCGGACATTACCTCTTTAAAGGCGATTCATTGAACCTCTATAATAAGGTTCGGCGCGACCTTGGGGACAATGTTGTTCTTACATCTGGAATCAGAAGTGTCGTTAAACAGTCACATTTATTCATGGCTAAAACGATACAGTCACGCGGAAATTTGTCAAAAGCTTCCCGTAGTTTAGCCCCGCCGGGTCATAGCTTCCATGGCGTGGGTGATTTTGATGTTGGTAAAGTTGGTTTTGGAACAAAAAATTTCTCGGCGGAATTTGCGAAAACCGATGAGTTCAAGAAGCTTGTGGATCTTGGCTATGTTGCGATGCGATATCCGAAAGAAAATCTTTTAGGTGTGAGATTCGAACCCTGGCACATTAAAGTCGTTTAGTTTTTTAGGCAATTAGAACAGTTTCTTGACGATAACACTGGCGATCAATAAAAAGCCGAAGAAAAAATAGGCGAGCGCATATTTTCTTGATGGCAAAATGTTCAGCTTGTGGATATCAAGTAAAAACTCCAATCGTCGCTCATCCAAATCAGATAATAAAGACAGGTAGAAGCTTTTGCCGTTTCTTACCTCGTTACCTATCCAAAAACATATCGCGGATAGCCAAATATAAAATATCATAGTAGTATCATCTACGGTTGGTGTGAAAAGCAAATATATAGAGCAGACAACGATTAGCGGAAGGGTTGTTAGTTGATAAGCGCGAATTTGAGCGTTCACGCTTTTTGACGCCACATCGCCGTTTTTGGATATAAGCCAAACGTGTAATGCGGGCCCTAAAATAATTAGTAGGATTATGCTTGCCCAACCGATGAACTGTATAACTTGCAAGAGGTGGGGCGGGGACTGGCCGCGCAGTGAACTTTTGATCAACAGCAGACCGAACCCAATAAGGGTTGTGGAAAGCATTAGATAACCAACTAATCTGAGTCTCGATTCAAGAATTGGTTTGCTAAAGCCCGCTTCGACAAGAATCGATGACAGCAAGATACCGAGTCCTGCAATCATTAGGCTTACCATGCTGTTAAAAGTTGAGCTAGTGAGGTCACTAAAACTGAATTCTGGCAGGCGGGAAATTATTCCAACAATAAGCAATACATAGATAAATATCGGTACGACTTTGTCTTTAATTGAGGTCTTTGGCTTACGCCAATCGATAGACGAGCGAAGGGACTTGATTTGATTTTTACCTAGGCCTGACGCGATCGCGAGCATGCGTTCAGAGCCTATAGGCTCAACATTTTGACGATAGCTAACGATCCTTTCTGCCCGTTTCGGTCCAATATGGCTCAATACCTGGAGTTCTTGGACGGTTGCCTCATTTATAGTAATCAGGGAAGATGCCTCATCAGACATTGATTGAACCTCTCAATCATACACATTTGTCGTTCGAGGTGTGAACTGGGTAAAGATTCGAACTGATAGTAGTGAAAATTGTATAGTCAGTTATTACAATAAAGTTTTTAGAAAATGACATGTTGGAAGTCTACAAAGTTCGATTGTAGATGAAGACTCTTAAGCAAGACCTGTATTAAAAAAAGGAGAACGTTGGGTGAACGACACAAAAAATCAGACTGAGTCTAAGTGGTGGTCAAAACTTTTGTTGGTAGGCGCTGGAATTTCTGTGTTCCTACTTCTTGTAGGTCCACTGGGATATAAATTTGGTGGCGCTCCATTGCCTGCTTCTCTAATTTCATTGTTGGTCGCCCTCGTCAGTGCTGCATTGGTGCTAGTAGCATCGCTTGCTATGTTGATTGTCGCCGCAAGGAATCATTTATTAGCAGAACGAAATCAGTTGCTAATAGCGATTGTAGTCAGCTTGATTCCGATCATCCTAATGGCACCGCAACTGATGAAAGCAAGGTCTGTCCCACCTATTCATGACATATCAACTGATACAAACGAACCGCCGATATTCTTGGCCATTGTGCCTCTCCGAAAAGACGCTCCCAATAGCCTTAAATATGAATTGGACGGGTCGAAGGAGACCTTGGCTACAACTCAACGGGCGGCGTATCCAGATCTTGGGCCGCTAGAGACTGCAATGAGCGTAGCCGATGCAGCAGCGCGTGCCGAAGCGGTACTGGTTGATATGGGACTTGAAGTTGTCGACGTCAATCAGGCCGCTGGAATCGTAGAAGCGACTGCGACGACTTTTTGGTTTGGCTTCAAAGATGACGTGGTGGTACGAATACGCGAAACTCAACAAGGCTCAAAATTGGACCTTAGGTCTGTTTCAAGAGTTGGCCAAAGTGATATCGGCGCAAACGCAGCGAGAATTCAGACCTTTATTGCGAACTTCTGAGAGTAACAAGCGACGCGGCGATTCGCTCATAGGAACAGAGTTAACGTTGCATGCCGAGCATAGGCTTATCCCAGCTTTTCATTGAGTATCTCATTGACCTGCTGTGGATTAGCCTTGCCCTGTGTCTCTTTCATCACTTGACCAACAAAGAAGCCCATCAGTTTGGTCTTCCCCGCTCGAAACTGCTCTGCCTGTTTTGGGTTTTCAGAAATGATTTTATCAATGAGCGGCGCAAGGGAACTGCTATCGGATACCTGCGTTAAGCCTTGTTTCTCGATATATTCATCGGCAGAGTTTGTTTCACCCTTCCATAATGCTTCAAACACTGTCTTAGCAATTTTACCGGATATAGACTTGTCGGTAATTTTAGAAATGATGGCGCCGAGTTGATCAGCAGTAACCGGTGAGTTTTCTATACTAATATTGTCTTTATTAAGCTGTGCGAGTAGTTCAACCCTGATCCAATTGTTAGCCAATTTGGCATCGCGTCCTGATCGAACGACCTCTTCAAAATAATCTGCAAGCGGAATATTGCCTGCCAGCGAAAGAGCGTCAGCTTGACTTAACTGATATTGCGTAACAAATCGCTCTGATTTCGCACCGCTCAATTCAGGCATTTCGCGACGAATAGCTTCGATATAGGCGTCGTCGATCTCAACGGGTAATAAATCCGGTTCCGGGAAATAGCGGTAGTCTGTAGCCGTCTCCTTACTTCGCATCGGGCGAGTTTCGCCTTTGTCCGAATCGTAAAGACGGGTTTCCTGTCGAACAGTTTGGCCGGACTCTAACACTTGGATCTGCCGTTCGATTTCATATTCGATGGCCTGTTCAAGGAACTTGAACGAGTTTACATTTTTCGTTTCAGTACGCGTGCCCAGTTCCACAGTACCCACGGGTCGAATAGAGACGTTCGCATCGCAACGTAAAGAGCCCTGAGACATTTCGCCATCAGACACACCTAGATAAGTGACGAGTTGATGGATATAGCGTGCATAGGCAACGGCTTCTTCGGAAGAGTACATTTCGGGCTCGGATACAATTTCCAGCAGTGGTGTGCCGGCCCGATTTAAATCAATGCCGGTTTGATTGTGAAAGTTTTCATGTAAGGACTTACCTGCGTCTTCTTCTAAGTGTGCACGTGTAAGATTGATAGTTTTCGTGCCGCCTGAAGGTAATTCGACCGTTACCTGGCCGTTTTCAACGATGGGAAGGTCGAGCTGTGTAATCTGATAGCCTTTAGGTGAATCAGGGTAGAAGTAGTTCTTACGATCAAATACAGATCGGCGGTTAATGTCTGCGCCAACGGCGAGTCCAAAAGTTACCGCCTTTTTGTAAACTTCTTTATTAACAACGGGCAGGACTCCAGGTAGACCGAGATCTACAGCGCTGGCTTGTACGTTCGGTTCAGCGCCAAATGCCGTGCTAGAGCCGGAGAATATTTTCGACTTGGTTTTAAGCTGGGTGTGTATCTCTAACCCTATGACGACCTCCCAATCTACGCGACTCATGCTGTTGCCTCCGGCGTCAGTCGATGCCAGTCCGATTCAAGCTGGAATTGGTGTGCCAAGTTTAATATGCGGCCTTCATCGAAGTAGTTGCCAATAATCTGTAAGCCAAATGGTAAGCCAGCCTCCATGCCAACAGGAAAGGAGCCAGCAGGAAGACCCGCTAGGTTGCTAGTAATTGTATAAATGTCCTGTAAATACATTGAAATTGGGTCAGAAGTCTTCTCGCCCAAATTGAAGGCAGTCGAAGGCGTTGTTGGTCCAATAATCAGGTCTACTTGTTCGAATGCTTGGGCAAAGTCGTTCTTTATCAATCGTCTTATTTGCTGCGCTTTCTTATAGTAGGCGTCATAGTATCCTGCCGACAGCGCGAAACTGCCAACAATAATTCTCTGTTTGACTTCATCCCCAAAACCTTCGCTCCGGCTTCTTTTGTAAAGATCTGCCAAGTCGACAGGGGTTTCGCATCGATAGCCATACCTAACACCATCATATCGAGATAGGTTCGCCGACGCCTCCGCCGGCGCAATGACATAGTAGGCGGGAATTGCATGTTTGCTAGAGGGTAAACTTATTTCAATTATCTCCGCGCCTTGTGCTTCAAACTGCCGTAAGGCTGTCTGTATCGCTATTTCAATTTTCGGATCGAGGCCATCGCCAAAGTACTCTTTACAAAAACCGAGTTTGAGACCTTTTAATGGTTCGTTAAGGCATTTCGTATAGTCCGGTACCGGTTGCTCGGCACTCGTTGAGTCTTTCTCATCGTAGCCAGCCATAATATTTAATAAAATTGCAGCGTCCTCTGCACTCTTTGTCATCGGACCTGCTTGGTCCAAACTTGAGGCATAAGCAATCATTCCCCAGCGAGAAATACGGCCGTAGGTAGGTTTAATACCAGTGATTCCGCACATCGACGCAGGTTGCCGGATTGATCCGCCCGTGTCGGTGCCGGTTGCGGCAACGCAAAGTCTGGCGGCGACAGCGGCTGCAGAACCGCCAGAGGATCCCCCGGGCACGACCTTTTCAGACCATGGGTTTTTGACAGGTCCGTAGTGGCTGTTCTCGTTGGACGAGCCCATTGCGAATTCATCCATGTTGGTCTTACCAATGGAAATGGTGCCAGCGGCACTTAGCTTTTCGACCACAGTTGCGCTGTACGGGGCGACAAAGTTGTCGAGCATAAGTGAACCCGCAGTCGTCTTGACGCCGCGTGTGCAAAATATATCTTTATGTGCGATTGGTATGCCTGCTAGAGACGGCGCGGTGCCGTTGCTGCGAAGCGTATCCATATGATCTGCTTCATTACGGGCGGTCTCGTAGGTGTCTGTTATGAACGCATTCAGACTAGCGTTGGCATCGCTCGCTCGCGCAATGAAATGGTCAACCAACTCTCTGCAGGAGTACTCCTTCTTATCGAGGGAGTTGAGTATTTCTCGGATAGATTGTTCATGAATCATAGTATTACTCGACTACTCGTGGCACAAGAAACAGGCCTTGCTCTGATTCGGGGGCATTGGCTAGAAATAGTTCTCGTTGATCTTCTTCAGTAACACGGTCCTCCCTCAGTCTCTGGATTCCATCCAGAGGGTTAGAGACAGGCTCCACACCCTGCGTATCGACCGATTGCATTTCTTCAACGAGCTGCAGTATCCGTCCCAAACTATCTACATAATGATCGACCTCATCATCTTCGATCTGAAGCTGTGCCAGTTCGGCGATATTTAATACGACGTCTTTGTCCACAATCATGGCTATGGTCTTTGTTTGAAATTCGGCTGAGAATGCTATCAGGTTTGGGCTGAACTGTAATCTTGACTGGCGGTTTTTTTAAGAAAGCAGGCTATCTGCCTTTTTAAAATCAAAATTGACCCCATAAAGCCTCCGAGGCCTTGAAAATCGCTTTCCATCCGAGAATTGAAGCTGTTTTCTTGTAAAAATTCTTCCATAAATGATAGAGTTACGAATGATTTTGAATCCAATTAATAAGGTGCCTCCATGTTCAGAAAATTGAGGGGCCTGTTCTCAAATGATCTGTCAATCGATCTTGGGACAGCTAACACGCTCATCTACGTCCGAGACCAGGGAATCGTGCTAAACGAGCCTTCCGTCGTTGCTATCAGACATAATCATAACAATCAGAAAAGTGTTGCTGCTGTGGGCATCGATGCGAAGAGAATGCTTGGTCGTACGCCGGGAAATATCACAGCCATCCGGCCTTTAAAAGATGGCGTGATTGCAGACTTTCAGGTGACTGAGAAAATGCTGCAGCACTTTATCAAGAAAGTTCACGAAAATAGTATAATTCGTCCCAGCCCGAGAGTTTTGGTTAGCGTAGTCTGCCAGGCTACCGAAGTTGAACGTCGAGCGATTAGAGAATCTGTCATCAGTGCAGGTGCTAGAGATGTAAGGCTAATCGAAGAGCCAATGGCTGCAGCAATTGGTGCAGGTCTGCCAGTACATGAAGCAGTAGGTACAATGGTGGTTGATATTGGCGGCGGCACAACTGAGATTGCAGTAATATCGTTGAATGGTGTTGTTTATGCTCAATCGGTTCGCGTCGGCGGTGACCGCTTTGATGAGGCAATTACAGCCTACGTGCGTCGCACGCAGGGAAGTTTGATTGGTGATGCGACAGCAGAGAGAATTAAGCAAGAAATCGGTACAGCTTTTCCTTGTAACGAAGTACGTGAAATTGATGTCAGAGGTAGAAACTTGGCGGAAGGTGTTCCGCGAAGCTTTACTCTAAATAGTAATGAAATACTCGAAGCGCTGCAGGAGCCGTTATCAGTGATAGTTCAGGCTGTCAAAGGTGCGCTGGAGAAGACGCCACCTGAATTAGCTGCCGATATTGCCGAGAGTGGCCTGGTGCTAACTGGCGGTGGTTCCTTGCTGCGAGGGCTCGACAGGCTCTTGTCGAATGAAACAGGCTTGCCAGTTATTGTTGCTGAAGATCCCCTGACTTGTGTCGCAAGGGGCGGCGGGCGAGCGCTCGAAATCATGGATGACCGAAACGATAGCGATTTACTTTCAATTCAATAGCTAATCGAAGTTATCACCTGGTGTTGACTGAAACGGATCAAGGTAAAGCCCATTAAGTCACTATTCCTAGAAGAAACAACCGTTGGCTACAAGATGATAGGGCTCACGCTCTTGTCAATCGCGCTGATGGTTGTTGATCACCTGTCAGACCTCCTTGACGACGTTCGATCTGGACTCACCGTTGTGGTGACACCCGTCTATGTTGTCGCAGATTATCCTAACCGTACAGCCGAACTGGTACAGCAGATGTTTACCTCGCGAGATGGGCTGCAGGAACAAGTCATTTCGCTTGAAGAACAACTATTGCTGATGAAAGTCAAAACCGAAAAGATGTCAGCATTAACCGCGGAAAACAATCGGTTACGTGATTTGTTGGGTTCTGCGGCGAAGTTGCAGGACAATGTTTTAGTTGCAGAGCTGGTTGGTGTTGACCCTGATCCTAATAAACATGAAGTTGTTATCGACAAAGGTACTCAACATGATGTGTTCTTAGGTCAGCCGGTACTCGATGCAGAAGGTTTGATGGGGCAAGTGATAGAAGTAAGTCCGTTAACGAGCCGTGTATTACTTATAAGTGACCAATCTCATTCAGTACCCGTACAGGTCGTACGCAGTAACCTACGTTTGATAGCTCAAGGAGCCGGTGTAACCCGTCAGTTGGATTTGATGCACGTTCAAGGAACAGCAGACATTAGGCAAGGTGATCTGTTGGTAAGTTCGGGCTTAGGTAATCGGTTTCCCGTTGGTTACCCCGTCGGGATTGTGACCCAGTTCGAACACGATCCAAGTCAGCCCTTCGCAAAAGCAACGGCAAACCCAAGCGCAATGCTCGATCGAAGCCGCTATGTGCTCCTAGTATTCACGGAGGCTAGCTTAAGAGAGCCAGTCTCTGGGTCGGGGAGTTAGGCAGCTATGGCAACAGTCGCCGGAGAGCGTGATAGTAGTCTATGGGTCATTCTTTTGACCTTTACTGTGGCGATGTTGTTTTCGGTTGTGTCGTTGCCTGAATTTATCCCGTGGCAATTAGGTTATCTTCGACCTCAGTGGGTCGAACTCGTCCTGATCTATTGGATTATGGCACTACCTCATCGTATTGGAATATTTAGTGCCTGGGTCTTGGGTCTGTTTGTTGACGTGCTAACGGGAAGTTTGCTCGGCCAGCATGGCGTTGCGTTTATCATTGTTGCTTACATAGCATCCAGCCTGTATCAGCGTCTCCGAATGTTCGCGGTCTGGCAACAGAGTCTGATTGTCTTCGTGACAATCGGTATTAGTCAGTTAGTGAATTTTTGGGTGGAAAATTTCGTCGGCTTATCACAATGGGATATGCGGTTTTTGTTAAGCGCTTTAGTGAGCGCAATGTTGTGGCCATGGGTTTTCTTAGTGCTACGACATTTGCGCAGACTGTTCAATGTTTCCTAACCTATTGTTGAATATTTTACGGTCGAGGCCATTGATGTTGATCAATTCGACCAAGCCCGTTTTAGGACTAATTTAGCATGCCGTCGCTTATTTTAGGATCTGGCTCACCTAGGAGGGCGGAATTGTTGACTCAGGTCGGACTAGATTTCCAGGTTAAAAGTCCTGCTATTGATGAAACTATTCAGCCGCAAGAGAATCCAACATCCTATGTGGAGAGAATGTCTGCGACTAAACTGGCTGTCACTCTGAAAGCACATGAACTAAAAGATCAGATTGTCGCCCTCTGTGCGGATACTATCGTGGTGCTCGATAATGTCATTTTAGGAAAACCGGCTTCTGATATTGAATCCGTTGAAATGCTAAAAATGCTGTCTGGCAGAACACACCGGGTTTTAACCAGTGTATCCGTAGGCGACATGCGCGGTCTGACGAAATCAAGTTGTATTGAAACGGTTGTTGAGTTTCGTACGCTTACCGATGAAGAAGTCAGAGCCTATAGCGCAACAGGAGAAGGCATGGACAAGGCAGGCAGTTATGCGATCCAAGGTGTCGGGGCGATCTTCGTGAAAGCCATCCATGGAAGCTACTCAAATGTAGTTGGGCTGCCTCTTATGGAGTCAGTGTCGATCCTCAATCACTTTGGAATCAGTACGCTAAGTCGCAAATAGAATAGCAAAGCTCAAAGTCGAATAGCCGAGTAAGCCAACGTAGGCTAAGGCGTAGACACAGACTGGGGGTATAAAAAAGAATTATTATTATGACAAGGTATAACTCGGCATGGCCGAAGAAATTATCATCAGTGTTTCACCCCATGAGACTCGGGTTGCTGTCGTGGAGCAGGGTCTGTTGCAGGAAATTTTCATTGAGAGGAACCACACGCGTGGAACAGTAGGCAATATATATAGAGGAAAGGTTGCGCGGGTATTGCCCGGTATGCAAAGTGCGTTTGTTGACATCGGTCAACCTCGCGCAGCGTTTATGCATATTACCGATTTAGTAGACTCCCACGATGCGGTGCCACGAAATCGTGAATCGCAAGAGTATCCGCCCATTAATAAAATTCTTCATGATGGGAAAGAAATTCTCATTCAGGTGAGTAAAGAACCTATTAGTACCAAAGGGGCGCGCGCGACCGCGAGTATATCCTTAGCATCTCGATATCTGGTTTATATGCCCGAGACTTCTCACATCGGCATATCCCAGAGAATTGAAGATGAATCTGAACGAACTCGATTGACGGATATACTCAATAAAGTACACAAGCCCGACGATGGTGATGGTTTTATCGTTCGAACTGCTTCTGAGCGAGCGGATGGGGACGAGATTTTGAGAGATGCCGAACTACTTCGGTCTCGTTGGGAGGTGATTAAAAAAGATTCGGTAGGCGTTAAAGCCCCGTCTCTGGTTTACGAAGACTTACCTCTGCATCTTAGAGTTATGCGGGATATTATTAACAAAGACACCTTAAGAATTGTCGTAGACAATCAAGCTATCTTTGAGGTGCTTCAGCGGTTTCTGCAAGACTTTATCCCTGAAAAGGAGTCTCAGTTGGAAATGGCAAAAAGTGGCGTGCCGTTATTCGATGCCCATAATCTAGAGGATCAAATCGAAGCTGCGCTTCAGCAAAAGGTGCCTTTAAAATCGGGTGGTTATTTGATCATTGATCAAACTGAAGCGATGACCACGGTTGATGTAAATACCGGCGCGTTTGTCGGCCGCAAAGATCTGGAGGATACGATATATAGAACCAACCTTGAGGCTGCTGCCGTCATTCCGCGTCAGTTGCGACTAAGAAATATGGGTGGAATAGTCATAATTGATTTTATTGATATGCTCAATGAAGAGCACAAACGTCAGGTCCTGCGAACGTTAGAAAAGGGTCAGCAAACGGATCGTGTGAAGTGGAACATCACAGAGATTTCTGAGTTAGGCTTGGTTGAGATGACGAGAAAGAGAACACACGAGAGTTTATTGAAAATGATGTGTGAACCCTGTTCACACTGCGCCGGTCGTGGATTCATCAAGACCGCCGAAACAGTTTGTTTAGAAATAATAAGGGAAATAAAACGACGTGCTTTGCACCTGAAAGAAAAGGATTGTTTGATAATGGCTTCTCAAACTGTGGTCGACAGACTCATCGATGAAGAATCTAGCAGCGTTGCAGAGCTGGCAACTACGCTTAATTCCTTAATTCGTTTTCAAGTTGAGACGAGTTACACCCAAGAACAATTCGATGTTGTTCTGTTGAATACTGCGTAACGATGCGAACGCAAAAATGATTCGGCGCCGTACTATTAAAGCCACCCAGAATTTACTTCTGGCATTGCTAATTGTGGTGGCTTTATATGTAAGCATCGGCAGAATACTAGTTGGTTCTCTCGATAGTTTTCGTGCGCCAATCACCAATTTTGCGATCCAGCAACTCAAAGTACCCGTGCGCATTGGAAAATTGTCTGGTTCTTGGAGTTACCTCGACCCTACGATTAATATAGATGCTCTCGAGATAGGAGAGTCTGCTAACCCCTCGATTAGATTGGAAAAAGTGCGGCTCACACTGGACTCCTTTTACTCTTTTCTTGAACTGTCTCCCATCATTACGAATATGAATATTTCAGGTGTGGCTTTAACGCTTCGTCGAAATGAACGGGGGGTGTGGTTAATCGAAGGCATACCACAGAGTGACGCGCCGCTAAATCTCGAAGCTTTAGTCGAATCGATCGAGTATGTAGAATTCGCTGAACTTGAGAACGTAGATGTCGCCATCTACGGAAGGACAGGCGTATACCGTATTCGTTCGGAAGCTGATAAGTCGTTCTTAGTGGCAAATGAAGGCGGCAACCGAAAACTGTCATGGCCGCTTGAATTTGAAGCTGTCGATCGACCTGAGGCGCCGAAGTCGAACTTTCACTTATTAGGTTTTTATCAAGGGGACCCCAGAGACGAGAATTTTTTCGCGGAACTGTATTTGCAAATCCCCAATATTGACCTTGTCGATTTTCTGCCAACTATCACCGTTAAGGAATCTAGCCTAACGGACATTGATGTTGAAGGTGAACTCTGGTTGACGATCCAGAGTGGGCTAATTGAAGTAACGGGCCGACCGACCATTAGATCTGTCGTGATGTCTTCTCAGACCCAGAGCCTTCAGCTATTGCGGGACACGACAATAGAATTTAGTACAACAAATATGCTTGATGCGGGCGGAGAACTAAAAGTTGGCTCGCTCACCTCCAGGGTTGCCGAGCAAAATATTGAAATATCGGAATTCGGCTTGACCTACAAGTGGGTCAACAACGAGTTGATTTTTGGCGCTAACATTCCATCCATCAATATTGGTTCGATTTTACCCCCATTGATTTCTACAGCCGAACGAATGCAATTGGTAACGCCGGCCTTGAAAGAGATTGTCGATACACTCAACCCTCGTGGAAATTTAAATAATGTATTTGTTCAAGGAAATTTTTCGCAGCCACAGGGTATTGAGATACGTGCAGAACTAAGTGCAATTAGTATTGATCCATTCAAGGGGGCGCCAGCGGTCGACAACTTACACGGCTATGCGTCGCTTGGCATCGCTAACGGTTATGTCTTGGTGAATAGTAGCCTGGAACGTGGCAATGAGAATGGTCTTGTTTTGGACTTTCCTTTGATGTTTCCTGAGGCTTGGCGATTCGATAGCGTGAAAGCTAAGGTGAATTACACGGTCACTGATGATGCAGTTTTGCTGCAGTCGGGTTTGATCGAGGCTGTGCAGGGCGAAATGACTGCGGCGGCAAGATTTACGCTAAATTTTCCAAGCGATATCACATTGCATACTTGGGGATTAGAGCTCGGGGTGAAGAATGCAGCGCTGTTGAATACATATGGGTACCTTCCAAAGACGTTGGCTGCTGACTTACAGGCATGGATAAAGGGTTCAGTTTTGGCCGGCACAGCGGTCGAAAGTGGATTGATTTTTCATGGCTCTTTGGCTTCCGTCACGCCAAAGGACCAAAAAGCGTTTGAGCTTTATTTTGATGTTGAAGACACGATTCTGGATTACGATCCTCACTGGCCGCGGTTCGAAGATATTGATGCGACTATTTATGTTGGAAATCGGCAGGTTCACTCGCAAGGGATTAGAGCAGTCTCAATGGACTCGATTGTGCAGAGCGCCGAAGTTCGCGTGCCTTACGCTGCAACGGGTGCGGATACCATAATGGTGAATGGATCTTTCACAGGACCTTTCAGTGATGGCCTGCGACTATTGACGGAGACACCCTTGTACGAAGCCACCAGTAAGGTTGCTAGAGGCTGGCTAGGTCGCGGTGAGATGTCTGGCTCGATTGAGCTAAATATTCCTCTAGGTTCGCGAAGCGGTGAAGAAACCTATGCACAATTGGGCCTCGGCCTGATTGATGCTGATATATATATCCCGGACGTAGATCTCGATATTGTTCAGATTAACGGGCCGATCAAATATGAGTCTTTTGATGGGTTGAGTTCAAACGCATTTACAGCAATTATTTTTGACAAGCCTGTCTCTGGTTCAATCGACACACGAGGCGTTTACACGTCCGGTGTTATTGAAATTAATGCAATGGGCGAAGTCACTATTCCGTCACTTTATGAGTGGACCGGCCAGGTTCTATTAACGCGAGCGGTGGGCGAGTTGGACTATAGTGCGCATCTAGAAATCCCCTTCGGTGATAAACAAGGTCAGCCGGTTTCTGTCAGGGTTACATCAGATTTGCAGGGCGTTGAAATTATGCTCCCCGAACCGATGGGCAAGGCTTCCGAATCGACTAAGAAATTTGCCCTTCGTTATGACATTAAGGATGTCGGGTTTGATTTGGAGGTTCAATTAGGTCTTTATACGCAAGCGAATCTCAAAATTCTCGACGGTGATGTGACCGGGGGAAGATTGCATTTCGGCGAGTCTGCTATTGGTGCTGTAACCTACGATTATCTGGATATTACCGGCGACCTCGCGGCGGTGGTCTACGAAGAAGTGGAAATATTAACGGATGAACTCAATGAGCTTGCAAGCGGCTCTCTTGAATCAGGTCTTGTGGACACGCTGGGGGAAGCAAATATTCGTATAGGCTTTCTAGATATGTATGGCCTGGAACTGGACGATATACAAACGGTTGTTTCGCGGGACGCAGACGCTTGGGTCGTTGAGGCGAAAAGCAAAATGCTGCAAGGTAAAATCACACGGCATGATGTCAGTTCCTTGCCTTTAAAGGTGCAACTTAAAACCTTGAACTTTGAGGCGCAAGAGGGCGATCAGAGTGATCCTCTTGAGTTCGTTGACCCAGTGGATTTGATCGCTGTTGATTTTGGCGTAGAGAAATTGTGGGTCAATGAGGAAGACTTTGGCTCTTGGGTATTTAATTTTCGTCCAACAATCGACGGTGCCGAACTTAATAATCTCACAGTGTCGACGAAAGGGTTAGAGGCGAAAGGTGATGGCAAGGTCGAATGGTTGCTCGTCGATGGTGTCCATAAAAGCCGATTTACCGGCAATGTTGTGGTTCCAGATATGTCTTCAGCGCTTTCGCAATGGGGATTTGCATCAAGTATTTATGGCAAGTTCGAATTAGATGCTGACCTCTCCTGGACTGGCTCGCCGACGATGTTCGATCTCAATACATCGACCGGCACGGTTGTTTTGCAACAGGCTTCGGGACGTTTCGTGCAGGCAGATAATAATGTGGACGCTCTGAAATTATTAGGCGTATTTGATTTTTCGTCAATCGCGCGTCGATTCAGGTTTGACTTTGCTGACGTCATTGATAAGGGGTTTGAATTTGAGGAAGCCCAAGGCAAGGTGCGTCTTAAGAGCGGTCAATTAAATGTCGTTGAGCCGATAACGATAGTAGGTACAGGGTCGAAATTTAAGTTGGCTGGAGAGATCAATATGGTCGACGGTGATCTAGATAACGATTTGATAGTAACATTGCCAGTTAATCGTAATATCCCTTGGTACGCCGCATACTCTGCTATATTTATTGGACCGTTGACTGGCGCAGGAGTATTCCTTGCGCAAAGAATTTTTGAAGATCAAATTGATACTCTCAGTAGTGCGAAATACCATATCGGAGGGACAGTGGATAATCCTAATATAGAGTTTGTGTCTATTTTCTCAGATACTGTACGAAAACCTGCCGTTGTTGCTGAACCCGCTTTTCAGACCGAGACTAGTAGTCGCGTGGATGAACAATCGAAGGCTGCTACAAACAAGAGTGTCGATAACAGCAAGCCTTAGAGCGGACAAAGCTCAATGAAGGCGACAGTTGCAATCATCACCGAGGCTCGCCTGTCCAGGGCTCTTGCTAAATCAAAGCCTAATAGGCGGATAGAGGTAGGCGTCGCATCGACATTGTTCTAAGAAGCTGGATCGTCAGTTGATTGCAATGGCTCAGTTGAGTTTTTCAGAAACTGAAATAACTTTCTGAAAGCAGCGGTAGGCGGATTTTCTTTTTGACGCTCCGAGATCGCATTCCTAACAAGCTGCCGAAGTTGTTGCCGTTCGATAGTTGGGTATTTTTCCAAGATTTCACTCAACGTCGCCTTATCATCAGATACGAGCTTATCTCGCCAAACTTCGAGTTGGTGGAAATGTGTCACATGAGCTCGCGAGCTCGCGTCAAAGCGGTCAAGAAGCATGGTGATAGGTTCCATTTCAACCTGGCGTATTAGCTTTCCGATGTAGCCTAACTGACGTTTGCGAGCATTGCCTTTCGTGATTCTTTTGCATTCGACGATAGCAGCAATAATTTCAGGGTATGGCAGTAGCTCTAGCTGTGCGGCTGGAATAGTCAACAGCTGTTCACCTAGCGCGTTAACAGCCTGAGTGTCACGTTTACGTTGAGATCGACTCGGCGGAAGGTTATCCCAATCGATCCAATCTTCGTCATCTTTTGTTGGGGTGTTGTTTTTTTTCATTGAGCGAGTCTATCACGATCTGTTAACGGTGAAATGCGAATTGCGTAGTATGTGGCTTTTGGCCTGTTGTTATGAGTACTTAGGGCGACGTAGAAATACCAATCATGCGTAAAAAATTGTCGCCAGCCCGAGGAAGGATACAAAGCCGACGACGTCTGTGACGGTTGTTAGAATAACCGTTCCGGCAATTGCCGGATCAATACCAAGCCGCTTCAATGTCATGGGGATCGTTGCCCCAGCTAGAGCTGCCGATATCAGATTTATTATAAGGGCCAACGCGATGATAAAACCCAAGGTCGTATCGTTAAACATGGCGGCGGCCGCAATTGCTACAACACCTGACCAGATCAAGCCATTTGCTATGCCGACGCCTACCTCGCGCATAAGTAGCCAGCGCTGATTGCTCTCGATGATATGGCCCTGCGCCATACTGCGGATAACGACGGTCAATGTTTGGCTGCCAGCGACGCCGCCCATACTCGCCACGATGGGCATCAGCACGGCCAATGCAATCACCTTCTCAAGGGTGTCTTCAAATATATTGATGACAGCAGATGCGATAAAGGCGGTGAACAGATTAGCGCCTAACCATAAAGTTCGGGATTTCACAGTGGTAACAATGGGTGCGAACGTATCGTCATCCGAAAGGCCAGCCATGCCTAAAAGTGATTGGTCGGCGTCCTCGATAATGACATCGACAACGTCGTCAATTGTGATTCGCCCTAACAATTGACCTTGATCATCCACTACTGGTGCTGACACGAGATCATATCGCGCGAATATTGCCGCGACGTCGGAATCATGCATTTCAGCATTAATAGGGTCTGTATCGGTTTCCATCACGTCTCTAACCGTTAATCCTGTTTCTGATACCAATAGTTTTCGTAGTGGTAGCGTTCCAATATATTGATTGAATCGATTTACGATAAAAATGTTATCCGTCATGGTAGGGATTTCGTCATGGCGGCGCAGGTAGCGAAGTACCACGTCTATTGAGACGCTGGCGCGGACACTGATTATTTCAGTATCCATTAGCCCGCCAGCAGTATTCTCATCGTACGCCAGCAGGTTCTCGACCCGGGCTCGATCCTGGTGGTCCATAGAATGAAGCACTTCACGTGTGATCGTGTCGGGCAGTTGTTGCAAAATATCGGTTAAATCGTCGTCGGCTTCTACATTATCGAGAAGCTGGATAATTTCATTCTCTGGCAGGTCGGCGAGCAAATCGCTGACTCGTTCTTCATTGAGTTCCTGAAGAATTTCACTCTGTCGACTGGAGTCAATGAGGTTCCATATAACACCGCGTTCGTGGGGAGGTGACGACTCAAGTAGCGCTGCAATATCGGCCGGTTTTAAAATATCCAGCAAACTACGAATTTCGGCATAGGTACCGCTTTCGAGTAGCTTATTAAGTTTGCCGAGTGTGGGTTGTTGAGGTGCGGGATTGATTTATTCGCCCTCACCAAATTTGTCATCAATGAGTGCAAGGATTGCGATCATTGCTTGTTCTTGATCATCACCGTCTATCTTAATGGTGATTTCTGAGCCAATGCTTGCCTGAAGCATCATCATATTCATGATGCTCTTGCCGTCAGCCGAGGTGTTGCTATTGTGGACGGTTATTTGAGAGGAAAATCCTTGTGCTTTTTGTACAAATACGGAGGCTGCGCGCGCATGTAATCCGAGTTTATTTTGAATCTCTGCTTGTCGTTCTAGCACCTTAGGCTCCAACAGTTAGTTTCTGTTGCCAGGGTTTCCCAGCTCCCTGTGTTTAATCTGTACGTTACTCCATTGCGGTTGGAAATGCTGGAATAATTTGTTGCACACATACACTGAGCGATGTTGGCCACCAGTACAGCCGATTGCTATCGTCATGTAGCTACGGTTTGTTTTTTCAAACTTGGGTAACCAAGACGTGAGAAATTCTTTGATGTCGTTTTCCATCGATTGAACGTCATCATGTTCCTCAAGGAAATCGGCGACCGGTTTATCGAGCCCCGTTAGTGTGCGCAAATTCGTTATCCAATGCGGGTTGGGTAGGCAGCGCACATCAAAAACAAGGTCGGCTTCTAGAGGAACGCCGGATTTGAAGGCGAAGGATTGAAAAGACAGAGCAAGTTCGGGTTTTCTGCCGGTAAGTCGCTTGCCAATCAGATCCCTAAGGTCGTGAATATTCAGATTCGTTGTATCAATGCTCAAATCGGCTATCGCTGCGATCGGATCCAGTAATTCGCTTTCATATTCTAGCGACGCCGAGAGATCACGAGTCTCGTTAGAAAGAGGATGTTTGCGGCGAGTTTCTGAGAAGCGTTTAACTAATGTTGGGCTGGTCGAGTCGAGGTAAACTATTTGAAGTTCAACCTCCTTAATATCCTCAATGAGTGATGGGAATATCGCTAGATCTTCGGCTACATTCCTTGCGTCAATGCTAACGGAAATCTTGCTTGGTGAGTTTGATGTTGAAAGCTTTTCGATGAGTGGTTTAAGCAAACTTACAGGTAGATTATCGATGCAGTAATAACCTAGATCCTCCAGAACGTGAAGGGCGGTACTTTTACCTGACCCAGATCGTCCGCTGATGATAGTAAGGGATATCATTTATCGGCCTTCATCGGATGCTTAACCCTGTTGTTGTTGGATATCTGTTGTCGGTTCAATTGTTGCCATACGATATAGGTCATCGTTTTGTTTCGCGGTAATTAGACTGTTTCGATAATCCTGCGATTCGAATCGCTGCGCGAGCATAGCAAGAACTTCCAGATGTTCTTTAACTTCGTCGGTTGGCACTAATAAAACAAAAAGTACCTTTACCGGCATTTTATCGAACGCATGAAAGTCGATAGGTTCTTGCACTGTAAATAACCCGCCAATGATTGAGTCACATCCGTCGAGGCGGCAATGAGGTATGGCAATAGCCTCGCCGATGGCGGTTGTGCCTATCTTCTCGCGATTAACAAGACGAGTAAAAAGCTCCCCCGCGTCTACGTCTTCTAATGTTGCTGCGAGGTGTGTCGCGATTTCTTCGAGCGCTTTTTTTCTGCTCGCAGCGACGATGTTACAGTGGGTGCGGTTAGGAGCAAGTATGGATTCAATGTTCACAGGCTAATGGCTTATAGTTGGCAAATACACAGGTTTGACGACTGCTTGTTGTGCAGGAATCATTGTTTGCTTTGATTGATTTCTCTCTATCCATTTGTGGACCGGTAGTAATCATGTTCAAGCGACGACAAGAGCGGTGATTATATCACCGCTCTTGTCGTATTCATTACTAATTGGAAAATTTAATCTGACGTTTAGACAAGTTAACGAATAGTATCGCGAGCTTTATGATCCTTCATTTTCTCTTTCTGTTTGATGAGCTGTCGATCCAGTTTGTCTACTAACATGTCGATAGCTGCATATAAGTCATCCGACTCAGCTTCTGCGAAAATATCACCGCCCTGTATTCGGATAGTTGCTTCCGCCTTTTGTCCTTGTTTCTCAACTCTTAGGATGACGTGCACATTCGTTATCTGATCATAGTGACGCTCGAGTCGTTCAAGCTTTGTTTCGACGTATTGTCGAAGAGAACCCGTCACTTCAATGTGATGACCGCTGACGTTAATTTGCATGTAATGCTCCTTTCGATGGTTAATTCTAAAGGTTAATAGGTGCGCAAAATGAGTAAAAACTCGGCGTTGTTCCAACCAACCTTTACCCTATATGCCAATGATACCTCTTTATATAAGTTGTTTGCGCTCGTTTGAAGGCGGAATCATCAATGACTCCCGATACTTTGCGATGGTTCTTCTTGCTACTTTGATATCTTGTTCGGCTAGCTGATTGGCGATCTTGCTATCGCTTAACGGTTTTCGCGGATTTTCTTCTGTGACGAGTTTCTTAATGAGGGCGCGAATAGCCGTGGATGAAACTTCACCGCCTGCGTGCGTACTTACATGGCTCGAGAAAAAGTACTTTAGTTCGAACACGCCAGCGGGTGTGTGCATGTATTTCTGAGTGGTAACCCGAGAAATCGTTGATTCATGCAGGTCAACAGCTTTGGCAATATCATGTAGGACAAGCGGTTTCATTGCCTGTTCACCATATTCCAGGAATCCGCGTTGATATTCGACAATTTTAGTTGAGACTTTTAGAAGGGTGTCATTTCGCTGTTGCAGGCTCTTAATAAACCATTTTGCTTCCTGCAGGTTGTTCTTTAGGTAAGTGTTGTCGGTGCTATTGTCTGCTCTTTTTACCATGGAGGCATAGCCGGCATTCACGCGTATTTTTGGGGCTGATTTGGGGTTGAGTTCAACGACCCAACGACCATTTTGTTTAGTGACAATTACATCGGGGTCAACATACTCAGTATTTGATACACCAATGTCGGAACCCGGCCGCGGATTTAGACTTTGGATTAATTTAATGACTTGCTTTAGTTCAGGCTCTTTAAGTCTCGTCTTTCTAATAAGGTAGCTATAGTCTCGGTTTGCTAGCGAACTGAGATGATCAGCAACAACTTGTATCGCTTCCTTTTTCCAAGAGGTTGTATCCTCCAGTTGCTTTAACTGAATGATTAAACACTCACGCAAATCCCTCGCGGCGACACCCACTGGGTCGAGGTGCTGGATGAGGTGCAAGACGGCCTCGACTTCGTCCATCTCTATCTGTTCAGCTTCTATATCGTCGTTAGCAACGCTGGCCAACACGTCATCAAGGCTAATTGTTAATACACCTTCTTGATTGAGACCGTCGATAATCGCCATGGCAATTATCTCATCGATTTCAGAAAGGTGAAGGAGATTTATTTGCTCCTCGAGATGACTCTGTAGTGAAACATTTGATGAGTTTTGGTTTTCAAGAAAGTTGTCGCTGCCTTCATCCGCGCCAGAGTAGGTGGTCGGTAGCGGTGCTTCATCCCACACATCTTCCCACACGCTATCAACTGGAAGCTCTTCCTTTATAGTTTCTGAGGAGAGTTGATCACTTGTGTCAGGTATTGCTTCGCCATCGATTTCCGGGTCTGAAATGGGGCCGTCATCGCTCGCATCAGTATCGCTACTTGTTGATGCGGACGATTGCTCAGACTGCGAGTCTAACAGCTGCCCCTCAATGCTCTCCGATGGTGCGTCGAGAGACGTACCGTCTTCTGCTGAGGTCGAATCATCGGCGGACTCCGTTTCGGGCGATGCTTCTTCAAGCATCAAATTCGAATCGAGCGCTTCCTGAATTTCTTGCTGAAGATCAAGTGTAGAGAGTTGCAGCAACTTAATTGCTTGCTGTAACTGTGGGGTCATTCGAAGCTGCTGACCCAGCCGTAACGCTAGTGCTGGTTTCATTGCCATAGGTTAATAATACTCAGGCTCGAGGCTAATTAGAACCTTGTTTACCTTGTTGCTTTTCCCTAAAGTGGGGTGATTCACATTCGAAAGTCATGGCCGAGATAAACACGTTTTACTTGTTCATTCGCTAAAATGACATCGGTTGTTCCTTCGGCGATAATCTTTCCCTCACTGACTATATAAGCTCGATCACAAATGTCTAAAGTTTCTCGTACATTGTGATCAGTGATGAGCACACCGATGTTCCTAGCGGATAACTGAGCGATGACATCTTTGATTTCGTTTACCGAAATTGGATCGACTCCTGCGAACGGTTCGTCCAGTAGGATGAACGCCGGTTCTGTCGCTAGTGCTCTCGCAATTTCTACTCTTCGGCGCTCGCCGCCTGATAGCGACATACCCAGTGAATGGCGTATGTGGCCTATTGAAAATTCCTCTAACAGGCTTTCTAGTTTCGTCAGTCTGTCAGCTTGAGTCAGATCTTTACGCGTTTCTAATATGGCCATGATGTTTTCGGCGACAGACAGTTTGCGGAAAACCGAGGCTTCCTGTGGTAGATAGCCTATGCCTGTTCTTGCTCGTAGATGCATAGGCAAGGAAGTGATGTCATTGCCATTAAATAGAATTTTTCCGGCATCGCCGCGAATCGAACCGACGATCATATAAAAACAGGTCGTTTTGCCTGCGCCGTTAGGCCCAAGCAGGCCGACTACCTGACCATTTTCGATCGACACTGAGACATCCCGAACAACCGGTTGGCCACGATAACTTTTGGCGAGGTTTTCTACCTTAAGAACCTTCATAACCTTCCTAACAACATCGGCTACTTCTTCGATTTGGTGTAAGGACAACATTAACGCGACCACCATTCTCTTTGGTACCACCCTTTAGGTCGACAGTGCCACTGGCTACATCGTAGTGGAGCAATTCGCCTCGAAACGTGTCATTTGTTTGTTCTAAAAATGCGCTGCCTGCGAGATGTATGCGTTCTTGCTGAGTGAAATAGGTGATAAGCCGAGCGTGAGCCTTGACTAGACCCTCGTTGTCATCGGCTTCTTGTTGGTAATGTGCGAGTTCGTTGTTGTCAGCATTCATACTGGCGATTATCTGAACGACTTCAGTAGCGTTACTAATGACTCTCACTTCATCCGCGTCGATATGCAGCGTTCCTTGGTCGATTGTGACTCTTCCAGAATAGATGGTGATGCCGCTCTGATCGTCAGCGATCATTGAATTGGACTCAATGTTAATGTCTTGATCTCGATCTGATTCAAGGGCTGATACTTGGCCTGAAAACAGAAAAGCGATGAGAACGGAAAAGATGCGTAGGCTCACAAGATTTTCTTCGAAAGTATGAAGTATCAATATTAACTCAAAATTCTATCGGCAGGTATCGGCTTGTGACTATTTGAATGCTGGAAGCATGATTGTCCTAACGCGAGTATCTGGGCTTGATGAGAAATAAAATTTGCCTTCATCCAGATAGGCTTTCATTCCACCGGCTATTGTTCGTCCAGAGTTCTCATCAATAAACACTTTCTGGTTCGTTTCGGCATAGTCTTTGTCCGGGTAGATGGTCAGGCTTTCCGTTTGGATTTGTATGAATTTACCGTTGCTGGCGTTTCTTACCGCAAGAACATCATCCCAGAGCTCGACAACTTCATCTCTCACCTGCACCTTTGGTAATAAGCGGCCATGCCTTGATGTGATGTCCCAAGGGTCAGGTCGGCGTTCCGTCGGGTACAACACCATATTGGGTTCGACTAAGGTTGTTATATCTGTGAGGGGAAAGTGGGTAAGTCGATCAGCCTTGATTCGATGCTGCTTTGCCCCTTCATTAGTGTATTGAAGTATGTTTGCCTTGAGCATATAAAGATCAGGGTCATTTTTGGCAAAGGTGGGTTGTTCTGTGATAAGTGTTTCGTTTTCCGACATGTAGTTTGTTGCGACTGCAACGAACAAAACGAGGACTAGAAAAATGAGATTGCGGCTGTTAATCATTGCTTTGGTGTAAGAACTAAAGACGAATATGGCGCGAGTATGATCGACGAGAAGTGTTTTTCCAAGGGGCTATTTCATCAGCGCTGGTTCTTGGCTGTATTGCAAGTTCAGCAGATGGCGAAAGGGCGACAGCAAACTCACTAGATGAATGTTGTTAAGCGATTAAATGATGTTTGATGGCTACCTTGCGGGGCAATTAGAACGGCAATGTGATTGGGTTACCAGTACTGGCGGAGTATTAGAGTGTCAGGATGTAGATGCACCAAATCGCCAGCAGCAGGCAGCCCTCAATCCTTGTAATACGCGCTCGGCTGCTCATGCCATAGGCAAACAGTGTGATCGCCAGTGTCATTCCTAGCATGAGCGCATAGTCTCTGTGGAGGACAGCAGGTTCAATTGTACTGGGTGCTAGAAATGAAGGGATCGCAAGTACTGCCAGTATATTGAAAATATTTGAGCCGAGTATGTTGCCGATCGCCATATCCGTTTGCCCTTTCAGGACGCTGGTAATGGAGACCACGAGTTCTGGCAGGCTTGTGCCAACGGCAATGACCGTAAGTCCTATGATGAGTTCACTAATGCCAAGCTGACCGGCAATTCCAATAACTGAATAAACGAGCAGTTCAGCGCTAATTAATAAAAATATGAGGCTTACAACAAGGGTAATGATACTTTTGCTCACCGTCATCACGGGCACGTCTTCGAGCTCTGGCAATTCGAGGCTTTGTTCTTTGCGGTGTTCAAGTGCAACGCGGCCCAGAAACAAAGCCAAACCGAAAAGTAGCAATACGCCGTCCAGAATACCGAGTTTAAGGTCGTACAGGGCGACCCCGGCGCACAGGGTGACGAAGATCATTATCGGCAAGTCTTTCTTTAGCATCTGGGGGCGAAAAGGCAGCGGCACAAGTATCGCCGTGAGTCCGAGTACCATGCCCATGTTGGCGATGTTTGAGCCGATAGCATTGCCAACAGCAAGTTCCGGTTCACCGCGCAGGGAGGCGGCGGCGGCAACAAATATTTCTGGCGCAGAGGTGCCTAGTGCGACCACGGTTAGGCCGATCAACATAGGTGAAATGTGGAAATTCTTCGCTGTCGTTACAGAGCCGATGACAAACTGATCGGCGCTCTTAAACAACATGAGAAACCCTATCAGTAAAAGCGCACTGTAAAGAAGCATATCCCCTGAATTAAGCTGAATCTAAGGAGCGCAATTTAAGATGTATTGTCGGTTCATTGCAAGCAGGCGGGCTAACAAGTCAATTGAATGAAGATTATTGGTGCTGATGGTAACTATCGGCTTATAGTTGCGTCTTATCGATAGGGATCTTGTCAAAGTGACATCCCCTAAACGCGTGTGTTGGGTTGTTAGGAAAAAATGGTATTTTTAAGATATGGAAGATCACGTTCACATACAAGACCTAACCTATAACAGAGGCGCCCGGCGTATATTCGACGGCATTACCCTGCGCATTCCTCGGGGTAAAATAGTCGCGATAATGGGACCCAGTGGCACTGGCAAAACGACCTTGTTGCGCCTAATAGGCGGGCAACTTCGGCCAGATACAGGGACTATCGATGTTGCTGGAAAGTCAATTCCTGATTTATCACGAGCCGATTTGTTTGCCGTTCGTCGGGAAATGGGGATGCTGTTTCAGAGTGGTGCGCTGTTCACGGATATCTCAGTGTTCGATAACGTTGCATTTCCCCTGAGAATTCACACGGACTTATCCGAAGAGCTGATTCGCGATTTAGTCTTGATTAAACTTCAGGCGGTGGGTTTGCGTGGCGCAGCAGGTCTTTTTCCGACCGAATTATCAGGCGGAATGATTAGACGCGTGGCTCTGGCTAGGACTATCGCATTGGATCCCTCTTTAATTATGTACGACGAACCTTTTGCTGGCTTGGACCCAATAGCGATGGGCGTGATTGTCCAGCTTATTAAAACCGTGAATCGTGTCTATGGAACAACGAGCGTCATTGTTTCTCACGACATTGCCGAAACAGCGAGCATTGCGGATTACATATATGTGCTCTCTGATGGACGCTTGATTGGCTCGGGTACGCCACAGGAGTTGATGGGGCAAGAGTCGCCGCGGGTGAAGCAGTTTGTGAAGGGTTTGCCAGACGGTCCGGTGCCATTTCATTATCCGGCGATCGATTTCGCCGATGAGCTGTTACAAAACGGGAGCCGCGGCTAAGTGGTTTCCTATTTTCGCCAGCTTGGTCAGTTCTTGATAGAACTTATTTCCGTTGTAGGCAGGGCGGGATCCGTCTGGTGGCAGGCAATTTGGCGTAAACCAGAGCTAAAAAATGCGGGCCTTATTGTTCGGCAGGTATATCAACTAGGGGTTTTGTCAGTCGTCATAACGGTGCTCTGTGGTTTTTCCATCGGGGCTGTCTTAGCGCTGCAAGGTTACAACCAACTAGTTAAATATGGCTCTGAGAGCGCACTTGGACTCGGTGTAGCCTTGGTTTTGGTCATGGAGATTGGGCCTGTTGTCGCCGCACTTTTATATGCCGGTCGAGCGGGTTCAGCTGTGACAGCTGAGATTGGCTTGATGAAAGCGACTGAACAACTCTCAAGTATGGAAATGTTGGGGGTCGACCCATTACAGCGAATTGTCGCGCCACGCTTGTGGGCTGGGTTCATCGTCATGCCCATTTTGGCGCTGATGTTTTCGATTGTTGGTATTTGGGGCGCGTCTTTGATCGGTGTGAACTGGTTGGGTGTACATGAGGGAGCGTTCTGGTCTTCGATGCAAGAGGGCGTTGATTTTTACTCTCATGTGATGAAAGGAATTATTAAGTCGATTGTGTTTGGCATCATTGTCATATGGGTAGCCGTATTTCAAGGTTATGACGCACAGCCGACATCTGAAGGTATTGCAGCGGCGACAACACGTACTGTAGTTTATTCGTCAGTCGCGGTGCTGGTGTTAGATTTTTTCCTGACACTTGTAATGTTTAATTTTTAATTTTTAGTTTGATTTTTGGACTGACTAACCATGCAAATGAGAACGATTGAAATAGTAGTAGGGGCTTTCATGTTAGCGGGGCTGGTATCTCTAGCATTGCTCGCTGTTCAGGTTAGTGGTTTTAATGTGGGTAGGGAAGCCAACACCTATACAGTCTACGCACGTTTTGAAAATGTGGGTGGACTGGCAGTTCGCGCCAAAGTTAGCATCGCAGGTGTAACAATTGGCAATGTGGCGGAGATTTCCCTCGACCAAGCAACAGCACAAGCTTTGGTTCGGATGGAGATAGACTCGGATGTTGATCAAATCACTTTAGATTCAACGGCTGTTATACTTACCGAAGGATTAATTGGTGGGAAAATGATTGGTATAACCCTTGGTGCGGATGAGGCGTTTCTCGTAGAGGGTGATGAGATCGACGATACTCAATCTGCCATAGTGCTTGAAGAACTCATTGGTCAGTTTTTGTTGAAACAATTTTAAGGATACTGGATGTACAAGTCCACAATACAAAAGTGGTTGGCTGGAGTAATTTGTTGTTTGATCGTCAACGCGGTTAATGCGCAGGTTACAGATCCTTTTGACGCGGTAAAAAAAGCCAATGATGTCTTGCTGAGCCAGTTGAATGAATCTCTTGGGTTGCATAAAACGGATCCGGCAGCCTTTTATAAAGCCGTTGATGAGTCACTTGGCCCGTTTGTTGATTTTGCTGGGTTTTCACGTGGTGTTATGGCGAAATACTACAAGCGCGCGACGAAACAGCAACAGCAAGAATTCGTAGCAGTTTTTAGGAAAGGTCTCATTGAGACATATTCAAATGCACTGGTGGGTTTCGATAATCAGCAGGTTAAGGTTATGCAGCCGACGACACCTCAGAAAAAACCAGAACGTCCAATCATTACGATTGAAATCACTGGTCGGGATGGCTCAGTTTATAAGGTTGACTACAACTTGATTCTGCTTGATGGGCAATGGAAGTTGAGAAATGTCATTATCAACGGTATCAACATCGGTCTGCAGTTCCGATCTCAGTTCCAAGCATCAATGTCCAGGAATAACAATAATCTTGACGAAGTGATTGCCGGTTGGTCGGTCGATAAGACAGAGAGATGAAATCTGAAAGCGTCAAGTTTGAGCGAATAGATTCTGAACGAGTGAAGGTCCTTGGTGATCTGAACCTACATACCGTGTCGGCATACATTGAAGAGGGAAAGTCTATAATTTCCCATGCTGAATCACAGTTATGCATGGACCTTTCCCGTATTCGAGTCGAAGATACCTCTGTTCTCGCATTGCTAATCTCCTGGCACAGGCTTGCAATTTCTCAAGATAAACGCCTTTTAATTGCGAACTGTCCTGCGAAGCTACTCGAGATTGCGGAGCTGGGCGGCGTCCACGAGATACTCAACTTCGAAGTCTAGGCTCCTTGCATTCATACTCTCATTGAATAATCGCTAACCTGTGCTTGATGGGTGACTGTCATGGTATGATTGCGTCCTTTTGATATCCCCAATTTTGGTTAGGGATAAATTGGGTCTGCCGACCCAGCTGCACAGTGACAATTGGGCTAAGTAATATGAATGAAGTTGAATTGAAAGAAATGCTCGAAACCGGCCTAGGCGATTGTGAAATCGAGATGGTCGTCGAAGGTAATAAAATCGGTTTGCGGTTGGTTGCGGCCGTATTCTCTGGACTTAATCGGGTAAAGCGACAACAGCTCGTCTATAAGTTACTCAATGAAAAGATCAGCTCCGGTGAGATTCACGCTGTTAGCATGTCTTGTCTTACACCAGAAGAAATTTAAGCAAGGAAGACGATATTGGACAAGTTACTGATTAAAGGTGGTACGCAACTACGAGGCGAATTGCGAGCCTCTGGAGCGAAGAATTCTGCTGTCCTTATGCTGGCGGCGTCATTGCTCGCAAACGAGCCTGTAACCATTGAGAACGTGCCTCATCTGCGTGATATCACAACGATGATTGAGCTGCTCGGCTCGTTGGGCGTTGAAGTGATTGTTGATGAGAAGATGAGTCTTGAAATCCACGCAAACACAATTAAAACCTACACTGCGGACTATGATTTGGTTAGGAAGATGCGTGCCTCTTTTCTTGTTCTCGGGCCGCTGCTTGCACACTACGGTCAGGCGGTAGTGTCGCTTCCAGGGGGATGTGCAATAGGGCCTCGTCCTGTTGATCAACACTTGAAAGGTTTACAAGCGCTTGGCGCGAAGATCGAAATGGAAGAAGGGTATGTCAACGCGAAAGTTGATGGCCGATTACAGGGTGCCCATTTCATGTTTGATTTTTGTACCGTCGGCGGTACGGAGCAAATATTGATGGCTGCAACATTGGCCGAAGGCCAAACAGTCCTCGAAAATTGCGCTAGAGAACCCGAGATTATCGATCTTGCCAATTGTCTCAATGAGATGGGAGCAGACATCACAGGGCACGGCACCGATACAATCACGATCAACGGTGTAGAGTCGATGCATGGCTGTACGCATCGTGTGATTCCTGATCGAGTTGAATCTGCGACTTATTTGATAGCGGCGGCAGCGACAGGTGGCTGTGTGAAGGTCAAGGAAGCCAGGCCAGAGCATTTGGAAGTTGTCCTCAATAAGTTACGCGAAGCCGGTGCAAAGGTAACGATTTCTGATGATGGTATTGAGGTCGATATGGAAGGTCGACGACCTAAAGCCGTCAGCATTGTTACTGCGCCGTATCCCTCATTCCCGACGGATCTGCAAGCGCAGATGATGGTTTTGAACTCTATTGCTGAAGGTACTGCGACTGTTAAAGAGACAATTTTCGAAAATCGATTCATGCATGTCCATGAGATAATCAGAATGGGCGCCAACATTCGCCTTGAAGGGAATAACACAATAGCGATCGTTGAAGGTGTCGAAGAATTGAAGGGTGCGCCTGTAATGGCTAACGACCTGCGAGCTTCGGTGAGTTTGGTGATAGCGGGTCTTGCTGCGAAGGGCGATACCGTGGTGGATAGGATTTATCATATTGACCGTGGTTACGAACAAGTAGAAGAAAAGTTGCGGCTTTTAGGAGCCGATATTGAAAGGGTCCAGTCACGGTAGTTTTTCATGTCAGATAATCAATTAAATAACGTAACAATTGCATTAACAAAGGGCCGCCCCCTTACTCAAGCGTTAGAGTTGCTCTCAAAGATCGGTATTGAGCCGGTGGAAGATATGGCGGTTTCTCGAAAATTGGTGTTCGAAACCAATCGCTCGGGGCTCTCTCTCATGGTGCTGCGTAGTGTTGATGTTGCAACCTATGTTGAGCACGGCATTGCTGATATGGGCATGGCAGGGCGTGATGTCTTGCTAGAGCAAGGAGAGGAGGGGTATTACCAGCCCCTCGATCTGAAAATTGGTGCCTGTGACTTAATGGTCGCAGCATTAGCAGATGAAGGTCCTTTGCCTGCTCGGATTAAGGTGGCATCTAAATTTGTAAATATCGCAAAGCGTTATTACGCAGAGAAAGGTGTCCAAGTTGACGTCATCAAGTTATACGGCGCGATGGAGCTTGCCCCCGTTACAGGGTTGGCTCATCGAATCGTTGATATTGTTGAGACAGGTAACACGCTAAAGGCAAATGGTTTGGTTGCTATAGAACATATTGCCAAGGTGACGAGTCGGCTTATTGTTAATAAAACCTCCTTAAAGATGAAGCACGTCGTCATTCAAGGCTTGATTGATGACCTCGCGCGCGAGGTAAATGGGGAATGATAAAAAAACTCTCTAGTATCGATGCTGATTTTGATCGGCAATTGTCAGATCTGTTAGCTATGCCTGATGAAAACACAGGTGATGTTAAGGATATTGTCCGAAAAATAATTGACGATGTGAAGCTACGCGGCGATCAGTCAGTGCTTGAGCTGACAAACAAATTTGATCGCATGGATGTGGCTAGCATAAGTGAGCTGGAAATATCAAAAGACACAATGGCGCAAGCGCTTACGCGACTTGACCCTCTGGTTGTCGATGCGTTGAAACTATCGATTGATCGTGTGCGTGTATATCACCAAGAACAGTTAAAAGCGCTTGGCGGAAATAGCCAATGGCAGATAGAAGACGATGAGGGTAACAAGCTCGGGCAAATCATTCGGCCTATGGAACGTGTTGGTTTGTATGTGCCTGGTGGTAAAGCGTCATATCCCTCATCGGTCATCATGACGTCCGTACCGGCGAGGGTAGCGGGTGTTTCAGAAATAGTGTTAATGGTGCCGACCCCTGACGGGGTGGTATCAGACACGCTTGTTGCCGCTGCACACCTGTGTGGTGTCGATCGAATGTTTAGGGTTGGAGGCGCGCAAGCAATTGCTGCGCTGGCTTACGGAACACAATCAATACCTCGTGTCGATAAGATTGTTGGTCCTGGCAATATATTCGTTGCAACAGCCAAGGAGCTTGTGTTTGGCCAGGTTGGCATCGACATGGTTGCTGGGCCCTCTGAAATTGCAATCGTAGCCGATACGTCCGCTGATCCAGAATGGCTCGCGATGGATATGTTTGCGCAGGCCGAGCACGATGAATTAGCGCAGTCAATTTTGATATCTAGTGATCAAAGCGTACTCGATGCTGTGGAGCAAGAAATCGCTAGAATGCTGCCAGGTATGGAGAGATCGGCGACGATCTCACAATCTTTAAAAGATAGAGGTGCGTTGATAAAAGTTGAGACGCTAGATCAGGCCTTCGATATCGTTAATCGCATTGCACCGGAACATTTGGAATTGGCGATTCTTGAACCCGAACAGAAGCTGCCTCAAATTAGGTTTGCAGGGGCTATTTTCTTAGGGCATCACAGTGGTGAGGTCGTCGGTGATTACACGGCAGGGCCAAGCCACGTGCTTCCTACCAGTGGTACTGCTCGCTTTGCATCTCCGCTCGGCGTCTACGATTTCCAAGTACGCTCCTCTGTAGTGAATTGCTCCGCGCGCGGTGCAATAACGCTTAGTAGATCTGCCGCTATCCTTGCGACGCAAGAGGGTCTTGAAGCTCATTCGAAATCCGCTCAATACAGGCTGTTGGGCTAAGTAACATCTGATGTCTAATTCAGGGCCCATGTCAGAATACCAGCGTAGAATCGACTCGGGCGAGTTGCGCGCTGATCCAGCGCAATACGAAGCAATGGTTCATCTTCAGCGTCTATTTGATGACCTGCTCGCAGCCCCGGTCAAAACAGGTTTTCTTTCGAAAATGTTTGGTTCGCCATCGGTGAATTCAAATTCTAATAAGATCAAGGGACTCTACTTCTGGGGTGGCGTGGGGCGTGGTAAGACTTTTCTGATGGATGTGTTTTACGACACGTTACCGTTCGAGCAGAAGCAACGTATGCACTTTCATCGCTTTATGCGATATGTCCATAAAGAATTGCATGAGCTTCAGGGAGAATCAGACCCCCTCGAAAAAATCGCCTCTCGGTTTGCCGCCCGGACTAAAGTGCTCTGTTTTGATGAGTTTTTCGTCAGCGATATCACCGATGCAATGATTCTGGCAGGTCTTTTGGACGCGATGTTTAGACTTGGAATCGTACTGGTTGCGACATCCAATGTTGAGCCCAAACGTTTATATGAAAACGGCTTGCAACGCAGTAAATTCATGCCCGCGATTGCCCTGATTCAGGGTCACACACAAACGCTTAATGTCGATGGTGGGGTTGATTATCGGTTAAGGGCATTAGAATCTGCTGAAATTTATCATTTCCCGCTTGATTCAGGTGCGGATGAGAGTCTCGAGCGGAGTTTTTCCAGTTTGTCACCTGATGCGGGTGCAGTGAACGTCGCGCTAGAGATTGAGGGTCGTGTCATTCAGGCGAGGATGGCCGGAGATGGCGTGGTTTGGTTTGATTTTTTAAAAATATGTGACGGTCCCCGCAGCCAGAACGACTATATTGAGCTTGCGATGCTGTTCCAGACTGTATTGGTTGGCGGTGTACCGCAGTTCACCTCCCAGACTGAAAATGCTGCGCGACGTTTTATCAGCTTGGTTGATGAGTTTTATGATCACAATGTTAAGTTGATTTTGTCCGCAGAAGTGGCCATTCTTGATCTTTATGCGGGAGAGCGTCTGAAGTTCGAATTTCAGCGCACGGAGAGCAGATTGCAGGAAATGCAAAGCCATGAGTACCTATCGCAGGAACATTTACCTTAATTCGTAAAAAAAGCTGCTAAATCAATCATATCGGGTTGCGTAGGTAGTGCCGAATCAGTAAGATTCGCGCTCCAATTTCCCCCTTGTGGACATTAAGAGTCATACTGTGAAAACATATTCTGCAAAGAAAGAAACCGCCAGACACAACTGGTTTGTTGTTGATGCAACAGACAAAACCCTCGGTCGCATGGCAACTGAAATTGCCAATCGCTTACGTGGCAAGCATAAGGCGGAATACACCCCGCACGTTGATACCGGCGACTACGTCGTTGTCGTCAATGCTGAAAAGGTAAAGGTCACGGGTAACAAAGCGGCCGACAAGAACTATTACCATCATACCGGCTACCCAGGTGGCATAAAATCCATCTCCTTTGAGAAGCTTATCGATAAAGCGCCTGAGCGTGCCATCGAAGCTGCCGTTAAGGGTATGATGCCTAAGAACAAACTTAGTCGAGCCATGCTTGGTAAACTCAAAGTTTACGCCGGTAATGAGCATCCACATTCAGCACAACAGCCTCAAGCACTTGAGCTATAGTAGAAAGGTCGAGTTATGACACAGCATTACGGTACAGGTCGAAGAAAATCATCTAAAGCACGGGTGTTCATGTCTGCCGGTGAAGGCAAGATTATGGTCAACAACCGACCTCTTGATGAGTATTTTGGACGTGAGACAGCGCGGATGATCGTCAGACAGCCGCTTGAGCTTGTTGAGATGACTGACAAGTTTGATCTCTACGTCACTGTTAACGGTGGCGGCGGATCTGGTCAGGCTGGCGCAATTCGGCACGGTATAACCCGCGCCTTGATGGAATATGATGAAACACTTCGACCATCACTGCGAAAAGCCGGTTTTGTCACGCGTGATGCGCGTGCAGTAGAGCGGAAGAAAGTCGGTCTGAGAAAGGCACGTAAGAAGCCTCAGTTCTCCAAACGATAAGTTCACTTGTTTCTGTCGGTCATACCTTCTTGAGGGTTTCTGACAGAAACAACAAAGAAACCTGCTTGAAGCCACAATTCTGTAACGGAACATGGTAAAATCGGCGGGTTTTTTTACGGGCGAAATTTGGCCCATGATTCGTAATACAAAATATTAGGAGAAGTCTCCGTGAGTGATGACGGTACCAACAAGGGGCGACGAAATTTCCTCATTGGCGCCACCTCTGTTGTAGGAACAGCCGGTGTAGCTGGTGTAGCGGTCCCATTTCTTGGATCTTGGAATCCAAGTGCGAAAGCATTAGCGGCAGGTGCTGCTATAAAAGTCGATGTGAGTAAAATGAAGCCGGGTGAGATCCTCGGACCAATACCTGCATGGCGTGATAAGCCTGTGTTTGTCGTTCGACGAACGCAAGAACAGTTAGACATGTTGAGTGAGGATATTGGACGTTTGGCTGACCCAGACTCCCTCGAGGAGCAGCAGCCTGAATACGCGCAAAACGAAACCCGATCAATTAAGCCTGAGTTTCTTGTGTTATTAGGTATTTGTACCCATTTGAGTTGTTCGCCAAAATTCCATCCAGAAGTAGTTGCAACCACCTTCGACTCGACTTGGACTGGCGGATTTTATTGCCCCTGTCACGGATCGAAATTTGATTTAGCTGGACGGGTTTTTAGTGGCGTACCTGCGCCGACTAATCTGGAAGTGCCTCCTCATTACTTTGAGTCAGACGCGGTCTTGGTCATAGGTGAAGATGAGGGAGTTGCATAATGGCGTCAATTGAACAGTCATTTAAAGAGATAATGGAGTGGGTTGACGACAGACTGCCCGTTACCGAGACTTATGAAAAGCATATGTCCAAATACTGGGCACCTAAAAACTTCAATATTTGGTACATCTTCGGTGTCCTAGCATTTGTTGTTTTGGTGAACCAGCTGTTAACCGGCATCTGGCTCACAATGAGCTATGTACCGACTGGTGAGGGCGCTTTTGCCTCCGTTGAATATATTATGCGAGATGTCGAGTATGGCTGGATGCTGCGTTATATGCATTCGACCGGTGCATCAGCATTTTTTGTTGTGGTCTATTTACACATGTTCCGTGGCTTGCTTTATGGCTCTTATCAGAAGCCTAGAGAGCTCATTTGGGTCTTCGGCATGCTGATCTACCTCGCGTTGATGGCAGAAGGTTTCTTCGGCTATTTGCTTCCCTGGGGCAACATGTCCTATTGGGGTGCGCAGGTAATTGTTTCTTTGGCAGGTGCTATTCCTGTTGTCGGTGATGATCTGATGGTTTGGGTTCGCGGTGACTTCAATATGTCCGGCGTAACATTGAATCGCTTTTTTGCCTTACATGTTGTGTTGGTGCCTATCGTCCTGCTCGTGTTGGTTGTTCTTCATATTCTTGCGCTGCATGAAGTCGGATCAAACAACCCTGATGGCGTCGATATTAAGAAGCATTTGGATGAAAATGGTCGTCCATTGGATGGCATTCAGTTCCACCCCTACTACACGATCGGACACGATCTACCCGCTATCGTGCTTTTCCTATTCATTTTCTGTGCAGTGATGTTCTTCTATCCAGATGGCGGCGGCTATTTCATTGAACATCCTAATTACGAACCTGCTGATCCGTTGAAGACACCCGAGTTAATTGCTCCGGTTTGGTATTACACGCCATTTTATTCGATGCTTCGCGCAGCTACCTTTCCGCTACTGGGCATGACGGCCAAGTTTTGGGGCTTAGTGGTTATGGCGGGCGCAATTGCTATTTTGTTTGTCGTACCATGGCTTGATAGATCGCCAGTGAAATCGATGCGCTACAAAGGTTGGGGTAGTAAGATTTCTCTGACGCTGTTTATCATTTCCTTTTTTATCCTTGGTTATCTCGGCACGGTCCATCCGACCCCCGGGCGAACGTTATTGGCTCAAATATGTACCGCGATTTATTTTGGTTTCTTCCTGCTTATGCCCTGGTATACCAGCGTTGAAAAGACCAAGCCAGTACCAGACAGGGTGACAATAAAATGAATAAAAGACTGTTTGCCCTATTACTCGTTATTTTTCCTGGCATAGCCTTCGCTGCAGGTGGAGGTTATCCACTTGATCATATGACGCCTAATTTAGATGACAAAGCGTCATTACAACGAGGTGCCCAAACATATATGAACTACTGTTTAGGCTGCCACTCTTTGCAGTATCAGCGCTACAAGAGAACTGCGGACGACTTGGAAATTCCAGAAGGTCTAATGCTCGAACACATGGTTTTTGATCCGAATACTAAGATCGGTGACCTGATCGAAAATAACATGTCGAAAGAGAACGCAAAATTCTGGTTTGGCGCTGCGCCGCCTGATTTGACGCTTCATAGCAATTTGAAAGGTGGTCCCGATTGGTTGTACACCTATTTAAGAACATTTTACGAAGATGATTCACGTCCATTAGGGGTCAATAATCTCGTTTTCGAGAATGTCGGGATGCCACACGTGTTAGCGGGATTGCAGGGTCGACAGGTTAGACCTGAGTGTATGCAAGTGCCAAGAATAGCCAGTAATGGCGGTGTTGTTCGCGACCCTATCACTATTGAGATTGTCACTGAAGAAATGTGTGGAACGGACTTGCTTGATGCCGGCCATTACCCTTTAGTGAAAGTGGAAGGTACAGGGTCAATGAGTTCGGATGAATATGACACGTTGGTATATGATCTCGCTAACTTTATGTACTACGTAGGCGAACCCGCTCGTATGGATCGTACTCGTATCGGCGTATATGTGTTGTTGTTCCTTGCATTTTTCTATGTCTTTGCTTTGTTGCTCGGGCGAGAGTACGAAAAGGAATTTCATAAGTAGCGAGAGCTCTTCGAGTCATCGTTACTATTTATTAATACCATAACTGAGAGGTGAACAGATGGGCGTAGTCGCAAAGCACTCATCGATGATTTTCTATTCGAATGGCGATGACCACTATAGTCAGCGTGTTCGTTTGGTGTTGGCCGAGAAAGGCGTCGCCGTAGATATCGTTGATGTAGATCCACGCAACATGCCAGAGGATCTGGTAGACCTCAACCCGTACCATAGTTTGCCAACACTGGTAGACAGAGATTTGGTGCTTTATGAATCCCAGGTGATCATGGAGTACTTGGATGAGCGTTTTCCGCATCCGCCACTGCTACCCGTTTACCCTGTCGCACGTGCACAGAGTCGGTTATATATTTACCGAATTCAACGAGATTGGTGTGGCGCGGTCGATATGATCGTTGCAGGTAAATCTAAAGAAAATGTGATTGAGAAGGCCCGAAAGGAGCTGAGAGAAAGCCTCGTTTCAATTGCGCCAGTCTTTGCTGACAAGCCTTATTTCATGAGTGAAGAGTTTACCTTAGTAGACTGTTGTGTCGCTCCGATTTTGTGGCGCTTGCCGCAGTTGGGAATTGAGCTGCCGCCGAAACATGGTAAACCGATTCTCGATTATATGGATCGCATTTTTGATCGTGATGCCTTTCAAGCAAGCTTGTCTGAAGCTGAATTAGATATGAGGGATTAGACGAGCCAGCGGTGCTCGTTTCCTCATTTCCTGTCGACATCCTATGTGATAGATCGCTATGACCATGACTTCATCAGTGCCGTACCTTTTACGCGCAATCAATGAATGGATTGTCGACAATGGCTGTACGCCTTATTTAATACTCGACGCTGAGAAAGAAGATACCAGCGTTCCTCGAGAGTATGTTAAGGACGGTCAGATTGTCTTGAACATCAGTATGAATGCGATTCGCGACTTCATCGTAACAGACGAACACGTCATGTTTAGTGGCCGATTCGGTGGCGTACCACATGAGATATATGCGCGAATTGATGCTGTCATTGGGATTGTCGCGAAGGAAAATGGGGAAGGCATGTGGTTTCCCAAAGAGGAAACCGACTCGGAGCCACCTCCAGAGCGTCAGCCAAAAAAGGGTCCGCCGTCGCTCAAGGTGATTAAATGAGTCGTTCACGATGCGGCCATGGGCTCTTTAACGAGTCGAAGTCCCCTAGGCTAAGCGGTGTTGCAGGCACGCAAGTGGAGCCACCAGCCTATTTTTCGCGCAGCGCTTAGTTAATGTACTCGAATACCTTTACGATCTTCTGAATACCAAACACTTCTCGTGCTCTTGTCACAGCGGCCTCGGCCTCTTCTCGGGTTAGTAGGCCCATCAGGTAGACGGTGCTGTTGGCGGTGACAACCTTAACTCTAATGCTTTCTGCTTCATCATCTACGAGCAATGCCGTTTTGACCTTCGTTGTGAGCCATGTGTCATTGGTTCTCGCCATAAAAGAAATCGGACCTGCGATTTCTAGCTCATTGTGAACAAGCTGTACTTTTCTAAGACCCGATACGGCTTCTGTTGCGGCTGTCTTTGCCTCTGTAGAGGGTACCTGGCCTGTTATAAGTACAACGCCGTTGAAAGAAGTGATGTTGATATGCGCGTTTTCAAGCTCGGGGTGTGCAGCTCGAATATTAGTCTTGCCTCGTGACTCGACCATTTGGTCATCCCACTTGGTTCCTGTCGTTCGCTTACCAAGGTCTTCATCGACGCCGATGCCCGTTGTTGCGCAACCCTGCAGTAGAATGAGCAGGAAGAAAAAAAGATGGCGCTTAGTTGGCATAATGATATCCCGTCGACGTGGCGTTGAATTATCGGTCTAGTGTAAACGCATTTTTGAACCAATCAATTTTTTGTTCATGCTCTTTGAGAGAAATAACATCGAACCGGCAATCTAAGTTACTCATGTGGGGATTGGCTGAGAGGAAGTGTTGCGCGGTGCGTATTATTTTTGTTTGTTTACTTAGCGTAACGGTCTCCGCGCCTGAGCCATATCTATTATTGTTGCGCATTCTTACTTCAACAAAAACCAAGACCCGCTGTTCTTGCATGATTAAATCAATTTCACCCATCTTACACTGGTAATTTGCTGTCTTGAGCTCGAGACCGTTTTGCTCGAGAAAGCGACAGGCCACTAGCTCTGCCTTGGCCCCAATGGACTTTGTATTCATTGCAGCTGCATTTCTAAGATTTGAAATTACCTTCTAATCATTGTCGCTCATGAACCACTGGAAGGTGACAGAACCATGGGTGACGTCACGACTTCGCCATCAGTAAATTGCGCCCACATTAATTTCCTTACGAGCACGTTGCGCGGATTCAGCTTAAGGACGCCTGTCGAGCCATAAATTTTAGTTTCTGGATACTGTCTAAGTTGATTGAGTCGCGGATAGAGTCGGAAAGCATCCACGCCGAGCGCATAGAATGGGGCTAGCTGTGATGCGCTTGCTGGCCATTGTTCATTGATTGCGAGCTGGATTGGCTCATTGTTTGTTAGCTTCCAAGGAATATCGCAGAATCGAATTCGATTTAGGTCGATTGATTCTATCCGACTGTCGCTGGCCTCGTAGATGTGAGAGGTGGAATATACAGGGATATCATCTGCATAGAAAAATGCCAAAGTCGGATTAATCCCTCTTGCCTGCGCTTGATTGCCAAGTAAAAAAACGAAGTCGATATCTTGGCGTCGTCTTGGCGTGAACTCAAATCGTTGTCCTAGAATGCGACGTAAATCTGCGGCACGTTGTTCACTTTTATCAACGTCGAGAATTGACTTAATCAATGTTGAGTAATCTCTCTGCTGTTCATAGGGTGCGTCGCCAATGATGTTTCCCCCTAGGGAAACCCAACGGTTTCGAAATGCTTCAAAATTTCGCTCACCCCATTGGGAGTCGGGATAAATAGCTAGAGCATTCTTTTTCCCTTCTTTGAAAACTTGGTCTGCTACTTGGACCATCTCATCTTCAGGCGCTAAGCCAAATTGATATAGATCCGCGTTGCCAGAGCCGTCATGGGTTCGATTGAGTGCAAGTACAGGAACTGGGAGTTTTTTGATCGCGGCGATAGTCGACACCTTTTGACGTTCCAGTGGCCCGATAATCAGTTCAGCTCCTTGTTGGGATGCTTTATTGATGAGTGAGGTTATTTCTTCGGTTGTGGAATCATAAACTTGTATCTTGATCTGACTATTGGTTTCAAAGCGCGTTGCGATAACGGCGTCTCGAATCGCGCGACCGTAACTTGAAAGTGCGCCGTTGAGCGGCAGTATGAGTGCAATGGCTTTTGGTTGGTTGTTGACGACTTCAGATAAAGAGCTGAGGCTTGACGGTAGGGTGAGAGCCGCGGGATGAGCTGACCATGCCTTTTGCCAACGCGTGAGTTCTTGCAGCTGCCGGATTGGGTCGTTCTGATACTGTTTTGTCATGGCCGCCAGAGAAAGCCAGCCGCGGAGATCGCTGGTGACTGCTTTGCTCGCCTGTTGAGAAAGCGTACGCGCTGGCAATTCCAATAATGTGCTGAAAATCGCCTCGCGATTTGTTTGTTGGTCTGCAGTATCTAAAAGATCATCGAAGAAAACGCGTTCTCTGGCGCTTGCTAGATAACTGCGAGCTGAATAGAACGCACGAGCTCGAAGCTGGCCGATAAGTAGCTGATCTTTTTGGGTTAGTGGTTGGGTTTGCAGCTTTGGACTTTGCAGCAATGATAGTGCTGTATTGGGGTCCTCTGTTTGGATTGCGAGTTCAATTTGTAACAGCGTCAACGATCTTAAATTTCGTCGTTCACTCGGTGCTTCGACGAGTAATAGAATATTTTCAGCTTGTTCGATGTTGGCGCCTTGCAGAGCAATTTTGGCGGCCTGCAGACGGAGTTTGTTTGCTTTCGGTTGCGCTGCGAATTCCGCAGTTGAAAGTAAAGATTGGATGCTGGCTTCATCCAAAGGTGCGATCGTTTGCTTGCTCACTTTGGATTTGACGCTGCTATTAGGTGACGATGCGCAACCTGACAGCACAATAGAAAGTGCTATGAGCAGTCCCGGTAAAAAAAATCTGATTCGATTTTCTAATAAATGGTTAAACACGAGTCGTCTCCGAAGCAAGGTGTTATTCGGTATCGTATATGTCGAGATAAATAGGTTCTGCGCCGCGCGGTCTGACCTATCACTGATGGATGTAGCGCTTGCTCATCCGCATCGTCTACAAATTTTTTGATTCGGTAGGGAGTCGGTTGATGCTCACTACGGATTAATACAGATCGTTGATCTTTTTTTTGTTTCTTTCTTACGCGACATGACAGGACGGCTGGCAGAATGTTGAACTGCGATAGGTTCGAGTGTCGCGGAGGCAGAATCATGAATGAATATCGTCTTCGTCATTATGTGCACGTTAAATTATCTACGTTAGATCGCCTTCGTTGTGAGTGGCTGTGTTATGTTTGTAGACGATCAAACTAAACCTATCCTAACTGAATTTACATTCAGTCGCTGTAAGAAAATGACCAATTGTTCAGGAGGAAAAAGACTTGTCGCTTTATGTCGTTGCAACGCCAATTGGGAATTTGTTGGACATGACTCAACGTGCAATTCAGGTGTTGGCAGATGTGGATGTTATTGCCGCTGAAGATACGCGTCATAGCAAATCGTTGCTTAAACATTATGGTATTAGTACGCCGTTGATTGCATTTCATGATCACAACGAAAGAACCGGTAGCCAGCCGTTAATTGCGAGGATGCTCAAAGGTGACCAGGTCGCACTGATATCTGATGCAGGCACGCCGCTGATATCGGACCCGGGCTACCAGCTGGTAAGGGATGCGCACGCGGCGGCAATACAGGTTATACCGATACCAGGCCCCACCGCCATGGCTGCTGCGTTATCGGCATCAGGCTTGGCGACTGACAGCTTTCTCTTTGTCGGTTTCCTGCCGTCAAAATTATCAGCGCGTGTCGCTAAATTGCAAACGCTTAGGTATTACCCCTTCAGTCTTGTTTTCTATGAAGCGCCGCATCGAATCGACAAATCAGTATCTTCAATGATTGATGTATTTGGCGGGCAACGTAAAGCATGTATCGCGCGAGAAATGACAAAAACCTTCGAGCAAATAGTGAATGGCACGTTGGATGAACTGCTGGCAGGGTTGCTAAGTCGCGAGATTGTCTCCAAGGGAGAGTTTGTCGTGATCGTCAGTGGCGTAACGGATAACAACGTGGAGTTCGATGATAGAACTCTGTTAACCCATCTACTTGCGGAACTGCCTCCTTCGAAAGCTGCAGCACTTGCACATAAACTAACGGGTAAACCAAAAAAAGCATTTTACGAGCTGGCATTAGTGATCAAGGATGAATAGCTTATTGCGCTTAAATCTAATGGTTGTTTGCATACGTTCGAACAATTGGTTAAGTCTTTGTTGAACCTGAGATGGAATCCCAGTAGGCTTGCTGCGAGCTAACTAGGCAATCGCTGCTGTACATTTTCGGATGTTACGGGAGAGGAAAGTCCGGGCTCCATAGGGAAAGGTGCCAGGTAACTCCTGGGGGGCGTAAGCCTACGGAAAGTGCAGCAGAAAATATACCGCCTACTTCGGTAGGTAAGGGTGAAAAGGTGCGGTAAGAGCGCACCGCGTGGACGGTAACGTGCATGGCAGTGTAAACCCCACCGGGAGCAAGACCAAATAGGAATCCTTGGGTGCGTCCCGCACTGGATTCGGGTAGGTCGCTTGAGGTTATTGGTGACGATAGCCCTAGATGAATGATTGTCCACGACAGAACCCGGCTTATCGGTTGGCTCAAATACTATAAGAATATCTGTTTAAATTCCAAAACGGTCTAAAGGACCGAAACTCTTAAGAAGTTACTTTAACTTCCCTTCCTATCGTGATGTATTCATATTCCTTTATTCGGGACGGTTCCGTTCTGGATTGCTAATAATCCGTAAGTCATTGTGTTGTAAGGACAAATTGCCATTTTCCTTGCTTGACAAGGGGTGCCTGCATTCATAACCTGCGTGGTGAGGAAAAGTGGGAAATTGTGTTGATTAGTGGTTTTTATTGGGTCCTAAGTAATTCAAACCCTCTGAAGTGCAGTTTTCTCCCAGTCGTTAACAAGCATAAAGGTTTTATCAGCAATGTTTAGGGGTGTAAACAACATCAATCTCGATGCCAAGGGTCGCCTTGCGATTCCGACGCGATATCGAGAGTTGTTAACGCAGCATTGCGAAGGCGAGATGGTTGTGACGATTGATACTGAAGAGCAGTGTCTGCTGATTTACCCATTACCACAATGGAATGATATCCAAAGGGAAGTATCAGCTTTGCCTAGCTACAATCCGGCCACGAGAAGAATTCAAAGACTCCTGATAGGTTACGCAACGGATATTGCTCTAGACAGCAGTGGTCGACTACAACTGACTCAGCCATTGAGGGATTACGCATTTTTAGAAAAGAAGTGCGTGATGTTAGGGCAGGGTAAGAAGCTGGAGCTTTGGTCCGAAGAGCAGTGGACAAAAAGGAGAGACAGTTGGCTAAATGACGAGTCGTCTTTAGACATTCCCGATGAACTAAAAAGCCTGTCACTTTAATGACAGGGCATGAGGCAGTATTAAAAAGAGAAGCACTTGAGGGCTTAGTTGTAAACGAAAGCGGGACGTATGTTGATTGCACCTATGGAAGAGGTGGTCACGCAGAGCAGATTCTGGAACGTTTGAATGAGAACGGCCGCATGATGGTGATTGACAAGGATATCGAAGCAATCAACCATGCAAATCAGAGATTTGCAGGCGATTCGCGCGTCACAGTAATGCACGGTTCGTTTCGTCACATTAAATCCTTCTGCGAGGAAGCGGGGTTCAATCAAGTCGATGGCATTTTTATAGATTTAGGTATCTCGTCTCCTCAAATTGATCAAGCTGAACGTGGCTTTAGTTTCGACAGGGATGGTCCATTGGATATGCGAATGGATCAAACGAGAGGTGAGACAGTTTCGGAATGGCTACAGCGCGCCGAACCAAAAGATATTAGTTACGTCTTGTATAAATACGGCGAAGAGAAATTCTCGCGTCGAATTGCACGAAATATTTGTACTGCACGTGAAGCGGGTCCAATTGAAACAACCCACGCGCTGGTTAGCATTATTGAAGATTCCATACCTCGGCGCGACCCTCACAAACACCCTGCAACTCGAAGCTTTCAAGCGCTAAGAATATTCATTAATGATGAGCTCGGAGACCTTGAGGTTTGTCTAGAGGACAGTTTAGCGTCCCTAAGCATTGGTGGTCGACTCGTTGTGATTAGTTTTCACTCTCTTGAAGACAGGATTGTGAAGCGATTTATTCGAACCAAGGCCAGAGGTGAAGAGTTGCCGAGTCGATTCCCGATTAGGGATGCAGACATTAAGCGATTCGTGAAAATTATAGGCAAACCGGTGAAGCCGAGTGATGAAGAGGTGGATCGTAACCGTCGATCCCGCAGTTCAATCATGCGTATAGCGGAGAAGATCGGGTGATAGCCGACAGCCTTTTATTTAGAACCCTAAGTTGGCTGTTAGCTTGGCAGCAACTGTTGATCGCTGCATTGATTGGGCTTTTAGTTGTTTCTAGTTTGGCGGTCGCACTATCAGCTCATGAGACGCGCCAACTGTATTCGCAGTTGCAAGTGCTCGGACAAGAACGGGATAATCTCGATAGCGAATATGAAAAGTTACTACTAGAGCAAAGTGCATGGGCTGACTACAGCCGCATTGATCAGGTGTCCCGCGAACAACTACACATGTTAGCGCCTACATCGAAAAGCATCGTGGTGGTGGGTCGATGATTGCAGATGCGCGCATTATTATTGTTATCTTGGGTTTCGTTTTATTAGCAAGCATTGGATATGCGCGGATCGTATACCTGCATGTGTTTGATAAAGACTTCCTTCAAGATCACGGTGATGCCCGGACTATCCGAATGGAAAAGATATCTGCTCATCGCGGCATGATTACAGATCGGATGGGGAAGCCACTGGCGGTGAGTACGCCGGTTGTGTCTCTATGGGCAAATCCCTCGGAGTTAATGAGTGTGCCTGAGAAGCTCGAGTTTCTCGCAATGATGCTGGAGGTTGATTTTGATGAGTTCAAAAACAAGCTAGAGCGCAATGCATCGAAAAACTTCGTGTACCTGCGGCGAAAAATGTCTCCCCAAAAAGCTCAACTGATTCTAGATCTTGATATCAAAGGGGTTTACGACGAGCGGGAATATAAACGGTTTTACCCTGCGGGAGAGGTCGCAGCTCACGTCGTTGGTTTTACGAACAATAGTAGCCATATCGGTCAAGAGGGTATCGAGCTGTCTTATGACTCTTGGCTTGAGGGGCAGGCGGGTAAGAAAAAGGTGATGAAAAATCGCTACGGCGAAGTTATTCGAGATGTAATGCCACTGCGTGAAGCTCAGCCTGGACACAACCTACAACTAACAATTGACTTGAGGCTACAGTATCTTGCCTATCGTGAGTTGAAAAACGCCATCAACTACTACCAAGCTTCGGCGGGATCAGTCGTTATTCTTGATGTGACAAACGGCGCTATTCTGTCTTTGGTAAACCAACCCTCATACAACCCCAATAATAGAAAGACTCTGGATCTAAAAAGTCTTCGTAATAGGACGGTGACAGATGTATTTGAACCAGGCTCTACGGTAAAGCCCTTCACAGTGGCTGTAGCGCTCGAATCAGGTGAATACACAGCTGAATCTACTATCGATACAGGACCGGGGTTTGTGAAAATTGGCACCAAGACAATTCCTGATCCGCGAAACTTTGGTGTGCTAACACTCGGCGAGATTATTGCGAAATCGAGCCAGGTTGGCACAACGAAATTGGCACTCTCCCTGAATGAATATGACGTATGGAATGCGTTCTCATCAGTCGGCTTTGGCAAGGCTGCGGGTATCGGCTTCCCTGGTGAACGGGAAGGTTATATGCCTAATAAGCGACGCTGGGCGGATATTGAAAGGGCCACATTCTCCTATGGTTATGGCTTCCAAGTGACGCCTTTGCAACTCGCTGCCGCCTATCAGGTTATCGCATCAAATGGTGTTAAGCACTCGCTAAGCCTTGTCGAAGGAAGCGAGATGACGAGCGAAACGGTTTTCTCCGCCGAAACATCAATCGCACTTAAAAAGATGCTCGAAGGTGTAGTTGAAGGAGGTACTGGAAGTAAAGCTGCGATAGCAGGTTATTCTGTCGCAGGTAAAACAGGCACCGTCAGAAAAGTTGCCGGAGGCGAATATCAGGATACGAAGCATTTGGCTTTCTTCGCTGGCATGACGCCGGTTTACAAACCTAGATTGGTTGCGGTTGTTATGATTGACAACCCCAAGGGCGATAAATATGGCGGTGGAGCCATAGCGGCTCCTTTGTTCTCAAAGATAATGTCCGAGGCTCTTCGTTTGTTGAACGTGCCGCCAGACAATATGGATGAGGCTGCCTGATGTCGAAGATGCTGAGCATGCTATTGCCGGAATTGGACGTAAGCGACGACATTCTCATTAGAGGGCTCACGGATGATAGTCGGCTTCTATCGGGCGGCGAACTCTACCTTGCAGTAAGCGGTGATGTGTTTAATGGCGCAGATTTTATTGATGAAGCGATGCAAAAAAATGTAGCAGCTGTCATTTCGGACCAACCTATTGAAAAGTCAGAATCAGCAACTTGGAAAGCGTCTGTTTACTATCTTGAAGATTTAGCGCGCCTTCGCGGCGAAATCGCGTCCCGTTATTACGATAAGCCTTCAACTAAGATGCGAGTGATCGCAATTACTGGAACGAATGGAAAGACGTCCTGCTCTCACTTTATTGCGAAAACCCTCGCGTTATTGGGTGTTCCTTGTGGATTTATTGGGACACTCGGAGCAGGTGTCGAAGGTCTTAGTGGAGCCAATGTCGAGTTGAACATGACAACGCCAGGTGCCATAGCGCTACAGGAGACGCTTAGTGAATTTTCGGATCGAGGTGTCTCAGTGGTTAGTCTTGAGGCGTCGAGTCATGGACTTACTCAAGAACGTTTGCGAGGAACAGATATAGATACAGCGGTTCTCACCAATATTAGTCGAGATCATCTGGATTTTCATGGAAGCCTTGAAGCCTATACAGAGGCAAAGTCGCGACTGTTTCAATTTAAATCTTTACAAAATGTCATCCTCAATGCAGATGACGATAGTGCTGAAGCATTCGCACGTGTTGTAAACGACGGCGTTAAGGTCGTGACCTACAGCCTTCACAGCAGTAACGCTGACGTTCATTGTAAATCCCTTACCTTAAGTAGGTCGGGTATTAATGCAACCGTCGTTACGCCCTGGGGTACTGCCGAGATCGCATGTTCCTTATTAGGCATGTTTAACGTCAGTAACGTTCTCGCGGTGATAAGTGCCTTGGGTTGTAATGGCTACGCATTGTCTGAGATTGCGTCAGGTCTATCCAAGTTAGAAACCGTAAAGGGACGGATGGATCTCATTGCATTGGAAAATGGCATTGATGTGATTATCGATTATGCCCATACCCCTGATGCGCTTGAGAAAGCTCTGGCAGGCGTCAGGTCACACTGTGAAGGTGCTGTCTGGTGTGTGATGGGTTGCGGCGGTGATCGAGACAAGGGTAAGCGGTCTCAAATGGGTGCCGTCGCCGCTCGTTTGGCGGACAGAACGGTAGTCAGTTCAGACAACCCGCGCAGCGAAGACCCGAACAAGATAATTAACGATGTGTTAGCAGGCGTGCCTAGTTCACAGACCGAGAGTGGCGATGTGTGCGCGCTAACCGATCGTAGTGAGGCGATTGCATACGCACTAGGCAACGCTAAGTCTGGCGATATGGTACTCATTGCGGGTAAAGGTCATGAGGAGTATCAAGAATTATTCAATGGTCGTGTTGACTACAGTGACTATGTGGAAGTGTCGAATTGGCAAGTAGGAAAGGTTGGCGATGATCGATCAGAGGAAGCCTAAAGTGATTGTCGGGTTAGGAAGTACCGGCCTCGCATGTGCGCACTATTTTGCGCACCACGGCATTCCTTTCTCGGTCGTTGACGCTAATCCGAAACCGCCTTTGTTGAAAGAGCTACAGCGTGATTTTCCATTAGTCGAATTTCAGTCTCTGGATGACAAAGTATTTCAGCCGGCAGAAGAAATTGTTCTAAGCCCCGGTGTTCCACTGAAGTCTGTAGCGATTCAGGAAGCAATTTCAAATGACGCACATATCACGGGTGATATTGAAATATTTTCGAAGGCGGTTACCAAACCATTCGTTGCCATAACCGGTTCGAATGGAAAAACAACGGTAACGAGCTTGTTAGGTGATATGGCTGAAAAGTGCCATAAGGCTGTGCAACTAGCCGGAAATATTGGCATTCCTAGTCTTAGTGTTATTGATGCTGAGGTAGATTGTTTCGTGTTGGAGATCTCTAGTTATCAGCTTGAAGTGATTGAAAAGCTTGCCGCAGATTTAGCAGTGGTGCTTAACCTGACACCGGACCACCTCGACAGGTACGCCACCGTTCAAGATTATTATAACGCCAAATTGAAAATTTATACCGGTTGTAGTCGGGCGGTGATCAATCGCGATATGGACTGCAACTTGAATATCCAAAAAGGCGTACCGGTTGTTAGTTTCGGTCTTGATGAGCCTAAAAATGATGCTGATATCGGTTACAAACATAGCGACGGTAAGACGTATCTTGTCAGAGGACAACAAATTTTACTCGACGTCGATCGGTTTGGTTTAAGAGGACGACACAATCGGCAAAATGTCGCTGCAGCAGTGGCTATTGGTTTTGAAATCGGACTCAACTCGGCCGGTATGATAGATGCAATTCAGTCGTTTAAAGGCTTGGCGCATCGATGCGAGCTCGTTGGCAGCTACGATGGCGTCTCCTACATAAATGATTCTAAGTCAACCAACCCAGCATCTAGCATCGCCGCAGTCACTGGCATGTCGGATGCGGCAGGCGACATCGTGTTGATATTGGGTGGCGATGCAAAGGGTGCCGACTTCTCTGGTTTTGATTTGGTTTGTGAAGAGCAAGTACGACTGTATTTTATCTATGGTAAAGATTCGCAGATGATTTCTGATTCAATTGGAGGTGACAAATTCATCTGTAAAACCCTGGCCGAAGTCGTTAACAAATTACGCGGCTCAGTGCGATCGGGGGACAAGGTTCTATTGTCACCTGGCTGCGCGAGTTTGGATCAATTTAAAAACTATGAAGAGCGCGGTACTGAGTTTAAGCGTCTGCTTGAAAAGGTGGCGCAATGAGCGGGTCGCGAATACATAATTTAAAGCCGTGCCCGATTGACATAGTTGTTGCTGGCTTAGCTCTTCTATTACTGCTAACCGGAATCATTATGGTTGGCTCTGCATCAACGGAAGTATCAAACCGTATTTATGGTGATCCTCTGTACATGTTCATCAAGCACTCGGCGTATGTTGTCATTAGCTTAGGTATTGCCGCGATTGCTTTAATGATGCCGATTAAATCCTGGCAACAAATTGATTGGGTGTTACTGCTCCTGAGTTTTGCATTGCTAATTGCAGTGTTGGTGCCTGGTGTTGGTCACACTGTTAATGGCAGTACGCGATGGATTTCTTTAGGTTTCTTTACCGTCCAAGGTAGTGAGTTCGTCAAACTGTTCGCGATTGTTTACATTTCTGGATATCTCGTACGCAGAAAAGAAGAAATATTTGATTCACTCAGTGGATTCATAAAACCATTAGCGTTGATTTCATTGATGGTTTTATTACTACTGGAACAACCGGATTTCGGTGCGTCCGTTGTTATCATGGCATCAATTCTAGGCGTTATCTTTCTCGCGGGTGTGCCATTCAAACACTTCGTGCCGATTATCCTCTCAGTTGGTGCTGCTGCATTCGTGATTGTTCAATGGCAACCATACCGACTAAAACGGTTTGAGGCATTTACTGATCCTTGGGCACACCAATTCGATAGTGGATATCAACTTACTCAAGCTTTGATTGCTTTTGGTAGGGGTGAGTGGTTTGGACTAGGTCTAGGCAACAGCATACAAAAATTGTTCTTCTTGCCTGAAGCACATACAGATTTCCTATTTTCGATACTTGCAGAAGAGCTGGGTGTTGTTGGTGGTGTGATTGTGATTAGTGCTTTCACGTGGTTAGTTATCAAAGCGATTCTAATTTCTCGTCGAGCAAGAAACCAAGGTAAAGAATTCCATGCGAATCTAGCGTCCGGTATAGCGCTTTTATTGGGCGTTCAATCGGCGATTAATATTGGTGTGAATATGGGATTGTTACCAACCAAAGGTCTGACATTGCCGTTGGTTAGCTATGGTGGCAATAGTCTGATTATAAGTTGTGTATTGATTGCGATTCTACTGAGAATTGAATTCGAATGTAGAGAAGAAGCTGAACTACCGATCAGAAAATCAGTTCAGAAAAAGCGATCGACGGCAAAGCCGAAATCCTCCGAGGTGAAAGCCTCGTTGCAGGAAAAGTTGAGTCGAGGTGCGACGGATAAACCGAAAAAGGTTCGTGCTAAGGCCTCAAGAAGCCAACCTAAGGCCGTGGGAGCAAAGAGAATATGACCTCTTTAGTCTCTCCAGATGTGCCTGAAATGAGACGAATCAAAAGGATTCATTTTATCGGTATTGGTGGCGCAGGTATGTGTGGCATCGCTGAGGTTCTTCTAAATCAGGGATATAAAGTTTCCGGTTCGGATATGGTCAGCTCGAAAATTACAACCCGCCTATCTGATCTGGGTGCACTGATTTATCAAGGCCATAGCGCAAAAAATGTGGATGGTGTCGACGTGGTTGTCGTTTCCTCCGCTATCGACCCTGAAAATCCTGAAGTTTCAACAGCGCGGAGTTCGAGAATACCGATTGTACGACGTGCAGAGATGCTGGGAGAATTAATGCGGTACCGTCATAGCATTGCTGTCGCCGGTACCCACGGGAAGACAACGACGACCAGCTTAATAGCATCTTTGTTGGGGCATGCTGGCATGGACCCAACATTTATTATTGGTGGCTTGCTCAATTCTACCTCCTCAAACGGCCGTCTTGGCGCAAGTCGATTGTTGGTCGCTGAGGCTGACGAAAGTGATGCTTCTTTTCTACACCTACAACCCATGGTGGCTGTGTTAACTAACATTGATAAGGACCATCTTGGTACCTACGACGGTAGCTTCGAAAAATTAAAGAGTGCCTTTGTTGAGTTTGTTCACAATCTCCCTTTCTATGGCTTGTTGGTCGCTTGTCTAGATGATGTGAATGTAAGGTCGATCTTGCCGTCAATTCAGCGGCCGATCGTTACCTACGGATTTGATGAGGACGCTGATGTTCGTGCTACTAATGTAAGTCAAGATGGTGGATTTTCTCATTTCCTTGTTCATCGTCAAGAAAAAAGCTCACTGCAAATCTCTCTCGCAATGCCGGGACGACACAATGTTTTGAATGCGCTAGCAGCAATTGCTATAGCCACCGATGAAGGGGTGCAGGATGAAAATATTGTTCAAGGCTTGAGAGAGTTTGAAGGTGTAGGTCGACGCTTTGAGATTCACGGTAAATTTAAGAAAGGCAAAGGCGATTTTTTACTGGTGGACGACTATGGCCATCATCCCTCTGAAGTTAAAGCGACGATTGAAGCCGTGCGTCTCGGATGGCCAGATCAGCGATTGATCATGGTTTATCAGCCTCATCGTTATTCGCGGACACTAGAGCTATTCGACCAGTTTGTCGATGTGCTGTCGACGGTGGATCATCTTGTTTTGCTCGATGTTTACAGTGCCGGTGAAGAGCCGATTGTTGGCGCAACCGGAGACGATCTATACAAAGCAATCAAACAAAAAACCAGTAACGCGGTCGATTTCTTAATCGACGTTGATTTGGTTTCTGACAGGCTTGATCAACTTGTTTCAGACAATGATTTTGTTCTGACTCAGGGGGCCGGCGTTACTAGCGGTTTGGCCCGATCATTACGAGAGAAGTGGAAAGATACACTGGTGGTGGAGGCATGAAAGCATTGATTAGTCGGCTAACAACTTCACCAAACCAGAATGCACTACCTTATCGGGGCGTGTTGGTCGTTTTCAGCTTGGTGCTGGGCATGTCCTATTTGGTATTTGAAGCTAACCGACTCGAGCTGGATGTGAATTATGTAAGTGTCTCTGGTGACTTGAATCCGGCGCAGCGAAACGATGCGTTTGAGAAGCTTGGTGAAATTGTTGGTGAGGGCGCTGAGCTCGCACTGATTAAACGAAAAATCGAATCTTTGTCTTGGGTTTATAAAGCCAATGTGACGCGTGATTGGCCCGACAGCCTGGACGTCAAGGTTGTACCGGAAGTTGCTGTTGCGCTTTGGAACGATAATGCCTTTATAAATCAAGATGGTCGTGTATTTTCATCTGAATTTGATCTCATTCCATCACAACGCACGAAACTGCCGCAACTATACGGTCCGGTGGGAAGTGAATTGCGAGTCTCGAATCAATATCAACAACTCAACGATGCCCTGTTGAATGCGGGGCATTCGATAGATTTACTAAAGTTAGATGACCGTGGTGGATGGTCGTTCAGGAATCAAATCGGCATAACCGTATTGTTAGGTAAAGATGAGTTAACACAACGAGTTCAACGTTTTTTACGTGTAGCGAATTACGTGACGTTAGAAGGCAGAATTGATGCAGTAGAGTCAATAGACACCCGATACACAAATGGGGTCGCGATAGATTGGAAAGAATCCATGGAAAATTTCGAAATAGCTAAAATCTTTAATTCAGAGAGAGAGCAAAAAATATGACTGGTTCAACAGGTAGTCAAATGATTGTGGGTCTGGATATAGGAACTTCGAAGGTTGTATGTATCGTCGGTGAAATTTCCCCTGAAGGCGATGTGGAGATAGTCGGCATTGGCAGCCATCTTTCTCGTGGCCTCAAGAAGGGGGTTGTCGTTAATATTGAATCGACGGTTCAATCAATACAGCGTGCAGTAGAAGAAGCGGAATTGATGGCGGGATGTCAGATACATTCTGTATACGCGGGTATAGCAGGTAGCCATATACGGAGCTTGAATTCCCATGGCATCGTGGCGATCAGAGATCGTGAAGTGTTTCGACCCGATATTGAGAGAGTCATTGATGCGGCGCAAGCTGTTGCAATACCCGCCGATCAAAAGATTCTTCATATCCTACCTCAAGAATATGTCATTGACTCTCAGGAAGGTGTGAAAGAGCCTCTTGGAATGTCTGGTGTCAGATTAGAAGCCAAGGTTCATCTTGTTACCTGTGCGGTAAATGCTGCGCAAAACATCGAAAAATGTATCAGAAAGTGTGGTTTGGAAGTTGAGGACATTATCCTCGAACAACTTGCTTCTGGCTATGCCGTGCTCACAGAGGACGAGAAGGAGCTTGGTGTTTGTATCGTTGATATTGGCGGCGGCACAACAGATATAGCGGTCTTTACTGATGGGGCGATTCGCCATACCGCAGTTATTCCTATAGCAGGCGATCAAGTGACAAACGACATCGCTATGGCGCTGCGTACACCCACTCCGAATGCTGAAGAGATAAAGATTAAGTATGCGTGTGCGCTAGCGCGTTTAGCCGGCGAGAATGAAACGATTAAGGTGCCAAGTGTCGGCGATCGTTCGGACCGCGACTTGTCTAGACAAGCGTTGGCAGAGGTTGTTGAGCCACGATACGACGAACTTTTTACACTCATTCAGGCAGAGCTTAGACGTAGTGGTTTCGAAGACTTGATTGCTGCCGGAATTGTATTAACAGGCGGTACCTCAAAGATGGAAGGCGTAGTCGAACTAGCCGAAGAGATTTTCCATATGCCTGTAAGTATTGGTCACCCGCAGGGAGTTACTGGACTAACAGATATTGTTCGTAACCCAATCTACTCAACGGCAGTTGGGCTGTTGATTTATGGCGCTAAACAACAATTCGATGGGGTGGTAGGTACGCCCCCTCCTGCAATAGCCATGACGGGTGTTGTGGATAAAGTAAAAAATTGGTTTCTAGGTAACTATTAATAAGAACTTCACAACATAGACCTCGGGAGGGTTGATATGTTTGAACTAGTAGATAGCACACCACAACATGCGGTAATTAAAGTTATTGGCGTTGGAGGCGGCGGTGGTAATGCCGTTGAGCACATGGTTGTCCAGGATATTCAGGGGGTGGAATTTATCTGCGCCAACACTGATTCCCAGGCACTCCACAGTCTCAGCTCCAAAACGCTGTTGCAACTTGGTGGAAACATTACCAAGGGTCTTGGAGCAGGTGCGAATCCTGGCATGGGCAGGGAAGCAGCCTTGGAAGACAAAGAACGCATTGCAGAGGTCTTGCAGGGCGCTGATATGGTCTTTATTACAGCTGGTATGGGCGGTGGTACAGGTACAGGTGCTGCTCCAATTGTGGCCGAGGTTGCCAAAGGACTCGGCATTCTCACCGTTGCGGTTGTTACCAAGCCGTTCGTTTTCGAGGGCAAGAAACGAATGATGCTCGCCGAAGAAGGTATTAAGGAGCTGTCGCAGTATGTTGACTCACTCATCACCATACCCAACGAAAAGCTACTAAGCATCATGGGTAACGATACGCCGTTACTGAAAGCGTTTGGCGCAGTTGACGATGTACTGTCAGGTGCTGTTCAAGGCATTGCGGACCTTATTATTAGACCCGGCATGATCAACGTCGACTTTGCCGATGTTAAGACAGTTATGTCTGAAATGGGTCTTGCGATGATGGGATCAGGTAGTGCGACCGGTGAAAACCGAGCTAGAGAAGCTGCTGAAGCAGCAATTCATAGCCCGCTCCTAGACGATATCGATTTCAATGGCTCACGTGGCATTCTAGTGAATATCGCAGCCGGTGAAGATATTTCACTTGGCGAATTTTCAGAAGTTGGTGCAACTATCGAAGAGTTCGCCTCCGACAACGCAACAATCGTTGTAGGAACGGTGATCGATGCGAATATGGGAGATGAGCTACGGGTCACAGTAGTGGCGACCGGCTTAGGACATCCTGAACTGGATAAGCCAAGAACCGTGGTTGATAACACGCAAAAGATAATTGCTGGAGACGGTCCAACCGATTATAGCGAGTTTGATAAGCCTACAATCACACGGAACAACCCTAGCGAGGAGCGTGTGCCGGATCTTGGTTCGAGCAAGGATATGCAGTATTTGGATATACCCGCGTTCCTTAGAAGACAAGCTGACTAATTAGAGCGTTATCTGCAACTTATAGTGGTGAATACTGTCGTAATATTGCTGATAGATTGAATGACGTAGTAAGTGAAGGTTGGTGCGCAATAGTTATAGATGCTAGTTTCTGTTACTATTCGCGCCGAAAAATCAACTATGTCTGCGGGTTCGGGCAGCAGAATTGTGGTGTATCTGTTGCATAAAATATGGAGATTAGGTTGACGACACATAAAATAAAGGGAATAAATTTCGACACATGATAAATCAAAAAACGCTTAAAAATGTGATTCGAGCCACCGGTGTTGGTCTGCACACAGGCGAAAAGGTCTACCTAACTTTGCGCCCCGCGCCAATAGATACGGGTATTGTCTTTGTTCGCATGGATACCGACCCCGTCACTGAGATCCCAGCGCTGACTGAAAACGTAGGCGATACGACCCTTGCGACGACGATAAACATGCATGGTCATAAAGTCTCAACCATAGAGCATTTAATGGCCGCATTAGCCGGGCTTGGCGTAGACAACGCCTATGTTGAAGTCAATGGTCCTGAAATGCCTATCATGGATGGTAGTGCTGCTACGTTTGTCTTCTTGATACAAAGCGCCGGAATTGAAGATCAAAAAGCGCTTAAGAAGTTTATTCGAATCAAAGAGAAGGTCACCGTCACGGGGTCCGAAAATGTCAGTTGGCATAACCAAAGTGCAACACTTCAACCCTTCCACGGTTTTAGAGTCACCCACACAATTGTTTATGACAATCCCGTTATCAAGGAACAAACTGCGAGCGTAAATTTTTCGACGACATCTTTCGTAAAAGAAGTTAGCCGAGCACGTACCTTCGGCTTAATGCAGGAGTTTGAGCATCTTAGAGAGCGCAACCTTGCCCAAGGCGGTAGTCTCGATAATGCAGTCGTTGTTGATGAATTCCGAGTGCTCAATGATGATGGTCTGCGGCATCAGGATGAATTCGTTCGCCACAAAATACTCGATGCGATCGGAGACCTTTATCTACTGGGTCACAGTGTCATTGGAGAGTTTGTTGGTTTCAAATCAGGCCATGCGGCTAATCATGCGCTGCGTGAAGCTTTGTTGAGTCAGCCCAGTGCCTGGGAGATTGTTACCTTTGACGATCCGCAAGCCCTTCCGAGCGCATATGCAGAGCCAGTATTGGCTGAAGCATAGACAATAGAGGGTCATTTGAGTCTAGTCGGTAGGTTTTTGCGGCCGGCTAGATGAATTAGGGCTTTGCGTAGAGGTTCATCTTCGATATATTTAGCCGCGTCGGCTATATTTCGTGCAGTTTCATCTGACAGCGGTGCCGTATCGGGTGTTGAAACGGCGGCCTTTTGGAATTGCGGGCGGACTGAAACCTTTATTGAGTTAACGAAGTGTGGTGGTTTTTGGCGGCGAAGTGCTGCTATCAAGGTTTGTTGGCTATATTTGATACGCGTCGTGCTGGCTGCCGAAGCCGTTGTTAACTCTAAATGACCGTCGTTGAGCGAAGCAACACGTATGTCATCGGCCGGATAGTTTGGATATTGATCAGATATTATTGATTGGAGAGAAAGCAGTGCTTTTGCGTGATTAATGATATTCTTCAGCGATCCACGTGAATTGGACAGTAGTTCCTTGGTATTCTTAACCGACCTTGGGAAGGTTGAGTTGACCGAGGAAAACGTGGATGTAGACTTTTTTTTCGACATTGAGCCTTAAAAGTAAATTAGGAAAAAGTTAGTGATTACTTAGGTGTTTCTTTGTTTGTACTCGTGACAAACAGTTGAAAAATTTAAACACATAAATGCATATCGATGTAGTGTGTTGACTTGATCGCGCAGGGTCCCAGGGACTCATGAGTGATACAACCGCGTAACATCATAAAAAACCATCATAGCACCAGAATTATGAAATTCATTGTAGTAGACAACGATTCGGGAAAATCGCGTTCATTTAGTACGAACGGGCTTATTCTTGGGCTTACATTTGCGGGACTGGTCGGAATTCCAGCGGCAATTGGTTACATGTCTTATCTACACGGGGTTGGTGACGCGACACAAACGCGACAAATGTTTGGTAAGTGGCGCGAGGTGCTCAAAGACCAAGACCAACAAATTAAGATCGCAAGTCGGCAAGCGCAAGAAAACCTGCAGGCATCGACGCTAAAACTGGCGAAACTTCAAGCTCGAATCGTACGACTGGACGCACTGGGTGAACGTTTAACCCGTGTTGCAGATTTGGAAGAAGGTGAGTTCGATTTCTCTCAACCTCCTGCAGTCGGTGGTCCGGCGGTAGAGACGGGTGTCGGTACGACCCCAAAAAATTATCTGCAGCAACTGGGTCAATTGGCTGACGATATTGAGAGTCGAGAAAGACAGTTAAGTGTTCTCGAAACGCTGATCGTCGACCGAAACATGCAAGATGACGTGTTTATTGCCGGTAGACCGGTGACAAAAGGCTGGATGTCCTCTCGCTTCGGTAGCAGGAATGATCCGATCACAGGCAGAAATGCGTGGCACAATGGTGTCGACTTCGCCGGCAAAGAGGGTGCCGATGTCGTTACTGTGGCGGCGGGCGTCGTTGTCTATGCTGCCGTCAGAAATGGATACGGCAAAATGGTTGAAATCAATCATGGTGGCGGATTCTCGACACGCTATGGCCACCATAAAGAGTTGATTGTGAAGGTTGGTGACATTGTAAAGAAAGGCCAAGTTGTCGCTTTAATGGGTAGTAGTGGTCGATCAACAGGACCCCATGTTCACTTCGAAGTATACAAAAATGGTCGGGTCGTCGATCCGTCTTCCTATATACACCGCGCTAGCCGGTGATCCGATAGTCTCTTTTTAGGCCGTAAGGCTTGAACTCAATTTGTTTCCACCCCTTTTAGAGACTAAATATCATGTTAATGCAGGTATTCAAGAAAATCTTCGGTACGAAGAATGGCCGTGAATTAAAACGGATGCGAAAAATAGTTCTCTCGATAAACGCTTTCGAGGAAAAATTTGAAGCCTTGTCCGATGAACAGTTAAAGCATAAAAGATCCGACCTTAATGCCAGACTCGAGGCCGGTGATACGCTTGAAGTGATACTGCCAGAGGCTTTCGCCGCCGTTCGTGAGGCGGGCAAGCGTGCTCTTGGCATGCGTATCTTTGATGTGCAGATGATCGGTGGCATCACCCTACATGAGGGACGAATTGCTGAGATGCGAACGGGTGAAGGTAAGACCTTCGTTGCAACACTGCCTCTGTACCTTAATGCGATCTCTGCCGACGGTGTGCACCTGGTAACCGTCAATGACTATCTCGCTAAATGGGGTGCCGAATGGATGGGGCCCGTTTTCAATGCGTTGGGAATGACAGTCGGCGTTGTCTATGCCGGTCAGGAACATGAAGAGAAGAAGGATGCATATCAATGCGACATTACCTATGCGACTAACAACGAAGTTGGTTTCGACTATCTGCGCGATAACATGGCATTTAGTCTCGAAGAAAAAGTCCAACGTAAACTAAATTTCGCGATCGTCGACGAAGTCGATTCAATTTTGATTGATGAAGCTCGAACACCACTGATTATCTCTGGCGGCGTCGAAAACTCATCAGTTGTCTATCAAACAATTAATAGCGTGTTACCACAACTTCAGAGGCAAGAAAAAACCCCCGAAGATGTTGAGAACGAGGTTGAACCGCCGGGCGACTATTATGTTGATGAGAAGCAGCGAGACGTTGAACTGACTGAAGACGGTCATCTAAAGGTTGAGCAGTTGTTGGTTAAAAATGGCCTGTTACAAGAAGGTGACTCCTTATACGGGACGGCTAACCTGTCCTTGCTCCATCATGTCCATGCAGCGTTGAAAGCACACAGTTTGTTCTCAAAGGACGTCGAATATATCGTTCAAGACAATGAGATTGTCATTGTTGATGAGCATACAGGCCGAACCATGCCAGGCCGGCGATGGTCTGGCGGCATCCACCAAGCGATTGAAGCCAAAGAGGGTGTTGACGTAACCAATGAAAGTCAGACGTTGGCATCGACGACGTTTCAAAATTACTTCCGTTTGTACAATAAGCTCTGTGGTATGACAGGTACGGCTGATACAGAAGCGCCTGAGTTTATGCAGATATATGGTTTGGATGTGGTTGTAATACCTACCAACTTACCGATGGTTCGTAATGATCAAAATGATCTGATGTTCATGACCCTTGAAGAAAAATACGATGCAATTGTAGACGAAATACAATTGGCTAAGGCCAAAGGTGCACCTGTTTTAGTCGGTACTGCCTCTGTTGAATCATCAGAACTTATATCCGCCGCGCTGACGAAGCGAAAAGTAAAACACAATGTTCTCAATGCGAAGTTTCACGAAAAAGAAGCTGAAATCATTGCTCAGGCAGGTAGACCTAGTGGCGTAACTATCGCAACTAACATGGCCGGTCGAGGAACAGATATTCTATTAGGCGGTAACTGGGAGGCGGAATTCGCAGCACTCAAAAAGCCGACGGAAGAACTGAAAAAAGAAATTAAATCTCGTTGGGACAACGATCATCGTAAGGTAATCGATGCTGGAGGACTGCACGTTATAGGTACAGAACGCCATGAGAGCCGTCGTATCGATAATCAATTGCGAGGGCGAGCAGGACGACAGGGCGATCCAGGTGTTTCGAGATTCTTTCTGTCCATGGATGATAACTTGATGCGCATCTTCGCCTCCCCACGGATTCGAGGCATTATGCAATCACTCGGCATGGAGAAGGGTGAGGCGATCGAGCACAAGATGTTGAACAATGCGATCGAAAAAGCACAGCGAAATGTTGAGGGGCGAAACTTTGATATTCGTAAACAGCTTCTTGAATATGACGATGTTGCGAATGACCAGCGCCAAATGATCTATGGTCAGCGTCGTGAGCTAATGGAGGCGACGGACGTTTCAGAAACAATCGATGCATTATGGGATGATGTCGTCAATCAAGTTATTGATGGCTATGTGCCACCCCAAAGCTTGGAAGAGCAATGGGATATCGGCGGCTTGGAACTATCCGTACATACAGAGTTTGGCATTACCGCGCCCATTCAGAAATGGTTGGATGATGATGACCAGCTTCATGAAGAGACTCTTCGGATAAAAATTGTCGAACAGGTTAAGGCTAACTATGACGAGAAAGCGGCCTCGCTTGGTGACGGAGCGCGACTGTTCGAAAAGCAAATCATGTTGCAAATACTCGACAATACGTGGAAAGAACACCTCGCGGCGATGGACTATTTACGTCAAGGCATTCATTTGAGAGCCTACGCACAGAAACAACCAAAGCAAGAATACAAACGTGAAGCGTTTGAGCTATTCGAGCAACTTCTTGAGGGCGTTAAGTTTGACGTCATCAAGTTTTTGGCTCGAGTCGAATTTCAGCAAGCGGAGGATATTCAGGCGATAGAGCAACGGCGTCGAGAATCAGAAGCGAAAAATTCGTTGAACTTTCAGAAGGCGAGCGCCGAGGTTATGGGCGAACCTCAAAGTAACGAGAAACAAGAAGAGGAAAAATTACCTTTCGTACGTAGAGAAAAGAAAGTGGGGCGTAACGACCCCTGTCCCTGTGGTTCCGGAAAGAAGTATAAAGCCTGCCACGGAAAATTAGGCTAAATGAGTAAAGGATTATGGCTGTAGGCGAATCATCTCTTGATCATCACTCAATCCCCGGAGTCAAGTTAGCTTCTCTGGCTTGTGGTATCAAAGCGGATAAGACGAATGATCTCGTTATGTTTGAATTTTCAAAAGGCAGTACGACGGCAGGTGTTTTCACAAAAAGTTTGTTCGCTGCAGCTCCCGTTGAGTTGGGTAAAATGCACTTAGCTAAAACATCACCCAAGTATTTTCTTATCAATAGCGGTAATGCGAATGCAGGCGTGGGTGACGCAGGTCTCGATGATGCCTCCACCTGTTGTTTAGCAGTATCTCAACTTGCTGGTGTTCGACCCGAAGCCGTAATCCCATTTTCCACGGGTGTTATTGGCGAACGGCTGCCTGTTGTAAACATCACGAATGCACTGGATGCGTTAATAGCAGAGCTGTCGGAGGATAATTGGTTACTTGCAGCGCAAGGCATAATGACCACAGACACTCGACCAAAAATAACGTCGAGGCAAATTTCCATTGATGGAGAATGCATTACGCTGACCGGTATCGCTAAGGGGGCTGGAATGATTCAGCCCAATATGGCGACAATGCTAGCCTACATAGCCACAGACGCTGCAATTGAAACAGAGGTTCTACAAACCCTGCTGACAGCAGCTGTAGAAACCTCGTTCAATCGAATCACTGTTGACAGTGATACCTCAACGAATGACTCATGCATGTTGACCGCAACAGGCGTGTCTAAAGTCGTGATCGAAGCTGACAGCAACAATGCAACAGTATTTCTTGAAGCACTTGTCAGTCTCTGCCAAGAACTAGCCCATGGAATCATTAGAGACGCAGAAGGAGCAACAAAATTCATTTCAGTGCGAGTAAAAGGTGGTTCGACCCAAAAGGAATGTCTCGAAGTTGCCTACTCTGTTGCAAACTCTCCCCTCATGAAAACTGCGCTGTTCGCCAGTGATGCCAATTGGGGTCGAATAGTTATGGCTATCGGTAAGGCGGACGTAGATATTGATGTTAAAAAGCTTGATGTGTTTCTCGGTGATGTTCAGTTAATGGCGCGGGGTGAAAAGGACTCGAATTATTCAGAATCGATTGGTGCAGAAATATTCGCAAAACAAGAGATCGATATTCTCATCAACATAAATAATGGTGCCTTTGACGAGACAGTCTGGACGAGCGATCTATCACATGAGTATGTGCGTATTAATGCGGAGTATCGTACCTAACGCCGCTAGCAATTATGTCTGCGTTGACAGTAAACAATTAGCTGCTGGTAATGTCGGCGATAGGTCTGGCGTGCTGCATTCGATAGCATTAGCCTTGTGTTTAATCCCTCTCGAGATCCGCCGCTGTCACATCATCATGCTCTGCGTCGGCGGGGATAAACCGTTTTCCATCGGCCCATTCGCCAAGATCAATTAGTTTGCAGCGCTCAGAACAGAAAGGCCTCCAGAGGTTGTCAGCGTTCCAGACTACTGAAACATCGCAAGTGGGGCACTTTACCTTCAGTGGTGTCATTGTTTCAGTTCCAAATATTGATTATGCAAACGATTTACTTCAGCGTCTAGCTCGCTAATAGAGCCGTTGTTGGTGATGATATCATCAGCATAACTGAGTCGTTGCTCGCGGGTTGGCTGCGTTTTCATTATTGCGAGAACCTGGGCCCGTTCATTATCGTCTCTAGACATAACTCTGCTAATTTGCATCTCCTGCGAGACGTCGACAACAAGGTGTCTGTCTATCCAGGGGGACTGGCCACTGCCGCTAGAGAGCATGAGAATTGCGTAGGTTGACGTCGAGTTATCGAGGGTGTGGCGAAGGTGCTTGAGAATAGCCGGGACGGTTATAGATTCGAGAAAGCGTCTTTCGTCACTGCAGCTAAATACAATTTCCCGCAATGCCGCCCGATCTAAATTGCCGTCTGATTTTAGAACGCCTTTGCCGAAGTGTTCGGCGATTTTTTGAAGACCGTCGGTTCCGGGTTCTACAACAATTCTGGCAGCCACGTCTGCATCTGCAATGGTAATTCCGAGCTTACTGAATCGATCCGAAACAGCCGTTTTACCGCTACCAATGCCGCCGGTCAGTCCTACTACTAATGTCATTTATGCCGCTACAAATTGTAAATATTGAGCAGTTATTGTCTCACCGAACATCAGTGCAAGCCAACCCGCGATTGCCAAAAAAGGTCCAAAAGGAATTGCGTCGGCGCGATCTCTGCCTAGCGCAATGAGCGTGCCGCCAATGACTGCACCTGCGAGTGAAGAGAGAATGATGACAAGCGGTAGCATCTGCCAACCCAGCCAAGCACCCAGCAGTGCCAACAGCTTAAAGTCTCCAAAGCCCATACCCTCCTTACCCGTCACTAACTTGAAGGCTTGATATATAAACCAAAGAGAAAGGTAACCTGCGATTGCACCCCAAAATGCATTTGGGAATAGTGTGATGAGTCCGACCGTATTTACAATGAGTCCTAACCATAGAAACGGCAAGGTAATACTGTCTGGTAGAAATTTGGTGTCAAAGTCGATAAGGGCGAGCGCGATCAATGCCCATGTTAATAGGCAAGCGGCAAGACCTGCTAAACCTGGTCCAAATTTGTAAATTACCGCCGCCGTCATAACGGCAGTCATCAACTCAACACTGGGGTAGCGCGCGGAAATTGATTGGTGGCATGCGCTACATTTTCCTTTCAGGAATAAGTAGCTAATGACCGGGATATTCTCCCATGCAGTAATTTTATGCTGACAGTTAGGACAGCGAGATCGGGGTACGGATAGATTGTAGGTCTGCAGTGTTTCCGGTTGCGGTAAATCGAGTATATCCCTGGCTTGTGTCTGCCAATCTCGCTCCATCATAATCGGCAGCCGATGAACAACAACGTTGAGGAAACTGCCGATGAGCAGACCAAATATTAACGCAATGCAAAGCAGGGCCAATGGATACTCAGCTTCGAGAAGTAGCAGATAACTCATGATTAAACCGGCTTGTGTAAGGCTTTCAATTTGCAACGTTCAGTCTAAGGCAAAATCTTTAGTGCCGAGCTAAGTTTCTAGCTAAGTTTCTACAGAGGTGCCAGATAAGTGTCTAGATAACTATCTAGCCACCGCTGATTGCGTCGCCCATTGAGAATATAGGTAAGTACATCGCAATAATCAAACCACCAACAACGACACCGAGGAAAGACATAATGATGGGTTCCATCAGACTGGTCAGACCATCGACGGAGTTATCAACCATTTCTTCGTAATAGGTTGCGGCCTTATCGAGCATGCTGTCGAGCGCGCCCGATTCCTCACCAATCGATACCATTTGTATCAACATATTAGGGAAAACTTCTGCTTGTTTCATAGAGTAGTTCAACTGAATACCACTCGACACATCGTCTTTGACTTTTTTGATCGCGTTATAATAGACAATATTACCGGCGGCACCGGAGACAGACTCCAAGGCATCAACTAATGGCACGCCGGCGGCAAACGTAGTCGAGAGTGTTCGAGCGAAACGGGCAATACACGATTTGTCGAGAATATCACCGATGACAGGTAGTTTTAGCATGAACCGTTCTTGGCCATCCCGAAGTGGCTTTGAACGTTTGTGCGCTGCTTTGTAGCTATAAATGACTGCTGCAATACCAGCACAGATAAAGAACCACCAGTCCTGCATGAAGTTTGAAATGTTCACAACCATTTGCGTGAATTCAGGCAGTTCGGCACCGAAGCCGGCGAAGATTTCTTCAAATTGAGGTACAACCTTAACGAGTAGCAAACCTGATACTACACTGGCCACCACAAGTACCGCGATAGGGTAGTTCATAGCGGCTTTTATTTTTCCCTTTAATGCTTCTGTTTTTTCTTTATATTCTGCTAAACGTTGCAGCATGGTTTCCAATGAACCGGATTGTTCGCCAGCGTCAACGAGGTTGCAGAATAGGTCATCGAAATGGTCAGGCTGTCCCCTGATGGCTGATGCGAACGAGTTGCCCCCCGACACGTCATCCCTTATCTTATATATGAGCTCCTTCATGGCGGGGTTGTCTGCGCCATCTGCAACGATGTCGAAGGACTGAACGAGTGGCACGCCCGCCTTCATCATCGTCGCGAGTTGACGGGTAAAAAGAGCAATATCACCGGGTGATATTTTTGCTCCAAAATTGAGCAAGGCGCTAATACCGCCGCCTTTCTTAGAAACTTTTGTCGGTGTTATGCCCTGTTTTCTTAGGTCATTCTTCGCAACAATGGCATTTTTACTTGTGATCTCACCTTTCGTTTTGCGACCGACTCTGTCGGTGCCTTCCCATGCAAATACATTGTTTGCTGCTGCCATGCTTTAACCCTTTTAGCGTCCACTCGTTACGCGGTCAACTTCCTCAAGACTTGTGAGTCCAGTCATTACTTTGATTAATGCTGATTGAAAGATGTTTTTGAAACCTTGCTTCGCACATTCGGCGGCAATTTCAATTGAGTTACCATCTTCCATGATTATCTTTGAAATTTCGGGGGTGATCTTCACAACTTCGTAAATTCCTACGCGACCTTTGTAGCCTCCGGAGCATTTGCCGCATCCCTTTGGTCCAAAAACGTCGAATCCTTTATCAACTTGTTCTTCGCTAAAGCCCTTTTCAATTAGCGCCGATTTTGGGATATCAATTTTTTCTTTGCAGCTACATAGGCGACGCGCGAGTCGCTGGGCGACAATGAGGTTGATTGACGTTGCCAGATTAAATGCAGGAACGCCCATGTTTCTAAGTCGAGTCAATGTTTCCGGTGCACTATTGGTGTGTAAAGTTGACATCACCATGTGGCCAGTCTGCGCAGCTTTAATAGCAATATTCGCTGTTTCAATATCACGAATTTCACCAACCATGACGATGTCCGGGTCCTGACGCAGAAATGATCGCAATGCTTCACTAAAATCGAGTCCAACCTTATGATTTACGTTGCACTGGTTGATACCTTCGAGGTTGATTTCCACAGGGTCTTCAGCCGTGGATATGTTCAACTCCGGCGTGTTGAGGATATTGAGTCCGGTATACAGTGAGACGGTCTTACCACTACCCGTCGGTCCTGTAACCAGAAACATGCCCTGCGGTTTATAAAGTGCCTCCATGAACAGTTTTTTCTGTTCGTCTTCGTAGCCCAGTGCATCGATGCCCATTTTTGCACTACTGGGGTCAAGGATCCGAAGAACTAGCTTCTCGCCGAACAGCACGGGCAGGGTATTGACTCGGAAATCGATGGCTTTGGTCTTGGAAATCTTTAGCTTGATACGACCATCCTGCGGGACTCGTCGTTCTGAGATATCCATTTGCGACATAACCTTCAGTCGTGCCGATATTCTTGGTGCCAGATTGACGGGCGGGCGTGCAACTTCATGGAGTACGCCGTCCGTTCTAAATCTTACTTTATAGGACTTCTCGAAGGGTTCGAAATGTAGGTCGGAGGAGTTTGACTTGATGGCATCCATCAGCATTTTGTTGATGAAACGTACCACAGGTGTATCATCAACCGCTTGGCCGGGGTCATCTTCTTCAGCGCCACCGCCGCCTTCGTCTACAGCCTCCAAATCAAGGTCGACATCATCATCGCCTATGTCGCCAAGACCACCACTTTCTTGAGCATCAAGATAGGTCTCTATGAAGGCAGTAAGCTTGTTTTCCTCAACTAAAATTTCTTCCGTTGCAACGCCTGTCTGAAATCCAATTTCTTCAAGACCTTTTCTATTCGTGGGGTCGGAAACGGCAACAAAAAGGCGATTGCCTCTATGAAAAATCGGAATCGCGTGATTGGCTCTGACAAGCTTCTCATCGATCAAGTTCTTGGGAATGCTTTCAGGGTCAAGCGCTGTTAGATCAAGCAGTGGCGTACCGAATTCTTCGGCAGCAGAATTAGCCACGTCTATTGAAGTTGCGAGGTTGTTTTGCACAAGGTGCGTAACGAAATGAACGCGGGTCTTTGCTGCTTCTTCCGAAGCATCGCGGGCGACATGCTCTTCGAGCAGTTTGTCGTCTACCAAGCGTCTTGCAAGCCCACTAAGTTGAACTGGGTTTGCTGCCATAATCAAAATCCCAATGTATTAATCAATCTTGGTTTATAATACTAATATGTCTATCGATTCGATGAGATGTGCACATTAATCTTTAGTTGTTCACCGGTTCAATCCCTCATAACGCGGTGCAAAACCGATGCGAGTACTGGGGAAGTTTACAAGTCGCCTGCTAAGTGTCGATAGTGTCAATTCGTGAATGTAACATAATGTAACATAATGTAACTGTTTGTAACATATTACTTCGCCGCTGATTCATCATGACGACGTTGGCACTAAGGTTGGGGCGGTTCGAGTAGGGCTGCAACGTGACAAATTTTGTCACTTTCTGACCTTTTTGCAGCAGTGTTAGTTTCGAAACTGACAATACGGGTCAGTTTTTTTTGATTCTCACGATGGACGGTAGACGTTGTACTTGAATAAGCTGGCATGATAATTGCTTATTATAAGTAACGAACTGCTGGGTAACGGTATTTCTGTCTAGGTTTGGAAGCTGGATCGGAGAAAACAACATCGCTCTTTTCAATATTTGGGTTCGAAAATTTCCAGATTCCAGTGCTAACAAAATAAGTAATTTTTAAAATGGAGCACTTCAATGAATAACAAACTGCAACAGGGTTTTACCCTTATCGAACTGATGATCGTTGTTGCGATTATCGGTATTCTTGCCGCAGTTGCCTTGCCTGCATATCAGGATTACATCAAGACAGCTAACATGACTAAAGTTAACGCTCAGTACGAAAATGCGATTCGCGCGACGCGGGCAACTTACGTTAAAGGCAACACTCAGATCGCTCTCGGACTTGATTCAACTGTTCCTACTGATGATGATGGCTGGATTGCGGTCTTTAATCCACAAGGTGCTCTAGCGCCAGGCGGTACGGCTGCTTATCAGGATTCTGCTAACAGCACTACAGGCGTTATTGGTGTTACCGGTGATGTAACATCTGTAACAATCATACGTCCTGCTTATGCGGACTATACAACTGCGGACACGACTACAATTGTTGCGGCAGACGAATCTTAAGATTTAGATAATCTTAGCGTTCAAAAAAGGCTGATGCTTGCATCGGCCTTTTTTTTGCTCGCAGAAAAGCAATACTTCTGTTTTCTAATGCGCTGGACTGTCGTTTGTTGTAATCGTCTTGACGAACATAGTTTGGCGGGCAATTATTGGTTTAAAGGGAGATATCAATGATCAACATACAGACATTTACTGAAACGGCCATCGATACGATTATCGATGCGGCGATCGATGCCAGCGTGGAGACGCCTATTGAGACTGGCGCTGATATAAGCGTTGATCGTTTTGCTCGCAGGCAGCACGTCCTAAAAGCGACTGGCAAGCTACAGCGCGGCTTTAGTTTGATAGAGTTGATGATTACCTTAGCTATTCTGGGGGTTGTTACTGCTATCGCAGTACCGTTGTATACCGGTTACATCGAAACTGCGCAGCAGAGTGTCATGAGCGATAGCATCCAAACCATTATACTTCTTCAAGAAGAGGCGAGGCTATCGACGGGATCTTACAAATCGGGCACTTATAATCCTGCCGACCCTGGCAATGTAAGTGGTTTAACAGCCCTTATAGGCTGGGCGCCTCGTACTAATGAGGATACGACAACGTACGTAGTATCCTGTCTGGCGGGGTTTACGATAACGGGTTCAAGTAACTGTTTGCCTACTTCGCGAGGACTTACGATCTTTGCGACAAATGGTAGTGGCGTGACGATCACAAAAGACCATACTCGGTAGGTTGATAGGTTGCGATTAGACGGAATCCGAAAAGCTTGCTCAGTGTCATTCTGGTCGATTTTATTCAGGTCGACGTTATGCGGTTTTATCAAGTCGACCGTGGATAAAATCATTAATCAACTGAACAACTTCTGCGCTTCGTTCTTGCATGTGTATATGGTGGTGACCGGGTAAATCGACAATCGTTATGTTTGCATCATGCCTCGGTTCGATGACGTCAAGGGTTCGGCTTAACCAACTATTGTCCCGGTCGGCAACGATGAAAAGCGTCTCCGCTTGTATATTTTCAGCGAGTGCATTGAGTTGATCCGGGGTCAGTTCGAGTGGGCCAGAGCCTTTGATTCTTGGGTCAGTACACCAAGTGAATCCACCTTCAACTTTTTTATGGCCTCGTTCAATCAGGCACATTGCTGACGTTTTATTTTGACCCGTTGCCTCACACAACCTCTGCGTCATTGCCTCGAATGAGGGGAAGACTTTTAACGACGAATTCTTTTTAAAAGAGGATTCGATAGTTGAACGCAGATGGCCAAGCGTTTCGCTCGCAACGTTAGTGCCACAGAACCCGTCGATGCAGATAAGACTATTGACCCTTTCAGGAAAAAAGCCTGCCAACTGAGAGCCGATTTCTGCCCCCATCGAGTGACCAATAAGATTGAAGGTCTGCCAGCCGAGTTTATCTGCAACACAAAGTATGTCGCGTATGTCATTGAGACCGGAATAGAGGTCGCCAGGCGCACGGTAATCAGAGAGGCCATGACCTGCAAAGTCCATGGCATAGATGTATAACCCGCTCAGATGGGGTGCGATCATGTCAAAACTATTGGCGTTATCGAGATAACCATGCAGAGCAATCGTCGGTTGTCCCTGCTCTGTGCCCCAGAACTTACCCCGGATGGTCATGTGTTCCAAAGCCATATTGTCTTGTTGTGACATGCCCGTTCTCCGCTCAAAAGTCCGACATTATACGGGCAGAATCTCGCTGCACCAGATCAAGTGATGGGCTGGATGCAGCGAGATAAACTAGCATTATTGGCTTTTTTGTTTCCTTCGCAATTAGTTCGCGCTTGGGCTGAGTTGTTCTAGTGCATTCCAGTCAAGGTCGCCGAATTGAGCATTTGGGTTCACAGGCTGTATGCAAACGTGATCTGCGCCTGCGGCGTAATGCTCCTCTATGCGATTCTGGACCTGTTCTAAGTTTCCCCAGGCAAATGTTTCATCGATGAATTTATCTGACCCGCCATTTTCAAAATCGGACTCATTTAGTCCCATGCGTAACCAATTATTTCTGTAGTTAGGTAACCCCATATAGACAGACGCAACCACGCGAGCGGCTTTTCGTGCGACATCGGCATCAGCCTCTAACAGGACTTTTTGTTCGACACAGAGCAAAGCATCTGGGCCGAGAATATCCCGCGCCATTTTTGTGTGTTTTGGGGAGGTGAAATAGGGGTGTGCACCCGCGCATTTGTCCCTTGCAAGTTCCAACATTCTAGGGCCAAGCGCAGCGATCAGACGCTTTGGTTCGGTTGCTGGCGGGAACGCCATATAGGGCGCTTCATCCATTGCGTTAAGATATTTGCGCATTGTCGTCACAGGTTTGCCGTAAGTGATCTTTCGAACCCCTTCGACAAATTGTTGGTGCGATACGCCTAGCGCAAGTAGGAATCGGTCGCCGGATTGTTCCGCTAACGTTTTCTGACCCGCAACGGTGACACCCGGTTCTCGGTGATAAATAGAGGCAATGCCGGTTGCGACGTTCAGCTTTTCGGTATTTGCCAGTAACCACGAGGCGGACGCATAAGGGTCGCGCCCGGCTGTTTCGGGTATCCAAAGTGTATCGTAGCCAAGCGACTCAATACGTTTTGCTGTCTCTGCAGCCATATTGCTTGGCATTCCATCGAGAAAATACCAAACACCAAGTTTATTAAGTTCCATTATTTATCCACTACCTTATGTGTGAGGCTCATATACGAGCGATTGATGAATCCGGTATTGTCGCCCATTTTTTCATCCCATTGCTGGGTGACTTTGGCGTTGTAAACATCCTCGAGGCTCGCGCCAGCGTTAATCAGTTTGATCATGTCTGCACGGATTGTTGTGAGCATCTCGATATAGTCCTGTAGACCTTCATAGTCAGAAATGGGTCCGTGCCCTGGAATGACAGTTGTTTCTCGGTCAATCACTTTTAGGGTTTCGCTGCAGAAATGAATCACTCCATCCAGCGTGCCGCCATTACCTGCATCGATAAACGGATAGCCGGCGTTGTTATAAACATCGCCGAGGTGAACGGCGTTTGTTCCTCGAAATACGATGGCCGTGTCCCCAGTGGTGTGTGCCGGGCCGAAGTGATAAAGGTCAACGGTTTCGCCATTTAGATGAAATGACATGTCGTCGTCGTAGGTAATGTTGGGCCATGCTTCTTCCGGATAGGCCTTTTGTTCATAGGACGCGACAACAAGGTTAATAATATGATCTTGTTTCATCATTTCGCGAGAGTTTTCATGGGCGACAATCCAAGCGCCTTGTGGGCCTAAGGCCAGATTGCCTTCGGCATGATCGAAATGCCAATGGGTATTAATCGCAAAGTCGACCTCACTATCGCCTTTAACGTCGACATTGATATCATCTATCGCCGACATGATTTGCGGAATTAGTTGTGGAAATTGATCATCAACGATCAGTACGCCATCTTCACCTGTGCTAACGGCGATATTACCGCCTAGACCGAATAGGACGTGCAAGTTATCACCAACTTTTTCGGTGGTAATCTTTGCCTTTGATAAATCCCAGCCGAATGCTGTCATAAGACCATCAAGTGGTAATGTTTCTTGCACGGCGGGCGCTTGGTGAGCGGCCAGGCTAGTCGGTAGTAAGATTGCGGCAAGTACTGGAAGTATTTTTTTCATTATCAGTCTCCAATTGTCCGATTTTTGTTTTTTCATCAAGTCATCTATTTTCAGTAACGAAAGTAATATAGCTGTCAGCTTGGCTCAGGTCTATCTTGAGGTAGCATCTCAGCAAATGTTTTCGTGCTGAAAAAAGGCGGCAATCATTTACCATCAGGTAACCGATGCAGCTGATTGACGTAGTGAAAGTATGTCAAGATTGTGGTTCGCCTACTAACGGATATAGAGCTGATGACGCGAAAAAGATACATTACAGAAATGGGTATGGGCGTAGATGTACATGGCAGTAATTATACGCGTGCGGCCGAGCGTGCGGTTTTTGATGCCATTCATCACAGTAGTCTAAATTTCTTCAAGGCACTTGGTAAACACCCGGATGAAATGGAAATTGAATTGTTGATAGGTGTGCCTGAGCCTGAACTGGTAGATAAGGCTGTTGTCGCCAGTGCGCTACCTTATGGTTCTGTTGTGGTCTCCGTGGCAGTGGGTGGTTTAAAAATACCCGGTGAAGATGGCGCTGATCCGGTGGTTATTGCCAACGCGGGCGTAGTGGTTTATCTAAGAGATTAGGTCTACAAGCTAACGTTTCGGTCCCTTTTGTGGTGATGCGAATTTTACTACAAACCATTGTGTTGAAGTAATAAACAACAGCATGCCTGAGAGAATCGTTATGACCCCGAGCAAGGCGAATGCCTGCAGCAAAAGATGGTTGAAATCATCTCGGCTTTCATAATCCATGATATGCAAACCCCAGAGAAAGTCATAAATTCGCCAATTATTCGTTCGCACGGCGCGCAGCTTTCCTGATTGCGCGCCAAGGTACAGGGCCGCATCCTCGCTGCCGTCAATCCGGGCTCGCCACGCCGGTAGTTCCCCGTTGCGGTATTCGTCGCCTGCGGTGACAGTTTGTATGAGTTCGAGCGAGACGATGGAGCGGTTGGTTCTTGACTGCAGGATTTTCTGCGCTTCAGCCTTGTTAATCAAGCCGAGCTTTTCGCCTGTCTCAGCGTCAAAACTCGTACTGATACCATCCCGCGAAAAGTTGTAGATGGCGCGATGATGCCGCTGTGTGAGGATGATTTTATCGACTCGAACTGATTCAAGTTGTGGGTGCGTTTTTAACAAATCCGATGGCGAGATCAGTTTCAGGTGGCCGAGTTGGTAGCTGCTGGCATCTTTTAACAGATAGCTGCCCCGAATATCATCGATAGGCATGACCGCAAAGTAAAGTCCGCTTGCTGTCCATATTAGCAGTTGAATTCCCGCCACTAGGCCCAGCCAACGATGTGCTTTACGAATGTATTTACGGTTCAACGATGGTTTCAAAATGTATGGCTCTAGTGATTGGCTGCAGCTGCCGACAAACTTTGGGATCTCGTGTCTTGTTGGTCAAGCATGCTTCAAAGCAGGCACCTCGATGCGTTACTATGTCATATGTTGAAAATATCGAACAACGTTTTTCTTGCCGAGGATGAGCTTGAGCTTACTGCTATTCGAGCTCAAGGCGCCGGTGGGCAAAATGTTAACAAGGTGTCATCGGCTATCCATCTTCGCTTTAATATCCCGGAATCTTCGTTGCCCGATTTTTATAAGGAGCGCTTACTCGCCCTTAAAGATAAGAGGGTGTCAAAAGACGGCGTGATGATTCTCAAAGCACAAAAGTTTAGAACCCAAGAGAAGAATAAAGCAGACGCGTTAGAGCGGTTAGTCGAAATAATCAAGAGCGTAGCCGTCGTTCAAAAAGCCCGACAGGCCACACGTCCGACCCGCAACGCACGCAAAAAACGCATGGACGGCAAAACCCATCGTGGCAAAGTTAAGTCAATGCGCGGCAAACCTTCTAAAGATGATTAGATCAGTGAAGTGATTTGTTAGTCCTAACCTTACGCTAATAGGTCATCGGCAACGAAGTATTTTGGATCTTCGATAACATTCACTTCTACCAGATTACCTGCCTTTCTTAGTAATTTTCGACAATCTGAGCTGAGGTGGACCAAATGTAATCGCTTACCGGCATTTTGGTATCGGTCGGCGAGCGTATCGATCGCTTCCAAGCCTGAGTGATCGCAGACTCTCGAATCAGCAAAATCAATAACCACTTCGTCATTTGCCGTAGCGGGGTCAAATTTTTCGAGGAATGACGTCACCGAACCAAAAAAGAGCGGGCCAGATACGGCATAAACCGTTGATCCTTTGTGATCGTCACGGCTGCTGACGTTAACCTGCTTGGCGTGTTCCCAGGCAAATACGAGTGCAGAAACGATGACCCCAACTACAACAGCAATGGCCAGATCGGTTGCTACCGTAACCCCCGATACCATGATGAGAATGAGCGCGTCACTTTTAGGCACCTTGCCAAGAATTCTGAAACTACTCCATTCAAACGTACCAATGACGACGATAAACATAACGCCGATAAGTGCGGCGAGTGGAATCTGCTCAATAAACGAAGAGCCCGCCATAATAAAGAAAAGCAGAAATAGTGCGGCTGAAATGCCAGACAAACGACCCACGCCGCCTGAGTTTACGTTGATCATGCTTTGCCCAATCATCGCGCAACCACCCATACCACCAAACACGCCAGTAACAGTATTAGCGATACCCTGACCGACACATTCCTTGTTACCTCTACCACGCGACTCTGTAATTTCGTCGACTAGGCGAAGCGTCAATAAGGATTCGATTAAGCCGATCGCAGCTAGAATGAAAGAGTACGGCAGAATAATAGCCAATGTTTCCATGGTGAAAGGAACATCGGGAATATGAAAAGTCGGCAGGCCGCCTTCGATCGAGGCGACATCACCAACAACGCGGGTATCAAGGTTAAGACCAAACACAAGTAGGGTCACTGTGACGATGGCGACGAGAGAAGACGGTACTGCTGTGGTTAGTTTGGGTAACCAGTGAATAATTGCCATTGTAACGAGAACAAGCCCAAGTAGCAGGTAAAGATCACTGCCTGTTAACCATGCAACATCAAGGATACTGCCTTGCATTGCGGTGCCTTCGAGCCAACCGGCAGCGCCTGGTTCGCCAAACTGGCTCAGTTGAGCGAGAAATATGACGATCGCGAGCCCATTTACAAAACCCAGCATAACCGGATGCGGCACCATACGTATGAACTTTCCTAGGCGTAATGCCCCCGCAGTAATTTGTATCAAACCCATCAAGACGACAGCGGCGAACAGGTATTCAACGCCATGGTCGGCAACCAGAGCAACCATCACGACAGCGAGGGCGCCGGTTGCGCCAGAGATCATGCCCGGTCGACCACCGATACATGCAGTAATGAGCCCAACCATAAATGCGGCATAGAGACCAACGAGGGGGTCGACACCGGCAACGAATGCGAAGGCGATTGCTTCGGGCACTAACGCCAGTGCGACGGTAAGGCCTGACAGGATGTCATTTTTAGCTGAGGCAGCTCGACTCGGGGTTATTTCAAACATGTGGCGACTCAATAATTAGTATTTGGCGCAACACAGAGCAATCGACTATTGCCAAATCGACGAGGTATTCGACCGACTAAAAATGTCTGCAAGGAGTTGTTACGACGATGGGGAAAAAGGCGCGGAGTGTAACGGATTATGCGACTTATTCCCAATGAAATGCGCATAACTCGGCAGATGGGCTCATCATACTGATAGGGTAGGCGCAGCCGTATCTAATTCAATATTCAATTAGACAACATGACTTTGTGATAATGTCGGCGAAGCGTTGCTACATACTCGGTAGGGGTTGTATCCGTGGATCGAAAAGTTGCGAACAGGCACTGCGAATTTTAGGCACTGCGAATGGTCTGTCACTGTCACGAAATCAGAAAAGGTAGCAGCGTCTCGGTCAGCTGATCCACCTTTGCTGTTCATTCATGGTAACTCTCCTGTAAAGAGGTCTTTCGGCAATATTTGCAGGAATTTGGGCCGCAGCGTCGATGTATACAGGCGCTGTAGTCGAAATTTGGCCAACCAGATCTGGTCAGCCACGGGCGCAGTTGCGATTTAGCGAGGCACAAGTATATGGCAGAGCACTTGATTCGGCCGATGGCAGCTTATAAAGCTGTTAGCGAGCGGCTAATTAACCATCCGCATTGATAGGTCAGTCGCGCGCACATGTTTGGTTAGCGCGCCAACGGATATATAATCAACGCCGGTCTCTGCGATAGCAATTAAGTCCTCATCAGACTCAATACCGCCAGAGGCTTCCAGTTTTAAACTATCGTTGCTGGCTTCGACCGCCGTTCGCATATCATCGAGTGAGAAATTGTCAATCATAATCCAGTTGGGTTCAGCGTTTATGGCTTCTGTCAGCTCCGATAGGTTTTCAACTTCTATTTCTATGCGTCTGTCTGGATGTAACGATTTAGCTCGGCCGATTGCTTTTGCAATAGAACCGCAGGCCATGATGTGATTCTCTTTGATTAGAAAGGCGTCGTACAAACCCATACGATGATTCTCACCGCCGCCACATTTGACCGCATATTTTTGCGCGCGTCTTAGGCCGGGGAGTGTTTTCCTGGTGTCTAATAGTTTGGTGTGAGTGTGCGCTATTAAGGATGCGTATCGATGTGTCACTGTCGCAGTGCCCGATAAAGTCTGTAGAAAGTTCAGCGCAGGGCGTTCGCCGGTCAATATGCTGCGAGCGTTTCCTGAGACGCTGAAGAGTTTCTGGTTGGGTTCTACAAGATCAGTATCTTTTACATGCCAAGTGATTTGAAGCGATGGGTCGACCTGTTTGAATACTTCATTGACCCAGTCGACCCCGCAGATAACGGCCCGGTCCCTTGTAATGACGTCAGCATTTGCTGAGGTGTTCGCATCAATCAACAGGGCGGTGATATCAACGTCACCCACATCTTCTGATAGGGCGAGTTTTATATTTTGGTCGAGGTCTGAAAAGTAGTCATTGTGCATAGATATCATTCTTCTTTTGTTGCCACCGTGGCGAGTTTTCGATGTCTGAATCTCTGTTCTTTGCGGTTCTTTTCTGTTCTTTCTGTTTTGTTATTGCTGCTGTCGTTCCTGTCAGTATAGCTGGCGAAGTGTAAGGGAATCACCACGTTGAACAAATTCAATTTGTTTCAACGCAGACATGCCAAGCAATATAGCTTGGTCGCTCATGCCAGGATTAATGCTCGCGGGCACATTGTAGAGCTTTATGTCACCGATACTGAGTTCGTCAATCGAAGTTGAATAAACCGTCACTGGACCATTCGCGGTCATTGCACGTCCTGGCTGACCGCGACGTAAGCTCAGATGGTCTGCCAGATCCATCGGAATAACGACATCCGTGGCGCCGGTGTCGAGCAAGAACTCGGCTGACTTGCGGTTGATGAGACCAGTCGCGACATAATGGCCTTGTCGGTTCCGCTTTAGAGTGACTTGGGCGTGCTCTTCATTGATGGTTGAATCGGGTGACGGGTTGGGGTTGTATTGTCGGCTTTCTACGTCCGCAAAAAAAACGGTCATAAGCCCCAACGCAATGATGAAGGCAATAGCCATCATCCCGGTACCGATTTTTTGTGTTGGCATTTTTGTTAAGTGTTCTCTTTTAGGTTGTCACTGATGTAATGGTTTACGTCATCGATGTCTCGTTGGTTTAACGCACCTTGACGGTGAGCAATAATCAGTCTGCTAACCGAGCTGCTAACCGAGCTGCTAACCGAGCTATCGATGATTCTATTGTCCCGATGCCTCGTTAAGCGATTATAGCAGTGATCTTGAATGGATTTGATGGTGCCCAACTGGCTATTATGCAAGTCTTACTTGTTTTGATACTTTTGCAAAGCCGTCAATATGAAAATAAATACCGGACAACTGGATATTGCCGAACAGGCGATTAGCCCTAATTTTGATAAAAGACCTGAAAATGAGGTCTCTCTGATTGTTATTCACTGCATTAGTCTGCCGGCGGGCCATTATGGATCTGATTATGTGCGTGCGCTATTTTGTAATGAACTTGATTGTCTTGTGCATGATGACTTCGCAGATCTGCAAGGGATGAAAGTATCGAGTCACCTGCTCATTCATCGGACCGGACTCGTCACGCAGTTTGTACCTTTTGACAAGCGGGCATGGCATGCGGGTCAATCTGTGCATCGCGGTCGCGAAAATTGTAACGATTTTTCTGTGGGTATCGAGCTAGAGGGAATAGATACAGAGACTTTCACCGATGAACAGTACAAAACGCTGCTCGAAGTTTGTCAGGAGATGTTAGACTCTTGGTCACTAGATGTGGCCGATATTGTTGGCCACAGTGAGATTGCACCGGGTCGAAAAACAGATCCTGGGCTAGGTTTTGATTGGCATCGCTTGCGATCTCAATTGGTCTGCAATTGATAACTGACGTGTGGTAAAAAAACGCATTGATAGGTTTGAGAAATAGTTTTACCGGATTTTATTTTGAGCCCATTCGGTAAATAAGAGAGTGAGTCGATGACATTTTTAACAATTCTTATTGCGGTGATATTTTACAGAAACTGGTTCGGTGAGCATCCGCTAAGCCGAATTTTGCCCTTTGAGTCGGTTTTTGATTGGGCCGCCGAACGAGGGATAAAAGGCCTGGCTCTCTATTTGTCATGCGTCGGCTTACCCGTTTTGGTTTTGCTGATTATCATTGGCGTGAGTGGAGGCCTCGTGTGGCTATTACTCTCACTTGTCGTTGTGATTTATAGTATTGAACTTTACGATGGCGACAGTGTATTCGATGAGCATCTGATCTGGCTAAGAGACCAAACGTCAAGGGAGTCGGCTGACGCTAGTCAGGACAGTTCTGGGCTTGATGGCAAGCAAGTCGAGTCAGACTGTTTCGCAGAGGTTTCTCAGCGCCAGGAAGACTTTATTCTGACAACAACCTATGAAGTGTTTCAAAGTTTCATACCGGTTGTATTTTGGTTTATCCTTTTTGGACCGGCGGGCGCATTGTTATACGCATTAACTGTTCGTTATTTGGATAGTCTCGATTTGGACTCGCCGCAGATAGTGCTGATGGAAAAAGTTGTCTATTGGCTTGAATGGGTGCCTGCTCGAATTACGGGGTTATTATTCGCGTTCTTAGCTAATTTCGGCCCAGGTTTTGAGTACTGGTTGAAAATGTTGACCGATGTAACTCAGCCCAACGAAGTGCATCTATCAATATTGGCGGGTATTTCAACTAACGTGCAGGACGATGCCCGGCCAACCGTTGAATCCGATGACCTTCAAAATTACATGATTCAATGTGAATCGCATGTTAACGACTTGAGAACACTGTTTGAGCGAGCCGTCTTCGGCTGGTTAGGTATTGCGGCACTCGTGACGGTTATAGCGCCTTGATGCCAAGCTTGTTTCGCGAATGCAACACCGAATAATTCAATGAACCCATCGTTCATACCGTTTTATCTATCTGCAGGGCAGAATATCGCCGAGGCTGTCGTTCTAGTTACGCTTATTTTTGCGGTTACGTGTGCATCAGATGCCAGCGCTGAAATTCGAGTGATTGACGATCTCGGTGAGGAGATTGTCTTACTCAAGCCGGCGAGACGAGTAATCAGTCTCGCGCCACACATCACCGAGCTAATTTATTCATTAGGTGCCGAAAAGCAGATAGTTGGTACGGTTAAGTATTCTGATTACCCCCCCGAAGCTTCGACGCTACCTAGAATTGGTGACGCCTTCTCTTTGAATATTGAATCGGTTTTGGCTCTCAAACCTGATTTGATCATTGCATGGCATACGGGCGGCAACAATCGACCGATTGAGCGCCTACGAAGTCTAGGGTTGCCTGTGTATACGAATGAAGCAAAGAGCTTGGCAGGCATTGGCGAGGCAATAATTGATATCGCAACGTTACTGGGCAAAAATGAACGTGGCTTTGCGCTACAACAAGAATTTGTGACGGCGTTAGAGAATAGTCGGGTTGTTAAAAAGAGCTCGCCAGTGATATTTTTTCAAATTTCTGATCAGGAGCTGTACACCGTTTCATCCGAACACCTAATCGGTCAGGCAATCAATCATTGCGGTGGTAAAAATCTGTTTAGCGATATTTCACCGAATGTGAGTCAAGTTAACCAAGAAATGATTCTGGCGAATCAACCCGATGTCATTGTTGTCACTCAACGACCAGGTAGTGAATCGGCATGGGTGAAAACATGGCGTGGCTTTACCGGTACTCAGTACCAAGTGGATACCATCGATCCGGATTTAATATCGCGCCCCAGTTTAAGAATGTTGGATGGCATTAAGGCAATATGTGAGATCGTTAATGGCGCGAGATAGCTAACGCTGTCGAGTATTTTTTTGTCTTTCTATTAATCTAAAACGAACGTAAATAGGTAGACAAAATGAACACAATTAGGTGTTCCTAAGCTAGACTTACCCAACGCTACATTCATATTAAATAGATGAAAGGTTCAAATATGGCAAAGGACAGTCAAACCGATTTGGACCCAGAGGAGACTCTGGAGTGGGTCGAATCAATCACCGCTATTATTGAACACGAGGGTGTGGAGCGCGCTCAATATCTGTTGGAGAGGCTTTCTTCAAAGGTTACTGAGACAGGTGCTCAACTACCCTATGCGATCAATACGCCCTATAGAAATACAATACCTGTTGAAAACGAATCAAGGATGCCCGGCGATCTGTTTATGGAACGCGGTTTACGTTCGTTAATACGCTGGAATGCGATGGCGATGGTCATGCGAGCCAATTTAAAAGACGGCACACTTGGCGGTCATATTTCGAGTTTTCAATCCAGCGCAACGTTATATGACGTTGGCTTTAATTATTTTTTCAGAGCTAGAACAGACAGTCATCAAGGCGATCTTGTTTATATCCAAGGTCACACCGCACCGGGTATCTACGCGCGCTCCTATCTTGAGGGTCGAATCTCTGAAGAACAGTTAGATAAGTTTCGGCAAGAAGTAGGCGGTGATGGCCTATCTTCCTATCCGCACCCTTGGTTGATGCCAGATTATTGGCAATTCCCGACCGTTTCAATGGGTCTTGGGCCTCTGCAAGCTATCTATCAAGCACGTGTGATGAAGTATCTAGATCATCGCGAACTTGTCGAAGCCAAGGATAGAAAAGTTTGGTGTTTTGTCGGTGATGGTGAGATGGATGAGCCTGAGTCGCAGGGTGCGATCTCTCTCGCGGGACGAGAAAAATTAGATAATCTGATTTTTGTCATCAACTGTAATCTTCAAAGACTCGATGGCCCCGTTAGGGGCAACGGTAAGATTATACAAGAGCTTGAAGGAAGTTTTCGAGGAGCGGGCTGGAATGTTATTAAGGTCGTATGGGGCCGAATGTGGGATCCGTTGTTTGAAAAAGATAAATACGGCATCATGCAAAAGAGAATGGACGAAGCGCTCGACGGTGATTACCAATCCTACAAAAGCCGTGACGGCGCGTTCACTCGTGAACACTTTTTTGGTAAGTACCCTGAATTGTTGAAGATGGTTGAGGGCTTAACCGATGAGGATATATATCGACTCAATCGAGGTGGGCACGACCCCTACAAAGTCTATGCCGCCTATGCAGCAGCTGCTAGTCACAAAGGTCAGCCAACGGTTATTTTAGCCAAAACCGTCAAAGGCTACGGTATGGGTCTGGCTGGGGAAGCTCAAAATATTACCCACAGTGTCAAGAAGTTAGATCTTGCTGAGCTGAAAGAGTTTCGAGATCGCTTTGATATCCCACTGCCCGATTCTGAGCTGGAAGCTGTGCCCTATTATCGCCCTCCTGAAGACAGTCCAGAGATGCGCTACCTTAAAGAGCGTCGCGCCGCGCTTGGTGGTTCATTCCCATCCCGTCAATCCGATTTCACCGCATTGAAGATTCCAAAACTGGATATTTTTAACAATGTTCTGAAAGGCACCGGCGACAGAGAAATCTCTACGACGATGGCTTTTGTACGAATTCTTTCTGCAATTATCAAAGATAAAGAGGTTGGTAATCGGGTCGTACCGATTGTGCCCGATGAAGCACGAACTTTTGGTATGGAGGGAATGTTTCGACAATTAGGTATTTATTCCAGTGTCGGTCAGTTGTATGAGCCTACCGATGCCGGACAAATTATGTATTACCGGGAAGACCAAAAGGGTCAGGTGATGGAAGAGGGTATCAACGAAGGTGGCGCCTTTGCTGCTTGGTTAGCGGCTGCAACAAGTTATTCTAACAACGATTTTCCATTGGTGCCTTTCTATGTGTTTTACTCGATGTTTGGCTTTCAGCGGGTCGGTGATCTTTCTTGGGCGGCGGGTGACCTTCAAGCGAGAGGTTTTTTGATCGGTGGCACGTCAGGTCGAACGACGCTAAATGGCGAGGGGTTGCAGCATCAAGATGGGCATAGTCATATCCTAGCGGGCACTATTCCCAATTGCGTGACCTATGATCCAACCTACGCATACGAACTGGCCATCATCATTCAAAGCGGTCTTGAGGAAATGTACGTCAAGAAAATGGCAAAGTACTATTACATTACCGTCATGAACGAGAATTATATCCAACCTGCAATGCCTAAGGGCTGCGAAGACGGTGTCATCCGTGGTATGTACCTACTAAAGAAGAACAGCAAAAAGACCAGTAAAAAAGTCGTCCAATTGTTGGGGTCCGGAACGATATTGCGCGAAGTCATTGCCGCTGCAGAGATCTTGAAAGCTGATTTTGGGGTTGAATCGGATATCTGGAGTGTGACCAGTTTTAATGAACTTAGAAAAGAAGGTTTGGCGACGACACGCTGGAACTTACTCCATCCGGAAGATACACCCAAGGTCAGCTACGTTAATGAATGTCTTGATAAAACCGTCGGTCCCGTCATCGCGTCAACAGACTATATGAAGAGTTATGCTGACCAAATCAGAGACTATGTACCCAGACGCTATGCTGTCCTGGGAACAGATGGCTTCGGACGCAGTGATACGCGAGAAAAACTAAGGGAGTTCTTTGAAGTGGATCGTCACTTTGTCGCCTTGGCAGCACTTTCTGCACTAGCTGAGGAGAATATCATTGAGACTAAAATTGTTTCGCAAGCGATTGAGCGATTCGGGATAAACCCTGAAAAACCCGATCCTTTTAACGCGTAGGAGCTGATGATGATAAAACAGATTCTCGTTCCAGATGTGGGTGAAGCAGAAGATGTCGAAGTTATTGAGGTACTTGTTAGCGTAGGTGACTCAATCAATGCAGACGACTCGCTAGTCGTTCTTGAGTCTGATAAGGCAAGTATGGAAATTCCTTCGCCGATGGCCGGCGTTGTAAAGTCTATCGCAGTGAAAGAAGGTGATACGGTCGACGAAGGCAGTTTGATTCTTGAGCTCGATACGGCTGTATCGTTGGAAATTGAAGCGAACGATCCTGAAGCAGCATCTACGTCGGTTCTCCCCGCTGCAAAAACAACAGATCAAGATGTTGCGCCTGCCAAGTCAGAAGGTACGGCAGACAAGACAATACAAGAGAATGTGGAAATAGACATTGTTGTGCCTGACGTCGGTGAAGCAGATGAAGTCGTGCTCACCGAATACCTCGTTGCCGTCGGTGATCAGGTTAATGTTGATGATTCTCTCGTCGTACTTGAATCTGATAAAGCCAGTATGGAAATTCCTTCACCCTTTGCCGGTACCGTTGCCGCATTGAAGGTTGAGGTAGGTTTGCAGGTTCAAGAAGGGGACGTACTCCTTAGTCTGATTGCCAAGCCATCGTCCGGCGCAACGCTAGCGCCTTTGGTTTCTGTTGATCAAGCGCCTTCAACTGCTGCGTCATTAGCGAAAGCAGCACAGGCACCTCATGAAACATCGTCACCAGCCCAGTCAGGGCAGGCGACATCAGCGGGTCAAGCGTCAGTTCAGCCCTCCGGCAAAAACGTCTATGCAGGACCTGCGGTGCGAAAAATAGCGCGCCAATTTGGCGTTGAGCTAGGGCTTGTAAAAGGTACAGGGAGGAAAGGTCGAGTTCTAAAAGAGGATGTTCAAGCCTACGTTAAGAAACAACTCGCTAGCCCGGCAAGCAGCGGTGCATCTTCGGGTGCAGGTATTCCCCCAATTCCGAGTATTGATTTCAGCAAGTTTGGAGAGACTGAGTTAAGACCAATGTCGCGGATTAAACAGGCGACAGCAAAGAATCTGCACCGAAGTTGGTTGAATGTCCCGCATGTCACTCAATTCGATGAAGCTGATATCACTGAACTGGAAATATTTCGTAAAACTCAAAATGCCGAGCTTGTTAAATCTGGACAGAAGTTAACGCCTTTGGCTTTCATGGTTGCGGCTTGTGTCAGCGCATTGAAACAGTTCCCTCAGTTCAATGCTTCGATCGAACCTGATTATAAGAATCTGATTTTGAAAAAGTACTACAACATTGGCGTTGCAGTCGAAACGCCTGACGGCCTTGTTGTACCGGTCATCAAAGATGCTGATAAAAAAGGTATTGTTGAACTGGCTACGGAAACAGCCACATTGGCGCAACAAGCGCGAGATAAGAAGCTGCCGATAGACTCGATGCAAGGCGCTACGTTCACTATCTCGAGTCTCGGCGGAATAATAGGCGGGACCCAATTCACACCGATAGTTAACGCGCCAGAAGTCGCGATACTGGGTGTGTCAAAATCCAAAATGACGCCTGTCTGGAATGGTGACAAATTCGAACCGCGAATGATGCTGCCGTTATCGCTGTCATATGATCATCGTGCTATCGATGGTGCGGAAGCAGCTAGGTTTACAGATTATTTGTCAGCCGTACTAGCGGATTTACGTCGTATGTTGTTGTAGGTTTTTGTTAACGCTGGCTAGCCTTTTTCCCAGAGTACTTCAGGTACTTTAAGTGTGTCTGCAGTGTATCTTGCGGCAACAAACAGGTAGTCAGAAAATCGATTTAAGAGTTTCAAGCCTTCTGGGTTTACCTCGTCGTCATGACTTAGCGAGATCAGATCCCTTTCAGCCCGTCGACACACACTGCGGACAACATGAAATTGTGCGATTAAGCGGTTCCCGCCCGGCATAATAAAGTTCTCCAAAGGCGCTAGATTAGCATTGAGTTCATCCAGTGCATTTTCTATCTGAACAATATGTTCTTCATTGATAATCTTGTAGCCGGGAATGGAAACTTCACCGCCTAGGTCAAACAATCGATGCTGGCAGCGCCTAAGAAAGTCAGCCATCTGGATTAAGGGGGCTACGTCGTCGTTCACGCGTATTTCTTCAATCAACAAGCCAAGCTGGCTATTGGTTTCGTCAATAGAGCCCATTGCGTGCACTCGGGCGTGATCTTTTGGCAGTCTGGAACCATCGCCCAGGCCGGTATCACCCTTGTCGCCCGTGCGTGTGTAAATTTTGCTTAGTCTCTTACCCAAAAAAATATTCCTTAGCTTTCCGGTGGAGTGAGGTAGTGTACTTCGATGGCATTTTTTTGAAATGCCACTTCAATGTTTTGGTTTGCCTGCTGGATCATGGTTTCTGGGCTAGGCGGTCCGTTTTCAGCATGACTGGCACATACACTCATGGCGATGTCAGCTTCTAAAAATCCAGCCGCAGTCTTATAACTTTTTAGCCGAACGCCGTCGAAGATCCGCTGGTAGCACTCAGCCGTGCAGTTCTCTATGCCTGGCTGAACTAATACCAGCGCAAAAATACCGGGTTTGAAATAAGTGACGACGTCCACTGGCCTGACAAGATTCTCGATTTTACGTGCGATCTCTATTATCAGATCATTACCGATTTTTTCTGCATATTGATCGATAATAGACGGGTAGTTTTGAACCGAAATCAACAGAAAACAGACCGCACCACCTCGCGATTCAATTTGCTTAATGCTGTCGTTTAAGCTTTGTTCTGCAAAGCGTCTATTTCCAAGGCCGGTAAGAGGGTCTAACAGTTGGTTTTTCTGTAGAACTAAATTAGTCCTCGTTAGCTCTGCATTGAGCTTTCTCAGACCGTTTATCTGTGATGATAGTCTCAGGCCAGTCGTTAGTAAGCTGGCGAGATGAGTAAATCCGAATGCGACGGCATCCACATCCTTTAAGGATGCGCTGTCTTTAGCTGCCGCTAAGGACGCTTCACTATTAACCGTTAGCATGATTGTGTAGGAAAAATGTCCGGACTCAGTTTCGATATCACGAATCATTTCTGCAGCTTCAAAGCCGTTCAAGTCGTCTGTTTCGGACTCGATAATGACCACATCTGCCGGTGCTTCTTCAAGCTGTTGGACCGCATCCACAGCGCTGCCGAAAATACGCGTGTTTGAAAAATTCGTAGCAATGTCTAACAGGGCAGCATCCTGCGTCTGGCTTCGTTTAATAATGACTACATGGCTATCTGTCATGGTTGCTTCTTTCTTATAGCTAATTTTGTTGTCAATTCGATCGTATTTTGACGTTCAGGAATGTACGCTCCTGATTTATTTAGCGTGGTCATAGGTCAGCCTTGTTCTGATATGCTGGCGTCTAGGAATTGATTGTAGATAAATTGGGGGGAAATAGACATGCCATCTTTCGATACTGTGTCAGAAGTAGACTTAGCTGAACTGAATAACGCGGTTGATCAGGCGAAACGAGAGTTAAGTACTCGTTTCGATTTTCGTGGCGTGGATGCGAATTTCGAACGCCGAGAAAATGAAGTTGATCTTGTGGCAGAAGCAGATATGCAACTTGATCAATTGATCGACATGTTGCGGGCAAAGTTGGTCAATCGTTCTATCGACCCTAACGTGATGGAAATCAAAGATCCTGTTCATCGCGGTAAGCTGCTTTATCAAACTGTTGTCATTAGAGAGGGTATTGATGCCGATCTAGCGAGAAAGATTGTCAAGATGATCAAGGATAAGAAGCTTAAGGTACAAGCTGCTATTCAGGGTGACAAAGTTCGAGTGACCGGTAAAAAGCGAGATGATTTGCAGGGTGTTATGGCAATGCTAAAAGAAAGTGATATTGATATGCCGTTACAGTTTGTTAACTTCCGCGATTGAGAAGTTCTCTCTCACATTGACAAGAAACCCCGGCGGCTTAACTGTGTGACCGATGGAGCTTGTATACGTTTGTATTAAAACAAAGGTTATAAAAAGTGGGAATGAACACCAAATGACAGCTGGAAATCCAAATAAAACATGGGCTGAGGTCATATCCGTCTATTCCAAGCCGAGGGTCATCGCGATGCTGTTCCTTGGGTTTTCAGGTGGCTTGCCCTTTCTATTGGTGTTCTCAACATTAACGGCGTGGCTTCGTGACGACGGTGTAAGTCGCAGTGCAATTGGTTTCTTCGCCTGGATCGGTATTACATACTCTATCAAGGTGTTCTGGGCGCCAGTGGTTGATCGGGTACCCTTGCCCGGTTTGACTAAATGGCTTGGGCAACGTCGTAGCTGGATTTTTGTCGGTCAGGCTGGCATTGCTATCGGCTTGGTACTCATGTCTTTGGTGGGGAGTGCTGATCTGGTGGTTTTATCTTTCTGTGCTTTGTTGGTGGCATTTTCTTCAGCGACGCAAGACGTAGCTATCGATGCTTATCGTATCGAGGCTGTCGATGAAGAATTCCAAGGAGCGATGTCAGCCACCTATATTTTCGGATATCGATTGGCATTGCTCGCGGCAGGGGCCGGGGCTCTGTATCTCGCCGAATATTTTGATTGGTCCTTTGCTTATCAGGCCATGGCCTGCTTGCTGATTTTAGGGGTCGTAACGGTGCTGCTAATTGACGAGCCGTTGAACAACCGTGATCAATTATTTTCCGATCAACCGCAGGCCTGGTTACCACGCTTTATAAAGGCGGTGGTGGACCCCTTTACTGAGTTTTTTGTACGAAACGGACAGTTTGCGTTGATCATATTGCTGTTTATTGCCGTATTTCGATTGAGTGATATTGCGATGGGCATTATGGCCAATCCCTTTTATCTCGATATGGGTTACAGCAAAACTGAAATAGCTAACGTCGCAAAAGTATTTGGTTTCTTTATGTCGATAGCGGGGGCCGCAGTTTGTGGCGTGTTGGTCGTAAAATGGGGTGTCTATCGTTGTCTTCTCATAGGCGCCATTGCGGTTGCGTCAACGAACATGCTCTTTGCCGGTTTGTCGTTGTTAGAGCCTGAATTGCGCTGGCTGGCGATCGTAATCAGTGCTGACAATCTGAGCGGCGGCTTTGCTGCGACAGCATTCGTTGCCTATCTATCAGGCCTTACTAATCGAGCTTATACGGCGACCCAATATGCGCTGTTCAGTTCGTTAATGACATTGCCAGGTAAATTCATGAGCGGATTTTCTGGGCTTGTTGTCGATAGCCAGGGCTACTTTATCTTCTTCAGTGTTGCCGCTTTACTGGGTATTCCCGCTATCATTCTTGTGTTGGTGATTCAACGGTATTACAGAGTCAAAGGTGACTTAGCGAGCTCGTCCGCTTGAACGTGTGTTAGAGCATCAATATAAAATGGTTAGCCGTTCGGTTCGGGCTTGAATAGATTCAAATGTACTGCCGCAGCAGTCGCCTCAGCGCGATTGTGTACATTCAGTTTGCTGTAGATGTTTTTAATGTGATGAGAGACAGTATTTGCTGAAATATCGAGTAGTCTGCTGACTTCCTTCACTTGGCAGCCCTTTGCAATAAGCCTTAAAATTTCCATTTCCCGTTCAGTCAGGTTTTCTTCATAGCCATTATTTGTTGCGGTACTATTGGTCTCGACGGAGTCTCTAAAAAAGCCGAGCATGGATTGAGCAATGCTGGGCGACAATGCCGGCCTTCCCGAGACCGCATCTAATAAGTATTGCTCTAATTCATCCATCGAATGCCCTTTTAGCAAATAACCGCACGCACCTGATCGCAATGCGTCAAAAAGATGTCCATCATCATCGAAAATTGTTGTGACAACCGATAGCGTTGCAGGTGTCTTTTTTGAAATTTGTTTGACCAGTTCTATGCCGTTGCCGTCAGGTAAACCGATGTCGAGCAGGGCAATATCGAACTGGCTTGTCTCGAGCGCCTCAAAACCCTGAGCTAATGTGCTAGCGAATACGATTGTTGGGCTGTCAAACGCCTTCTTTGCGACGTTAGCAAGTACATTCAGCGCATCTTTGTGATCCTCAACAATGAGAACTTTCTTAATTTTTGAACTTTTTTGTTGTGTCATTCTTTGCCTTCAATAGTTAATGGGTATGTCTATGGAGACATGAGTGCCGGAAGAGGCTTGCCATTTTACTGTTGCGCCAATCTCATCCGCACGAGATTTAATGTTGTGTAGCCCATTGCCTGCAATGACCTTATGGTGGTCGAAGCCGACACCGTTATCGGTGAAATCGATCGATAACACATCCGTTTCTAATTTCATGGCAATCGTCAACATGCTGGCATTAGCATGGCGAATGGTATTATTGAGTAGCTCTCGGATGATATTAAGAATGTTGAGATACTGATTAGTTGAAAGCTGTTTAAATGAAGCGGCGGCATCATCGATCGCGTTATGCCAATGCAATGTTAGTTTGACGTTGCTGCAAGCATCCTCACTTATTTGTCGGAGTTGAACCAAAGCGTGTGATAAAGATACAGGCTCATTCTTCAGTGCACGAATCAGTTCCCGCAGTTGCTCCATTGTTTCCTGCGCCAACTTTCGCTGAGTTTGATCAGGGGCTGCATATATCATGGTGAGTAATTTGTGACCTATTTGATCATGTAGGTCCCGGCGAATCCTCTCTCTTTCCTGAGTTTGGCCAGAGAAATATGCGTGGCGGAACTCGTACAGCCTCTCGAAAAGTATCGCCAATGTTGACGCCAACGTTTTGTCTTGATCTGTGAATAATCGACCACCGTTTTCCGCATATGAAAGCTGTATAGGCGGCGAAAAAGCATTAGCAGGGATGTTGAGAGACTGGCCTCTTTGCGAAATAGCGGTAATAGCATTTTCATTGCTGCGCTCTAGTTGCTTAATTTGTAGGGGTGCAAATAGCTCTTTTAGCGTTAGCTGCCACGTCACGTCGGCTTGATTATTTGCTTTCAGAGAGTCTTCAACCATCATCGCAACACTTTCGCTGAACCGTTCTTGATAATGCGATCGATGACTTTTTGATAGACGGTTGTAGAACCATTGTCTGATAGGCAGATAGATCCAAAGTACAGATGCGATCACGATAATGGTTGAGACCTTTGGCCCTATTTGGGTCGCTGTAACAAGGATGAAATCAAGTCCGAAAAAAAGTATCGAGACAAATGTCCATTGATAGGCGATGCCAATGTGTTTTTCTAACTGAAACATTTGCAGGCGTGCTACGCCAATGAGTACCATCCAGTAACTGCTGAGTAGTGCAAGCGTTGTCCATGTCTGGCCTACGATCGGTTCATTACCGATGACAACGGGAATAAGGTACAAAAAGGTGAAGATACTCGGGCCAAGTGTCCATGCGAGGGTCATCCATAGCGCCTGAGCGCGTTCGACAGGCTTCGTATTAGAGGCCTGGACCTGTCGAAAACACAGATATAATGTGACACCGTAGAAAAATGGCATCGGCAGGTAGGTTTCGTTATAGGTGAAGTAGAGAAACTGTTGCGTGACCCCCAAATCTGGTTGCCAATTGTTCAACAAGGTCACTATCGCATACAGAAATAAACCACCAAGTAACCAGCGTGACCAGCGGTTAGCAGCGGGCAATTGCTGTGGAAAATACAATAAAACGCAGGCGCCAAAACCAATGAAGAGAAAATCACCTATGCCTATTGCGACTGTCATAAACCACAAAAGGAATGGGTTCGGGTAAAACATCTCTATGTTGTACAGAGATATTGCGCCTGGAAAGCTAACGAAAAAAAGCCCTAAACCGCTGAGCATCAAGTACAAGGTTTCTCGGCGTGTTGGTTGGAAGCTCCAGACCAGTGCTCCAATAAACCAGGCAAGGAGTCCGAAGCTATACTGGAGCCAAACTTTGCTTTGGATGCTTGATAACGGACGATCAACATTCATATCGAGGTCAATTCTCTTGCCGCCATCAAGCACCAGCGTAATAGTAGGTTTATTGAGTAGGTCATAAACCTTTGCAAGCTCTGTTAGCCTTTCTTGTCGAGTTGAATAATGTTCTCGAGCCTCGAAGGTTGAGCGTAGAACATGTTTCGCTTCCAATCTGAGGCTACTTTGATCTGATTCGATTGCATTAACCCGGTCGCCAACAGCGAGGCCCGCTTTTACAACCCATTCGTCAGTCCTGCTAACAACGAGGCTATTGTATCCATCTTCAGAATCGGTAGCCGGTATGAGGTTGAAGCCGGTATACGGGGTCATACGAAGCATAACAGCGAATGCCAGCACACAAAAAGCGACAACTAAAAATGTAAAGTTGATCAATGTTTTCGGGGCAGGGAGAGTCTGTGAATGCATGGCAGAGGCAGCTGTACCTGGAAAGGTATTTTTTGAATCAGTGTTTAGTATAGGGGAAATTGACGCCATTAATTGCCGCTGTTTTAAAAAAAACAATACCATTCTGCATTGGAGGTATTCGGTGCGAAATGAATCGGGTTATCGCGCGATTTAGGCAGTGAACGTTGACCTAACAGTTTCCTCGTTGCCAGCAAGTAGCTACAACTTGCATGAGCAGGCGTGCTACTTTGACGTAAGCTAACGGTTAGAGAAATCCCCTAAACAGGGGGTGTCTGATTGTTGAGCCTTTATGGATTGGTCAGCCATTGGTAGGACTGTAAGCGTATCTTGCCGTCTACAACGCTCACCCCTTCGGCTTCAAGTCGCTCGCGTTGCCGTTCTGGATTGGGATTAGATATTCTGCCCTGACTGTTAATCACTCTGTGCCAGGGTAGCTTCGAGTTTTTGGGCAATTGTCCAAGAATTCGCCCAACCAAGCGGCTTTGTTGAGGTATGCCGGCGAGTTTGGCGATCTGGCCATAAGTTGCGATCTGCCCTTTTGGGATCGCATTGACGATCTGCCAAATCGAATGTTTGGCCTTGTCGAACGCATTGTCGGCTGAATTGGCCATCTATTTGTCTAACTTCTTCAATTTATCGGTCAATTTACGAAATATTAGTGCTCTGAGGGTTGAATCTGAACAATTCGTCCCTATCATTAGCACTCCAATAAGGAGAGTGCTAATTTTGCCTTGAATGCCGCATGGGCGCTAGCTTGACGAGATGTAGGCTGAGGGGCAAGAAGATTAGCTTGGTTCATAAGAAAAAGCCAAATAACAGCATCATGAGTTGTCGTTTGCACCAGAAATGGGAGTAATTAATGAATATCCGTCCATTGCAAGATCGTGTGGTAGTACGCCGTACGGAAGAAGAATCAACATCAGCTGGAGGCATCGTATTGCCAGGTTCCGCGACTGAGAAGCCTTCACAGGGTGAAGTATTAGCAGTCGGTCCGGGCAAAAAACTCGAATCCGGTACCGTTCAGCCAGTAGACCTGAAAGCCGGCGACAAAGTTTTGTTTGGTCAGTACTCAGGTAGCACTGTGAAAATCGATGGTGAAGAACTACTCATCATGAACGAAAGCGAAGTATTTGGCGTCGTAGAGTAAGCCAAAATTACGTTAACAATTTGAAATAAAGGAAACAAATTATGACAGCTAAAGACGTAAAATTTGGTGATTCTGCTCGTCAGCGTATGTTGGCAGGTGTGAATGTACTGGCAGACGCTGTAAAGGTAACACTCGGACCAAAAGGTCGGAATGTAGTACTTGATAAAGCTTTCGGCGCGCCAACGATCACTAAAGACGGTGTGTCTGTTGCCAAAGAAATTGAACTCAAAGACAAGTTCGAAAACATGGGCGCACAGATGGTGAAGGAAGTTGCTTCACAGACTTCTGATGTTGCCGGTGACGGAACAACAACAGCGACTGTACTTGCACAGGCTATTTTGAACGAAGGCTTGAAAGCAGTAGCAGCCGGCATGAACCCAATGGACCTCAAGCGTGGTATCGATAAAGCCGTTGCTGTAGCCGTTGAAGAAGTTAAGAAGCTTGCTCAGCCGTGTAGTGATAGCGTAACTATCGCCCAGGTTGGCAGTGTATCTGCGAATAGCGACACAGCTGTTGGCGATATCATTGCTGAAGCAATGGACAAGGTTGGCAAAGAAGGCGTTATTACTGTTGAAGAAGGCAGTGGTCTAGAAAATGAACTCGACGTTGTTGAAGGTATGCAGTTTGACCGTGGTTATCTGTCTCCTTACTTCATCAACAATCAAGAGAGCATGAGTGCTGAACTTGAAGATCCTTTTATCTTGTTGTTCGACAAGAAAATCTCAAACATCCGCGACATGCTGCCTATCTTGGAAGCTGTTGCTAAAGCTGGTAAGCCACTCATGGTTATTGCTGAAGATGTTGAAGGCGAAGCGTTGGCCACATTGGTTGTTAACAACATGCGTGGCATCGTAAAAGTTGCTGCAGCTAAAGCACCTGGTTTCGGTGATCGTCGTAAAGAAATGTTGCAGGACATCGCAACGTTGACTGGCGGTACTGTTATTTCTGAAGAAGTTGGTCTGTCTCTTGAAGGCGCAACATTGGATGATTTAGGTTCAGCTAAGCGTCTCAGCATGACTAAGGAAAACACAACAATCGTTGACGGCGCTGGTAATTCAGACGACATCGAATCGCGTGTTAACCAGATCCGAACTCAGATTGAAGAAACTTCTTCTGATTACGATCGTGAAAAGCTTCAGGAACGTGTTGCTAAGCTTGCTGGCGGCGTTGCCGTAATCAAGGTTGGTGCTGCAACTGAAATGGAAATGAAAGAGAAGAAAGCACGTGTTGAAGACGCACTGCATTCGACTCGAGCGGCTGTTGAAGAAGGCATCGTACCTGGTGGCGGTACTGCACTAATACGTGCGCTTCAAGCTCTTGAAGGTTTGAAAGGTGACAACGAAGACCAAAATGTCGGTATTAACTTGCTGCGTAAAGCGATGGAAGCGCCTATGCGTCAAATCGTTGCTAACGCCGGTGCTGAAGCGTCTGTTGTTGTTGACAAGGTTAAGAAATCTAAAGGTAACAATGGCTACAATGCTGCAACAGGTGAATACGGCGACATGATTAAGTTCGGTCTGCCTGATCCTGCAAAAGTAACGCGTACAGCGCTACAAGCTGCTGCTTCTGTTTCAGGTCTGATGATCACTACCGAGTGTATGGTTGCAGATGATGAAGAAGAAGGCGGTGCTGGTGGTGGTATGCCTGATATGGGCGGCATGGGCGGAATGGGTGGTATGGGCGGCATGATGTAAGAATCTACCTTTGGTGGTTTCTTACGTTGCTCATTGATCTATCGAGTTCAATGAAAGATGTTTAAAGAAAGATTAAAAACCCCGCGAAAGCGGGGTTTTTTTTTGGATATTTTTCGATCGCGTCTATCCCTAGATAATCTATCCTTGGGCAGGCACGACCGATTTTCGGCCGGCGTACAGTTCATATGTCAGGAACAAGGCGAGACTGGTGATTGCGTAGATTAACGAGTTGTTGGTCAATGCAGTGGTGACGCTTGGCCAAAATCCAGGTGCGAGCATAATGCCGACTATGAGCGAGCCAAGGCGGACCCCTTCAAGTTTCTTTGCAAAGCTTCTACCTTCCAAAAATGTGCCTTGGACATACAATGAAAAGATGCACCAGAAAAAAACGATCAGCATAAAGTCTCTGGAAACAGTTTCCTGCGTCGACGGTAACCAAAGTGTGATCAGCGTAATGATCCAAAACTGAACAAAACTGTACCCTTTGTGAAAGGTTGAGATGACCGGATCGAAACTTGGGTACTGCCATTCGGCGGATTTCGAGGGTATTGAGTCTTCGGGATACCAACCGGGACCTTTGAACCAAACCTTAACTTTATCTGACCATTTTTTCGTCTTCAGCGAAATCGCAAACGTGTCGTACCAAACGTGAAAGTTTGCCCATAGTGGGTTAAAGCTTCCCAATTGATTGGTAACGCCGTAAACGCAGGGTTGCTCGATTTGTTCGTCTTTAAAGGTGCCAAAAAGCCTGTCCCAAATGATGAAAAAACCACCGTAGTTCTTATCGATGTACTCTGGGTTTCGTGCATGGTGAACGCGATGATTCGATGGTGTAACCAGTATCCATTCGAGAAAACCGATTCGACGTACATGTTCCGTATGGACCCAAAATTGGTAAATCAGATTTAAGCTACCGACTGATATGATGACTTCCACCGGCACACCCGCAAGGTATAATGGGAGATAGAAGACAAAACCTATGTAGTCTGTGCCTGTCTGCCGAAGCGCGGTGCTGAGGTTGTATTCCTCACTTTGGTGGTGAGCTGAGTGGGAAGCCCACATGATCCGCCATTGATGTCCGTAGCGGTGTTTCCAGTAGTACAGGCAATCGTAGACGACAAAGGTGACAACCCATAACAACACTGAGTCTGCAGGTAGTTGACGAACCCCAAGAAGTTCAACCAGATAACCGAAAACGAGTCCTGATATGCCGAGCCTAAGAACCCCTTTTGTCTGGCTCACGACACCCATCTGTAAGCTACCTATCGTGTCATTGACACGATAGGTGTTACGTTTTCTAAGCCAGCCATAAATGAACTCGACGGCAATCAAGAGAATAAAGAAGGGTACAGCGATCTTGATATAGTTCATGTGCTTTAGGCTTACTTAGGATTATTGATTAGGCGCATAATTGCATACTCAATAGATTTTGGCGATTGTCAGTATTGATAGATTATTTGTTGCGACGCGTTGTGCGACTAAAACAAGCAGCTTACGAGGAAGTACAGGTGATCAAGATTTTGATTGTTGCGCTGTTGATAAGCGTATTGCGCATTATTCCCGCCAGTGCAAATGACGTTATTCTCAAGACTGGGATAGACGAAGTTATTGCGCTTTTTGAAGCTGAGGACTGGTGGGGAGAGGAGCAGCGCGGCCAGCAGCTAAAGGTGCCAAGAATTATGCTGACGGAAATTACGACACGCTGGCAGATAGCTTCTCTGGATATGCACGTGCCGCAGAAAAAGGAGCTCTTTTACCGAGGCGTATTGCCATTGGTTGTGCATGCGAACGATATGATCCTTGATCGCAGGCAAAGGTTGAAATTGATTAACCGAGAGCTCGAAGCGGGCAATGACATAGATGAAGATAATCAGGCGTTTCTTGAGGCAGTGGCAAAGACGCTGCGCATTAGCAAGACATCACCGCAAGCGTTGATTGACGAGGCACTATACCGCTTGGATATTATTCCCGCCGGTTTAGCCCTAGGCCAAGCCGCTTATGAAAGTGGTTACGGCTCTTCACGATTTGCCGTACAAGGTAATGCGCTATTTGGCCAATGGACCTTCGGCGGTGAGGGTCTGGTGCCTGAACAACAGCGACAGTCCTTGGGCGATCACCGAATCGCGAGCTATCGTTGGCCCTTCGATAGCGTCAGGGCTTATATGATTAACCTGAATTCCCATCCAGCGTATGAACCTTTGCGTAAGATCCGAGCTGAACTGCGTGCGGCGGGTAAACCTATTACATCGCTCGCGCTGGCTGACGGTTTGTCGAGCTATTCGGAGCGAGGTGATAGCTATGTAGAAACTCTGAAGGGGATCATTCGGGTAAACAAACTAGATCTGGCGGATGGTGCCGTGTTTAGGGATGAACAAGCTCGGTTCTTAATTGTCACGGATTCTGTTGAAGAAACGAACGCTTTGCGTATTCGACTAGCTGAGATGCGTAACAACGGAGCGCTTGATCAGATTTATCAAGAGATGCGTCTCGAATGACCGAAAAATGGCGCTTGAAGACCGATTAAATGCACTCGATTGGCCCTGAATTGGGAACTTATGAGTGCTTTGGCAGCCCAATAGTGACGTAGTATTGCATTTGCAACTCAGGTTCTAAAAAGGGAAAAAAATGGTTTTAAAGACACTTCAGCGAATACTGATATTGGCTCTGTTCACTTGTCATAGCCTAGCCCTCGCCAATGGGAATCCGTTGCACAATCAAATTCAGACGTTGATTGATGATGTTGGAGAATCTGGCTGCTACTTTGTTCGTAATGGCAAGAAGCACAGCTCCGCTGAAGGGGTGGAGCATATCACTCGGAAATATAAGCATTTTCGAGGAGATATCGATTCTATTGATGGTTTCATTGAATTGACGTCAACCAAAAGTCTTTTTACGGGCGAACGTTACCAAGTGAGCTGTGAGGGTAATAGTGTCGATGCCGCAATATGGATGCAGGGTAGAGCAACTCGCCTTGGGCTGCTTTAACTTGAAAGAGAACAGTTACTCCTTCGATAAATAATGGAAGCTACATTGACAAGCCAACTTACGATGCAAAGGGTCATAGACAAACTCCAGAATTGGAGTGTTCTGGGTTGTTTAATCATTGCAACTCATGTCCAGGCCAACGAACCGATTATTCTGCATAAAGACGACGGCAGTCTGCGGGTTATGACGTTGAACATTGCTCATGCGAGAGCGCAGGGCGTGAGCCAGCTGCTGCAGTCTACTGAGCAAGCGCGCGCCAATTTAATGTTGATTGCTGATGTCGTACGCAGAGAAGCCCCGCATGTTATCGCCTTTCAAGAGATCGACAAGGCTTCATTCTGGAACGGTAATTTTAGTCACACTGCGTTTCTAGCTGAACAAGCCGTCTATCCACACCATTTTTCAGGCTCACATGTATCAGGCATTAACTTGGATTACGGCACTTCGATTATGTCCCGACAGGGTATCAGTCAATCTCGCAGTGTGAGTTTTAATAAGCCGTTTTTAAGACAACCGAAGGGTTTCGTTGTGACGACGATCGATTGGCCTTCCGAGGGTGACGTTAAAGTTGATGTCGTGTCCCTTCACCTTGATTTTCTCAGTGAAGCGAAGCGACGTGCAGAAATCGATCAATTAGTTCATGAGTTGGGTCGCTTAGGACAGGGCCGTCAGTCCAATCCGCGCATATTAATGGGTGATTTCAATATTGACTATGGTGACGATGATGCGCTTATTCATGAGCTGACGGAACGATTGGAGCTGCATACCTACCGACCGATGGAACAGTTGGTAACATTTCCTAGATTCGAGCGTCGTTTAGATTGGGTTTTAGTCTCCAGAGATCTTGAGTTTGTTGAGCATCGTGTCCTTGCGGACCCCTTATCTGACCATCAGGCTGTTGTGGCTGATTTGATATTGAAGAACGCGACAGCCCCAGCACTGGTGTCAAGTGTTGAATTGGGCGATTGAATGTCACAACATACTTCCGTCAAATTTGACCTTCATCAGCCTTGATCTCGACTGTCCACTCGACTTAAAGTGAACATCAGAGGGAGCTTGTGTTCATGTCTCGTGCTATTAGTCATACCGGATCAATCGACCTAGGGCATGTACATGTTATTGATATAAACACTCAAGATGGAATTAACCTATGAGTAGCATGACTAAGTTGACATCTGCCCCTTCGACATATGAAGACTGGAAAGTCCAAGCGCTAGAAAAAGATCGTAAAACCGGTGCTGAACGTTGGAAAGAGCAAGATAGCACGCGGGATTTTGATTTCCGGATTATCCGTCGTCGTTATGACGAGCTTGTCGAGATTCGTACGGCCGGTGACGTTGATCGACTCATCTATTTTTTCAATGAAGGCATTCACGGTAATATGGGAGGCATGGGTTCTCCTGCATTGTATAAACGTGCAGCTTTCGGTACGAAAAATCTGATCAGAGACTTCACCAACGAGTTAGTCGCCGCACTTAACCAGATTGAAGCCCTTCCCTCCAGTACGTTAAAAAAGCAGGACAAACTTGATTTGTTTCGTCGCGCTGGCTTGTGTTTTGGCCATAGTGCCTTGATGTTGAGTGGTGCGGGTTCGCTCGGTCCGTTTCATATCGGCGTTGTTCGGACGATGTTCCAAGAAGGGATATTGCCGCGCGTAATATCAGGCGCAAGTGCTGGTTCAATGGTCGCTGCGGTTGTCTGTACGCGTACTGATGAAGAACTTGCTGAATTATTTGCTTCTGACCAATTGAATAATCTTTTCGGTGAGATGAAAGGTGCAGAAACAGGAAAGAGAATCAGCCAAGAGAATGTAAGGGCGCTGATAGAAGCGCTAATTCCTGATATGACTTTCATCGAGGCGTTTGAAAAAACAGGGCGTTATATTAATGTCTCTGTTGCTGCCAAGGAAGTCATGCAGCGTTCTCGAATGCTAAACTCAACCACATCACCTACCGCATTAATTCGCGAAGCGGTACTCGCATCTTGTGCGATTCCAGGTATTTTCCCGCCTGTTACTTTGGCAGCCCGTAACGGTAACGGAGAAAAATGCGCCTATGTGCCTTCGCGGCAATGGGTCGATGGGTCTGTCACGCATGATTTGCCCGCGCATCGACTCGCAAGGCAGTACGGCGTCAATCACTTTATTAGTAGTCAGGCAAATCCAATGGTTCTCTGGGCACTTCAGGAACCTGATAGTGATTCGCTGTTCCAGCAGTTTAGTTCTATTTATCAATCTGCATCGCGGGAATGGTTGCGCGCGATTTATCCTAGTGCTATGCAAGTTGTTAAGAATATTTACCCTCTGAATTTGATGACAAGAACCTGGTTTAATCTAATAACGCAGGAATACACCGCTGATATCAATATTTTGCCGCAACAAAAATTCTATAATCCTGGGATGTTGTTAGAGCAATTGAGCGAAGAGGACACTCAGAAGCTTGTCAATGAAGGTGAAAAAGCAACTTGGCCAAAAGTCGAACAGATTAGAATTTGTACCGCTGTAAGTCGTTGTCTAGATGATATTCTGATGCGGCTTGATGGAACGATTCGGTAGGTTAGTTTTGTATCTACAAGAGCAGCTTTTGTTGCTCTTGTCAGCACAGTTTTACAATACAAAAACGTAGTTTTTCGAACCTTGAAAGAGAAACGAGGCGCAATCGTCAGCCTCGTTTTTGATCCATGATTTTCCTGCCCCTAAGCTGCCTTAATAATTTCTTTTGTTGTCGATGCTTTATCCTTTCGAGGAAATTCTATCGGCTCGTTAAATTCTCGATTCATGGTTTGCCATAGCAATTGGGTTGATTCTTCTATTCCTCGCTGCTCATTGTGCTCAGGACAATCTCTGCTTAGATAAATAGGGTCAAGTATCGTTACGCCAACGGGGCCTGGTTTTATCGTAGGGCTACCTTTAGGCCGAAGATCAGAGAGACCTTTCAATACAATCGGTACGACAGGCACTTGTTTTTGTAAAGCGAGGATGGCGACACCGGCACGAAATTTACCAAGTTCATTTGTGGTGGCGCGTGTACCTTCAGGAAATATACAAATATTTGTTTGTTGGTCTAGCAGCCATTTTGCGTAGTCCAGTGTCTTTGACCCGCCTCCTCTGATAATGGGGAAGTTTCCAAGTGCCAATGATTGGTACCAAGGTTGTAGGATGAGTTTCTTCTTGCCTTTGACGAACCAACGATCTGCCGCCGCGCCAAACAGCAGGTTATTCTGAATGACTTCAGGTAATGCTGACATAATAACGGGCGTATCCATGTGACTTTGGTGATTGGCTATAAATATGGCGGGTCCTTCAAGCGTAGCAAGACGTTCCTGACCTGTTATTCGAAGGGGCGTACAGTATTTCTGCGCCCAGCGAAAATATTCTTTGTGTCGCAAAAATTGTCGAACTTTTTTTGCGACTGGATTAACTTGCCACGGATGGGGTCCAGAATATGGGTTGCAAGTATCACTTTGATCTTTCATCGATTATCTCCTATGAATATCGTTAGCGGTGTTCCGCAAGTTATCTATTGCGACTCTAAATTATCTCCACAGTCAGTCTGTTACTAAGACGTTATAAGATGGTGAGATAGCGCGTTCACTTGTTTCGCAATGATATTGTTACTCAATACTATGAGTGCAAAATCAGTGCCATATAGGCGCTAGCTGTTTGTATGACGTTTTTTGGAGGACTTATGAGGTAGGGTTAAGTTTTTGTTGCACCAGCTCGGTTCATAGTAGGAATTTGAGCCGTCTAGTGGTGCGTCAGCTCAAGTTCATTAACTTAAGCCCGTCAACTCGAGCTGGCCAACGGAAGTTGCATAAAGCGTGAATAACTTAGACCGTTGCAACGGTTTTTTTGCGAAGCGACATTTTTGACTGAGTTGAAAATCCAAAAAACTCGTCATCAGTCGGTAAGTTTTTGGGTGAATCTAACCGATTCGATGAATCTTTACAGTTGCTTAACTTGATGCCGACAGTGATAAATCGTCCTGCGTAGATGTGGGGTAAATCAATGGTTGGCTTCGGACGCTATCGCTACCAATATGCAAATGGTAAGCAGGGCGAATTTTTTGGTCGGTTTCTCGCCTCGTAAAAAGAACATGGCCATCTATATTGTGACGGTATCCAGCGAACAATAAAATTGCTGGAAGAACTAGGGCGTTAGACGACTGGAAAGTCTTGTCTATATATTAAGTCTTTGACAGAGGTGCAACTTGATGTGTTAAAACACGTCATCAAAGCAGCTGTGGTGACAATGCGTAAGACTTACCTGGCGGAATAAGAAAATTGGAGCGTCATTAGTGCCGACACAAGTAGCGACTCACATCAGTTTAACCTGGCTGCGGCGATCGTTATTTCTCGTGTCGATGCCGATTTTCTTTATTAATTTCTCGTTACCTGTCCAAGCCAAAGCACTTGGTGCTAACGCAACCGAGATCGGCTGGCTCATCGGGCTGTTTTCTTTCACGTTGTTATTTATGCGACCACTCGTAGGTTTCGGCATGGATCGTTTCGGACGAAGGCCCTTCTTTCTTGGGGCATTGTTTTTGTATGCTTTTACTTACGCGGGATATGGCTTTGCGCAGGGGCTCGAAGCGATGTACACCGGACGAATATTGCAGGGTTTTGCTGCGGCAATGTTGTTAGTTGCAGTCGATACAATTACAGCCGACTTGACCGATTCGACGTCTTTGGGCACAGAGATGGGGAAGAACATTCAAGCTCAGACCCGCTCAACTTTTGTAGGCGCATTTATAGGATTCGGTTTGGTGGGTATGGTGCCGCTATTGGCGTGGAGTTATAGTTTTACATTGTTTTCAGTATTTGCTTGCCTGGGACTTTTGTTCGCACTTGTAAAACTACCGGAGTCAGCCAGTGGGGTCGGCCCCGTCAGTGAATCGGCATTGACTGCCAATATTGCAGATCGCTCTGTGCAGGCTATCGACCAAGGTAGTGATCAGCTGACGATGTTTGCAGAGAAGTCTAAGGTGTTTCGTAAATTCTTAATGGTTCTAATGCCAATTGGCTTCTGTGGCTCGATGATTCAACCGATGTATCTTGTTTATCTGCAGGATCAGTTTACGTCCGATATGCGATTATTATCATGGGCGTTTCTCCCAGCAGGCATTTTGTTTGCTATTTTACCGGCAAAAATGGGTAGGTTTGTTGATCGCGGCGATACTATCGCCTATCTAGGGTTCGCGCTTGGATTAGCCGGGTTAACCTGCATGTTGATTCCCAACTTCACAACATTTTGGTCTGTTGTACTGGTTTACTCAGTTTCCGTTGTACCTTGGACGCTGGTTGATCCAGCCAGAAAAGTGTTGGTTTCAACCTTCGGTGAGTGCAATGAGGTTGCAAAATCTTTTGGTATCTCGGAAATGTATTACGGTATCGGTGCGACCACCGGTCCTATCGTGGGCGGATATCTTTATGATTGGGTTTCGCCGCAGTCACCGTTTTATTTCAATGGCATATTGTCGATGCTGGTCGCGTTATCCATTGTTTTGCTATTCAGCAAGGAACGATCGAGATGAATATCAGGTCTTTTATAAAGGCAGAGGTCGAAGATATCCTGCCAATCTATAATCGTGCGCGTGCAGAGGAAGATTGTTTTTCTGACGTCGATGCAACATTACAAGGGTTACAGGGCCTTATTGTAGGGGAGAGCATTTTTGTTGCGTCAAGCCAAAACGCATCAGGCGAGAAAATTATTGGCTTTGTATCAGTTTGGTCAGCGGAAAAGTTTATCCACCATTTGTACGTTGATCCTGATTGTCAAGGCAAAGGCGTTGCAACGGCACTGATTCGACAGTGCGTGGATGTTTTTGGATATCCGCTAAGCCTGAAATGTTTGGTAACCAATACGACCGCTTGCAGATACTATGAAGCTTCGGGTTGGCAAAAAGTCCGCTGCAGTAGCGACATTGACGGCGGTGCAATTTTATACCGTTTGAAACAGTTGGCTGATTGAACGCAAGATTGAGTATCGTTTATGCAACGTCCTATGTTTGGCCTTGTTCATGACCTTACTCATGTTTGTGCTCATGATTGCATCACAGAGATGGTTTTGTCGCGTCACAAACCCCATAATCAGCCCGACATTTACGCGCAATATCAGTCAATAAGGAAACACGTGGAGCAACTAACGACACAGCAGATCCAAGAAATTATTGCGGATAACGAATTGCTGATGGGCACTGAGCAGTACCCTAATCTGCTTCAGACTGACGCGGGTGAAATTATAAAGTTTTTTTACCCAAAAAACCGATTGTCAACATCGACCATTTTTCCTAAAGCAAAAGTATTTGCAGACAATGGCGTGCTGCTAAGAAAATTACAGGTCATCGCACCTTTGACTAAACGCGTTGCCTATTGTGCGCCAAGAAAAATGTATCTTGTCGTCTATGATCGTATCCCCGGTAAAGATCTTCGCATGTGGCATGCGGAAGAAAACGGCGTGGCGTTGCAAGGTCTAGAAAAGTATCTCGCCGAGCTTCATCGTAAGGGTGTTATGTTTCGGGGCATTCATCTTGGTAATGTCTTAATGGATGATACAGGCGAATATGCATTGGTTGACATTTCCGGGCTGTCTTTCAAGTCTAAACCCTTGAGTCTATGGCGCCGTAAGCGAAACCTAATAAACCTGTTAGGCGTTGAAGACGACCAAAAAATCTTATTATCCTATGGGCTAAGTCGATTTGTAGCGGGCTATTGTGCTGCAGCGGGACTAGACAAAAGTGATATTGCCTATTTGAACAAAAAGCTTTCCCGGCGTTTGGGACATGAGATTGATGCGTTGAGCCCGTCAGGGCTTCAGTAATATTTCGCGGGTGAAAAAGCCATGGAACTGATGCGGAATATGATGTGGTAACTTTACGCAAGCAATGGTGTTTTTTATATCCGCAGCTTCCAATATATGTAGTTCGGTGCACTGGCTGAACGCATTGTAAATCAACTCTAATACGTAGCCGTCCTCTTCTTCATTGCTATCACTAGCAAGGGCAAATAGCGGTTCAGATCCATAGTAGCCTGGATCAAGAGTGACTAAATTTTGATCGCCTGCTTGGTTTGTCGATTGGATAGCATTGTAAAAACTGGCATGACCATTATCGACTGAACAGGCCGTGAAGGTAAGGTCATTTTGTCTGCCAACCAAAAGGGGGTTAAACGTTGGGAACTCGCTCTCAGTATCGGTAACGGACTCCCAACGGATTTTCCCGTTATTTAAATTTAAGAAATAGCGGCGGTACTTCCCGCCTGCAAAATTTTCAATGCTCGTTACATCCTTAAGACCTTCGTTAGCATCAAAATTATCTGCGTACATACCGTCAACGATCAGTTCGTTACCCATTTGCCATGCATTGCCAAAGTGGATAATAGCGCCATCATCCGTTACGAATCTTTGCACTTCCTCATGGGTTGCTAGGTCAACGACGATGACCTGCATCGGCTGATCCTTTTTATAACTGATGCAGTCTGCAATCGTTGCACGGCCAAGAATTACATCCATAATACCTTCGGTTACGATGGAATTAATGAAATAGATACCGTATCTATCGGTAATAACAAAATCATGACAGAAAGGGAAAGTCTCAAGTTTAATTGCGCCTTTACTGACCATTTTCCCTTCAGCTGAAACCCGATAAGTATTTATCTTTGCTTTGGCTCCGGATCTGCCAAAGTCTAAACCCGCGCCAAAATTGTAGTAGTCACCCGATGTGGGATCGATTTTACCGTGGGCGCTAAATACCATTGCCGGTGTTAACTCGCCGTCATAGGTGTACTCGCCATAGGTATGTAGGTTTGATGGATCAAGAGAGTAAGGTTTACCACCTTCGTTTAGAGCAAGTAGTAACCCGCCGTGATAAACAGAGTTTGTATTAGCCGGATTCGCTGGCGGTCGAAGAATATTCGCCAGAATCCCTCCCGGGCGCTGTGTGCCGAAGCCGCGGTATTCAATTCTGCCGGTTTGGCTTTCCTTTACATACTTGGGTGTGCGTACAAATCGGTTTTTGAAGTGGACTCTGCCATTTTGAAACGTGAATGCACAGAGCATCCCATCGCCGTCGAACCAATGGCCAAATTTGTCCTTATCAAGTTTTAATCGGCCCGGTCCGTTTCGAAAGAAAGTCCCAGTGAGGTTGGCGGGAATAACGCCCTCGATGCAGGCATTTTGATTTTCATCGACCCAATAGGAAAACTCTTCGTTTTGCGGTTCGTGTCCACCGCTGCAATTCGGAATTACGTCAAGTTGTGATGACATCGTTGCACCATCTAACAGGCAATTAACACCACAATAGCAATTTCAATAAAACAGTCAAGCATGACTTTTTAGCTTGGAAAGCAGCTGCGATGGCTCAATAAACTTGGTAGGGAGGTAATCGCTTGCCAGAAGAGGTAACTCAGTTCTTGTCAGCTGAGTGCTCCGATATACCAACGGCGATCTTTTGCTGCATAGCTATCTTAAGACTAACCACTTTTTTCAACGAGCCAACTGGAGTATGTTAAGTAAATCAACGCGTAATCGAATATTGACCAATTCGGAGAAATGTATGCCCTACGTAGAGAACAGAACGGTTCATGATGCTGATTCGCATATCATGGAGCTTCCTGGGACGTTAGAACAGTATCTGCCTAAATCGGTGTTGGCAGAATTCAGTCAGAAAACAGCGCCTGCGGACTATGAAATACAATGGGCAAAGGATGCGCGGGAACTTCAAGCGGATGCAGAATTCAGAGCCGGTGATGAAGCGAATATCCTGTTGCGTAAAAATCATTCGGCGCTGGGAGCATTTGATAATGCAGACCGCCCAAAAGCTTTAGATTTGTTGGGTTTTACGAGTCAGCTCGTATTTACCACGACAGCGCTGAGTAATTACGGTCTCGAACATTCGGGCGATATTGACTTGGCGCTGGAAACGGCGCGCGCACACAACCGCATGATGATCGATTTTTGTAGTGTGGATGCTCGTCTACTCGGTACAGGTTATGTTCCTTTGGCTGATATTGAGGCCGCGTCAACGATTGCAGCAGAAGCCATCAAGATGGGTTGTAAAGCGCTGGTGATTCCCTCTCGCTGTCCGAGTGGACACAGTCCTTCACATGTTGGCTTCGACCGTCTCTGGTCGATCGCGCAAGAAGCAGGGATACCCATTTTATTTCATGTTGGTGGGGAAGAAAAAATGAACGCTGCCTATTCAAACAATGGCTTACCTGTCGTGCGTGATTTCCATGGTGGCGATGAAAACTTTACGTCGACTAGTTTTATGTCGATACCCCTGGCGTTGTGGCAGACGATGTCAATGTTGATCATGGATGGCGTTTGCGATCGATTCCCCAAATTGCAGTTTGGCGCGATCGAACTGGGTGCTTCCTGGGTGCCTAGCTGGCTGCAATTTATGGATGCGAGTTTCGGTGCTTTTCGCAAAGGCGAAGAGCGGCTGCAGAAGTTGTCGGCAAAACCCAGTGAAATTGCTCAGCGTCAGTTTAAAGCGACCCCTTACCCGCATGAGAATACCGGCTGGATAATTCAAAATTCCGGTCCTGAGATGCTGTTATTTTCGTCAGATTTCCCGCATGTCGAGGGTGGTCGGAATCCGTTGAAGCGCTTTAATGATTCTCTCGTTGACGTATCGGATGAAGGCCAGCAGAAGTTTTTCAGAGATAATTTTATAGCGCTAATGGGGGCAGGTCTTGAGAAAAGTCTTCATGATCATCCTTCAGCGCGATAGTTTTTAAAAAAATTCAATGTTAACATCGGCGTACGAAAAATATGTATAGTAATTCCATAATAATCATAGGGTTAAGCAATACCCAAATTAGGGTATACAAGCCCAGCGAATTTCCTTTAAGGGGGCACACATGGACATAGCGTTGTTTACCAGTGGCGGGTTGGACTATCTGTTTAGATGGGGACACTTTCTTGCCGGTATAACTTGGATAGGTATTCTTTACTATTTCAATTTTATACAGACTGAATACTTCAAAGAAGCAGAGGATTCTCATCGATCCGGCGCTATTCAGAAGCTCGTGCCCCGGGCACTTTGGTGGTTTCGATGGGCTGCGATGCTAACTTTCCTTTCGGGTTGTTGGTTACTTGCAAAACTCGGCGTATATGCATCCATAGATATTATGATCGGCGCAACCTTAGGTACATTGATGTTCCTAAATGTTTGGATGATTATCTGGCCTAATCAAAAAATTGTGATCGCATCTGCGACGCAAGTTGCTCAGGGTGGTGAAGCGTTGCCAGAAGCAGCGGCGGCGGCACCAAAAGCTGGCCTAGCATCTAGGACAAACACACTGTTCTCAATTCCGATGTTGTTCTTTATGGGATCATCAGCTCATATGACGAGCGGAACTCTCTCGAGTGCAAGTACAGCTGCAATTGGCGCGTCTTTAGTTGTTATATTTGCGCTTGAAGCAAATGGCTTGGTCGGAAAGCAAAGCGTAATGACCAGTGTAAAGGGTGTCATCACTTCAGGCTTCGTGCTGACAGCTGTGCTGTATGGAATTATCGTCGTACTTTAAGCCTATGACGCGATTTCCAATGCCTAGTTTCAATTGATAAAGTCACTTGACCAAGTCCTTTGAAGCACCATAGGTCGTTATTTGAAAAAGGGCTTCCGCAGGGAGCCCTTTTTTGTTTCGACACACATTGACTGACGTGTCGTTAGACTGGCTTAAATAATCGTATTCAACAAATTTTTCGCGCATGCTATAGCGTCAAAGCAATTCTAGAACGTGAATGAAATGACAGATAAAAAAAATCTTGATTTACCCTCTATCAAACCTGAAAGCGATCAGGTTGCTTCCTATCGTCGGGGTGGCCGAGCAGAGGCGCCAAAGCAAAGTAACTTTAACGGTTTGCTGGTTTTTACTATTGTGTTGATGGCGATAATGATGGGGGTGGGTGGCTTCACAATCTATGAAGTCCAAGAAAGATTAGATCAGTCAAACCGAATTTTAGAAAAAACAGAAAAGTTAGTGCGTGACCTTGAATCGCGTTTAGAAGCGACCGGTACGGATGTGGGCAAAACGTTGGTTGCGATGAAAGCCCAGCAAGAAGCGAACTTCACGGAAATCGACAAACTGTGGAAGATTGCCTATCGTCAGAATAGACCAAAGTTAGAGGCGCTGGAAAAGAAACTAAACACAACGTCTGCTTCGAATGCCGAGCTTGAAAAACGGGTTAAAGCCTCGATTGGTAACTTGGCTAAGGTGAATGCCGATATGACGGATTTGAAAGAAGGCATGAGCCAAGAGAACACAGAATTATTGACTCAAACAGGCATGTTGAGGAATACGATCCAATCACAAGCAGACAGCGTTGAAGCAAATAAGCGTGCTCTAGCAAGTTTGAACCAGCAAGTTAAGACTTTAGACGAAGCGATTGCCGTGTTCGATCAGTACCGTAAACAGATCACACAGAAGTTTCTTGAGATCCAGAATCAAATCCCTGAAGCGCCCCCTTTACCTGCTGGGTAATCGTTTATAAGCACACAACGAATTGCTTAAAGTTCCGTTAGTTACTTCGTTTGGCCGGCTATTTCAAAAGTTTAATCTAGAAAGTTATTCTGAAGCGGTAATTCTGATGGCGAATAATCGCACCTTCTTCAGTGATTTCATCGAGCAAGAAATCCTCTGCAACGTACTCACCTTCGTTCATCATGTTGCCATTGATGTTGATCATACGAAGTGATGGGTCGTCTGAATAGACATGACTGGATATGGTCAGTTCAGGCATCGTGCGTTGAACATTCATTGGTAGTTGTGATGCCGGGATAACCTGACTATTAGCTGAATTCGATGATGAGGGCGTAATGATCATGCTGGGTGCTTGTTCGTTGCGCCCTTGATTACTCGGGGCGTCTGATTGCATGATTTTCGATACAGACCCGTCAAGCTGTGCGCTCGCCGATTGTGATGGCAGTGTTTGAATGGCTGGGATCGTTGTTAAAATAACGGGCTTTGATGTTAGCTGCCACCAAGCAAGCCCGGCGATATTAATACTCGCCAAAACCAGACCAATGCCAATATACCAACGTTTTGAACTTACGTTTCGTGCCGGCGGTGCTCTATGAATGGAGCTCAAGTCAGGCGTTTTCTGAGTCCGACGTTCTTGTTCGGATTTATTCAATGCGTCGAGGATATACGACATATTTAGCCTTGGCCTCCTATATAGAAGGGGCTGTTGAGTAAGGGTACGCCTTGTGCCTGAATGCTATTGATATGTATCCATGTCTGAGGCCCAACTCTGCCATCGGGCAGTAAGCCAACAGAGACTTGAAAACGTTTAACCCTTTCCTCCAGTTCACGATTAAATAGTGACGTGGTCTTTTGTTTTGGTTGTAGGTCAATAAACGCCAGTTGATCCGAGAGCCATGCAACGGTTTCACCTTGGTCACCGATCATAGTCGGTGTTTCATAACCTGGGGGAAGTCGCCAGAGCAATGTATATTGTCCGTCCCAATAACTCAGGAAATCAGCCCGATTAACGTGAAATTCAGTGTCGGTGCCGACGAGTGTAATTGTCTGTGAGTGGATCGCAGTCAAAAGTAAATTTTGCGGTTTACCTGCGATCTCGAAATCAACGAACACGGGTCGATTAAGGTTAGCAATATCAGCTAAATTTCCTGGGTTTGAATAACACGACATTCCGAAATCCTCGGCGGCCGAGCAGGGTTGATCAGTTTCACTGAAGGCGACTTCTGTTCCCCATAGTAGGTATAAGCGGGTAAATGCAGACGCTTGATCTGTAAAACCGGCTAACGCTGTCATAATTTGAATAGGTTTAGCGGTCTTTTGTTGTCGTACGAAGCCAACGTTGTTGTCTTGTTGGTCGATAGGCACAAATGCGTCATCAATGTACGATTGACGACCACCTTCGTCGCTGAATTGTTGTTCCATCTTGGCTGCTTCAGCTTTTGGATTATCCATAAGCTGCGATGCTGTTTGCGTTGTGGTTGATACCGTTAGAGGATCTGATATCGACGCCGTGGTGTTTGTGTCAATTGCGTCAATCGTTGTCATTTGAGAAAAATACAGACCCAGACCGATCATGAATAACACACTCGCAGCAATAGAAACGGATCGCCATTGCGACGGATTAGTTGGCATCGGCCCCAGCGTTTCCTTTGCCGCTTTGTTAACCGTCGCTATATCAACTTCCAATCTATTTTGAACATAAGTACCCAGTAGCGCTCGGTCACAGACAAGATTGATTAGTCGGGGAATGCCGCCGGTTATTTTGTAAATACGCTTAACAACCTTGGCGGGAAAAAGTGAACCGCGAGCACCGGCAATCTCAAGTCGATGCTGAATGTATTCAACCACTTCATTGGGCTCGAGAGCATCAAGGTGAAATCTTGCAGTGACGCGCTGAGACAACTGTCTAAGTTCAGGTTTGGCCAATATTGTGAGGAGCTCTGGTTGACCGAGCAGTACGATTTGTAGCAGTTTACGTTCATTCGTTTCGAGGTTCGTCAGCAGCCGAAGTTGTTCGAGAACATCCACGGACAGGTTTTGTGCTTCATCTATGATAACCACAGTTCGGCGATCAGCTTGGTAGGAGTCCAATAGAAATTGGTTGAGTCGATCGACAAGTACCTTGATGCTGGCGTTGTCAGGATAGGTGATTTGTAACTCATCACAAATTGTTGCCAACATTTCGTCAGCGGTTAACTTGGGATTTAGAATAAATGCCGTGTCGACGTCTTCCGGTACCTGTTGTAGTAAACATCGACAAACGGTTGTCTTGCCTGTGCCAACTTCGCCGGTTAGCAGTAGAAACCCGCCATCGCCTCTAATACCGTACAATAGGTGCGCGAGTGCCTCCCTGTGCCGATCGCTCATATAGAGATACTCGGGATTAGGAGCAATCGAGAAAGGGGTGTCTTTAAGGCCGAAGTAATCTTTATACATATTCGACGAAGCGGTTGTCACATGAATGTTCAAAGTGAGAATAGCAGGAGCCGTGTCAAAGCTCTACACAGATCGGTTTTAGATGGTGGGCAGTTAAAGAGCCTTTCGGTTAAAACGATGAGGATTTTGTCGAGATGTATATGCCTACTCGGCATGATTATAAGCCAAACAGCGTGTGAGACGGCTTCTTATTACCATCAGGCTGCCAAAGGGCAGATTTCCCTGTTGACCAATACCCGACCTGTTGCAGAGGTCATTGATGATTCAAACACAAGCATTGAACTTCGAGAAAAATTACTGCTCACCCAAAATATTCTCACCTTCGCGGAACGCCGTGGCTTAGATGTTGACGGAAGTTATGGCGAATATGTTGCGCTTGACCGGTCCCATGTTGTCTGGAATGTTTTTGTGACGCAGCCGCATTCGGTTGTACTAGAGCAGTGGTGTTACCCCATTGCCGGCTGTGTTTCCTATAAGGGCTTCTTCGCTCAAGCGGATGCCGATAATTTTGCCACAAAAATGCACATCCAAGGCAAACAAAGCTACGTTGGTGGGGTTGCAGCCTATTCGACATTGGGTTGGTTTAACGACCCATTGTTAAGTACTTTTATTTATCGAAACGACCTGGATCTAGCCGCGCTTTTGTTTCATGAATTAGCGCATAAGGTTATTTATGTTGCAGACGACACGGTATTCAATGAAAGCTTTGCGACGGCGGTTGAGAGAATATTACTATTAGATTGGATCAAAACGAATGATCAAGACGGCCTGTATCAGGGCGATGCGATTGATGCTGAGGTCGTCATGCAGCACCTGCTCAGGCAGCGGCGTCGTGCCGAGGTGGTAAACCTGATCGTCGAAGCAAAAAATGGTCTCAGTTTTGAGTTTGCTAAAGAGGCTGATTTGAAATTCAAGGAGGCGGCGAGGGTAGCGGTTATCTCGGGCCTAAGGATGCGCTATAAGCAGTTATCAAGTCAGTGGGGTGACAACCCGCCCTTTGATTACTGGATGTCCTCAGATATTAACAACCCCAAGTTGGCTGCTATAGGTGCTTATTCGCAATGGGTGCCGGCTTTTTTGGCACTCTACGACGTTGACCAGGCAAGCCCTTGGGGTAACTTCATTAGCCAGGTGCATACGTTGTCAAAGCAGCCTAAGGCACAACGTAATGAGACTCTGACTAGGTTAGCATCAGGGTACAAACGAGAGTAATTACACCGACGCCCAAAATATTAAGAACGAACCCTTCTTGCACCATGGTTTTTATCGGAAAGCGCCCGGTGCTAAACATGATGGTGTTCGGTGCGGTTGCGACCGGTAACATAAAGGCACAACTAGCACTCATTGCAGCCGGTACCATGAGAATTTCGGGTTCGATTCCTGCTGCTAATGCTGCTGTTGCAAGGATTGGCATCATCAAGGTTGTTGTCGCCGTATTGCTCGTCATTTCTGTTAAGAAGGTGATGGTGATACAAATCGTTGCCATCATAACGACGATATGCCAAGTAGAGATTCCTGCCAGTGCCGCCCCGAGTTGCTCACTCAAGCCCGATGTGACAAATGCTTTTGCGATCGCGATGCCTCCACCAAACAGAATTAACATACCCCAAGGTATCCTGTTCGCGGTTTCCCAATCGAGGAGTTTTTCACCTTTGCCGTTTGGTATCAAAAACATAGCGATAACCGCGATCAATGCAACGCTTGCATCATTGGCGGAGGGTAGTGCTAGCGCGCCACTCCAGCCGCCGAAAGGTTGGCTGCGGGTTACCCAGGCAAGTGCTGTTAAGGAAAAAACGATAAAGACACGTTTTTCTTCGACGCTCCAGGACTGAACGATCGGCATTTCAATAGCGCCAATATATTTAAGTTTCCGCGTTAACCAAAATCCAATAATAGGGACAAACAAGATAACAACGGGGATGCCCCAGCTCATCCATGTCAGAAAGCCTATTTCAATGCCGGTGTATTGTTCGTAGATTTCTCGAAAAAACAGATTGGGTGGCGTGCCGATGGGGGTACCAATGCCGCCTACGCTGGCTGCATAGGCAATGCCGAGTAAAAGCGGTACCGCGAGTTTGTCATCTTTAGACCTTTCTATGACGGCGAGTGCGACGGGTAGTAGCATCAATGTCGTTGCCGTATTGGATATCCACATACTCAGCACAGCGGATGCCGCCATGAAACCAAAGACTAGCCTGCGACTGCTGCCGCCACCAAATAGATTGACCATATTCAGTGCGACTCTGCGATGCGCGCCACTCTTCTCCATCGCTGTGCTCAGGATAAAGCCCCCCATTAGAAGCAGCACCAGCGGGCTTCCATACGCGGCGCCAACTTGAGAGGGCGTGAGCACGCCTAGGAAGGGCAGTAAGGCGATTGGTATGAGGGATGTGACCGGAATAGGCACCGGTTCAAATATCCACCAGACGGCGCAGAGCGTAGCGACAAAACCGGTCCAGCAAGCGCTTGTATCCCACCCGGCATCCTGTAGCGAGAAGAATACAGCGGCAGCAATGAGCGGGCCGATGATTAGCATTGAAGCTTTAGTGATGAATTTTTTCGGCATTACGATGCGTCTGGCAAAAAACCGATTATAGCTTTAGTCGAGCGAGATAGGCCAACCTAGTGGTTATTATGTGACAAGCGTGAATCGACTAAAGATTTTGCTAATGAGGTTGTGTCTGAAAGTTTCGTGGACATGTTATTCTGGCACTTCGATGTAACCTGCAATAAGAGGCTTGGACAACAATGGCTAACTCAATGTATTGGTATGATTTCGAAACGACAGGCACAGACCCTGGTCGAGATCGCGCCATTCAGTTTGCAGGTGTTCGTACTGATGAAGATCTGAATGTTATTGGTGAGCCTTTGGATTTACTCTGTTATCCGGGCGACGATACGATTCCAGTTCCCGAGGCGATACTGGTGACGGGCATCAATATGACGCAATTGAAATCAACTGGCATGAATGAGGCGGATTTTTCTCGTCAGATACACGAGCAATTTACGGTTCCTGAAACCTGCGTGGTGGGGTTTAACAGCCTTCGATTTGATGATGAGTTTACCCGCTATTTGTTCTACCGCAATTTTTACGACCCCTATGCGAGGGAATGGCAATCAGGTAACTCTCGCTGGGATGTGATTGATCTGTTTCGCATGGCACACGCACTTCGACCCGAAGGCATAAACTGGCCCATTGCGGACAACGGCAATACGACCTTTAGACTTGAAAAGCTCACAGAACAAAACGGTATCGGACATGAAAATGCCCACGATGCTGTGTCTGATGTATTGGCAACGATAGGCATGGCCAAGAAACTGAAACAGGCACAGCCTAAGCTATACGCTTATCTGTTCTCCCTGCGCAAGAAAAATGAAGTTCTGAAACAACTCTATCCCTTGGGGAAAACGCCTTTGGTTCATGTCTCGTCGATGTATCCCGCTAGTCAGAACTGTTTGGCAATTGTATTACCACTTTGTGTCCATCCAACGAACTCAAACGGTGTGATTTGCTTTGATCTGTCGAATGATCCAACGGATTTAATTGAGCTTAGCCCGATCGAGCTACACCGTAGAATTTTCAGCTCAAGAGAAGAGTTAGGCAATGAAAAACGTGTTGCACTGAAAACAATTCACATCAACAAATGTCCTGCAATTGCACCACTAGCGACGTTGCAGGGCAATGAAGATAGATTAGATATCGACATGTCCGCAATACAACAGAATATGCGTCGCATCCAACAAAGTAGCGGCGTCGTTGAGAAAATCTCTGAAGTCTTTTCTCAAAAGAATTTTCCGCCCACCAATGATCCTGATCTGATGTTGTACCAAGGTGGTTTTTTCTCAGCGGATGACAAAGCCATTATGTCTGAGATACAAGCTGCTAAACCTGAAAGCCTCGCCGCATACGGCGCGCATTTCAACGACAGCCGGCTTTCTGAAATGTTACTCAGATACCGCGCCCGTAACTTTCCTGAGTCGTTGTCGGAGGATGATCGCGACTACTGGAAAAGCTATCGCTCAACCAAGCAAATGGCTGAAAACGGTTTGCAAGCTCAACTGACTCGGATCGAACAACTAAAATCGCAGGGCCACGACGATGTTTGTTTGCAAGATCTGCAGACCTATTTGTTATCGATTCAACAAACCTAGTCGGAGTATGACGATCAACAATCAGGTAGGGGTTCCGCTAATCGCCTTAGTCCATTGGGAACTTTCACAGTCTGTTTGAAGGCTCTATCCTCAAAGGCGGCTTAATGTATTGAGTAATTTCTTGACCCGCGTCAGGTTAGCCAAAGTCAAATTCGCGGCTCATTTCAATAAAGCGGTTGGCTCCGCTTGAGAGTGTCTTGCCTTTGCGATGATAGATACCAAACTGAAGTGGTATCGTCGAGTTTTCAATTTTGTGTAAAGGGATCAAGTTTTCACAACCGGGCGTCGCCGCCAGCATGCGTTGGTCGAGATAACTCATTCCCATACCTTTTCGAACCATTTCCATCCGAAGCTCGGTATCATTTATCTCCCAAATCGTACCGAAAGAATCTCGGAGTTTTTGTAGCGCGGGGCGCATATCTTGATCGTCGAGATGAGACACAATGAGGGGTACTTTTGCCAACACCCTGGAGGGCACCGCCAGTAACTTGTCCAGCTCTGGATAGTCAGCATCTATCATTAGAATTCGTTCATCGGAGAACAAAGGGATGGTCTGAAACACATCCGGCATGGTGCGTTGGAACGGCCCAAAGCCTAACTCCCACAGATCGGAACTCACCGCCGTAATAATTTCCCGACTTGGCATGACGTTTATCTTTATGCGGGTCAGAGGGCTACTTTCAAAATACTTACCCACTAGATCTGAGCCATAAAGTGTACTGACGCTGCCATTCATCGCCAGTAGCAGTGTTGAGAGAATGCCGTTTCGAATATTCTTGATATCCTCAAGTACAGCGCGCTCCTCATTTAAAACAATTTCAGCATAGTTGAGTAGGCGTACGCCCGCTTCGGTTAGTTTCAGAGGGTTCCGTTGTAGAAGTAGACCGTCCAGTTTGTGTTCAAGGTTTGCAATCGTCTGACTGACTGCAGATTGGGTGACAAATAATTTATCAGCGGCTTTCTTGAAACCGTTGTTGTCGTAAACCGCTTTGAAAACGCGAATCTCGTTAATATCAATGTGGATTGGCATTAGCTTTGCTCATCGATGCTTTGAAGTTTCAGTCAAGTTAGTTAAACCCAGATGATGTCGTCGCATCTGATCCCCCTGTCGTTTTAGCTTAAATCGTTCCTGTATAGTTATAAAAGGCTTTCAAGCTAAGATTAAGGTGAAGCGCATCTTCTGTCCCGGCCATTTCGCGAATTGAATGCATGGCAAAGGTTGGCACACCAACATCGATGGTTTTTACGCCGATTTCCTTCGCCGTGATGGGGCCAATAGTACTGCCGCAGCCCATGTCAGTTCGCACAACAAAGGTCTGACAAGGGATGTTATTTTTTTCACACAGATGCCGGTAGAACCCCGCTGTTTGGCTGTTAGTGGCATATCGCTGATTGGTGTTTATTTTGATAACGGGTCCTTCGTTCAGTATTGGACCGTGATTCGCATCATGCTTATCGGAGAAGTTGGGGTGGATACCGTGCGCATTGTCAGTTGAGATTAACATTGATGCTGCTATGGCACGAAAACGCGTTTCGGCATCGGGGATAGTGCGCTCGAGAACGGATTTAAGAAATGGACCCTCAGCGCCTTCAGCTGAAGCGCTGCCAACCTCTTCATGGTCGTTACAAACTAATAGGCAGAATTGACTGCCATCCGATTCAACTAAAGCCTTCATACCAACATAACAGCTGAGCAGATTATCCAGACGTGCGCTGTTAATGAACTCCTGTTCTAATCCGACGATTGCAGGTTTCTGTGTGTCATAGAAAGAGAGTTCATAGCCAAGGATTTTGTCTGATGAGATATCCTTTGATTGTTTTAGTTGTCGTTGTAGGACCTGATTAAATGTTTTTAGGGTTGATGTTTTTGACTGCTTCATCAACAACGGTGGAAGGTCCGTCTGGGGGTTAACTGTTTTGCTGCTGTTGGCCTCGCGGTCTAAATGTATGGCTAAACTTGGGATGCTCGCGATTGGTGTTTCGAAATTAATGAGTGTGCTACAGATCGTCTGCGTGTCATCCGTGTAGGTGACTCGACCGGCGAGGGATAGATCTCTGTCAAACCAGGGGTTTAGCAGTACGCCGCCGTAAACTTCCACGCCAAGGTTTAGGTAGCCCTTTTTCTCAATATCGGGGTTTGGTTTGACCCGCAGAGCTGGGCTATCTGTGTGGGCCCCGACCATTCGAATACCGGATCTTGCAATGACATCATTTTTATCTGAGGCGAGAACAAAGGCGATGATAGAAGAGTCATTGCGAGTAACGACGTATTTTCCAGGTTCGAGGTTCCAAGCATCCTGCTCCTTCAAATGTTTGAAGTCGTGTTCAGTGAATATTTTTAACATGGACTCAACGGCGTGGAAAGGCGTCGGCGATGCGGCGAGAAAATCCAGTAAACCTTGATTAAATACCTTCGAATCCATTGTCTTGCTCCGATACAGCTTTATAATTGCGTGTTGTATTGTAATCGTTCTCTGGGGTGCAATGAAATCGGCCTACGACTAAATAGCCCCTTTGTTGAAAAGTATTTGCGCTTGCTTTGGGGCTGTGAGGCGACTAAAATGCGCCCAATTATGGCAACATAATTGCGCCGATTTGATTTCAGCTTGCGGGCGCTTTAAAAATCCAGCTAAAGAGGTAGAGGATATAACCTACTTTAGCCAGTAGGTTTTTTTTTGCCTGTGTTTTTAGGTTGCCAAGGCGATCGACGCCGAGTTCTTAAAATGTTGTTTTTTGCGAACGACGAATAATTACCCTAAGGGGTAAGGAGAAAGTAAGAATGGCGAAGTATGGTTTTACTTCAAAAATAATCCACTGCGACCGACGTGGTCCTATTGAGCACGGTTCGATACACAAGCCTATCCATACTGCGGTGGCGTATACCTATGATGACGCGCGAGATCTAGCAAAAGTCTTTCAAGGTAAACAACCGGGTTATACCTATGGTCGTCAGGTAAACCCAACCGTTACCGCATTACAGGACAAGGTGAGTTTGATGGAAGGTGGCTTGGCAACGGCTGCGTTCGCAACCGGAATGGGCGCCATCGGCACGACACTCTTCGCGCTGCTGAGGGCTGGGGATCACGTGATCTCGTCCTCATTCCTGTTTGGAAACACGAACAGTTTATTCAACTCATTTAGTGCTCATGGCATCGAAGTGACATTTGTTGATGCGACGGACGTCGCCAATGTTGAAGCTGCCGTTCAAGCCAATACTAAGCTGGTTTTTGTTGAGACGATTGCGAACCCTAGAACTCAGGTGACGGACTTGGCCGAGATTGGCGCGCTGTGCGAGCAGCACGGGCTGATATTCTTTGTTGATAATACGATGACAACGCCTTATTTGTTTCAACCTAGCCAAGTTAAAGCAAGTTTGGTTATCAACTCTTTGACCAAATATATTGGTGGTCACGCTAATGCATTGGGTGGTTCGGTGACAGAGCTTGGCAACTATGATTGGCAAAGATTCGACAATATCTACGATGACTATAAGGGTGCTGACTCACGTTTGTGGGGTATCACGCAGATAAAGAAAAAAGGGCTAAGGGATTTGGGTGCCTCACTGGGACCAGAGGCGGCGCACCACATCTCTGTAGGCTCGGACACGCTCGCTTTGAGAATGGAGCGCGCTTGCTCAAACACACTTAAGTTGGCTGAGTATCTAAGTACTCACGACAAAGTAAAGAAGGTCTACTACCCAGGCCTGCAGGAACATCCGCAACATGGACGGTCGAAACAATTGTTTAAATCTGCGGGTGCTATTATGAGTATAGAGTTGGTGGACGATATTGACTGTTTCGATTTTATTAATGCACTGGATTTGGTCGCTTGCTCGAGTAACCTTGGCGATACGCGATCCCTCGCGATTCCTGTTGCGCACTCAATATACTACGAGATGGGACCGGAGCGACGTGCCTCAATGGGCATTAGCGATTCATTGGTTCGGTTCTCAATTGGCATTGAAGAACCTGAAGACCTCCTCGCTGATTTCGAGACGGCATTAGCCTAACCATGATGCATGGTCTTGACGTGTCATTACGTTCAGCAGTTGGCAATTTGCACTGGCCAGTTAGCCGTGTGGTGGGAACAATTTAAAAAATATAACCTCAAGCTGTGTAATTTGCGGGTTAAGACTTGCCTACCACATTTGATTTAGTAAACTTATTCATTTGGATTTTGTTAGGTTCATTTATGTCGCAAGCAGTTATTACCACGGATTTACCTCTGCCAAACAAACGTCAGGGCAAGGTTAGAGATTTGTACGACCTCACCCTCGCCGATGGCAGCGACGGCATTCTTATTGTCGCGACAGACCGTGTCAGTGTGTTTGATGTTGTCCTGCAGAATGGTATTCCGGGCAAAGGTCAGATGCTCACCAAAATTTCTAAGTTCTGGTTCGATTTCTTTGAAGATAAAATTAAGCATCATTTAGTGTCGCTAGATCCGAGTGATATTGCCGGTCTTAATGCAGAACAGCGGGCGATGCTGTCTGGCCGAATTATGATTTGCCGTAAATCAAAAGTCGTTCCTGTTGAGTGTATTGTGCGTGGCTATCTGACGGGAAGTGGCTGGAAGGATTACCAGAAAACGGGCCAGGTTTGCGGTATTGATCTGCCGGCCGGCATGCAAAATAGCAGCATGATTGAGGCTCCTATCTTTACGCCATCGACGAAAGAAGACGAGGGGCATGATGAGAATATTGATTTTGAGTCTGCCTGCAAGCTAGTCGGTGAAGATCTCATGCAGAATATTCGTCATAAGTCGCTCGAGATATACACAACTGCACGAGAGTATGCTGGAAAGCGTGGCATTATTATTGCGGATACAAAGTTTGAGTTTGGGCTTGAGCCTGGTTCAACCGAACCGGTCCTGATTGATGAAATCTTGACGCCTGATAGCTCGCGCTTTTGGCCCCTTGACGAATGGCAAGCTGGCCGGGAGCAAAATAGTTTCGATAAACAGTATGTTCGAAACTACACGGAGGAACTGGTTGCGCGTGGCGAGTGGAACAAAGAATACCCGGCACCTGCGTTGCCAGATGAAGTGATTGAAAATACGCTGAAACGGTACGAAGAGGCGATCAATAAACTGATGCAGTAAAAACCTATGATTCATCTTGAATCTAGTGGCTGATAAGCCTGCTCAGTTAGCGATAGGCTTAGCTCAGTGGTGAGTTATACGGATAGTCATCTGACCAACCATTAAGTCAGCTATTTGAATAGCTGACTTAATCAACTTCGATTACGTCCCTAATGAGCAGCCCAATAAGCGCTTCAAGCTGCGCTCCCGTTAGGAATAGCAGACACCCGTGCCGCCTAAGCCACAGTAGCCATTGGGGACCTTGGCGAGGTATTGCTGGTGGTAATGCTCAGCGTAGTAGAACGCCTCTACCGGCTGAATTTCTGTTGTGATCGAGCCAAAGCCTGATGCTTTGAGTTTTTCCTGAAATACCGCTTCACTGGCCTTGGCTTGTGCTAACTGTTCTTCAGAGTAAGTATAGATACCTGATCGGTATTGTGTCCCCATATCGTTGCCCTGGCGCATGCCTTCAGTTGGGTTATGACTTTCCCAGAAGCGTTCGAGCAAGGCCTCGTAAGACACCTCGGCCGGGTTATAGACAACCAGGACAACTTCGTTATGTCCTGTGTGACCTGAACAGACTTCTTCATAGGACGGGTTGGGTGTTATCCCAGCCGCATAGCCTGCTGCAGTCGAATAGACACCTTCTTTTTCCCAAAACCGGCGTTCTGCGCCCCAGAAACACCCCATGCCAAAGACGGCTAGCTGCATGTTGTCGGGGAACGGTGCTACCAGCGGATGACCATTGACGAAATGCTGTTCGGGAACGGCCACTTGCTGTTCCCGACCCGGTAAAGCGGTATCAGCCGTTGGCAAGTCCATCGACTTTTGGAATAAACCCATGCTTAGTCTCCTGCGTTCGATCATTTAAAACGTCAGTATAAACCTATTAGACGAATGATAAATATTCTGATCAAGTTTTTTGACAGTACAGTGTTGTCGGTAACCGTTTTGTGATTCCGATTGATTGATTTAACATGACGTTTTTCCGACGCTGAAGTTCGGGGAAAGTGTTGCTAAATTCTTGTTGCCTGGAGTCTCAAATGAGCGATCAAAACCAATCCGATGCGCTACGTATTGCCGTACTTACCGTGTCCGACACCCGCACACTCGAGACGGATTCATCAGGCGAGTTCCTTTGTGGAGCGTTGCGTGAATCCGGTCATGAATTGGTTGATCGAACGATCAATATTGATGATATGTATCTACTGCGAGCGACGGTTTCAGCATGGATTTCAAACCCCGCGGTTGATGTGGTGCTGTTGACCGGCGGAACGGGCTTCACGACGAGGGACTCGACCCCAGAAGCCATTCAGCCCTTATTTGATTCTGAAATCGATGGCTTTGGTGAATTGTTCCGGCATTTGTCATGGCAGGAGATAGGCACGTCTACGGTTCAATCCAGAGCTGTCGCAGGCTTGGCAAACAAGACGTTGATATTCTGTATGCCGGGATCCACCGGCGCTTGCAAAACGGCATGGAATGGCATTTTGAAGGAACAGTTGGATGCGAATCATCGGCCCTGTAACTTCGCGGAAATATTAACAAAAGGCACACACTGATGGCGAATTCGCCGCTAACGCCAGTCGACGAAGTGGTTGATCGTTTGATGGCCGAGGTCCAATGTTTAGTCGGTATCGAGTCGATCAGCGTTAGTCTGTCTCGCGGCCGCGTCTTGGCCGAAGCCGTTATATCGCCGATTAATGTTCCTTTGCTGAGCAATAGTGCAATGGATGGTTACGCGGTGAATACGGCAGATGTTGCGATAGGTACTGTGCTTGCTGTGTCGGACAGAATTCCCGCCGGTACGGTCGGAAAGACATTGAAGCCAGGAACGGCAGCAAGAATTTTTACCGGTGCGCCGATTCCGCAGGGCGCAAATGCTGTGGTCATTCAAGAAGATACAACCCAGCGCGAAGCGGGCGTTGAAATACACGAGGTGCCGAGGCACGAAGAGAACATTCGCCGAGCCGGGCAAGACATTGTTGCAGGTGCAGAGGTGTTGCCTTGCGGTCACAGACTTCGAGCCCAGGATTTAGGGCTAGTATCCTCCGTTGGGTGTGCGGATGTGCGTGTCTTTAAAAAGCTTAAAGTGGCTGTAATGTCTACGGGCGATGAACTTATTGAGCCTCCCTGCGCATTGCAACCCGGACAAATATACAATTCAAATCAATACACCTTACTAGCACTCATTGATTCACTTGGCATGGAACCGGTCGACCTGGGTTTGGTGGGCGATTCGCCGCAGGCTACCGATGCGGCGTTACGCAAGGGGGCCGAGTTGGCTGACTGCATCTTGAGTACGGGGGGCGTTTCCGTTGGTGAAGAGGATCATGTAAAGGCTGCAGTTGAACGGCTAGGGGTGCTGGATATTTGGCGTCTGGCGATCAAACCCGGTAAGCCTTTAGCTTTTGGCCAGGTGGCATCGAAACCTTTTTTTGGACTGCCGGGTAATCCGGTGTCCACCTTTGTCACTTTCATGATGATTGCCAGACCCTATTTGTTAAAAAGTCAGGGGTTGAACAACATTAGCTTGCCTGAATTTTATGGTGCCGCTGCCTTTAAAGTAACCGCCGGGTCACGTCGAGAGTATGTAAGAGTTCGCTTAAGCTACGACGAATCTGGTCATTCTCGAGTCGAAAGTTTTCAAAATCAAGGTTCGGGTGTCATGTCTTCAGTTTGCTGGGCAACGGGTTTGGCTCAAGTCGAGCCTGGACAGACGATTGATATTGGCGATCAGTTGAAGGTTCATATCTTTACGAATGAATAGCGCGTTAGAATGCTATATTGCGGGCGGCGCGGTCGTGCCCAGCATCGTATTTTTTTTAAATCTAACTTTTGCGTTTTTTAAAGACGCGAAATTTTCAGGAGAGGACATTGGGTATCATAGTACTTAGTTTCGTTGTATCAATGGTCCTTGGTTGCATTGTTTGGCTAGTGATGGGCGATCGTTTCCCTTTAAAAGTTGAAGCAAAGTTTCCGCCCCTGAATAATATCGTTATCTACACCCTGATCTGTTTGATTCCGGTCTATCTGGCGGTGTTTTTTACATTTAATTAGAGCCAAATTGAATCCCTTCGAGTGAGTTATGTTTTTACCTATTGATATTGATTCCGTTAAAGGTTTTCTTGATCCTAAAGAGGGCGAAGCGCTTTACCAACACTGCCTGAGTGTCAAGGATTTAGGTCCAACACTCGAGATAGGTAGCTACTGTGGTAAGTCCACTGTTTATTTGGGTGCCGCCTGCAAACAGACAAAGCGTACCTTGTATGCAGTCGACCATCATCGAGGATCTGAAGAGCATCAGTTAGGTGAGCAGTACCATGATCCTGAACTCTATGATGGTGCGGTTGGTTTAATGGATAGTTTCAAAGCTTTCAGGTTCGCTGTTCGATCGGCAGAGCTGGAAGAATACGTTGTGCCTTTGGTCGCATCGTCGAAGGTTGCGGCTCGTGATTGGAAAACGCCACTGGGAATGGTCTTTATTGATGGCGGTCACAGCCTAGAGGCCGCCCTGTCAGATTTTCACTGTTGGTCCAACTTCATCGTAAATGGCGGTATCTTGGCTATTCACGATATTTTTCCTGATCCCAACGACGGCGGTCAGGCGCCTTATACGATTTGGAAGATGGCGCTCGATTCTGGGCTATTCGAGGATCTTGGCGTAGTTCGTACGCTGGGTGTCCTCAGACGCAAGCACGGTTGATTCGGATTTAAACAGGTGAGCAGCTGCGGTTTTATTTGATAGTGCGTCAGCGGCTAACAAAATCGCTCCCGCCGTCCATGTGGGTTTTTCTAATGGCCAAAGTTCCTTATCTCTGTATACATATCCAGTCCAATAAGAACCATCAGTGTCTCTGAATTGATGCAACCAGGAGAAAAGCTTTACGGCTTGTTGATACTCCCCAACCGCTAACAGCGCCATTGTTAACTCACAGGACTCAGCGACGGTTACCCAAGGCTCATCTGATACGCAATGACAACCTAATTGATCCACAACGAATTGATCCCAACGGGACTTGAGGTGATTTTTACCTTGTGTTCCGGTAATGACGCCGGTTAATACGGGGTAGAACCAGTCCATAGCAAATCGACTTTTACTATCCCAGGTTCTATCAAAACATTCGGGATGGTTTCGAAGCGCATTGAGAAGTTTGGTCCGAGCTAAAGCCCATTGAGGGACCTTAATCTCAAGGGTTGTGGCTATATTTAAGGCGCACTCGAAGCTCTTGTAAATACTGCTGCAACCGGTGACCAGCGAGTCTTCCTTAATACCCTCGGTGGTGTCTTCAGCCCAGTAGATTTGTCCCATCGGACCCTGCAGCCGAAGCACAAACTCGATCGCTCGTTCTACCACAGGCCAAAACTTTTGCAGAAAATCTCTATCCTGACTAATGAGATAGTAGTGCCAAATACCCGTTGCGATATAGGCGACAAAGTTCGATTCAGCACGGGTGCCGTCCTCAATTTGACCGTCTTTATATGCCGCAAGCCAGCTTCCATTCGGCAATTGATTGTCTGCTAACCATTGGTAGGCCTGCTGCGCTTCGTCCAAACGCCCGCCGATGGTTAGTCCCATGGCGGATTCAATGTGATCCCATGGGTCGAGACTACCGCCCTCGAACCAAGGAATCGCGCCGTCACTGCTTTGTACACGTGCAATGTAATTGACAGTGTCGCAGAGGTATTCTTCCGGGTAGAAGCCCATTGAGACATAAACGCTAGTCACGATGAAGAAACCTCTGCTTTAGATGAAGCAAGCGATGTCGGAGGTGTTGTGGTCATTGCAGACTCAACACAGGGGATATGTGTCGAGTTGTTGCCTGAGTTGGTGGTCGATTGACTGTTAGATACCAATGTTTTGACGAAATACATCACCACACTTTTGCCTAAAATAGGGTTCAATAGCTTATCCAGTGTTTGGGTGATCCAGGGCTTCTTCATGAGATCCCAAACCAAAAATTTGTGATAGGCGTCGACAATCGCTGCTTGTGGTTCATCTCCTTCTCGCCAGAAAATGCACTTTAACCACCAATAAGGAACATGTAATGAGTGGGCCCAATGTCGCTTGAAGAAGATGAACCCGTTGGTTTCAATATCTTCTTTTAGCTGAGTCGCATTGAATATTCTTACGTGTCCACCTTCGACCTCGTGATAGGCGTCACTAAATTGCCAACATACCCATTCTGGGAAAAAGCGCGGTACGCTAGCGACAAATATGCCGCCGGTTTTCAGTACTCGGGTAATTTCCTTCAGCACAGCGCGATAGTTTGGAATATGTTCGAGCACTTCGGAGCAAATAACCTTATCGAAGCTACCGTCAGCAAAGGGTAGTGATGCTCCATTGGCTACGGAAATATTGAGGCTTTTTTGATGGTTGTCTTTATCTTCAAATTCTGAGAATCGCTGTCTCGTTGTGTTGAGATCCTTCAGACTTAGATCAACGCCAACTGAGTCGACGTTACCCATTAGGTACGCAGTGATAGTGTGGCGACCTTCGCCACAACCAAGATCAAGAACGCGATCTCCGGGTAGCAGTTTAAGATGTTCAAAATTGACGGTTTCCATCGACATGGACTATTTTTTCTCCAGTACTTCATAATAAAGGTCTGCCATCTCTTGGGCGGCAACCCTCCAACTAAAATGTTGCAGGATTCTTTTACGACCTCGTTTGGATAACGCTGACCGTTTATCTGGGTTGTTTATCAGTTCTTTTATCGCTTGTGCGATGGCCTCGGGGTCACGCACGGGCACAATAATACCGCAATCGCCAACAACTTCAGGCAACGCGCCACCATTTGTTGAAATCACCGGTACGCCACAGGACATCGCTTCACCGGCGGGCAGCCCAAAACCTTCATAAACCGAGGGCACAACAACAAGGCTCGCCCTCGCGTACATGTTGACGACCTCCTGGGTTTCTACTCCGGAAGTGAACGTTAGATGTTTTTGCAGGTTAAGCTGCGTGACTAATTTTTCTGTGTCCCCGTTAGGTTTCAATTTACCGAGTACTTCTAAGTGAATCGCGGGATAGGTGGAAACGAGCTCAGCGATAGCGCGCAGCAAGTACTGTAGTCCTTTCAGAGGCTGATCTGCGCTTGCAGTCGCCATTATTCGGTATGGCACTCGAGTGATTTCAGGGTTTGGTTTGAACGTTTCCGTATCAATACCATTGTGTACAACTTTGAGGTTAGCCGCAGGAATTTTGAACGCATCCGCAATATCGCGGCGGGACACTTCTGACACGGTAACGATATGTTTGAGTTTTGAGACAACGTTTTTCTGCATGCGGAGAAAAGAATGCCACCTTTTTATCAGTAACCGCATTTGCCAATTAGGTTCATTGGCTAACGCAATGCTTAAATCACTCGTGATGGGGTGATGTATGGTGGTAACTAAGGTGACGTCACTTCGTTGCAGTGCCAGTGTGCCGTAACATAGGGATTGGTTGTCGTGAACGATGTCGTAATCAGGTTTGTGCTTCTTAAAGTACTTCTCCAGCCTGCGACCGAAAGTATAGGGTTCTGGGAATCCACCGGTCGCCATTGAGAACCATTCAAAAAAATCTGTGAAAGAGCCGAGGTGTTTCCACTTGAGTGCTTTGATATGGCTTTCTTCTTCGAACAGGTTGAGGCTCGGAAGCTTAATGAGTCCGATGCCGTCATCCAGCAATGGGTAGGGTTGGCCGGATATAACGTCAACCGTATGTCCAGCATCCTTCAGTGCGCGGCTGAGATAGCGAATGTAAATACCTTGGCCACCGCTAAAGGGGTTGCTGCGATAGCCAAGCAGACATATTTTCAACCCTCGAGGCGCCGACGTACGCGTCATCTCTTTTTCAGATATCGGGTTAGGAGGTATTTTATTGGCGCTGTTCAACATACAGGATGGTGCGTACCTGACGCAAAGCGAGGAATTGTAAGGTTTTGCGGGCAGAATGCCAAATTATCTTGGTCAGATAAACCTGATCAGACAGAACGCCAAATCGGCACTGTCTAAGGCGCTGTTTTAAAGGTGCTTACATCTGAAAGCCTACGGCTATCAGAACGATGGTCATTGTCGGACACTTCGTTCGCCTGGAACAGCGCTTCTGTTTCGATTCTTCGATCATCGGTATTTCTTCGCTCAGGCCCGTAGGCAGGTGCTTCGTGCTCTTCTGTGAACACATTTGCGTACAGGTTAGCGACCCAAAGCTGACCGTTTTGAGTGCGGCGTAGATAACGCACACCTTCAGATATATAAGGTGAAACGACATTCCAAAAGAACCCAGGGTAACCTGCCTGAAGGTCAGCAGCGGTGGTGTAACCCATTTTCGCTGCTTGTCCGGTTTCTCGGAATTCCGCAAAGAGTCCTGATATTTTTCTGAAATAATGCGGGTCTGCGAGTTGGCCAATTAAATCAGCAGCTCGAAGTAGGCCTGGTAGATCATCACTGGCCATATGGTCTTCTTCGCTCGGCACAGGGAAGCGTGTTCGCTCGATATTGGCGCAGATTACATCGATATCATAGTAGCTATCCATGCCATACCTTTCCCGTATATACAGTTTTGCGCGATCGACATGATACGGTGTTAGAAACGCATCCGTCGCACCGACGGGGGGGGCAATGGTGTCCATTTCGGAATTGATGGTATAGCGACCATCCCTGTCTGCTTTGCATATTCCTCTGACATAGCCGATGTCGTGGTGCAAAAGGGCAACGACAAAATGAACCCAATCCGATGGTGTGACATCGCCTTCAATGAGCATTTTGCCTCTAAGGATTTCGGTACCAACAACGGTAACCATTATTGTGTGGTTTGCGTCATGATAGGGCGCATTGCTGTTAGCGATAATTTCTAGTGCATTGCGAGCACTCGACATTAATCTCTGGATGTCATCCTGATTAGCGCCGAACATACTTTCGTAGTGGGAGACGAGCTCCTTAAGGAACGCATCAATGACTATTGAGGTAGGGTTGAACATAAGCAACTCTTATTGAACTCGTTAGATGCTTATTGTGTCGTCTGAGAGGCATGAGTCAAGTCGAAACTGGAGTGAACGGTCAAAAAACCGGATGATAGGCAATTTTGATGCAGAGTTACCTTTTAAATCAGCAAAATTGCAGCCTAATCGTTTTGACGTCATTTGGGCTGCTGACCAGCGTGCATTGAAGTAGTGTTTGCTTACATGGCCACTTCTGTGTGAATGTGAATCATCGATGTACGTTAATCCAACAAAATAAGGACGATTGCACATGATAGAACTGCGGCATCTTAAAACTCTGATGGCGCTTCGTGATACCGGCAGCTTAGTTGATGCAGCTGACCGATTGTTTTTGACGCAGTCTGCTCTGTCACATCAACTCAAAGATCTTGAAGACAGATTGAACTGCAGCTTGTTTATTCGAAAGACGAAGCCACCACGCTTTACGAGTGCCGGACGACGGTTGCTTGCGTTAGCCGACGAAATTATTCCAATGTGCAAGCTTGCTGAGCGGGATATAGGACGTTTAGCCGGTGGCGAAGCAGGGCGATTGCACATATGCATCGAGTGTCACAGCTGTTATCAATGGCTACTACCGTGCATCGATAAATACCGAAGCAATTGGCCTGAAGTTGAACTTGATCTAACGGGAGGGTTTAATTTTGCGCCTTTGCCGGCCTTGGTGCGCGGTGACCTAGACTTGGTAATCACTTCTGACCCTATCACGTTGCCTGGTATTCGATACGTTCCCCTATTTCGTTATGAGGCAATGCTGGCAATTGACCCTCATCACGCATTGGTTAATCAACCGTGGGTCAATGCTGAAGATATTGCGAATCAAGTCATGATCACCTATCCCGTTGAAAGGGACCGACTCGATGTGTTCACCAAATTTCTTGAGCCTAATGATGTTGAGCCACAAGCGGTTCGAACGGCGGAGTTGACACCTATGATGGTACAACTGGTCGCCAGTGGTAGAGGCGTCGCATGTTTGCCTAACTGGTCGTTGGCTGAGTATTTGGATAGCGAGACTATTGTTGCGAAAAAGCTCGGTGAACAGGGCCTTTGGTCAACACTCTATGCAGCTATACGAGACGATCAATCTGATTCGCCCTTTATGCAGGACTTTCTAACGACCGCTAATGAGACCTGTTTCGAAAATTTGAAGGGTATTCGTTCTGTACATAGCGAAGAGGCGACGTTGAAAACATAAAGTTTGTCGCGAACCGTTTGTTCTCTTTGGTGTCTGTCAATAAAGAGGGTTTGTCTAAACGAAAAAGCCCCAACAGAAACTATTCGTTAGAATAGAACGCTGGGGCTTCGTCAACGTAGGGAGAGCAGTCTCCGAATTAAATCTAACGAGTTAGACTAACTCGGAGGCTCCCCTAATAAACTGACTATTGATAGGATCACCTCCTTTTACGTTCAGGGTACCTATCGGCATGCTGGTTGAGCCCCCTGGATAGCGCAACCGACATGTTTACATGCTTCAAAAACTGTACGAAATTTAGCCTAGTTAATTTGCGATGTCAAAGCTGTTTCTGATTTAGATTTGCAAGTAATTAGACCTATCATCAAGTTCTACCTTGCTAGGGTTTTAATGGATCTGTTTTATCCGTGTTTTTTTGTCGTTGCTTTTATCTTCGCCTAATAGAGTGCGTTTTATAGCGGCCTAAGGCACTAGGGGTTCGGATGACCAAGCGCCAGCAGAAAGGGTGAAACGGACGCGATCGTGAATACGGTCGTCTCTGTTTAAGTCCAGCATCTCAATATCATTTGCGATCAGATCAACACCTGTGACCTCTTCTGGCGGTGTCATGTCATCGGGTTTATGCAGGGATTTTAAACGTTCAATTTCGACAGAGAGTGCCTCTCGAGAATCAAGTGAGCTGCTCTGGGGTGCAAATTCTTTGTAAACATAGTCTAGATATTTTGATCCAGCAGGCCGACGGTGCCAGTTAGTTCGGACGGCTTCTGAATCAATGGGTTCAGAGCGACCGCCGATGCGAAATTGCCGTTGTTGGCTCGGATACCACAGTAGCAGCTGATAGTTTGCGCCTTTCGATAAGAGCTGCCATTTGGGGCTAGATTGGTTGATAAACAATGAAAAGCGATTTTCATTGATGTCTCTAAGCACAAGGGTTCGAACAGATGCTTCGCCCTCGGGGCTAGCCAAGGCGAGAAAACAAACGTCTGCGTTTGCATCGTGTACTTTTCTCGCTTCATTTCTAGTTTGTTTGATTTCATCGATAGGATTCATGAATTGTTACTCGCCATCGTCATTGATTCGCATTATTTTTGAGCTGAGATGAGGGTTTTTAACCAGCGTTCTTCGTTGATGAAGCCTTCCCCCCAACTGTCCCATTTAGGCGCTAAACCTGCTGCAAGGATAGATTTTTCAGATTTACCCTGAGCGAGTTCTGCGTCGATAAACTGACGGGTACTCGTGAGCATATTTAAGTACCGCTGTAGATCGACTTTGGTCGCCATCTCACCGTGTCCGGGGATAATTTTGGTATCGCTATCAACACGGCTCAGTATGTTGACGATGTTGTCGATCAGTCCATTAACGGTACCGCCCGCCTGCAGGTCGACGTAGGGAAAACGATCTTTGAAAAAGTGATCACCAAGGTGGATGACGTTTTCATTGGGAAAGTAGACGATTGCATCGCCATCCGTATGTCCCGCGGGCATATGAATAAGGTGAGCTTCTTGGTTGTTGAAATAGATCGTCGCTTGCGTTGCGAAAGTGATAACAGGTAAGGCAGAATCTTTAGTCCCACCGGCAAGCAATCGCATTCGCACATTGTCGTGTGCCATGATGATACTGTTCTGACCGAAAACAGCATTACTACCGGTATGATCTCCATGGTAGTGCGTATTGAGGACGTAGGTGGGTGTCGTGCCGCCGAGTTTGTCGAGCGCTGCTCTAATTTTGTCAGCCAATGGCGCGAATTGATCGTCAATCATCAAAATGCCGTCAGGACCGTTTAGCACGCCAATATTGCCCCCAGTACCAAATAGGACGTAAATATTTTCGCTTATCTGTTCCGTTCGAATTTCTACCTTGGCAAAACGATCTTCGGCAAAAACGTTCATTGCAATGCTAGTTACGCACAACAGAAGTGCTGTGATGAGTGTCTTCATGTGTGGCTCCTTTTATTAAACGCTGAATTTGCGGGTGGAAGAAATGCCGTGCTAGAGACTTCCCAGAGGGTCGAGGTTAGTGATGGTTAATCAAAGCTTTCAGGATCGAAATCGTAGACGCCTAACGTGAACCCCGGTGGCGGTGATGTTTTGAAATTGATCATGCGCATATAGAGGTGGCCATGACCACTTCCTTTGACCGCATCTTCCATCATGCCGTTTGTATCACTGTCCCTGGCCGCTTCCAATAGTCGTTCAAAATTGCTCATAAAGTTGTCTGTATGCCGCGTTCGAATTTCGGTACCGAACATCAACTTATACCCATAAACTTGGCCATGCAGAAACGAAAGCTCCATCAATTTTCGGGAGAAGATTTCAGGGTCTGTGCTCATCGTACCCCACAGCAGCGAAATTTTTTCTGGCGGCACGATACCCGCGCCGATGCTGCCTTGGCTTGATATATAGAGAAAGCCGATGATGGAGCCGAGTTGCTCTTTAACTATTTCATAGGTTCGCAGGAACGACTCTTGTCGTGCATGGAAGGCTGTATCGCGGGTTGCCTCGGCTTGTATGGTTGCCTGGTCGGCCGACTTTTGAATTTCAACATACTGCATTTTTATCGCTTCGGTATTCTGTCTTAACTCTTTTTGCTGTGAAAAATAACCCAGTACAAACCATAAGAACGCGAGCGGGGCGAATGAGCCCTCGAGGAAACCGCCGAGTTTCTCTATCGGCAAATCTGCCATGTTTGCCCAGCCGACCGCGCCAGATAAATAGGCCAGCAGAACGACTGTCCAAACCACTGAAAAAAACAACCCTAACGAGATTCGCCAGTCCATTGCTTGCGATTCGCGGATGTAGTAGGGCGTCGTATTAGGTTTTTTTGGCGCACGAGAGTTAACAGCGCCGATTGATTCGGTTTTTTTCATGAACTTGATAAGTCTCCTGTTAAAGATGCACGTTGAGAAATTTCTATCCAATTGCCATCGGGGTCAAGGATGAACGATATTCTTGCCGTGCTGCCAAGGGTCCGAGGCGGATCACCTTCGCGTCCACCACGATCGAGAAATGCCCGATGCTCTTCATCAACTTTTAATACCTGAACGGTGATGTAGCGAAAGCCCAATCCCTGCATACCGAGTCCTTGCATGGACGTTGTGGAAACGTGTGAGGGGTCCTCTTCAAGTAAAAATACGGTTGTTGCCCATCGAAACGTTGTCGCATCGATCTGCTCAATCTGAAGTATATTTTTGTAGAAATTCTGGAACTCAGTGAGGTCACGTACTCGCATTACGATGCCGATATGAGTAATGCCTTTGTAACCCTTAGGTACAAGTCGCACCTGATTGCCGTCTGGGTCAGTGAGCGATACAGGTTCGTCAATGTCATCCTTTGCAATTAATAGTTCCTGATAACCGCTGGGTGTATTTTCAGGTAGTGGATTGCGGCTGTGATTGAGTTTAAAAACGGAACCGTTCAAATTGTGTCTAAGTTGATGACTGCCGCCGCCAACCTTAAGTAACTCCTCAAAAGGCAGTCCGACCTGTTGTTGCCAGAAATCGAGTTGTTGTTCGCGTTGATTGGTATAAATACCAATGTCGATGCACTTCTTTGCAAGATCCAATGATTTACTCCTGTTTGTTGCTAGCCTGTTGTATCGATATCACGGCTGATGGTTTTACTACAAATAAGCTGTTTGCTGGCCTCGATCGAAGCGACGATCTGGCTTGTTGAGTAGGACACAGTTGCTTCGACAATCTCGTGCCATTCATAGGCAGTCTGGACAGGGGAACTTAATTTTATCGTGATGGTTTCAGGCAAGTTAGCGCCAATGACAGCTTCATACCTGTCTCGGATTAGACCATTTATGCGCAAAGCCACGTTGGCTTGCTCATCAAAATCTAACTGCAGGTCAGCCTCTTCATAACCGATTTTGAGTTGGTGTTGGGTCAAAGCGCATACATCCTTAGTTTTAGTGAATTTTTCGATAGCAGTCGTCTTGTTAGCGCGACTTCAATTCATTTAGATCGATATCCGTTGATATCGATACACATTGTTCAAGCCTTGATTATGGCAGGGCTCCCATGGTTTTGAACCTTTATGCAGGGTTACAGCCACATGATCAATTCGCTCGCAGACAGCCTATGGTATCAGTTGATTGTGGATTCTGTCAGGGTACATTTCGGTCGCTATGCGCATGTTAGTTATTCTCGATTTTTTTTGATTTACTGACGCAATACTCGCGAGTGTAGCAAGCGGCTAAGGTAAGCTTTTTTGACGAGTGTTGATAAGCAGGGGTTTAACTCGCCACCAGGGCGCTGGCAAAAAAATCAGCTTCAGCCTTTATCGTCAGGCCGTTATTGTCACTGGGTTTTGGATCTCTGGACTTATGGCCTTATTTGAGGAAAGTAACTGAAAACAGCATTTTTGCGAGATTGCAAAAGTAGCCAGAGCCTTATGTGCTGTCTACACAAAATGTACGTTTAATCTGTCCCATTACTCTGATCCCATAACGTCATCTGGCACTTTACTCTGACGCCACCCTTCGATAGATTGTGCGTCGCTTTATTGTGAGGTCCACCATGCTTTCTGGCTTTGACTACGGCACTTCAAATTGCGCGATTGGCGTCATCAACTCGACGACCCAAAAAGCGCAACTGCTGCCACTTGAAAACGATCAGAATTTTTTACCCTCAGCCTTGTATGCACTGGGTCGCGAACTCGTTTGCGAGCAGGTTGCGGGCAACATTACTGATCAAAAAATTCAACGAGAGTATCTGCAAAGCCGCAGCGACAATTTATCAGCTGCTAAGCAATTTCGACGTAAAGAAAGTATTGGCAAAGATGAGCAAAGTCTATTTTTTGGTCAGCAAGCCTTCGACAATTATTTCGATTTGCCCGCAGAGGGCTACTTCGTCAAATCACCCAAATCATTTTTAGGCGCGAGCGGTCTACGAGTCGAACACATCCGTTTCTTCGAAGACCTTGTTACGGCAATGATGATGCACGTCAAAAAGCGCGCAGAAGCACAGTGCCAAACAGTGCTAACCGATACGGTAATCGGCCGCCCGGTGAATTTCCAGGGTCTGAACTCAGATGAAAACAATGCTCAGGCAATCGCTATTCTTGAAGTCTCGGCGCAAAGAGCGGGTTTCAAATCCGTTGAATTTCTTTATGAACCCATCGCCGCAGGCCTCGATTTCGAACGTCAGTTAAAACAAGACAAAAAGGTATTAGTCATAGACATAGGCGGCGGAACCAGTGACTGCGCGATGGTATGCATGGGGCCAAGTCACCGCAATAAGGCAGATAGGCAGAACGATTTCATTGGTCATAGTGGCGAACGTATCGGCGGTAACGATTTTGATATTCAGATTGCATCAAAAGCGCTGCTACCCCTATTCGGCATGAACTCCTATCTCAAAAGCGGCTTGCCGATGCCGACTCAAATTTTCTGGAACGCGGTTTCAACGAATGATGTCGGCGCTCAAGCCGATTTTAACAGCCTACAAACATCGCTGTTATTCGAGCGACTACAAATCGAAACCCAAGAGCCAAAGCTATTTGAACGCTTTGTCCAAATGCGCAAACACAGGCAAAACCAACATGTTGTTGCCAGTGCTGAACAAGCCAAAATACAACTTTCTGAAATCAAAAAAGTCGACGTCGCATTAGATTATATTGAAGCTGGACTCGCTAGCAGCGTCACGCTTGAAGCGATGAAAGATGCCGTTCGCAGACCTTTAACGCAAATGATTAATGTTGTGAACGAAACTATTGCTCAAGCAGCGGTGAAACCTGATCTAATTTATATCACCGGCGGTTCGGCGAGATCGCCCGTTATTAGGCAAATTATCACCGAGCAAGTAGGGGATATTGAAGTCGCCGACGGTGATCACTTTGGCAGTGTTGCGAACGGTCTAACACTTTGGGCGAATAGAATTTTTAAGTAAGGGGTCATAAAGTAAGGGATCAGGATAGTTGCTCCAGTTCGTTACTCTGACTGCGATGTTTGTTTTTATTCGATACTGCTTGTACTAACGGAAATTCGCTTGAGCGAAATGGCACCGGTCGACTCAACGATACGCCTTTACTTTTTGTCTGGCGGTGTTGTCTACTGGCCACTGTAAATTGGTCGCGACACCCCTATGACAAAAGCGTACATTCTGATCTGTGTTAGTTACTTACTGGCGCTTGCCGCTGCTTGGATAACGCTTGCGTTTGTTGCTGACTATCACCTTATGATTCAAGTTCTGATTGCCGACGTGGTCGCAACTATCGTCATTTTCGCATTCAGTGTTGTGTTCAAAAATTCCAGTTTTTACGACGCCTATTGGAGCGTTATTCCAATGGTCATTGTCGGCTACCTGATTAGCCTGCAGACTGACGCTGAGCTCATTCGTCAGCTAATGCTGGCACTTGTCATCCTGCTCTGGGGCTTTCGTCTGACGGCCAACTGGGCCTATACCTGGAGCGGTCTTGATCACGTCGATTGGCGCTATGTAAACCTGCAGAAAAAAGCTGGGCTACTCTGGTGGCCGCTGAGTTTTACAGGGGTTCACCTTTACCCAACTATTCTCGTGTTCCTGGGCTGCATACCGATGTATCACGCCCTTGTGATCGGTACCCAACCCATCAACGGATTCGACTATCTGGCGCTGACTGTTGGCCTCGTTTCAGTGTGGATTGAGTTCCAGTCCGACCGTGAATTGCATCGCTTTAGAGACGTTCGCCACAGCAGAACAGAAGTACTAGATACAGGGCTGTGGTCCTTGTGTCGTCATCCTAACTACCTAGGCGAAATTGGCGTTTGGGTGTCTGTGCTGCTGTTTGGCTATGCCGCGGTAGGCTATGCGGACTATTGGATGCTTGCGGGCTCGGCTGCCATGATCCTGCTGTTTACCATCGTCTCAATTCCAATGATCGAAAAGAAACTCATCGAAGATAAGCCCGGTTACGTGGCCTACAAGGCAAAGACGTTCTCACTCATTCCATTGTCAAAACTTCGCTGATCGCGCCGGGCCTCTTGCCTCAACAAAGAAACAAGATACGG